>Ga0209097_10001316_pt1 | contig 21452 bp, 24 predicted proteins | sample AD_UKC052_MetaG_FD_184419 | JGI IMG/M metagenome (GOLD analysis project Ga0209097, IMG submission 184419) | Active sludge microbial communities of municipal wastewater-treating anaerobic digesters from USA - AD_UKC052_MetaG (SPAdes) (version 2) | ecosystem: Engineered > Bioreactor > Anaerobic >... | reverse complement strand
GGGTTTTGTGTTTCCTTCTTTTCCCGCCGAATCCCGGTCGCTAACTCACAGAAGGTATCGCGCGGTTCCGCCGGTTACCGCGCGATAATCGGAACCCTTATCGGCTTGGGACGAAAAAAGAAAAACGGAAAAAAGGGTGAAGAAGCGAGCGCTGTATTCGTGAGCTTCTTCCGCAAGCAAACCCGAAACATGGGTTTGCGACGTTTTCCTGACTTCGAGGTAGGCTTCGGACCAAATGAAAGGGGAGAAATATGGATGTAATGACCGTGTTTTCATTCCTTCGAGGTAGGCTTCGGACGACGATGGTAAGAAACGCTATACTTATTCCGTATAGCTAGTTTTCATTCCTTCGAGGTAGGCTTCGGACTCCGGCAGGGTTGACATTCGCCCGCCTGCAAGGTAGTTTTCATTCCTTCGAGGTAGGCTTCGGACTGAAAGACTTGTATAAACTTGGGGATGTTAGCCATGTTTTCATTCCTTCGAGGTAGGCTTCGGACAAGGAGAGAAACATGAATTTGAAAGACTTGTATAAACTGTTTTCATTCCTTCGAGGTAGGCTTCGGACTAGGTTATAAACAAACGTACCAAGATGGATACGCAGTTTTCATTCCTTCGAGGTAGGCTTCGGACAGGAATACCGCCGAAGTCTCGGAGAGATAGTTCCCGGTTTTCATTCCTTCGAGGTAGGCTTCGGACGGAATACCGCCGAAGTCTCGGAGAGATAGTTCCCGGTTTTCATTCCTTCGAGGTAGGCTTCGGACTATCAGGGATATGTATGGACACATATATAATTTATCGTTTTCATTCCTTCGAGGTAGGCTTCGGACTTGCGCTTCGTCGTCATGGTATGATGGCTATATGTCAGGTTTTCATTCCTTCGAGGTAGGCTTCGGACCCGGAAAATATGCTAAAGGGGAGAGTATAATGTTAAGTTTTCATTCCTTCGAGGTAGGCTTCGGACGACAGGGACAGGATGAGTGCTGGACAAGCGCCATTAGTTTTCATTCCTTCGAGGTAGGCTTCGGACTGTTTCAAATGAAGGAACTTGCATTTGCAATGATCAGTTTTCATTCCTTCGAGGTAGGCTTCGGACGATAAATAAAAATAACGATAGTGTAAGAATATTTTATGTTTTCATTCCTTCGAGGTAGGCTTCGGACTATACACAACTTTCAGTTGATCATGCGTGTATGCTAGTTTTCATTCCTTCGAGGTAGGCTTCGGACTAAATACGATGACGAAATGATTGAAGTTTATGCCGAGTTTTCATTCCTTCGAGGTAGGCTTCGGACTGCGGCGGGGCGTAGGCATGAGGAAAAAAGAAACTCAGTTTTCATTCCTTCGAGGTAGGCTTCGGACAAAGAATATAAATTATATGGAAGTTACCGATACTATGTTTTCATTCCTTCGAGGTAGGCTTCGGACGTGATGACCAATCGCAAATACTTTAATACTCAAGTTGTTTTCATTCCTTCGAGGTAGGCTTCGGACAAGACCTCGAGCTACGAGCGGACACATACATGCCAGGTTTTCATTCCTTCGAGGTAGGCTTCGGACGCGTGACCTGAGATCCTGAACCGATTGGAGGGATTAGTTAGTTTTCATTCCTTCGAGGTAGGCTTCGGACTGGGAAGCGTGCCGCGGCATTAGAAGCCGTGCATGCGGTTTTCATTCCTTCGAGGTAGGCTTCGGACGGGTTCGACGCGATCATTCCGTTCTCGGTAAGGATCGGTTTTCATTCCTTCGAGGTAGGCTTCGGACTTTCTATAAGCCCGCCCGGTGTTTGCCTTCATGCTTCCGTTTTCATTCCTTCGAGGTAGGCTTCGGACCCGCCGGTCTTGGCCGCCGTTTGCGTGTTCCGACGCATGTTTTCATTCCTTCGAGGTAGGCTTCGGACCACGTGCGGGCTACACAAATAACCGAGGGGGTGAAAAGTTTTCATTCCTTCGAGGTAGGCTTCGGACAAATGCCCTATCTGCGGAGAACCGATCCGCGTGTATGTTGTTTTCATTCCTTCGAGGTAGGCTTCGGACACCACAACTTAAAAGATAAAAACCTCGAATCGGGAGGGTTTTCATTCCTTCGAGGTAGGCTTCGGACTATTTTTTCAGTATGTTATTTATATACCGGAAAATAGTTTTCATTCCTTCGAGGTAGGCTTCGGACGGATAATTATGGGAGGGTTTATAACCTTTCCGATTTTAGTTTTCATTCCTTCGAGGTAGGCTTCGGACTACAAATTCGTATGCTCTGATGTTTCTGACATCCGGGTTTTCATTCCTTCGAGGTAGGCTTCGGACGGTACAAAGAATGTGGTTGCACAGCAGAGTGCTGCGGTTTTCATTCCTTCGAGGTAGGCTTCGGACGGGATAATATGAGTTTAACAGAGTTGGGACTGTATAAAGGTTTTCATTCCTTCGAGGTAGGCTTCGGACTTGATATCGCTATAAACCTTTCTCATAGCGGATTACGTTTTCATTCCTTCGAGGTAGGCTTCGGACATAGTCCGTGCCGGCACGGCAAAGAATATACCGGTATAGTTTTCATTCCTTCGAGGTAGGCTTCGGACCGTTGGAAGGCGCACCGAACCAAAAAAGATTCACTATGTTTTCATTCCTTCGAGGTAGGCTTCGGACGAAATGACCGCCAATCTTAGGAGGTTAGTTAAAAAGTTTTCATTCCTTCGAGGTAGGCTTCGGACTTAAAGCCCTTCCAGTTGAGGTTAGGGTTCTAATTCTGTTTTCATTCCTTCGAGGTAGGCTTCGGACTATGAGATACAGAAAGAAAGAGAAAAAAAGGAAAATTGTTTTCATTCCTTCGAGGTAGGCTTCGGACTGTATGGTCGCCAGATAAAAGTGAAATTGTTATATTCTGTTTTCATTCCTTCGAGGTAGGCTTCGGACCGTGCCGGCACGGTTAAAATATACCGGCTATTAGAAAGTTTTCATTCCTTCGAGGTAGGCTTCGGACTACATTTCCTTATTTAGATGAACAAATTAAATTATTGTTTTCATTCCTTCGAGGTAGGCTTCGGACATCTCTCCCTTATCAACCCGTACCGGTGTATCTGCTGTTTTCATTCCTTCGAGGTAGGCTTCGGACTCATATCACAAAAATTATAACCATGTTACCAAAAGAATGTTTTCATTCCTTCGAGGTAGGCTTCGGACTCAGGTTCGAACAACGCCGAAGTGGTACCTGCTCAAAGTTTTCATTCCTTCGAGGTAGGCTTCGGACTATCCGTCAGGAACAAATAAAGTGGTTTTATATGCGTTTTCATTCCTTCGAGGTAGGCTTCGGACTTTTATCAGAGACAGTTACGGCAAGATTTATTGTTGTTTTCATTCCTTCGAGGTAGGCTTCGGACGGGGGGTATGACATGTACAGAATAGTGAGTACGTAGTTTTCATTCCTTCGAGGTAGGCTTCGGACAAACATGGCGTCAGTGGAGAAGATCGTGAAAGATGAGTTTTCATTCCTTCGAGGTAGGCTTCGGACCTGTAGCCTCTGCGTTCCGCGTTAGATAAGGATTGTTTTCATTCCTTCGAGGTAGGCTTCGGACGAACCCGGTACGCGCCGGTGTATTGCCTGTATCGCGGTTTTCATTCCTTCGAGGTAGGCTTCGGACCCTGTATCGCGCCGGAATTTTTACGGCGAATTTATCACGTTTTCATTCCTTCGAGGTAGGCTTCGGACTGCATTTGTAGCTTCAAGTCCGAATGGATCCTACCCGTTTTCATTCCTTCGAGGTAGGCTTCGGACGTGGATATCAGCCGAAGGTGGAAATCGCACAGGACGTTTTCATTCCTTCGAGGTAGGCTTCGGACTATGTTAATAGGACTCTCCCGAAGTCCGAGGGAGGGTTTTCATTCCTTCGAGGTAGGCTTCGGACGCTGATTTTGCAAAAGCTCCTGATGTAAATCTTATGGTGTTTTCATTCCTTCGAGGTAGGCTTCGGACGAGTGAGGCTAGAAAGGCTTCTAAGGGCTTCAGGTTTGTTTTCATTCCTTCGAGGTAGGCTTCGGACCTATCGAAGGCTTTCGCCTTCGTGAAGTCGGAAGGGTTGTTTTCATTCCTTCGAGGTAGGCTTCGGACCAACGAGAGAAGATCGCGTCCGCGTCCGACAATCCAAGTTTTCATTCCTTCGAGGTAGGCTTCGGACTGGGATCACGGAGCCGTTCACGCTTTGCGACTTCCGGTTTTCATTCCTTCGAGGTAGGCTTCGGACGAGTGAATCACTACAGACAGCACTTGAGAGAGAAACGTGTTTTCATTCCTTCGAGGTAGGCTTCGGACGGAAAGTGGGGAAGTAACTTTCCGATTCAAATAACCCGGTTTTCATTCCTTCGAGGTAGGCTTCGGACTTGAATCCCATTATTATGTATGTCATTACAATGGGACTGTTTTCATTCCTTCGAGGTAGGCTTCGGACGAAACACAACGCCAGTAACCCCAGTAACGCCCAGCGAGTTTTCATTCCTTCGAGGTAGGCTTCGGACACACGATAGAAAATGTATTAATCTATATAGCATTTCGTTTTCATTCCTTCGAGGTAGGCTTCGGACCTCAATAAAAATTGTGACAGCGTAAAAATATTTTACGTTTTCATTCCTTCGAGGTAGGCTTCGGACTACAGTTTATGAAGTTGAAATGTATTATAAAGAGCGTTTTCATTCCTTCGAGGTAGGCTTCGGACTACGCATGTCTTTTTTAATTCCGTTTTCTTTCACCGGTTTTCATTCCTTCGAGGTAGGCTTCGGACGCAGAGTACAGCGAATGCTAACCATGATTGAAGAAGGTTTTCATTCCTTCGAGGTAGGCTTCGGACCCGGACGCTGGTGGGGTATTATCAACCGATCAACATAGTTTTCATTCCTTCGAGGTAGGCTTCGGACGAAAGGAGATAATAAAATGCCAACCGAATTGATATCGCGTTTTCATTCCTTCGAGGTAGGCTTCGGACAATTCTCGGTAAGTTAATACGATTATATCTTATTGGGTTTTCATTCCTTCGAGGTAGGCTTCGGACTTAGCCACGAGGAAAAAAAGCAGAAAGCGGTTGATCGTTTTCATTCCTTCGAGGTAGGCTTCGGACATATCGCCAGAAAAAATATCGGCAAAAAGATATTCAGTTTTCATTCCTTCGAGGTAGGCTTCGGACCTTGAAAGGGGATTATAACATGAAAAGAATCAACTAGTTTTCATTCCTTCGAGGTAGGCTTCGGACAAAAGCGCGCGAAAGCGCTGGGCTTGAAAATATCGTGTTTTCATTCCTTCGAGGTAGGCTTCGGACTTATTATTATTAGTCCTATGTGATAAACATAGGAAGGTTTTCATTCCTTCGAGGTAGGCTTCGGACTTATAATGGCGAAATTTTTAGGGATAGTGTCGGTAAGTTTTCATTCCTTCGAGGTAGGCTTCGGACAGTGGCAACTGTAAGGGTAATGTACCAATACGTTCACCGGTTTTCATTCCTTCGAGGTAGGCTTCGGACATCTTTTCCACTGAAGTCATGTTCGTTCCTCCTATTGTTTTCATTCCTTCGAGGTAGGCTTCGGACTTGAAACACACGAAAAAGTTCCCGTTCGCGGACAGAGAGTTTTCATTCCTTCGAGGTAGGCTTCGGACTATGAAGATCCGCACGATACGGTTATGTGCGTAGCCGAGTTTTCATTCCTTCGAGGTAGGCTTCGGACCAAGAGTGTGAAAAGACACGCCCGAAGGTGTTTGAGGTTTTCATTCCTTCGAGGTAGGCTTCGGACCACACCGTGTCAGACGTATGGGGGTACGGAGTTGTACCCGTTTTCATTCCTTCGAGGTAGGCTTCGGACAAGTAGTGGTATCGCCAGCGTCGGTTGTACTGACGGTTTTCATTCCTTCGAGGTAGGCTTCGGACAGGCCGTGCACAAGTGGGCGAAGCAGCAAGAATTAAATCGTTTTCATTCCTTCGAGGTAGGCTTCGGACGGGGAAGTCGAAGGGCTACCGGAACCGGATCCGTTCAGTTTTCATTCCTTCGAGGTAGGCTTCGGACCAGACTTATCCGCATGGTTACAACTCTTTTACGGCGTTTTCATTCCTTCGAGGTAGGCTTCGGACTCTGGAAAAGAAAACGGACGATTTTGGAGCGGTTTAAGTTTTCATTCCTTCGAGGTAGGCTTCGGACAATCAAAAATCCGAAAATCAGCTTTACGAAAGTACCAGTTTTCATTCCTTCGAGGTAGGCTTCGGACATGGGAAAAGGTTTCGGCGGAAGAAAAAGTATATCCGTGTTTTCATTCCTTCGAGGTAGGCTTCGGACAACGGTATACACTAACAAATATACACATATCAAACTGTTTTCATTCCTTCGAGGTAGGCTTCGGACAGATTTTTTGATCGACGAGACTGACAGGATCATGGAGTTTTCATTCCTTCGAGGTAGGCTTCGGACATGGGGTTGAAGACCCTTAACAGGAAGGTCGGAAAGGTTTTCATTCCTTCGAGGTAGGCTTCGGACATATCAACCAGGAAATGATACCATTATGTCAAGTTTGTTTTCATTCCTTCGAGGTAGGCTTCGGACTTGATGCAAACCATGGGAGAAAATGGTATCTTTTTAGTTTTCATTCCTTCGAGGTAGGCTTCGGACAATAACGAAACTTCCGGATTCTTTCTTCCCGTATTCTAGTTTTCATTCCTTCGAGGTAGGCTTCGGACTGAAGATAAGAGAAAAGAGGTAAAAAAGGCATATAGTTTTCATTCCTTCGAGGTAGGCTTCGGACGAAGCGTTTCACCCCGTTCTCACGCCAATCACCCACGAGTTTTCATTCCTTCGAGGTAGGCTTCGGACGGCCTTGAAACCTTCCCCCGTTATATACGCGAAAGCTTGTTTTCATTCCTTCGAGGTAGGCTTCGGACGACATCTCGCTGATCATTCTTTCAACCTCAACGCTCTCGTTTTCATTCCTTCGAGGTAGGCTTCGGACGGTTATATTCCGATCATTATGACCGCCACGATATAGGTTTTCATTCCTTCGAGGTAGGCTTCGGACGAAAAAGGGGCCGCCGCGGATCGCGGGCTAAAAATCCAGTTTTCATTCCTTCGAGGTAGGCTTCGGACTTCTCGCTATGAAACATACGAAAACTTTTCAATATTGTTTTCATTCCTTCGAGGTAGGCTTCGGACTATATATAGATGGTTATGGACATCAACCGAGAGCCGGTTTTCATTCCTTCGAGGTAGGCTTCGGACTGGAACACGCGAAAAAGTTCACGTTCGCGGACGGAGACGTTTTCATTCCTTCGAGGTAGGCTTCGGACTTCCTCCTATCGGTCACGGCTCTCGGTTGATGTCCAGTTTTCATTCCTTCGAGGTAGGCTTCGGACGATCAGCGAGATGTCCCGAAAATGGAAGGCCCACAGGGCGTTTTCATTCCTTCGAGGTAGGCTTCGGACCCGTCCCTCTGAGTTTTTTGGTTCTAAAATCGATCACCGTTTTCATTCCTTCGAGGTAGGCTTCGGACATATCTGATAAACTCGATCAACCAAAGATACATAATGTTTTCATTCCTTCGAGGTAGGCTTCGGACGAAAAAGGGGCCGCCGCGGATCGCGGGCTAAAAATCCAGTTTTCATTCCTTCGAGGTAGGCTTCGGACGCAGTATTGCGATAGAGGAGAAGCCGAAAGGCGGGGTTGTTTTCATTCCTTCGAGGTAGGCTTCGGACTCAACAGGACGCTTCCGAAAACCTCGGGAGGTGAGTTGTTTTCATTCCTTCGAGGTAGGCTTCGGACAGTCATGTTCGTTCCTCCTATCGGTCACGGCTCTCGGTGTTTTCATTCCTTCGAGGTAGGCTTCGGACACTTTTGAATGTCCACGAAAGTTTTATTTCCGCTACATGTTTTCATTCCTTCGAGGTAGGCTTCGGACATGGAAGAACGAAACTATAGCGCTTTCGTTCTATGGTTTTCATTCCTTCGAGGTAGGCTTCGGACTGTAAATTATTTTCTAAAATTATTAGAAACGTTCAAGTTTTCATTCCTTCGAGGTAGGCTTCGGACCTTTTCGAGTGATCGAAGAGAAGGAGGTGATATAACAGTTTTCATTCCTTCGAGGTAGGCTTCGGACCCTAATTCTCCGCACAACCCCAGCGAAAGGTGGTGATAGTTTTCATTCCTTCGAGGTAGGCTTCGGACCTTACGCGTTAGCCGAGTACTCAGGTTATGACGTGTACTGTTTTCATTCCTTCGAGGTAGGCTTCGGACTACGCATCCCCAACCCGCGGGAAGGGATCGCCGAAAGTTTTCATTCCTTCGAGGTAGGCTTCGGACTAATACCAAAGTTTGGGCTATCTTATATCACCTCCTGTTTTCATTCCTTCGAGGTAGGCTTCGGACACAAACCGGTCTTCACGAGCGTCAGCCTCTCAGTCGTTTTCATTCCTTCGAGGTAGGCTTCGGACTCACGAGCGTCAGCCTCTCAGTCCTGACCACCGCGACGTTTTCATTCCTTCGAGGTAGGCTTCGGACGATCGACCTGCAAACAGCGACCCTTAAGCTGACGCTGTTTTCATTCCTTCGAGGTAGGCTTCGGACTTGCTGTACTCGGCTAACGCGTAAGCCGCGTCGTAGTTTTCATTCCTTCGAGGTAGGCTTCGGACCCAGTGAAATGTCAAGGAAGTGGAAGGCTCACAGGACGTTTTCATTCCTTCGAGGTAGGCTTCGGACCTGACCGTTTTGGTGATCGAGTACACGTTATAGTCGCGTTTTCATTCCTTCGAGGTAGGCTTCGGACACGCGTTAGCCGAGTACAGCGACTATAACGTGTACTGTTTTCATTCCTTCGAGGTAGGCTTCGGACGATCGACCTGCAAACAGCGACCCTTAAGCTGACGCTGTTTTCATTCCTTCGAGGTAGGCTTCGGACGAAATGTTCGTGGATCCCGAACACTCAGGGAAACGTGTTTTCATTCCTTCGAGGTAGGATTCGGACTTTCATTCCTTCGAGGTAGGCTTCGGACCGTAGCTGGTTTTCATTCCTTCGAGGTAGGCTTCGGACGGCCTGATAGCGATTCTTGGGACGGCCTTGATGTTTCTCGTTTTCATTCCTTCGAGGTAGGCTTCGGACGGTTGAAGTCCGAGTTCTCGTATTAAAGGGGGCGTTCTAGTTTTCATTCCTTCGAGGTAGGCTTCGGACATGACTAGTGTTGAAAAGATCCTAGAAGATGTTGAAATGTTTTCATTCCTTCGAGGTAGGCTTCGGACGAGAAAGGTTCTTGAGGGGAAAAAAGCTTTTTATTCCCGGTTTTCATTCCTTCGAGGTAGGCTTCGGACGTTCGAATACTACGAATACGGGGTGTCGTTCAATTTTTAGTTTTCATTCCTTCGAGGTAGGCTTCGGACCGAAGAAGAACGTGATACTTTTGATAGTCAACCCGCAACGTTTTCATTCCTTCGAGGTAGGCTTCGGACATATCTCGAAAGGATCAAAGCGGGTACGCTTGAAGAACGTTTTCATTCCTTCGAGGTAGGCTTCGGACCACAGGGACACATCGAAAAGATATCGAAGCCTTTGAAAAGTTTTCATTCCTTCGAGGTAGGCTTCGGACCCGTCAAATCCGCTTCTATTCTACCATTTAATTTTTCTGCTGTCAAGGCGCATTTTTACGCCGATTTAACACTTTCTCCGTAAATATCTTTAATAGCGAATTACCGTTAGTTCGTAAAACGAAATAAGTCCTGTCGACCCCCCGGGATTTTCCGGCTATCGGGGGTCGACAGGTATTTTTTTATTCGATTAAAAAGTCCGTTTCGCCTTTTTCTATCCCGTAATTTTCTTTCTTTAACCACTTTCTTTCACGTAGCACGTAGTAGCAAACCGAATCTTCTTCTTTTTTTGCTTTTTTTTGGACTTCGAGCTTAAGTTTTACGAATTTCGCTTCCGTTATCTCCCCTTCCAGTAGGGAGTTTTGTATCCACGTGAGGTATTTTCTCCCGATTTTCAGGACTTTATTTACCCGCTTTACGTTTACATCGTAAGCCATTATGACGTATAAGCCACTCACCCCCTTTTACCACGGATAATAGAAAGGCTTGTATGGTTTCATCCCCAATATCGCTTTGATGATTTTATACGCCTCGTGTCGTATGAGCGTTCTGAATGAGACGTTCCGCTTCAGTTGCTCGTGCTTGATCGTCTGGTTTAAGTGCTTCTCGTATTCGATCACGAAGATTTTCCTTCCTTCTTCGTTCAAATGGATGCCGCCCTCTACCCCTCTAAAGTGCTTTTCCGAGAGTTGATCCCTGTTTATGAGCGAGAATATCGTACGGTCGACGATGACTGGTTTGAAGATTTCGGCAATGTCCAAGTTTAGCGAAAATTTCCGGAAATTGGTTGAGTGCAAGAATCCGATTCGCGGATCCAAAGCCGTTTTGTATAGTTCTGTGAGCGTCGTCGAGTAGAGCAGACTGTTGCCGAAGCTGATTAGCGTGTTCATATGGTTTTCCGGGGGTTGCTTGGTCCGCTTTTCGAAGCTGAAGAGTTTGTTTTTTACGATTTCATCAAACGAATGATAGTACAGTTCTCTGATGTTCCCCTCTATCGCCATCAGTTCTTCAATGCTGCGCGTTTCTGGCAGTCGCCGCTGCAGGTGTTCAAACTGCCCCAGTGTTTCCGCGAATACCCGCTCCCGTCGCTTGTAGTAGTTTAAAATGCTTTTCATATTCGCGCTTGCCCCTTCAATAAATTGCCGCGCGATATCGAGGCGTCTGTTTTGATCCTGGTAACACAACGCCTGTTGGAGCACCGTACATCCGTTCGACAGGTACTCATAAGGATAAAAGGTTCCCGCGTAATGCCCAAACCGGTTGTAAAAGTGCATCGGAATCCGGTTCTGGGATAGGAATTCGAGAATGCGTTTATTGATATCCACTTCTCCGAATACTTTGATCTCCGATATGTTTTCGATGGGGATATATTTGATTTCTCCCTCGCTTCTGAGACTTAAGGTGTTGTTTTCCCGATGGAATGTTCCGCTTTTGAAAAGGTAGATTGGATTCAATCCTTTTCCTCCTTTCGGAGAACTTTTCTCCTTAGCCGTAAGTGAAACTCGCGTTTTAGATTAAAGTGAAAGAAAGAAAAAAGATAACATGACCACCCCGACCTACGGCCGCCCCTTCGTAAAGGGGAATTACGACCAGCAAAAATCGCTGAATCCGCATTTACTGCAAACGCTTTTCCACTCTGGGGCCGGAGCTTCGCTGTCCGCAAGTTTCCTAAGCTGGTCGATCACCGCATCGAGCTCAGATCGGTTTTGGTCATCCCACGCGATGTCGAGCGTTTTCTTTTCGAGCGGCACCATGATCCTTCCGACTGCCTTAACGCTCCGTTCTGAAAGCAACTTGAGGTAGAACAGCAGTTGGAGCTTCGCGCCTTGAAAGGAACGGGAGGATTTTTTTATTTCTCCGACTATCGTAACCGCCCCTTCCTTCCAAATAATGTCGATTTTGGCGCCGGGCAGTTCGATCTCTTTTTCACCTTTCTCCTGATAACTGTTCTTGTGTATAAACCTCCCGACGATTAGAAACGGGTTTTCTTGCTCCGGCATAAACCTTCTGAGGGTCAACCAGGCTTGCAAGGCGCATGTGTGATAGGATAGTATCGCGGACCCCGTAATGAGTCGCTCATCGTCTTCCATTAAAGACATCTGTCACACTCCTTCGCGTTTGGCTTTTTATTCGAATTCCGCTTCTTCTTTCGAGGATGGCGGTACAGCAAATCCCGTTTCTTCGTTATAAATCTCTCCCACACCTTGAGAGCGAACGATGTATATTCCTTCCTCCAGTTCTTCGACAGCGGGGCAAGTTTCGTCTACTAAAAAACTATTCGTTTCTCGAATCCAGTTCTGCATTAACTCGTTCGACACGTCGATCGCGTGGCGCTGCAATCGGTTCCAAAGCCTCTTGCGCGTATCAAGGCTTTTATAGTCTTTCGATAAAGTCCTGATCTGTTCAAACAAATCGTGTACGTGGCCATCGGATTCGATTAAAACGAGCGCTTCCGGGATTCTTTTCCGTATGAGCGAATAGCGGTTTCCCCAGTTCCCGATTGTGATGTCATACCAGGCCCCCGTTTGAGAAACTGCCTGACGCAGCTCTTGGTAATACTGCCGGATTAAGGGCGCGGATTCTTTTTCCGAAAAAGATTCAGGTAGGGTTTTCCGCGTTGCGGAGAGATGGCGCGAGTCATAGACATAACTCGTAAAAGGATGCTCCTTTTCCGTTATGAATTCCGGCACATAAACCTTTCCCAGTGAGGCGCTTCGGTTTCGATTGCACCTTCCTGCGGCCTGGACGATACTGTCGAGCGGCGCCATATCGCGGATGACCCATTGAAAGTCCAGATCGATCCCGGCTTCAACGACTTGCGTGGAGACAAGGAGACATTCACATCCTTCAGAAAGGCTTTGTTTAACGCGATTCAGCCGCTGCGACCGATCCGCCGGGGTGACCCACCGCGAAAGGAAGAACAGCTTACGGTCCCTTTCCTCCTGGGCGATCATTCGGTAAGCGCTGAGCGCTGATTGCCTTGTATTGAGTATGACCAATCCCGACCCGCTTTCCGGAACTAAGGAGGGAAGCGTCTCAAGCGGCGCTCTCCCAACTCTCGTTACCACGTATCGGTTTGGGGCAGGACTCCGCGAAAGCGCAGCAACCGGCCGCGAGAGTTCGATTCCTTCTATGATTTCGGGTTGAGTTGCCGTCATGAGCAGGAATGTCGTATTCATCTTTTTCGATAGGAATTGGAGCGTTTTTCCGAACCCCGTCCAATAGTCAGAAGGGATGGATTGGACTTCGTCCAGAATGACGAAAGCGTCTTTCAACCGATGGAAGTTCATGGTATCGTTCATCCTCGGGCTATAGAGTATTTCCCAAAAATGCGCGAAGGTTGTCACGATGAAGGGTTCGTTCCAATACCGATAGGCTTGGATAAAAGCATTCTCGCCTTCAATAAGGTGGTGATCCTGCTGAACCTTCGGGAAGAGGTTTTGCGCAATTTCCGACACTTGATCGACGATGCTGATGAAGGGGAGGCAATAGACGATCGTTTTCGGATGCATCCTCAATGCGGCTTCTATCCCCAACAGGGTTTTTCCTGCGCCCGTCGGGAGGCTCAGGGTGTACATCCCGCCGTTTTCCATCTTGTTCACTTTATCCAAAACAGCCTGCGCCAACTGCTTTCTCCATCTGGATATGTCCGACGGAGGCAAGGCGCTGGTGATTTGAGCGTAGGTTAGTTTTCGTTCGGGCTTCTCATAGCGAAATGGTTCCAGATTCATCGCGTCCATACGGTCCGCCGTCGTCAGCATTGAAGCCAGAAGCCGTGCCCGGTACCAATCTTCTTCGTTCCATCCTGTCTGAAGAAGACGGTCCAAAAAGGTATGGAACTTCGTTTCCGACAGTTTGTAACCTGGTAAAACCGCTTCCATTGCTTCACCCATATCTTCGATATCTCGCGAGAACCAATAATTTCTAACGGCGTCGATATTCTGAAATTGGCCGTGATGGTTTCGCACCAATTCCGTGAGGAATAGATTTTCCGATTGTTGAAGCGTGAAGAAAGAGGAGGGTCCGGCGTGGGAATACCGGACCCTTGGGTTGCATAGATGCTTTTGGAATTGTGGATGTTCTTTCGCGATGTCATGAGATAGAGCAATCAGCGCGACTTCATTCGGATCGAGATCGAATTCGTGCCAGCGCGCGATTTCGCCGATTGTCCTTTCGACGCCCCTCAAATGGTCGATCAGCATCTTGTCGGGGTGGCTTTTACCACGGAGCGAACCAGGAAACGGCATCTCCTCCAACACAATTCACCTCAGTTTCGTCTTCTTCCCTGAAAACGATCGGGGCGTTTTCGGTTTTGTACAATACGTTCACAGTTTTTTGCAGTCTTCTTGTCATGCTCATCTGTAACGGAATAAGCGTTTGGTTCAAGTTTCCCGTCTTCCGGATATCGATCTTGGGGATCCCGGCTCCAACTGGAAGCACCGAATCAAGAACGGGATGTATCGGCGATTTCAGGATAGGGAATTGGCCTACCCAGTCAATCGTCGCTTCGCAATAGGCGACCCCGAGAAAGGGAGAAAAATGGAAGTTCCTGTTTCTTAAGCTCTCACATAGCCTTTCTTCAAGCGGGCCGTCGACGTATATCCGATAAGAAGGATCCCTGACGAATTGATGTTTTATTTGCGTGTGGTCGGACATTTTATAGGTCTTCGTATTGATAAAATTGATTCCGGTTCGATACCAGTTTATCGGGCGATTGATCTTAATCGCCACCCGCGTCCCGCGCATTTTGAACCAGTAGTCTGCGCGGTCTGCCCTTTGGTTCGCGTTATGCGGGAACCCGAGTATCGCTCCGATAATCCCCGCCGCCGCTGTTGGCGGCGGGAAGGGAAAAGAGATCGAGGAGGTCGTCGTATACGATTTGCGGAACATCGCATACCTACCGGAAATGTCAAATACGCAAGCCATTTTTTTACCTCAAAACGGGAGTTTGCTGGATACCTTTCACCCGCGCATCGGAGTTGATGATAACCGAAACAGAGTCGATACGGTCTTTTTGTTCATCGATTTTCGTTTGCAGAGGCGACAGGTCGATCACGAAATCTTTGAGAGACCGAAGTTTATATTGCTCCTCGTCCGAAAACGCGCTTCCGTCGGTTTTACAAAGAACAACGCGTTCATCCAGACTCCCGATATGAGAAGAATGTCCTTCTTTATAGGTGATTTCGATCAAAAGGGCGGGTGTGTGCTCCATTTTGCTCCGAGTAATCAGGTTTTTAGTGCCAAACCACAAAGCATTCGATAATTTCGCCAAATCTTCGTCCGTCGCGCCGGTGTACCGAGAAGCGTTTTGATTGCAGACGGCGCTTGTGGCCATAAGCGCGAAGGGCACGATATATTCGTTTCGGAAAGAGCGTTGTTCGCTGGTTTCTTTCGTGGCGAAGGCGGCGGTTCCTTGGACAAACTCGACTTTCGCTCTGTGAAGAGAGCGTCCCCATTTGAACTGGACGGGGCCTGTCCAGGAGAAGGCTTCTTTTCCCACCGCGAAGGTGGCGCCAAAAATGCGCGCGTCGATACAATGGGAAATCACCGTTTCCGCGTTACTTTCACCATATTTCTTTTTTAGTTCGTCATAACGTGCGGGCAAGGTTACGGCTTCTCCATTGACTAAGACTTCTTCCCCTTCCAAAATCCATTCATCACGGGTCGTTCGTTTGATGCGCACATCGGAAGTCAGAATTTGGCCGGTTTCCTCATCATACCGGGGATGGTTTGCGTTCAAAGGATCGCCGTTAGGGTTCGCGTCTTTAACCGAGTACAAAAATAGGATTTCTCGACGTTTGTTAAACATTATTCTGCCTCCTTAGCATCTTGGAACATCTTTTTGATGTATTCATACGAGTTCATAAAAGCGATCGTAAATGCGAAATTTCCTTTAACGCCCATTTCATCTGAACCGGCTTGCAACAACAGCGCGCCGGCTTTGCTCATAATCATCTCAACGGTAGCCGCATTCCCGAGGTGATAGGCTCTGGTCAGCTCCGGAACGCGCGAGAGATGGCGATGCAAATCTCTCATCGTCATCTTTCCAAAGTTCATTTGCTTGAACAAAGGCGAATCGTCGATCTTCCCGCCGTTTTGGACTTGACGGTTCGCGAGTTGTCCAAGGCATATTCCGGCAAGAAAAACCCCTTGGCCTTCAGGCGAATGTAAATACGGATCCTGAAACTCTTTGAAGAAATCGATCGTCATCGTTAGCCCTCCTTTAGGGTTATTAAACCGTGAATCCTTTTACTGACTGATTGACAGCGGCGATGTACTCGATGAACATCAATTGTTTTCGTAGACTAAATCGGGGATTGACGCCTCCGGACATCAGTGAAGGAAACCGGGAGACGAATAGCGATTTCAGCCATAAAGTATCGATGCGTTGCCTGTTCAGTAAGCGCGCAACGATCTCGATGACGGTTTTGGTCAGAACGCTTTTATCATCGGCGCTCTTCGGGTTTTGCTCCGAAAACAGGTAGAAAATGAAGGTGAACAGAAAATCCAGATGATCCATATCGCGTTCCGATTCTTCCGGAAAGATGCGCTTTCGGACTGCCTTCCATTTGCTCTCGAGGACAGCCAGCCAGCTCGGGGAAACATCTTCCACCATCAAATGCACCAGTTCCTTCGCCTGCATCTTCTGCCAAACGACAAAATGGAATACGAGACTTTCGCCGGAAGCGGTTAAATACCGGAGCAGGGTTCCCTCGCCTGATGCTTTCCGTTCCACGATGTAGTTTTCGAATTGTTTTAAGACGACCGCTTCGGCTTTTCCACCCCCCATGACTTCCGGGATGATCCACAATCGGTACCCCGGCAAGGTGTTCATGTCGGTATAAGAGCGGTCCAAGATCGCGCGTCCATGATTGAGCGTATCGAAGCATTTTGAGCAGATCGGGAAAACGCCTTCTATATTTTTCGGGTCCAAAGCGGGAATGAAACCGGGTTTGTCGAAGGTGGCGAAAGAGAAGATGCGATCGAGGTGAAACGCGTTTGTCATAGGATTGGCGCAAATACTGCAAACGCCCTCTTCCGATTGGGCGGACAGCGCGCCGAGTTTCGTCTTGCAGTATTCGATAAAGGGCGGGAGATCGCCGGGATAGAAAAACGCGCCGTTTTCCTCGATTCCGAAAACCAGCGTGTGGGAACGCTTTTTTTCCATATAGGAGAAAATCTCTTTTTTCCTTGGCTCCAGATCGGAAATAATGATTTCTCCAGAACCCGCGGCGAGGACACCCTTGCACTCGAAATCGGGAAAGGTCTTTTCGGATAGGGTTTTACGGAACTTTTCCCAGGACTCTTCGAATTTCTCATAGGTTGTTGGGGCCCCGATTTTTATGACAGGGGAGTATCGCCATCCGGCGGACGGGCTGGCGGGTTCGCGGAACAGATACCGCGCTTTCCATTCTTCTTCTGTAATTTCACCGGGAAGGACATCCGTCACGTCGATGGTTCCCGTTCCGGCAATCGCATAGGGCGGCGACATAGAAGAGACCTTCAGCCCGATTCGGATCACTCTGCCGTTTTCGGGATCGGAAGGGAGATCAAGAAGCGAGGAGAGGCCGTTTCCGGCATCGCCCTCTTTCCGGGCAAGGTTAAAGACGGCTTGCAGAAAGCCCATAGTTGCACCTCCAAAAGGGATCATTAGGTGTTTCAAGGAATATATACACACTTTATCGAATATCAACAACGACTCGCCATCGGTCTAAAGGCTTTATTTTTCCGGCGCAAGCGAAGACGAGCTGGAGAACAATCGCTCGAAAAGTCTGGAAATATGGGTGATATGCTATACTCATACAAATCGGTTTCTTTGGGTTACTATAAAAGGTGAATGAAGAAAGATAATGAGAGACCGTTCATGCGAAATAGGGAATATTAAAGACAGTTTTTGAGTTATGAAGAGGATTTCGATACGGAAGCCTGATGGTTGAATAAAAACGAAAAAGGCGAGAGGGTAAAAATGAAGGAAGATTCGATTCAAAAAGTGCTACAGGAGCTCGCGAGGAGGAAGCAAGAGCTAAATGAGCGCTTTTCGGTAAAAAAAATCGGCGTCTTTGGCTCCGTTGCCAGGGGCGAGGAACGGTCTTGTAGCGATGTGGATATTATTGTTGAGTTGGGAGAACCGACTTTCGACAATTATATGGATCTAAAATTCGAGTTGGAAAAAATCTTCCGAAAACCGGTGGACTTGGTTATGGCAGATACCGTAAAGCCACGCTTGAAACCGGTCATCGATAAAGAAGCGATTTATGCGTAGAGACCCGCTTCTTTACCTCGATGATATACTGGAAGCCATCGCTCGAATTCAGGGATACACTTCATCAATGGATTACGAAACATTCTCTCGGGATACGAAAACTCAAGACGCCGTTGTCCGTAATCTCGAAATCATCGGAGAAGCTGCTACCCGTTTACCAGAAAGCATAAAGCAAGCAGCCTATGAAATCGAGTGGCGGAAAATCGTCGGATTAAGGAATATTTTGACCCATGAATATTTCGGCGTCAGCCTTCCTATTATTTGGGACGTGACAGTCAATAAGCTTAAAGCGCTCGAACGCGTATGCGAAGAAATATTGAATAAAGAAAACCGCGAATCGAAGGAACGATAGATGGCACCTCGTTGATGCACGCTATTTTTCTTTATTTTTCTCTTTCTTGTCCAAAGAAGCCTTTAGTAATTCAGCGAAATAACTGTCGGTAGCGTGCGATTTTTCTTTCGAGTATCTGTTATCGTTTTTTTTATTTGGTACCCTTTTTGCCGCTTTTTCTTCTTCCTCCGCGGGTTGTGCATTAACAACCAAGAGAGTATATGCGCTGATACGCGCGGCATATCCGATATAGGTGGAGAAAGTCTTCGTATCTTCGATTTTAAATTCTTTCCTGATCCCGTTAAGAAAGTCCTCGATTATTTGGTATTTCCGTTTTTCATTAGGCCGCACGCATTTCTGAATCTTTCCGAAGCCTCGGTAGGCGTCGATTCCTTGCGAAAGGATTAAAGATTGAAAGCTCTTAAGCGAATTGGCTGATAAGTGCTGTCGGTCATCTGGAGACAAGCCCTCAATCTCTTCTATGACGTATCGGTTGAGACGGTCTAAGTTTTCGTTATCTACGGTCACTAAACTCCTCCCCCTCTATTCATTGCATTTTTCGTGAAGCGTTTTCAAGTTGTCGAGACTTTCGCGAGAAGAAAGGGTAGGTTCTTCAATCAGTTTTTTCTTTGTCGCTTCTGTTATATCTTTTAGCGGCGAAAAGGGACCGTTTTCATCGAATTGAGTCACTTTTTCCAACGAGGCTTTTATAGCGCCGTATCCCGTACTCTTGCCTCTTCCGCATTTGAGAGGAAAATGATATCGGCTGTGGAGCCCTAAACTTAAGAAGAACGCGTGAAAATGCTCATCCAAAAGCCCCATATACTGAATATCGGTATGAAAACTGACGCCTTTAGGAAGGCATTCCATATCGTAACTCGGAGTTTTCATCTCTTCACTCTTCTTCAATTGATAGATTCGGAAGGTGTTCGTTTCAGTCTTGTTTTTAGAAAAAGCTTCCATGGTCGGTTGTTTCGCTAACCGTTCTTTCTCGAGAAGCGCGTCGTCGAAGAAAATCTTCGAGGCGTGGTTGATCGAATTTTTGCTACGGTTTTGGTCTTTATCTACGGAACCGTAGTCGCAATCTCCGTAAAGTTCATCGGCGAAATTAAGGCCGAAAATCGCGGCCGTGTAGGTGCGAACCATTCCTTTAAGGGAGGAGCCTGGGAACAATAACCGATCGCCTAAACGGTAGAATCGATAAAGCGCTTCCGTTTTATCCCGTTCTTTCATGAGCGTAAGAACGCCATTTACGATCGAGAAGGGTTGTAGGGTTTCCCATCGGATGGATATTTTTCCGCATTTACCGGAAAACTTGTCGAGGAAGGGCTTCGTGGGTTCTGCTTGTCCTCTGGGAATCGTAACTCTAAAATAGCCTTTTTCGAGGTTCTCCATCTATCCCACCTGCTTCGTCTGTCGAAGCAACTCTTCTATTCCTTTTTCGGAAATGAAGGCGTTTATTTTATTCATCTCTTCCCCGGAAACGACTCCTTTTCTAAGCCATCCGTCATCGCTCAACTTAAGACTTTCGATTTCGCATTCCGCGGATGCCTCACGCGCGTTATTCGTAGTACGAAATAGGATTCCCTTCTTTCCTTTTGTGTATAGGGTCAATTCGGTAGGGGTAATCTCTACGCGTCCTAAACCGCGGCTTTTGGCTCTCCCGAATTTTTGAAACCCTTCATTGACGTGATCGATGATCTTGAGGAATAGAGCGACTTGCCATAATTCGGGATTCTTTAAAACCACCTGTCCGTAGAAAGGTAAATTCGCCGATTCATAATAGAAAAGAGCGCTTTCTTTGACTTTCCCCGAGTTCCTGTCGATAGAAATCCCATTACGAACCATAATATGCTCATCCAGTTCTTTATAAAGATTGGAGGCTTCATCGAGATTCCGCCAGGGATAGCAGTCCTCAAAACGGATAGCAGATGCAACCAACATACATCCGAACATACGGCAGGCATAACAAATACCCAAATACTTCTCCGCCCCCGTCGATCTTTTTAATTCTCTTTTTCCCGAACAAGTATCTCGTTTATCGATGTTGCACGCGAACCGATTGTTGGCATTGTCCCCGAGACTCCTGAGTAAAGACTCTCCGTGAGCGCGAAAAGGTCCTTTTATACTTGACCCGGGGATATATGGGAGTGTGCCGATTCCGGGAATAGAGCAGCGCATAAATGAAATGTCCGGTTCCGCCGGGTCGAGAGGCAAGGTGCCCTGCGATACAAGGAATCCTGTTCTCGGCGTGATCGTCATCGTGTAGGTCAGTATGCTCAGGATTTCATCGAACACTAGGCATCGCCTCCAAAAGGAATTTTACCTCCACCAGAGATGCTTCGAATCTCCCCAATCCTCTGGAAGTCGAGCCTCCGATGCGGATGATTCCCAAATTAATCCATTCCAGCATTTGCTTTAGCGTTTTATACTCTTTACTTTGTTGCTGCATGTTTATCAGTAGGAACTCACCGGAAAAGACCGCGCCTGGTTCGACAACCTCGTAGTCATATTTCCCTTTATCAGCCGCAGTCTCGGTTTCGCGATCGATACGCACACCATCTCTTATCGTTATTTCGGCTTCATTTATCAGGTAAAAATCAGATAGAAAAAGACGACCTTGAATAAACTCATTTCCGAAGATCGCACAAGAGGGGCAAAGCTTAAACCCTGTTCGATCCAATTCTTTAAGAAATTGTTCACGATTGGTTTTTGTCGGTCTGAATTTTTCTTTGCCACAAACGAAACATTCAGTTTTTTCTTCTCTGAAAACCGCTTCGATGCAACTTCGTAATACTCCTTTCAGCGAAGAGCCTGGTATATAAGGTTTACCGTCGCACTTTAATACGCTGTTATCGGGTTCTGTTGGGTCTAAACCCAATCGGCCACCTCCGATACGCATCGCGGTTTTGTTAGTCAAAGTTAAAACCCAGGATATCACGCTTTGATAATGGTCTAAGGCATACATATTCATCGCCCTCTCTTTTGTGCTTCTATCGCTTTCTCTTCTGTTTCTTTGAACTTTTTATAACGAGCCATTAAACCGAACAAGTATGCGATTTCGTTTTTACGGCTCTCATAGTCGGCGATAGGGCCATACTTAGCATCAAGAAACCCTAGTGTCTCTTCGATAAAAATTTTTAGCTCTTTCATACGGGCGTATTGATATTGTAGGAATATTTTCAATTCCAAGTAATTCGTGCTTTTCTTTGCAGCTTCTAAAAAATTGCGTATTTGAGTGTCATTGACCCTAACATTCCTCTCTATCACTTTA
>Ga0209097_10001311_pt1 | contig 21520 bp, 13 predicted proteins | sample AD_UKC052_MetaG_FD_184419 | JGI IMG/M metagenome (GOLD analysis project Ga0209097, IMG submission 184419) | Active sludge microbial communities of municipal wastewater-treating anaerobic digesters from USA - AD_UKC052_MetaG (SPAdes) (version 2) | ecosystem: Engineered > Bioreactor > Anaerobic >... | reverse complement strand
TACATCTTGAGTAGTTGAAGTGCTATTTGGAGACCATACATATATATATGGTTCAACTCCACCATCAATTGTTACATCTATAGAACCTCCATTAGGAGATGCACAGGTTGGATTCGTAACAGTTGAAGAAGCAGTAAACTGATTAGAATTAGTAATTGTTGCGCTGATGATAACTTCACAACCGTTTCCATCAGTAACGGTATCTACATATGTTCCTGCAGCTAATCCAGTTAAATCTTCTGTAGTAAAACCATTGCTCCAATTATGAGTAATAGAAGCAGAGCCTCCATTCAAGCTAACAGTAACATCTATTGATCCAACGGATTGAGCACATAAAGAATTTTCAGATGTGAAGGTTACAGTTGGAGCATCTTCATTAATGATAGTTGCTTCACCTGTTACAACACAAGTAGTTCCATTATCAGTTACTTGAACTGAATAAGAACCAGCAGTTAATCCTGTGATATCTTCAGTTTCTAAGTCACTAGGAGTCCAAACAAATTCGAAAGGCCCTGTTCCTTCAGTAACTGTAAGATCAATTGCACCATTAGTATTTCCACAAGTAGTATTGGAAACAGCAAGGTTCAATTCAGGTTCATTTGTATTTGTGATTGAGAACGTACTATCATCAGTACAACCTTCATCATCAGTAACAGTTAATGTGTAGCTGTTTGCAGATAAATTCGAAATGTCTTCTGAGGTTTCTGAATTTGACCAACTATATGTATATGGTTCAACACCACCAGTAACAGAAGCGTCGATACTTCCAAGTGATTGGTTACATAAAGTATTAGTAACTGTACCAGAAACTACAGGACTTGGTTTAGTAGTAACGGTAGTTGATGCTGTATTTTGGCATGTTCCAGCAGGTGATGTGTAGACTACAGTATATGTAGCATTATCAGATGCATTGGTAATGATTCCAGTTGACGCATCGATGACAGCACCATCTAAAGGAGCAGTTTGGAAACTATATGTTCCACCTGTTGCAAAACCAGGAGCTCCCACTGGTGCAGGAGAAGGAGAGTTTGAACAGAAAGATGCAATTGTAAAACTAACTACATCTGTTGGACTAACAGTGATAGATGTAGTTGAAGAAGCTTGACAGAAGTTACCTTCGACAGTGTAACGTATTATATATGTATTACCAATTGTAGCATTACTAATAATTCCTGATTGAGAATCAATTGTAGCACCATCAACAGGAGCAACGTCAAATGTATAAGTTCCACCTATTAAGAAACCTGGCGCTCCAACTGGCAATTGAGACAATGGACCGCAAAAAGGATTGTAGGAGAAAGCAGTAACAGGAGGAGGAGTAGTTTGTATTGATACTAGACCTGAGTTTCCGTTTGAACCACAATTAGTTGCAAAATTATCGGTGATTCCAATAGTTTGGTAAAAACCTGGTTGACTTACATAGAATGTATATACGTATGACTCAGGATTAAAAGGAACACCAACATCATTAACTGTAATTACATCTAAACCATCAGGAGTGTAGAAAATATCATAAGGAGGAACTCCACCTTCAATGATTAAACCTAATTGAGCAGAGTCACCTTCGCAAATTGTAACAGTTGTATCGGAAGTTGTAACGAGGGCATTATTCTCAAAGTACCCTAAGAAAGTGAAGATTGGAGTATTAACAGTAATACAAACGGGATAGGAAGATGTCGCACAACCATTGCTTCCTGTTATTTGTGTATAGTAACATCCACCAGCAACTACACCAATAAAAGGGTTAGTATTAACACCACCTGGGAACCAAAGGTTGTTTTGGGCAGTACTTGAAGTTAAGAAAGTGGTAGCGGATCCATAACAGAAATCTGTAGGTCCATTAATTGAAACGGTAGGAATTGAAGGAGCAACTTCATTTTTGATGATAATGTCTGTACCGTTATCGGTACCATTAGCAGCAGGATCAGAAGCCACAACCCGAATTCTGTAACCGGTACCAAAGGGAGTACCATTAGGAATTTGAGCATAAATCTGACCTCCTTCAATTAATCCAACTAAACTTAAAGGAGCAGTTGAGATAATTACAGGAGAAGCAAAACTTCCTGTTGCGTCAGAAAGTTCAACTGTAAAAACGTTAGCAATGCCATAAAAAGTTCCAGATGAAGTGAAATCCACAACAAGTGCAGATCCTGAACATAATGTTCCAGTAACGGGCAAGGTTACCAATGAAACACCTCCAGTTACTTCGTCCGCATTTGGATAAACGGTAGAAACAGCTTGTTTGGGGGTGGAACTAAGATCGGAATGACCGGCTGTTGGAATAGTAGTAACTCCCGCTGCAAGTAGCGAGGTTATTGATATTCCAACGAAAAGCAAAGCCAGGTAAACGCTTTTTTTCATAGAAAGTGGGTTTATGCGACGGGCAAAAATAATCAGATTGACGAGATAAAAAAAAGATAGAACTCGCCAAAGTTCGGCTTTTCAGAGTTTTTAAAATTAAAAAGCTAAAAAGAAAACATCAGGTTTTAAACGGGGTTTTGAACAATGGTGCGAAATGAAAATTATTTGACTTCCGAAGTGCCCTAAAATCAAGTGTTTGTCGATTTACTTTTTAATAAATCTTCGAGTCACCTTACCTTGATTTGTTTCCAAATGCAAGAAATAATATCCAGGTAAAATTTTTGAGGTGTTGAAAACCTTTGAAAACTCTTTTTCAGGGACAGAAACAACTCGACCAGTTAAGTCGGTACAATAATAAGATTTCACCACACAATTTGAGCTTAACAATCTGATATTCAATTCATCTTCGCAAGGATTTGGATAAATTACATATGAATTAGAATAATCTTGTAACGGAACTAATCCTGTAACTAAACCGGAACGAAATGTTTCAATCACATAATGCATGGCTTCCACTTGCTGTTGAGTAAACATATTTAGGCAGTTTTCATCGGAATAGTCCATATAATTCTCGAGCATGTCAGGGAAATCGACAGGTGAATCGGTGCAAGAGTTTGTGGAATAGTCACAGGTTTGTTGATTAGCTGCTGCAGCATTTGGGGTATCTTCCAATCCATCATCAGCGGTACAATCTCCATCACCCCATATGTGGCGTAGTCCTAAATAATGACCTATTTCATGAGAAGCTGTTCTACCACGGTTTACGGTCGCTAAAGTTCCTGTTGCATCAGGGTGAGTACCAAAAACTTCAAAATGGATAACAACACCATCTTCTTCGGGTGACTCAGCACCAGAATTAGCTGGCCAGTTTGGAGCTCCTTCAGGTGGTGTGGCAAAACCAAGAATAAAGGGAGTATTAATAATAGGTATAGACATATTACATACCCACAAATTCAAATATCGGTCAATAGGCCAAGCATCTTTACCACCTGTTGTAGCTGATTTCATATCCGTCATACTCAACCAAAATGAAGTCTGATCGGTTGGTGTTCGTGTTATGCCGTTTGTTGGATTACCATCAGGATCTGTATGCGCAAGATAAAATTCAATTCCTGCATCTGCTGCAACAGGTTGGAATTCACTTCGTGTAAGTATTGAGTCAGCATTTAACCGACGATAATCCTCATTTAAAACACGAATTTGATCCAGAATATTTTGATCTGAAATGTTTTGTTCTTCAGTATTGTAAAGAACATGAACAACAACTGGTATGTATACAACTGTTCCTGAAAAACTTCGGCTATTTGATTGAACAGCTAATCTTATTGCTTCTTGATTAGAAACAATACGTGCTTTCCAATCGGAATCTGATGCGGCTTTTTGTTCTTCATATCGAGTTGATGAACAGCGCTCAATATTCTGTCCTACTGAAAATTGGAATAATCCCCCAAGTAAAAGGAAGCTAAGTAGTGTTTTTTTCATCTGTCCTTAATCTATATGAGCAATATAGTAAGGATCAAGAAAGAAATTTAGGATGCAGCTAAAAATAATTCAACTTCACGAGCAACAACTTGTCCGGATATGAGAGATGGCGGCACTCCTGGTCCAGGAACAGTAAGCTGTCCCGTATAAAAAAGATTAGCTACTTTTCGACTTTTGCAAGATGGTTTTAAAATAGCTGTTTGTAATAATGTATTTGCTAGTCCATAAGCATTGCCCTTGAATGCACCATAATCCTGAACAAAATCACGAAAAGCATAACTTTTTTTAACTTGAATAAAAGAACGGAAATCTTCACCCGTTGATGATTCTAAGCGATCCATAATTAAATTAAAATAATGCTCTTTGATTTCATCCGTATCAACAATTCCGGCTGCAACAGGAACAAGAAGAAATACATTTTCACAGCCTTCTGGCGCTCCACTTAAATCGGTTCGGGTTGTGATTGACATATAAAAAAGTGGATTCTCCGGCCATGCTGGATTTGTATAAATCTCATGTGCATGTTGTTTAAAATCTTGATCAAAAAATAAAGTATGGTGTTGAAACGAATCCAACTTTTTCCCAATTCCTAAATAATAGATTAAGCAAGAAGGAGCCATGATTCTAGAATCCCAATATTTTTCAGAATACGAACGGTATTCAGGGCTTAGAAGTTTGGTTTCGGTATGGTAATAATCGGCCGAAGAAATAATAACATCAGCAGAATAAAAATCATCCCCTGATCGAACTTGTTTGATCGAACCTTTATCAATGATTAATTCATCTACAGCCTTTGAGAATTCAAACTTCACCCCCTGCTCTACTGCTAAATTGTGCATAGCTTGAACTATTTCAAACATACCACCTCTAGGAAACCAAGTTCCCAGAACCATATCAGCATAATTCATTAAACTATATAATGCTGGAGTTTTTTCGGGGCGAGCTCCTAAGAATAAAACAGGAAATTCAAGTAGTTGAATTAAGCGAGGATGAGTAGTTACTTTTCGTGCATGTGAAGAAAGACTTTTAAATACATCCAACTTAAACATGCCTTTTAAAAACTGAGCATCTGCAAATTCTGTAATACTTCGCCCTGGCTTATAAACCAGTTTATTCATACCTACATCATACTTATATTTAGCTTCATCTAGAAATAATTGCAAGCGGTCTCCACTACCCGGATCCATGGAGTCGAATAATGTTTTTAATTGATTTAAGTCGGCAGGTATTTCTGAGAAATCATTCTTTCCCCAATACACACGATAGGAAGGATCTAAACGATCGAGCGTATAATAGTCGCTAACCTTTTTTCCAAATCGGGCAAAATAGCTTTCAAACACATCTGGCATCCAATACCAACTTGGTCCCATGTCGAAGGTATACCCACCTAATTCCATTTTTCGGGCTCTGCCGCCAGGTTGATTGTGCTTTTCCAAGACAGTAACCTCAAATCCCTGTTGAGCTAAACTAGTTGCTACAGACATTCCAGAAAACCCAGCTCCTATTACAATTGCAGTTGATGCCATACTACTTCGAGAAAAATAAGGGAATTGAACAAGTTAATAGTTATTTTGTTTAAGCGAGATTTGCAAAATGATAAATTATCCAACTTACCGAAAATACTCCGATGGAAATACCTTTTTTAAAATCATGGGGGAAACTGAACTATTGGAAATAAAAAGGATGGGGAAATATTATTCAAAAACTTATTTTCAAGCTAAAATCTACCCCGAAAAAATGTTCATTCAGGATTTACTTTTAATTACTTTTGAAAGTATTCAACTTTCAAGTGAACAAGAGTTTAATGAGGCGTTAAATTCCTGGTCGAGTGAATTAATAATGAGTAAAATTTAATTCGAAAAATAATGAATAAGAAATACGAATCGGAAGCATTAATAGTCACATGGAAACCTGATGTATGTATTCATTCAGCGGTATGTGTAAAAAAGCTAAATCCTGTTTTTAATTCACAACGAAAACCATGGATAATGCTTGAAAATGCACAAACAGATCAAATTAAAGAAACAATTGATTTATGTCCATCTGGAGCACTTTCCTATCAATTAAAGGAAACAGAAAAATTAATTAATTCAGACAATCAAATTCCACTAATTAAAGTATCAGCATCTGGTCCATTAATTCTTAAAAATGGGTGCATCGTTGAAGATGCTGAAGGCAATCAAATTACACGTGAAGGAACCGTTGCATTATGCCGTTGTGGAGCATCAAGTAATAAACCATTTTGCGATGGGAATCACCGTAAAATTGGATTTATCGGATAGTAATTAAATTAATTTCATTTCCTTTTTTCGCACTAAGGGATTTGCGTAAATATTAAGCAAGTGTTTTTTCAATAATTCGGCATCCCCTTTCAATGGTAACAACTCTTCATTGAGATAGGATTCAAATGCCAATTTATCTTTATCCGAATAATTGCTTACGAATTCTTTTGATTCGTGTAAAAGATCGTATGCAATATAATTATATGGATATAAACGATAATTAGAAACAATGTGTGAATCGATGCGTTCAGCCATTTTCTTCATAGCCTCATTTCTGTTTCCAGTTTCAAAAGCAAGCTGAATTTCTTCTTTAGATAAAGGCTCACCAAAACTAAATTGTACCCGACCTTTTGGACGAGCGATTCCCATTTGCATACTCTTCAAATCTTCGCCTTCACCCTTCTCATAGGAACCCGTTTGTGCTTTTGTATATTTCTCAAAAGCTTTCATTCCAGCACAAGGTTCTAATTCATAAGAGATACTTACCGGAACAATATTTAATTCTTGATATCCGGCAGGACCATCATCGGTACTCATTCCAAACATTTTCAATAAACCAGCCTGAGTTTGATCATATCCATCTTTCGAACGTCCTTCTCTTTGGGCAATCCATACAGATGAATTTTCTTTAGTGATGGAATGACGGATATAACGTGATAATCTTAGTGAATAGTCATAAGCTTGACGAGCCTGAACATTGCGATGTACAATGAAATTCTTATTCAGTTTAACTAAATCTTCAATCCAAGATTTTTGTAGAAGATTACTACCAATGGCAATTCGAGTTGTAGGAAACTCATCCATATGTAATAGGTAATTCAACAAAGCTGAATCAAGAACAATATCTCGATGGTTGGAAATAAATAGGTAAGCCTTCTTAGGATCGAGTTTATCTAAACCCGATGAGCGAACGCCTGATGTAGAACTACGAATAATAGCTGCAACAGCATTTGAAATGATCTTTGACTGAAACTCATCTACCGATTTAAGTGATCGCAAACGAAGTTGAACATCTTCACTACTCACATCCGGAAATACATATCGCAGTGCAGTGTGAAATGAAGCTTGTTGCAATAAACGATCAATTGCTTCCGATACTTCGTGATCGTAAAAAGGGCGGATGGGATCAAAATATCCCGTTTCTGTTTCCTTGTCCATGTGGGCAAAGAACGAAGTTTTTTAATTACATCAAAATTTAATTGGAAAGAGTGTTTCAAAACGGTAGCCTTGACGAGTTAAATCGCTTAATACAAGGGGTAATATTTGTTTCAAGCGAGGCCAAGCTTTCACCGAATCGTGAAAGGTAATTATGGATCCAGGTCGAACATGATTTATGACATTCTTCAAACATTGATCTGGACTGAGTTTCACATCATAATCCATCGATAAAACATCCCAGAGAATAATTCGATAACGCTTACGCAGATAAATAAATTGACGGAAAGATAATCTACCATAAGGCGGACGAAACAATCCGGTGTTTACCCATTTATCGCATTCTTGGACATCGGATAAATAACTCTGAAAATCAGTTTTCCAGCCATTTTTATGGGAAAAAGAATGATTTCCAACTTGGTGTCCTAACGCAGTTAATTGAGCGAATAAATCGGGATTAGCTACAATATTTTTCCCAATACAAAAGAAGGTAGCTGAAGCATTTGCAACCTTCAGCATAGCGAGCACCTGATTGGTTACATCAGGTGTTGGTCCATCATCAAATGTGAGATAAACAACTTTGCCCGAAGCTGGCATACGCCAAATAGCTCCGGGCATTAGTTTTCTTAATAAGCCAGTCGGTTGGACAAGGCTCATGGTAAATTAATTCTGTCCGCCGCCAGCAACGGGAACATATCTACTTTCGAGTTTTCGGAAACGAGCATCGAAATCTTTCACCAATTCATCACGTTTTCCTCTTCGTGCAACATCCAACATGAATTTGAAAATGGACATGTTACGCTGAATTTCCGAATCGAATTTCTTCATGATTTTCGGTTTCTGGCTGTAGTAGTATACCAATTCTTGTTCGATGATATCGGCATAGCGTTTCAACACCTTATCGGCTTTGTCGTTCACACCTGCTTGATAATAATCTTCTGCCAACTGAACTACAAAGAAATTGTAAGGAACATTTCGTTCAGGTAAAACCTCGAAAGCACGATCAACCACTTTAATGGCTGAATCTTTCTTTCCTTCTTGAAGCAATGCTGAAGCTAAACGATCGAAATTACTGCGGAGATTCATGGTCATACGAATGTTATTTTCATCCATATAAACCTCTTTCTTATCTACACCACCCCAAGCAAATTTGTTCATCATGTTATCGTACATGAGCGAGGTATTGATACGACCAAAATTATCGCCTCTGCCAGATGGACTCTTAATAGGAATTAATCGGTAAGCTAAACCTTCCAATTGGAAATAATCTTGTAATCCAATATAGGAATCATCACCAACAGTAACTGCAAAATAAATAGGACGTTCCCAATTGTTGGTTGCTAATAAATCGAGAATCATTAGTTCTGCCTTCAAAATGTAATTCCGGTCGATTTCAAAATCAATCGATTTAACAATTTGATTTTCCATTCCTTTTGGAACAGTTCCGTTTGCAACCACTTTTGCAGAATCGACAGGAATGCTGAATTTACCAGAAGGAAAATAATCGAAAGCACGATCACCATAATCGAATTTGTTATTCGGATTATCGCTCGCTACGAAATCAACCATCTCTTTAATGTTCTGATATCCTTCGATGCCTTTTTGCTCATAGATAAGTATCTGCTCACGCTTGCCTTGACGATATTTATCTTGAGTCATAGAAAGCGGAACAGCATCTGAATCGTATGCTTTACGCTTAATTTGATCGATGTACCAATCGGTATTTAGTAAGCTAAGATTTACAACACGAATATCGGTTCGTATACCTTCCACTTCCTGTGCATACCAAAGCGGGAATGTATCATTATCACCATTCGTAAATACAATGGCGTTTTTCTGACACGAATTGAGGTAATTGCTAGCATAGTCACGAGCAGTATAACGATCAGCACGATTGTGATCATCCCAACCTTGACTAGCCATAATTCCTGGAACAGCCACTGTACAAAGAGCAGTTACACCAATAGCAACAACAGGCTGAGGACCAAATTTGCGGAGGAATGAATAGATTGCCGCCACACCCATTCCAATCCAGATGGAATAGGCATAGAATGATCCAGCAAAACCATAATCACGCTCACGTGGTTCGTTGGTGTATTGATTTAGGAATAGGATAATGGCAATTCCCGTAAAGAAGAAGAAAAGCAATACAACTAAGAAATCACGTTTGGTTCGCATTAATTGGAACATAAGTCCAATCAATCCCAAAATCATTGGAAGGAAATAGAAGTTGTTATTGGCTTTATTATCGGCAAGAGAAGGTGGAAGATTATCCTGAGTTCCCAAATTGCCATCATCAATAAAGTTTATCCCGCTTTTCCAATTACCATCCGAAATATTTCCTTGTCCTTGGATATCATTTTGCCGCCCAACAAAGTTCCAAGCAAAATATCGGAAATACATGAAACCGAGTTGGTAACTAAAGAAGAATGACATGTTTTGACCAAAGGAAGGTTTCTTTTTAGGATCACCTTTAATTTCAGCCCAATTTTTATATCCTCGAACGTGTTGAGGCTGACTACTCCACATACGAGGAAAAACTGTACAATAATCAGGATCGTAAACTGGCTCCTCGGTGTCTTTAGGAGTAGCAATTACTTCGTATTTCCCAGTAGTTGGATTGGGAGCATAAACCGTATTACCTGGCTTGTAGCGTTTCTTAGCATCGGGATGTAATGGGGCGTTGTAGTATTGTCCATAAGCTAAAGGACGAGTACCATATTGCTCACGATTTAAGTAACTCAAAAGGGTGAAAACATTTTCAGGGTTATTTTCATCCATTGGAGTATCGGCAGCGGAGCGGATGAGGATCATACCATAGCTACCATAACCAATCAACATGGCAGTAATACATAAAGCAAGTGTATTAGCTAATACGTAATTCTGACGAGGACCGTAAATGAAGTAAGCGAGGATTCCTCCGGCTATAATTCCTAACCAACCCAGAACGAGAAGTAAAAGTATTGCAAGAATAACAAAGGTTGGATGTTGGTTTCCTTTTCGTGACTGCATTAAAGCAAGCACAATGGATGTGATAACCAAAATGATATATACAACAGCACCAGCTCCAAATGGTAAGCCTATTGAGTTGGTAAATAATAATTCGAATTGAGCTGCATTACCAACAACATTCGGGATAAGTCCAAACTGAGCGAATCCAACTATTAACATCCCAATAACACCTGTTAGAATAACTCCTAAACGCGTTGGCGTGAATTTGCGGAAGTAATAGATGTATGCGATTGCTGGAATAGCCAACAAGTTCAATAAGTGGATACCAATTGAGATCCCCATTAAGTATGCGATGAGGACAATGTATCGATCAGCAAAAGGCTCATCGGCTACTTCTTCCCATTTAAGCATAGCCCAGAATACAACAGCCGTGAAGAATGAAGAAGTTGCATAAACTTCACCTTCAACAGCAGAGAACCAGAAAGTATCTGAGAAAGTATAAGCTAATGCTCCAACCAATCCGCTTCCTAGGATTGCGAATAAGCTTCCTGAAGTCATTTCACCTTTGAACCCAACTAGGATTTTACGAGTAAGGTGAGTGATGGTCCAGAATAGGAATAATATAGTACCAGCAGAAGCGAGAGCCGATAGCATATTCATCATCATAGCTACTTTACTAGTATCGCCAAAAGCGAATAAAGTTGCCACACGACCTAAAATCATAAAGAAAGGTGCTCCGGGTGGGTGACCAATTTGAAGTTTATAAGCTGTAGCGATAAACTCACCACAATCCCAGAAACTGGCAGTTGGTTCGATAGTAGAACCGTAAGTATACATGGCAACAGCGAATGCTAGCCAGCCAAATACATTATTAAGAAGTTTATATTGCTTCATAGAGCTTTGGGTAAATGCTTCATACAAATTAATAAAGCGTATGAAAACGCGACGAAAATAGGAAACCGTATCCAATCAGCGGAAAAATAGGCAGAAAGTTTTCAGCTAAATCACGTTTATGATGCTTAAAAACTTTTAAAATGTGAAATTATCAACCTGTTATTCAATCCAATCGAAGGAATATGAAGGAAAGATGATTTGTGAATTTGGTATTACTGAAGTTTTACTATTTTTGCGCCCACATCACAATTGTCCGATGGTGTAACTGGCAACACGTCTGATTTTGGTTCAGAAGAGTCTAGGTTCGAAACCTAGTCGGACAACAGAAACCCGCTCCCAAGGCGGGTTTTTCGTTTTAATCCAGTACCATTACGGCACCTCTTTTATCGTATGAAGAGCCATCTGGAAGCTTAAATCTTATTCGAAAAACGTATATTCCGTTCGGTACAATAGCCGACAAATACTTCCCATCCCATGCTTTTTGGGTGTCTTTGGTGTAAAAAAGTTGCTCTCCCCACCTATTATAAATCATAAATTCATGATCAAGGGCAAGTTTTTCATATAAACCCACAGGCTTGAAGGTAGAATTAGTGCCAATATTCCCCGGACGGAAAGCAGAAGGAATATAAATGGTAGGTTTTTGAATCACACAAACCCGATTGCTGGTGCTTGTATCGCGGAAATTATATTGATTACCATTTTGCTCAATCGCTTGAATGTAGTAGCAAAACTCTAATAAGGTATCTACTTCATTCGCGACCACATCTAAATAAGAAGAATCAAGTTGAACCGATTCATAAAATTGATAATTCGTTCCACCATCAACCGAACGATAAACTGAATAATGGTCAACATCTGCATCCCATTTAGCATATGAATTCCAGTTTAAGCGATTAACAAATCCATCCATAGCTAACGCTTGTAGTAGAATGGTTCTGCCAGTATTGGATTGACCAGAAGCATTATCACACTTATCTATCAATTCATATTTATAGGTGTAGCTTTTTGCATAGGTGGTCACATCAAAGTCATGATAATCCACAAAAGCAGTTAAAGGAGGAATGGGGCCGGTGTGGACCAAACTAAAAGCACCTCCCGGATAATCTGCTCTTAAAACTCGATAAGAAGCGATATCAGAGGCTGTATCGATGAAACACTTGGAATATGCTGTACCATCTGATAAAACTGTAGCTTTCCTTAAATAGGCAAATGCAGGTAAATCTTGAACATTCGCATCGAAACAAATTTCCGTAGAAGTGCTACTGGCAGGAGTACCAGCAAATACGGCACGTACATAATAACAATAAGTAGCTTCAGGAGTTAAATTGGAAACGCTAAATGTTTGTGTTGCACCCGAAACCGAACCAACTAAAACCCAATTTCCAGCATCAACTTTTTGATAAATCTGATACGCATCAGGTTGAGGAAGCCAGCCTGCATAAGCCGTCCAGAAAAGATCTACCCGATTCAAACAAGAAAAAAGCTCATACGAAAGGTAAATACTAGAATGAAATTCGGTATGAGCACTTAGATTGTTACAATCATCGATGGCAGCTATTTCATATGAAACCGGACCAGCTGAAGGATCAACCGAGGAAGATGAGAAATTGGTTGAATTCAGTCCGTATACAGTATCAACAGAAGCAACGCTACCATTTACCATGTGATAAATAACGTAGGCACGCGTATCGGCTGATGAGGAAGCTGTCCAACCAAGTGAAATAGAATTGTTTGTAAAATTCACCGTGATAGAATCCAAATCGGGCACTTCGGGAGCTTCGTCATTACTAAATGGACCACCAGCTAGGTTTGAATGAGAGATACAACCGGAGGCATCAGCAATTTGTACTTTGTAGAAGATATCCTGCAAACAGCCATTCATAGAATCTTGAGCAGCCGATTGATTGGTATTGATAAAAAAAGCAGCTGCAGCAGGAACCAATTCTTTATCGACACGATAAGGTAATTGAGTTGTTAGTGGAAGTGGCGAGCTTAGCGGATTCCAATCTAAATCGATTTGTCCGGAGCCAGCATCTGTCACGGTTAGAAATATACTTTGTAAGGTATCTGAAGGAGCTCCAAATGCTCTACCACCACAGCCAGATCGAGTTCGGATATAATAGTAAACAGATTGATTATTTGCATTTGCGCCAACATCAGTATAGGTAGTTTGTCCAAGAACGAAAATACTGTCAACAACTGTGAATGGCCCGTTGGGATTGGTACTACTAAAGATATGGTAGCTGTTAAACAGATTATCTGGATCGGCAACGGGAATCCAAGAAAGCTGCACATCACCTGAAGCTTGAACATCCACACAACGCAATGATGGAGGCGGAAGAATTGGAGGTGCAGTAACAATTACAGATACTGTTGCAATTTGATAAGCTGTTGCAGGACAGAAATCATCCTGAAAGGTAATTACAAATGTGTGAGTACTAGAAGGAACGTAACAATCGAATTGAATGGGTACGTGATCGCAGCTGGTTTGCCAATTAAAGGTGATGGTTTGATTATTTGCAAGAATTACCGGAGGAGCTGGATTCAATGTAGCGCAAGGTGGATTTGAACAACCCGAGTTAGGATTAGTAAATCCGGTTCCAAATTGACCTCCAGAAGCCGTTACATTTATAGTTTGTGGCAAACCAATAAATAGGAATTCATTATCGGTAGCAGTCATGGTGAAATTAACCATATCACCAGCTTGAACAGTTGTTGTGAAGGAAGTTTGAAGCCCTGTAACTGGGTCATTAAATGGAGCAGTGATTATAGGTGGGTTATTAGTCCCACACCCAATTACAACTATTTGAATTTCTCGAAAAACCTCCGCGATTAATTGTCCACACCGATAGGAACTAACTCTTACAACTGCGACAAAATTACCCGTTATGTTAGGAAGAAAAGAGATTTCCCCTGTTTGCGTATTAAGAGAAGCTGGAATTGAACCACTTTGCCCAGGTCCTGGAAAAGGTGAGTTTACCGTGTACGTTCCATCATAAGGAATTGCAGGAGGGATTAAAGGAGTAAAAGCTGTTCCGTTTAACCAATCAAGTGATGGAGCAAAAGAGTAAACTAAAGAATCGTTGTCTTCGTCGTATGCATTGTGGTTATAAGTGAAGGCATTTCCAGCACAAATAACTGGTGCAGGACGTTGTGCAAATACTGGTGAAGAATCAAAACATGGATACGTATCTAATCCATTTAATGGATACATGATTGCTCTTAAAGTAAACCCTGTTGTAAAGGGGTCCACAATTAAGTTATCGACAGCCCCATTTCTGCAACAATTATCAAAAGTGAAAATCCATCCTTCGGGAGGAGGTGTTCCGCTAAGAAGTATGGAATTAGAACGTAAAACAAATTCCTCAATAGCACCTTGACTGTTACCTGCACATGATAATGCATCAGGACCAGTGCAATGAGGAGTTATATCGGTTTGGCTAATAAGCCCCATTGCAATTGTACTTACACTGGGATGATTGTGAACTCTAAGATTAATTGGAAAAGTCAAAGCATTACCAGTGCAATCTCGATAAAGTTTTAATGTAAAAATGTAATTTCCATTTCCTTGGCATTGCCAAGTTATTTCTCCTCCCATAAGGTGCGTAGCCTGAGTTTGCTTACTTAGAAGTAGCAAAAGGAGAAAGATAATGATGCGAAATGCTTGGTTCATTCCCCGTAAATTTAGAAAGAAATATGATAGTTAGACGAATGAGTACTAGGACGTTATTAGGGATGAATTTTTCTTATTTTTACCCAAACACGAGTTGTCTATTCGAGTATTTACCTTATCAACAAGTCGCATGAAACACTGTTTACACTCAATTTTCTGTACATTCTTGTTGATTTTGCTTTCGAGTAATTATTTGAATGCGCAAAATACATTAGTGTATACCGAGGACTTTGAAAATGGCCCAGGTGTATTTGGGCTAAACACAACCGGAGAAATTGGAACGAATGCCGGACAAAACAAATGGGTTGTAAATAACCTTTTTACGGGTACTCCAATCTATCCTAATACAATAAGTCAGGATAGTACGACGGGAGGATTAATCAATTTTGCTCCTTTTAGTAATTATTTACATATTCAAGATTCTGTTGCAGCATCCACTCAAAATATTGGTAATGCTAACTTTCAGCCCAATGCTGCATCCGATCGTTTTACCTCAACAAGTGATTTTTGCACCTTAGGATTAGATAGTGTACGTATTGCATTTTACTATACATGTGAAGGAAATCCGGGTGCAAGTGCTCAGCTTTATTATTTGGCAGATGGTGGAGCTTGGACTCCAGTTCCGGGTGCTGTTTTTAATAATCAAACAAAATGGAACTACATCGAATTTTACGATGAGGGTTTTGACAATAAAAATGCGTTAAGATTTGGTTTTCGCTGGACTAACGATGGTTCTGGTGGTCCAACATCTGGTTCCATGGGAGTAGATGGAGTTCGTATTGTTGGAAAATATGCACCCGATATTTACAATGTTCGATTAGAATTAGATAGTATTTCACCCAATCCTGTTTGCCGGGGCGATGGTTTGCTTTTATTTTTCAGTAACCCTGTCCCTTTATGCGGAACCGGTTTTTATGAAGTTCAATTTTCGAGTGCTTTTGGCAATTTTACTAATTATACATCTCTAGGTATTTATCAGTTGAATAATCAAAATACACAACAAATACTTTTCACGCTCCCAATACCTTCCAATACTAATGCTAGCCCGTGTTATAATATTCGGGTTATGCGAGTCGATATAACGCCTGTAATTGTTTCCGATACAAGTATTTGTATTGAAGTAATAAACTGTCCCAATCAAATTATCACCCTTCAACCTGCAGTATTATCAAATCCAACTGATACGCTATGTATTGGAAGTGTGATTGATGTTCCTTTCTATTCACTAGGTGTTTTTCAAAACAATTTATACGTTGCTCAATTATCGGATTCAAATGGTTTGTTTCCTCCCAATCCAAATGTTTTAGGCTTTGTAAGTGATAATACAACTTATCCTCCTGGAACGATTCCCAAAGGAAATGTGCCCGGCTTAGTAAGACCTCAAAATCAACCTATTCCACCAGGTTGTAATTACTATATCCGCGTTATTTCGAGTAATCCAACCACTATTGGTAGTGTTTACGGTCCTTTCTGTATTCGAGAATGTGATATTGAGACGAATGAAAAAGTTGATGTCCAGTTTTGTATTGATGATGTAAATGGCGGAGATACTTTGCTGACGGTTGATGTAGGAGTTTTTCCTCCTCCAGCTACCTATTCACCACCTAACGAATTTCAAATTCAATTACTCGATTTCCAAAGCTTTGGTGTCATTAATACTGGAGTTGTTGGTTCTGTAGTAGCAGTTAACGATACAGTAGTACAATTATCCATACCGAATTTGCCAAACTTATTTACTGTTGGATTGATTCCAGGAAACTACTACATGCGAATAGTAGCAACCAATTCGGATCAAAACTGGGATTTGTCTGGAACCTTAGTGCGTTTAACTATCGGTGCCCCCAACCCTAGCCCACTCTCCATCGGAATTATCGATATCAATACGTTTTTGAATGTTCCATTCGATGGCGATACAACCATTTGTGTGAATGAAGCAATCTACTTCTTGCTAAGTCCTTACAACTTTTCCTCTTCCTATGTTTGGTCGTTAAACAATGATCCGAATTTCTTCGAAGGAGGACCATACAATCCAATATTATTCAATGGATTAGGAGATTACACCTTAGGTGTTACGGAAACGAATTTTGGATGTGTTGGCCCAGGTTCAAATGATGCCATTATTCGTGTACAAGGATTTCCGAGTGCATCTATTGTTGGTCCTGCACAGGTTTGCTTAGGTGATACAGCAACATTCTCAGTTCCGTTAAATCAGAATACTTACTATTCCTGGACAACCAATCCGGGTTCAATTGTAGATTCATTGAGTAATACTGCTAGTATTAGCTTCCCATCAAGTGGTACAGCATCCATACATATGGAAGCAGTTAACGAATGTGGTTCACAGGAATCAACCAAGACGGTGTTTGTTCGTCAGCCACCACTTGTAGTAACAAGTAATGATACTTCAGTATGTGTGGATGCGCAACTTACATTAAACACAGCTGATGGTATAAATTTCAAATTTTATTGGTCGGAAGATGGTCAGCTAATATCTCAGGATAGAGAGATTACCGTGAATCCTGATACAACGACGACTTATGTTATCCGAGTAACGAATTATGGAAGTCTAGCTTGTGAATCGGCCGATACAGTTACTGTTACCGTGCAATATCCGGATACTGGAAGTGTGAAAACGATTGATCTATGCCAAGGAGAATCTGCTACACTTCAATCTGATTCAACTGGTATAAGTTATTTGTGGAGTACTGGCTTATTAACTCAGTCAATCACAGTAAGTGATAGTGGTTGGTATTATGTGATGATAAATCAGGCAAATGAGTTATGTCCGATGTTGGATTCGTTTAAGGTAAATGTGAAAGTATGCTATCAACCCTTAGAATTACCGAATGTATTTTCGCCTAATGGTGATGGAATGAATGATGTTTTCACACCCGGACAAACCTACATGTACGAAGATTTCAACATAGTCATATACAACCGCTGGGGCTTGAAAGTATACGAATCGATGAATCCGTTTTTTGAATGGAATGGTCAGGATTTAAATGGGAATCAATTGACCGATGGAACTTACTTCTACATCGCCAAACTAGAGCATCACGAGAATTCCGATCTTCAAAAAGGAACGGTAACTATACTCGGTAAATAGAAAAAAGAAAGGGGGAAAAAATCCCCCTTTTTTATTTTTTCATTCCAGCTAAATATGCTGCTTTAATAGGAATCTCCAAGACTATTTCGGATCGATAAGGCATACTACCTTGGGAAGCGGGTACGAATTCTAGTTTATTCAACTCAGCAATTAACTGCTCATCGATACCAAATCCAACTTGACCGATTGAATATGCCTGCTGCACTTTTCCATCGAAATTAACTTTGAAACCAATCATCGCATTAGCGACCAAATTCGCATCAATAGCGCCTTGGGAAATTGTTAAACGATTGTATAAGAATCGAAATAAGGAATCTTCTCCTTCTAAGAAGAATGCTTCGTGATTAGCAATATCAAAGTTGACATCGTAATTTTTTCCTCTTTCCAATATTTTCTGTTCCTGATCCGATTTCTGAGCTTTAAACCCAGTACTCGATTCCGTTTGAGCAAACATGAATGTGCTGCTAGTTATTAATGAAAATAATGGCAAGTACTTTAAAAATGAAGCTTTCATGGATAAACGTTAGTGAAATTAAAACAAAATTAAAATTAATTAGATGGCAGACTGATTATCCTCAAATAAAGATGGGTTTATTTTCCTCTAACTGCCTTTTCGATTATATCCCACATAGGTGCGGGCACATGTTCTAAATTATTGAATTCACCACCACCTTGAAGCCATTCACCACCGTCAATTGTCACAACTTCTCCATTCATAAAATTTGCAAAGTCAGACACAAGAAAAGCTGCAAGATTGCCTAATTCGGGATGTTCCCCAAAACGTTTAAGTGGAATACGTGCAAGCGGATCAATCTTCTTAGCTAATTCTTCTGGAAACAAACGACTCCAAGCACCTTCGGTAGGAAATGGCCCGGGTGCAATTGCATTACTACGAATGCCATATTTAGCCCATTCCACAGCCAAACTTCGAGTTAATGCTAATACTCCAGCTTTAGCAGTAGCTGATGGGACAACATATCCTGAACCTGTCCAAGCATAAGTTGTTACGATATTGAGAAAACTACCTTCGATTTTTTCAGCAATCCAACGCTTTCCAACAGCTAATGTGCAGTTGTATGAACCTTTGAGAACTATATCAACAATGGTATCGAATGCTTTGTGACTCAAGCGTTCGGTCGGACTAATAAAATTCCCAGCAGCATTATTAACCCATACGTTTACGGGACCGAGTTCAGTCCAAGCTTTTTCAATTGCAGCTTCTACTTCATCCATTTTACGCACATCGCACACCGCATATCGGATAAAACCACCCGTTTCCTTTTCTAATTCGGCACAGGTGTTTTTAAGAACTTCTTCTTTCCGACTGGTGATTAATACACGCGCACCTAACTGGAGAAATGTCTTGGTCATGGATCGACCTAAACCTGTCCCACCACCTGTAACGACTATATTTTTACCTGCAAGTGCATTGTCACGCAACATCAGGGAAGTTTCTGGCTTTATCATGATTATCTTGGCATTATGTTTGAAAACCAAACCTACAAAAATCCCCCGTTGACCATGATATTCCGAACACTTCTGGCTGCTTTATTTACACAAGCTGCTTTTTTTTCGTCTGCCCAAATGGCTTCTCTCACGCTGAGCTTGCAAGACAGCAGTTTATTTACAGCCGAATTAAATGGCACTTCCTACTCGGATGCTTCTAATGTGATGAATATTTCACGTATCACTCCGGGTCCACAAAAACTAAAAGTCATCAAACTGATGCAAATGGGTAGTTCAATCGTGAAAAAGCCCGTTTATGATGGAACTATCAACCTTCCGGCAGGTAAAACAACCGTAGCATATATAGATCAATACAACCAATTTAGAATTAGTTCAACTCCACCCGTTAGTTCAACATCATCTGGTTCATCGAACCAAACAAGTTCCAATTCTTCCCCTTATTTCGTCCCAGATCCATCAGCAATAAAAGCCTATACACAGCCTAAAACAACTGCACAAGGCATGAGCAATGATCAATTTGCAGGGAAAATGGAAGTGCTTAGATCAATCAACCAAGAAAATCAACGCTATAAAACAGCCAGAGATTTCATCAGCTTAGGAACCTATAACTCGAATCAAATTGCTGAAATGATGTTGACTTTAAACAACGAACACAACCGAGTTAATTTAGCCGATATGGGGTATGAATATGCTGTAGACAAAGAAAATTATGGAGTTGTATTCAATGCACTTCGACGACCATCAAGTGTTAGGAAATTAACCCGAAGATTAAATTAATTAACGTTCTCCAATACAAGCCACACCATTTACGTGTGGCTTTTTTATTTCAAGGAAGTTTCTTGGCTTCGTTCCAATACACGTCCATTTCATCTAAAGTCATTTCATCCAATTTGCGACCAGCTTTATTGGCCGATTCTTCAAGATATTGAAAGCGTTTAATGAACTTACGATTGGTCTTTTCTAGTGCATCCTCGGGATTGATATTCTTAAATCGAGCATAGTTGATTAAAGAAAAAAGAAGATCGCCAAATTCCTCTTCGGTTTTCTGAACATCGCCCCGTTCGGCTTCTTCCTTAAACTCTTGTAATTCTTCTTGCACCTTTTCCCAAACCTGGGCTTCTTCATCCCAATCGAAACCAACTCCACGAGCCTTTTCCTGAATGCGAGTTGCTTTAATCATGGCTGGTAATGAAACAGGCACACCACTCAAAACAGAACGATTACCCTCTGTCAACTTAATTTTCTCCCAGTTTTCTTTGACTTCTTTTTCATTCTTCACCACCGTATCGCTGTAAATGTGCGGGTGACGACGAATGAGCTTATCGCAGAGTTGATTGATGACGAAAGTGATGTCGAAATCGTTGGTTTCGGAGCCAATACGAGCGTAAAAAACGATGTGCAATAAGACATCACCCAACTCTTTTGCAATCTCGGGCATGTTACCATTGAGAATAGCATCCGACAATTCGTACGTTTCTTCGATGGTTAAATGACGAAGGCTTTCGAGGGTTTGTTTTTTATCCCATGGACATTGCTCGCGTAATTCATCCATGATGGTAAGCAAACGCGTGAATGCTTGTTCTTTTTCAAGTTGTGTCGACATACGAATTTGGCCTCCGTTTTTGTTTTTACATTTGCGCAAATATGATGAAGCAGAAACCGGTGCAAAAGTACATGAAACCCATTCTGACACTTTGTGTTCTGTTTATTTTTACGTGTAGCCTTCAAGCTCAGATAAGTACCTATCCTGCAGCGATTGGATTTCGCTTTCATTATGGCTTTATTTATCAGCACAAAAAAGACATGGATCAGCTGGTAACAGGGCACATTCCAGCATTTGAAGTTTATTATAGAAGAAACTTTACGGGTAAACGCGAATGGGAGAAATTCTATCGATTTCCTAATTCAGGAACAGCCATTCAATACATTCGATTTAACAACCCAATGCTTGGAAATGGTTTAGCAGTGATGCCTTACATTAGCTTTCCAATCCTACCTAAATCGAAGCATTCGGAGTTGCATTTTCGATTGGCTTCGGGTGTTGGATATGCGAGTAAGACTTTTGATTTAGATAAGAATCGAAAGAATACTGTGATTAGTTCTCACTTCAATGCGGCATTCAATTTCTTGCTTCAATATCACTGGAAA
>Ga0209097_10001306_pt1 | contig 21553 bp, 19 predicted proteins | sample AD_UKC052_MetaG_FD_184419 | JGI IMG/M metagenome (GOLD analysis project Ga0209097, IMG submission 184419) | Active sludge microbial communities of municipal wastewater-treating anaerobic digesters from USA - AD_UKC052_MetaG (SPAdes) (version 2) | ecosystem: Engineered > Bioreactor > Anaerobic >... | reverse complement strand
GGATCTTCCTCCTTTCTTCACCTCTTTCGTTCCTCCCGGAAGCGCCAAGTTCCCCGATGAAGCGCCTGTTTTTTCGTGTGTTTGCCCTTGCGCTTGCGGGCGTCGTCGCCCTGCTCGGCCTGTTTGTTTGGTTTGCCTACACTCCGGTGGGTTTACGACAAAGTCCGCTGGACTTCACCGTCGAGCCGGGATCGGGCATGCGCCAGGTGGCCCGGCAGTTGACCGACGCGGGCATCGATACCTGGCCCTTTGCGCTGGTCATGCTGGCCCGGGTTACGCGCCAGGCCAATGGCATCAAGGCGGGCAGCTACGAAGTCGAAGCGGGCGTCACACCGCTGTTGCTGCTCGACAAGCTGACCCGCGGTGATACCACTCAGGCCGAGTTGGCGCTCATTGAGGGCTGGAGTTTCCGGCAGTTCCGTGCAGCGCTTGATCGTCATCCGGATCTGCGCCATGACAGTGCGGGCCTTTCAGACAGTGAGGTGCTGGCCCGTATTGGTGCGGACGCCACTCACCCGGAAGGCCTGTTCTTTCCTGATACCTATCTTTTCGCCCGTCGCAGCAGTGATGTGGATCTGCTCCGGCGGGCCCATCGCCAGCAACAGAGAATCCTGCAACGGGAATGGGCGCAGCGTGCCGAGGGACTGCCCTACCAGACCGCCTATGAAGCCCTGGTCCTGGCCTCCATCGTGGAGAAGGAGACCGGCCGGGCAGCCGACAGGCCGCTGATCGCCTCGGTGTTTGTGAACCGTCTGCGCGGTGGCATGCTCTTGCAGACCGACCCGACCGTGATCTACGGTATCGGACCGGCGTTTGACGGTGATCTGCGCAAGCGCGATCTTGTGACCGATACGCCATATAACACCTACACTCGCCCCGGCCTGCCGCCCACCCCGATCGCCATGCCGGGGGTCGCTGCGCTGCGTGCCGTGCTCAACCCGCCGAGCACCGAGTATCTTTATTTCGTGGCCCGGGGTGACGGTTCCAGTGCCTTTTCCCGAACCCTGGCCGAACACAACCGGGCCGTCGCCCGCTATATCCGGAAACAACAGCCGTGAAATCCCGCTTCATCACCTTCGAAGGCATTGACGGTGCCGGCAAGAGCAGCCAGATCGCCGCCGCCGTCGCCCTGATCCAGTCCCGCGGCATTCCCGTCGTGCAGACCCGCGAACCCGGTGGCACACCGCTGGGTGAAAAGCTCCGGGAGCTGCTTCTGCATGAACCCATGCATCTTGAAACCGAGGCCCTGCTGATGTTTGCCGCCCGCCGGGAGCACCTTGCGGCTCGCATCCAGCCAGCGCTGGCCGCCGGGGCATGGGTGGTGTCGGATCGGTTTACCGACGCCACCTACGCCTACCAGGTGGGGGGGAGGGGGCTGGACGAGAAGCGCTTTGCAGCCCTTGAAAAATGGGTTCATCCCCACCTGCAGCCGGATCTGACCCTGATTTTTGATCTCGATCCCCAGGTGGCGGCCCGCCGGCTTGCCGGTGCAGGGCAGGCCCCGGATCGTTTCGAGAGCGAGCAGGCGGACTTCTTCGAGCGGGTTCGTGCGGCCTACCTGCGTCGCGCCGCTGCCGATCCGGCAAGAATCAAGGTCATCGACGCGGCTCAGACACCGGATGAGATTCGTAAAGAACTTGAACAAATCATTGTAGAGATCTGTTTTCAATGATTTTTGAATGGCATTCCGGTCTGTGGAGTCGGGCGCTCGAGTGCGCGGGACGCCTGCCCCACGCCTTGCTGTTCTCAGGCCCGGCGGGAGGCGGAAAGCGGGTCTTTGCCGAAGCCCTGGCGGCACGGATCCTGTGCCTTCAGCCTGACCCCACCGGACATGCCTGCGGGCACTGCGAGGACTGCCAATGGCGCATGGCGGGCAATCATCCGGACCTGTTGCGGGTCATTCCCGAGGCAGACCAGGAGGAGCGGTCCGATGCACCCGCCGAGAAGGCCGAAGGTGGCAAGGCAGCCAGCCGGCAGATCGTCATCGACCAGATCCGTTCCCTGCAGCAGGCCCTGACCACGGGCGGGCACCGGGGCAGCCAGCGGGTGGTGATCGTCGATCCCGCCGAGGCGATGAATCCCTTTACCGCCAATGCGCTCCTGAAACTGCTTGAAGAGCCCACAACCAATGCCTTGTTCCTGCTGATCTCCAGCGCGCCCAAGCGCCTGCTTCCAACCATTCGGAGCCGCTGCCAGACCTGGGCCTTCCCGCGCCCTCCACGGGAGCAGGCTGTGCGCTGGCTCGCCGACAGGAGTCTTCCGGAGGTGGCTGCATTACTGGCCTTCTGCGGCGGAATGCCACTGGCGGCGGCTGCACTGGCTGAAGGTGGTGGCGCGGCGGCACGGCGTCGCTTTGCCGACGACATCGCGGCCGTCTCTCAAGGTGCTGTCCTGCGCCTGGCGGGGGAATGGGAGAACTGGTTGAAGGGCAAGGACGCGCTCGCCAGTGGCTTTGACATGCCAACCCTGGTGAGCTGGATGCAACGCTGGGTTGCCGATCTGGTCAGCGTGCGGCTGGGTGGCCCGGTGCGCTTCTTCCCCGATCGCGAGGGGGTGCTCCGGGATCTCGCCGGGCGCTTGACCGTGGACGCAGCCCTGGGCTGCTACAATGAAATCACACAGTCGCGCCGGGTCGCGCAGCACCCGCTCAACGCCCGGTTATTTCTGGAAGACATGCTATTGCGGTACGCCCGGAGCCTTCAGGCGACCGCGTCGGCGGTACGTAAATGAACGAATCTGCAAGACGACCGATGGCGACGCGCCCCAGCGTCCTGTCCCTGAACATCAGCTCCAAGTCGGCGCTGTACGCGGCCTACATGCCGTTCATCAAGAACGGGGGCTTGTTTGTTCCTACCGCCCGGACTTACAAACTTGGTGACGAGATTTTCATGATCCTGCAGATCATGGACGACTCGACCAAGCATCCGGTGGCCGGTACCGTAGCCTGGATCACACCTGCCGGTGCGCAGGGGAACAAGACCCAGGGCATTGGTGTCCAGTTCGGAGGGGATGAAGCAGGGCAGGTGCTGCGCAATCAGATCGAGCACATTCTGGCAGGCCACCTGGGCTCATCCCGTCCAACCCATACCATCTAGGCACATCGCGCCCACTCAATGCTTGTTGATTCCCACTGCCATCTGGATTTTCCTGACCTGATCGAAAATGAAGCGGATGTTCTCGAGCGCATGATCGAGAATGGCGTGACCCACGCCCTTTGCGTCAGCGTGAAACTTGAGACCCTGCCCGCCGTCATTGGCCTGGCCGAGCGCCACGCCAATCTGTTTGCGTCGGTGGGCGTGCACCCCGACAACGCCGATTGTGAGGAGCCCGACGAGGCGAGGCTGCTTGCACTCGCAGCCCATCCCAAAGTGGTGGCCATTGGCGAAACGGGGCTGGACTACTACTGGCACAAGGACGCTCCCGAATGGCAGCGTGCTCGTTTCCGGACCCACATCCGCGCCGCCCGGCGCTGCGCCAAGCCCTTGATCATCCACACCCGGGACTCGGCCGCCGATACCCTGCGCCTGATGCGGGAGGAGGGGGCCGATCAGGCCGGCGGCGTGATGCATTGCTTCACCGAGACCCGTGAAGTGGCCGCGGATGCGCTGGACCTGGGCTTTCATATCTCGTTCTCCGGGATCGTCAGTTTCAAGAATGCCGAAGCCCTGCGTGATGTGGCCCGCTTTGTTCCTTCAGACCGCCTGCTCGTGGAAACCGATGCCCCTTACCTTGCCCCGATGCCTTTCCGGGGGAAGACCAATCAGCCCGCCTACGTCCGCCACGTGGCACAGGCCGTTGCCGATGCGCGCGGTGAAAGCCTGGCACGTGTCGCCGAGGCCACGAGCCGCAATTTCTTTCGATTGTTCAAGGATGCGAGCCCCTCATGAAGCCCGTTGCAAGGATCTTTCGCCCCCCGTATCGAACCCTCCTGACCCTTTTCGTGGGCCTGCAGTTGTCCATGCCGCTTGCCGCCGCTTCGCTGGATGATCTGCTGAACGCGGCCAAGATGGGAGATGCCGCCGCCGTCACCCGGATGGTGTCCCAGGGCATGGACATCAACTCCACTGATCAGAATGGCAACAGCCTGCTCATTCTTGCTGCCCGGGAGGACCAGGCGCGCGTGGTCGAGGCTCTTGTCAAGCAGCGTGGCATCAAGCTCAACGCCCGTAACGGGGCAGGTGACAGTGCGCTCATGCTCGCCAGCCTGAAAGGGTATGCGGACGTTGTGCAGTTGCTGCTTGCCGCCGGTGCCGACTATGACCACGATGGCTGGAACCCGCTTCTGTATGCGGCCTTCGAGGGCCGTCTGGCGGTGGTGGAGCAGTTGCTGGCGAAGGGCGCAAACCCCAATGCGAAGGCCCCCAACCACACCACACCGCTGATGTTTGCTGCCCGCAACGGCCATGAGGAAGTCGTGGTGCGTCTGCTCAAGGCCGGTGTGGATCTGGACTCGAAGAACGATCAGAACGAAACCGCCGAGAGCTGGGCCCTCAAGAACCGCAACACCGATATTGCCGGGCTGATCCAGGCTTCACGCAAAGCCCGCGGTGCCGGTGCCGGCAAATAAACACCGCACCAAGGTGTGGCCTGCCAAGTGATTCGGCGAATCAGTAATGGCGCCCGTGGCCAAAACGCCATGGCAGGGAAGGAGCGATCCGCCTGAAGACGGCCACGCCGACAAGGGCCAGGATGGCCGGAACCAGCGCCTGGCCGCCTTGGCCTCCGGCCAGGAGCACGCCAACGATGAGACCACTCAGCATCAGGGTGCGGCAGATGAGGCTTTCCATGATTGACTCCTTTTCTGAACGATTTGATCCGGACAAGGGCTGAAACATCTCGCTGCCAGGTCTCGTTTGTGCAGTTCCTGGCCCGCTCTTCGGTAACTGTAATTATATACAGTTGTCCGTGCGTGGCAAGCCCTGCCAAATCAAAATCCCTGTCTGGCGGGTAAACTGCCGCCCATGAAGGCGAAGAATCCCGACACCAGAGCGCTCTCCGTCCCGCAAGGGCCTGTACCGGTCCGTCCCCTGGACGAGCTGACCATCCCTCCCGATCTGGACGGGAGAAATGGGGTGAACCGGGCCGATCCGGCCCGCCTGCAGATCACTGCCGACACGGACGCTGACGCAATCCGCTGCTTCCTGACCGAGTACGACCGCTCGCCCGGCACCTATCGCATTTACCAGCGGGAGTGCGAGAGGCTGTTGCTCTGGTCATTGATCGACTGCGGCAAGCCCCTGTCCAGTCTCAACCGCCAGGACTTCGAGGGCTATCTGAACTTTCTTGCCGATCCCCAGCCTGCGGCTTTGTGGTGCGGCCCCAAGGCCGAACGCATTACGGAGCGTTGGCGGCCCTTTGTCGGCCCCCTCAGCGAGAGCGCTGTACTGACGGCAATGGCCGCCATCAATTCCCTGATGACTTACCTGGTGGATGCCGGTTACCTGCTCGGGAACCCGCTGGGGTTGATCCGCCAGCGTCGGCGCAAGATGTCTGCCGAGGTGGGCGGCCCTCTGCGGGCCGTGGCCAGCACGGAAGAGGTTGAGAAGATCGAGCGCTTTCTCGACCCGCAGATGTGGCAGGCGGTGACGGACGCCATTGAGGCCATGCCAAAGGATGCGGAGCGGGGGCGTGATGAGTACGAGCGGGCGCGTTTCATTGCTGCAACGCTATACATGCTGGCCCCCCGTGCGGGTGAGCTGGAAAGCCACCGCATGAACAGCTTCCGGGAGGAGCGGGGCCTGTGGTGGTGGCACGTGGTGGGGAAGGGCGGCAAGAAAGCCAAAGTGCCCGTGGCGGATGACATGCTTCAGGCCTTGATCCGCTACCGCAAGTATCTGGGTCTGACCGCCGTGCCGCGCCGGGACGACATGACACCGCTGCTGGTGTCGGTGAAGAACGGAAGTCCGATCACTGCGCGCCGCCTCAATCAGATCCTGAAGAAGATCTTCAATTCGGCGGCCGATCTGCTACCGGATGACGCCGAGCACAAGAAGGAAAAGCTGCGTGCCGCATCGGCCCACTGGGGGCGACACACGGGCATCACCGCCAAGCTCGACAGCGGCATCGATGAACGCTTTGTGCAGAAGGACGCTCGACATACCGATGCCCGCACCACCCAGCGTTACATCCACGAGGAGGAAGAGCGCTGGCATGAAGAGGCCCAGAAGCAACGCCTGCAGTGGACAGACAAGAACAAGAAGAGCGACTGACAGGGTTTCCGGCGCTGCACCCAAAACGGGAAGCGGAATGCTAGATCCGTGTCAAACGATACGGATTACGACCGTACACGTATGGTATGGTTCTCGCGACACACTTTTGTGCAATTCCGGCGAGCGAGGGGTGATCAGATGGCACGCAGCAGTAGCGTCACCTTTGAGGCTGTGGAGCAGATCTGCTTCCAGCTACTTTCGATGGGTGAGAACCCGTCCTTCAACCTGGTCTATGCGGAGCTTGGCAACAAGGGCTCGAGCGAGATCGTCCAGCGCTATATCGACCAGTGGCGCCGGGACACCGGCGCTGCCTTCTTTCGCCAGCGTAGCGTGCCGGGCATGCCCGATGAGCTGGTGTCGTCCACCGATGGGCTGATGGCCAAGGTGTGGTCCCTTGCCCTGCAACATGCCGACCAGGTCTTTGCCAGCCAGCGTCAGGTGCTGGAGCAGGAGCAGGAAGCCATGCGGTCGCGCCTGCAGACGGCCGTCGATCGGGTTGCCCAGCTTGAATCTGAAGCGGCCCAGGCTGCCATCCAGATCGACACCCTCAACCAGGGGGTGCAGACCCGGGACGGCAGCATTGCCGACCTGCGTAGCCAGGCGCTCGAGTTCCTGCGTCAGCGGGAAGGTCTTGAAAGCAGGGTAAGGCAGCTTGAGGAAAGTGCGGAGACCCGGGAGCTGAAGTTTGCCGCCGAGTCCGAACGCCTCAGCCGCCTGCTGCAAAATGACCGTGACCGCTACAACGCCTCCTTGAAGGAGGAGCAGGATCGCAGCGCCCTTGATCGCGAACTGCTGATGAAGCAGATTGATCAGGCCCGTCAGGAAAAGCTCGCCGAAATCACCGCCATGCGCCAGCAGTTGGCCAATCGCGAAGAACGGGAAGCCCGGCAGCGGGAGCAGACCGAAGAGGCCAAGGCTGCCCTGCGGGAGGCTGTCTCGCGGGCGCGCCAGGTGGAAACCTCTCTTGCAGCGGCCGAAGGGCGGATCGAACGCCTGCAGGCCCAACTCAAGACTGCCAGCGAGGCCGCCCACGGCAAGGAGTCTGCCGTGGCAGCCGCCGAGGCGCGGGCCCGCGCAGTCGAGGAAGTCCGGCTTGCCGAAACCGCACGCGCCCAGCGGGCCGAGGCGACGCTGGCCGAAGCCCTGGCAGAGCTGGGCATGCTGAAGAAAAAGGGTTGAAGCGGGGCAGGGGGCAGACCCGCGCTCAGGAGGCTGTAGGCGTCCTAACCCAGCCCTCCATGAGGATGCGCGCCGAACGGCTCATAATCACTCGGTCAATGATCCAGCGGTTTCCAGCCGTGCGGGTCTCGGCGCCAACCTGCAAGACCCCTGAGGGGTGTCCGAAACAGAGCGGACCGTTCTTAACCGGCGTGCTCACCTCGTGGACCACCGTGCCCGGAATTGCTGCCGCTGCGGCCAACGCCACGGCTCCGGTACCTGTCATCGCATGGTGCAACTGGCCCATGGAAAAGATCCGCGCCACCAGATGAATGGCGTCACGGGCCACCGGACGGCCATCGGACGCGACATAGTCGGCCGGTGGAGAAACGAAGGCGAGCTTGGGTGTATGGGGCCGCAGGGCGCTTGCCTCCTCAATGCTGCCGGCCAGACCCATGGCCACGGCGCCTGTGGCGCGAATCACTTCAGCGCGTGCCAGCAGATCGGCGTCCTGATTGACGAGGGAGGGCAGCTCCGTACCCGTCAGGCCAAGGACGCCTGCGTCAATGAAAATTGTTGGATTACCCGCGTCGATGAGGGTTGCGGCAATGGAGCCGATGCCCGGCACGGAAAGCGTATCCATGGGATTGCCCGCCGGAAATAGCTGCTCTGCCGCGGCGGGATCCAGAAACTCCAGGCGTATCTCCGCTCCCGGAAAACTCACTCCGTCCAGGTCGAAATCCCCGGTTTCCTGCACGTCTCCGTTACGCATCGGCACGTGGGCTAGGATCCTACGTCCGACGTTGGCCTGCCAGATCCGGACCGTCGCCATGCCGTTGGCCGGCGCCACGATGAGGCCGGTGTGGATCGCGAACGGACCAACGGCCGCACTCAGGTTGCCACAATTGCCCGACCAGTCGATCACCGGCTGAACGACTGAGACCGCGCCAAAGAGGTAGTCGACGTCACAGTCAGGCCTGGACGACGGGGCCACGATAACGACTTTGCTGGTGCTTGAAGTCGCGCCCCCCATCCCGTCAATGTGCTTTCCATAGCGGTCCGGACTGCCGATCACTCGCAGCAGCAGGTCATCACGCTGTCGGGGATCCGTAGGCAGATCCTGGGACAGGAAGAACACGCCTTTACTCGTACCGCCGCGCATATAGACGGCGGGTGTGCGGGTTTGAGACATTTTACAGAGCTTGTTTTTCTTAAATAACAATTAGAAAGGGGAGAAAAATGAGATGCATGTTAACTTCTGAAAACAGTAATTTTCAGAACATCATAATTCACCTAAACTTTGTGCCTGAAGCCGGATTGTCTCATGGCGACGCCACGCCATCGGCCCCGGCTGAATGTCCACGATCTTGCGGAACACTTTGGGCACGGCGTGAAGACTTCCCTTCCTTGGTGCCGCCCAGCAAATCGTTATTTGCTAATATTCAATCTCTGGCAACCGTCCGGTTGTCCGACATGAATTATCAAGGACATCAATGAAAACGCCCCACGATCTGGTCATGGCCGCCAAGGCCCTCATCCGCGAAGTCTCCCTTGATGAGGCCGAGCAGGCAATCCGTGACGCTGATGTATTGCTGGATGTAAGAGAAGCCGACGAGTTTGCAGCGGGCCACCTGCCCGGCGCCGTTCACGTTTCCCGGGGGATGCTGGAGTTCAAGCTCGGGGGAACCCCCGAGCTGAGCAATCGTGATCTGAAGATCGTGCTGTACTGCAAGACCGGAGGCCGTGCCGCGCTGGCCGCCCGCTCCCTGCAGGAAATGGGCTATCTGCACGTGCAGTCCCTGGCTGGTGGATTTGACACTTGGGCGGCGGCCGGCCGGCCCGTTGCCAAGCCCAGTCTGCCTGCGTTCGATTGAACCCGGATACCCGCGCCCGGGCGGCAGCGCGTTTGTCACTCGGGCATGGAAACTCTGACGCACGTTCACACTATTTAGCTGTCGACTGGGAAGCCGGAAGCATGTAGCTTCCGGCGGATCAAGCTATCAATGAACGTCGTGGAGTGATTGAGTGAACAAAAGGTTGATCTGGGCTCTGGTGGCAACCGCTTTTGCCGCACCTGCCGCCTCGCTGGAGGCGCCTGCCCCCGCCCGTCTTGCACCGACCGTTGAACATGCCCAGACGGCTTACCTGAGCGCTCAGCTACTGGGACGTTACCACTACAAAACCCAGCCCCTTGATGACGCCATGTCGGAGAAGATCTTCGAACGCTATCTCAAGGCGCTCGACCCGGAGCGGCTGTTCTTCACCCAGGCCGACATCGACAGCTTTTCGGATGCCCGCACGCGCCTTGATGACGCGATCCAGCGGGGTAATCTGGCCATCCCGTTTGCCATTTTCCAGCGTTACGAGCAACGCACGGTCGAACGGCTGACCCATGCCCGCGAGGTTCTGAAGCAGGGTTTCGAGTTCGACACCCGGGAAAGCTACCCCTATCTGCGCGAGAAGGCGCCCTGGCCGAAGGACGATGCCGAGGTACGCGACCTGTGGCGCAAGCGCGTGAAGAACGACTGGCTGCGTCTCAAGCTGGCCGGCAAGGACGACAAGCTCATCCGCGAAACCCTTGAAAAGCGCTACGACAACTATCTGGCCCGGTCTGCACGCAACAAGAGCGATGACGTGTTCCAGATATTCATGAACGCGTATGCCATGTCCATCGAGCCCCATACCAACTATCTGGGGCGCAGCGCATCCGACGATTTCGATATCTCCATGCGTCTCTCTCTGGTGGGGATCGGCGCTGTGCTGCAGGAGCGCGACGAGTACATCACCATCAGGGAATTGGTGCCGGGCGGCCCGGCGGCCAAGTCGGGCAAACTCGCCGTGGGCGACCGCATCGTGGGTGTCGGTCAGGCCGAAGGGGCGGTTGCCGATGTGGTTGGTGCGCGTGTGGATGAGGTCGTCAAACTGATCCGTGGGACCAAGGACACCCGCGTCGTGCTCGACATCCTGCCCGCTGAGGCCGGCCCCGATGGCAAGCACAAACAGGTGCCCCTGATTCGGGACAAGATCAAGCTCGAAGAGCAGGCGGCGCGAAAGTCGGTGATCCGGATTGGTGAAGGCCCTGCCCTGCGCAAGATCGGTGTGATCACCCTCCCCGCCTTTTACGAGGATTTCGAAGGCCGGCGCCGTGGTGACAAGGATTTCCGCAGTGCCAGCCGGGATGTGGTGCGGTTGATCGACGAGTTGAAGAAGGACAAGGTTGACGGCCTGTTGGTGGATTTGCGCAACAACGGTGGCGGCTCCCTGCGGGAGGCGGTTGAACTCACCGGACTGTTCATCGACAAGGGGCCAGTGGTTCAGCAGCGCCGTCCCGACGGCCGCATTGGCGTGGAGAGCGATGAAAACTCCGGTGTGGCCTGGGCCGGCCCGATGGCAGTGCTGATCAACCGGGGCTCTGCTTCGGCTTCGGAGATCTTCGCTGCGGCGCTTCAGGACTATGGCCGTGCCCCAATACTCGGCGAGCAGAGCTTTGGCAAGGGTACGGTGCAGACCCTTATTAACCTCGATGACGTGGCCAAGAACGACAAGCCCAAGTTTGGTGATCTGAAGATGACCGTGGCCCAGTTTTTCCGGGTCAATGGGGGGACCACGCAGCTCAAAGGCGTGATGCCCGATATCCGCTTCCCGTCCATCGCCGACCCCGATGCCCAGGGTGAATCCAGCTATGACAATGCCCTGCCCTGGACCCAGATTGACGCCGCCAGCTTTCGGCCGGTCGGCACCTTGAAAGAGGTCGTGCCGGCCCTGCAGAGCCGGCATCAGGCGCGCATCGCAAAGGACAAGAGCTTTCAGGCTTTGCTCGACGACGTCGCCGAGGTCAAGCGGCTGCGTGAAACCCGCACCATCTCCCTCAACGAGGCTGAACGGCGCAAGGAAAAGGAGGTGCGTGAGGCACGCCTGAAGGCCAGGGAGAAGATTGATGGCAAGGACAAGCTGGCCGCAGCCCTGCGCGACGACGGACTGCAGACGGGAGAGCGCAGCCTCGCCGCCGATCTTGCCGCGGAAAAAGCCCGTAAGGATGTGAAGGATGTTCTTCTGGATGAGGCGGCCCGCATCGTGGCCGATGAGGCCGAAATCATCAATGCGCGTCCGCAGCTAGCCCAAAAGTCGGGCCTGCAGCCTGCGGAAACGCTTCGCTGATCAGGACACCCGTCCGGGCGGCAGCTTGGTAGGCTGGCTGTTGCGTTTGACAGTCGGCCTGCCATTGAGCAGACCGAGGTGGCGCGTGACCCCTTGCAAGGTCGTCGGAACAAGCTCGTGGATCACGGTCCACACCTGATCACGCCATTCTCGCGCCGATCCGCCTACGACCAGGCGCAAGCCCTCCCACGCAGCCCAAGGTACGTCGGGCATGTCGGCCTTGTCCGCCTCGGGCAAGGCCATCACGCTTTCGCGCATCACCTCCAGGGAGGCCATTATTTCTTCCCGCAGTGCCGGCAGGGCAAGCACGGTGTCCCTGTCGTGGCCGGCAACACATCGACCGATGGCTTCCGCGGCATCCTGGAGATTGCCTAGGAGGGCACAGCGCAAAACGCCGGCACAGCTACGTTGGCGCAGTGTCGATGCAGATGCCGGATCAAGAACAGGGGTGGACATGAGGGGTAATTCCGGTGATGAGCCCGTCAAACTAGGGCAATCCCGGGACGAAACAGTCTCGTCACGGGGTGCGAATTCTAACGTTACCGTATGACAGAACCAAGTCGGTCCTGTAAGCCCATGTGACAATAACCACGGACGTGGCACTTCCCCCTGAAACACAAATGGCGACCCGGGAGGATCGCCATTTGTGTTTCATGCCCGGTGAGGCACCGGGCATTTCCCGTCGAGCGGGATTCAGCTATTCACCGCATCCTTCAGCTTGGAGCCAGCGGAGAACTTGGGCTGTTTGGATGCCGCGATCTGGATCTCGGCACCCGTCTGCGGGTTGCGACCGACGCGGGCGGCACGTTCGCCAACGGCGAAAGTGCCGAAACCAACGAGAGTCACGCTTTCGCCCTTGGCCAGGGCTGCGGTGATGATTTCCATCACGCCGTCAACGGCACGGCCGGCATCGGCCTTGGTCAAACCACTCTTGCCTGCCAGCGCATCGATCAGTTCAGTCTTGTTCATAGCTCGTAATTGATAGGTGATAAAAATGGGTGGATACAGGAGCTGAGGCAGGTGACGCTTTGCGCCTCAAGCGCGCTACAACACCCGCGGGCATTAGCTTACCCTGCTCTTTTCCGCCTGTGGCGCGAATCTCAAGGTTTTCCGGGCATTTCGGGCGAGTTGCAGAACAAAAGGCATAAATCAGCCGTCCGCAAGCTCCCGTATGCGCGCCAGAGCCTCCTCGATGCGTTCCACGGGAATCACCCGCATTCCGGAAATTTCCTGCTTTGGCGCATTGGCACGGGGCACCAGGGCAAGGCTGAATCCCAGTTTGGCCGATTCCTTCAGGCGCTCCTGACCGCGCGGCGCAGGGCGTATTTCGCCAGCCAGGCCGACCTCTCCGAAGACCACCAGCTCCCGTGGCAGGGGGCGGTTGGTGAGAGACGAAACGATCGCCAGCAGAACAGCGAGATCAGCAGCGGGTTCGGCAATCTTCACCCCCCCGACAGCGTTCACGAACACGTCCTGATCGAAGCACACGACACCCGCGTGGCGATGCAGGACGGCCAGCAGCATGGCCAGCCGGTTCTGCTCCAGGCCAACTGAAAGGCGACGGGGGCTGGGGCTATGGGCGCTGTCCACCAGGGCCTGGATCTCCACGAGCAGCGGACGGGTGCCCTCCTGGGTGACCAGGACGCAGGAGCCGGCCACCTGCTGACCGTGCTGGGACAGGAAAATCGCCGAGGGATTGGAGACGCCTTTCAACCCCTTCTCGGTCATGGCGAAAACGCCCAGTTCATTGACTGCGCCGAAGCGGTTCTTGAACGCCCGGACAAGGCGGAAGCTGGAGTGGGTATCACCCTCGAAGTACAGTACCGTATCGACGATGTGCTCCAGCACCCGCGGCCCGGCCAGGGCACCGTCCTTGGTCACATGGCCCACCATGACCAGGGTGGTTCCGCTCTGCTTGGCGAAGCGGGTGAGTTGGGCGGCACATTCGCGCACCTGGGCCACCGAACCGGGGGCCGAGCCCAGCGTTTCGGAGTAGACCGTCTGGATCGAGTCGATCACCGCCACGTCGGGCTTGACTGCCCGAAGGGTGGAAAGAATGCGCTCGAGATTGATCTCCGGCAGAAGTTGCAGGTTTCGCGCATCCAGCTGCAGGCGCCCTGCCCTCAGCGCAACTTGCTCTGCAGATTCCTCGCCGCTCACATACAAGGCCTGAAGGTGGCCCGAGAGGAGTGACAGCGCCTGCAGCAGCAAGGTCGACTTCCCGATGCCGGGGTCTCCCCCTATCAGTACGACTCCCCCCGGAACCAAACCGCCGCCCAGCACCCGGTCAAACTCGGCAATGCCGGTGGGCACGCGGGGAGATTCCCGTGGGCTGATCTCAGCCAGGGTCTGCAGGCGCCCGGTCTCGCCTGCCAGGGCGCTGAAACGCTTGGCCACCGGCGCTTCCGGCTCGACTACCGATTCAACGAGGGTGTTCCAGGCTTTGCAATGGGGGCACTGGCCCTGCCAGCGGGGCGATCTGCCACCGCATTCGGAGCACACGTGCTCCGTCCTCGCCTTGGCCATATCGCCTTAGCCCCCCAGCACGCTGACCGGCACCCGGGCCGCCAGAGCGCAAAACAACTCGTAGCTGATGGTGCCTGCCGCCGTTGCCACCTCATCGGCGGCCAGACCGCGCCCCCACAGGGTGACGGGCGAGCCGACGCCCGCTTCCTCCAGGTGGGTCAAATCGCAGGCCAGCATGTCCATCGAGACCCTTCCGAGGGTCCGGGTCCGGCGCCCACCGACCAGAATGGGGGTGCCTGTCGGTGCATGGCGGGGATAACCATCCGCATACCCGCAGGCGACGACGCCGATACGCATCGGGCCGGGGGCCTCGAAAGTGCCGCCATAGCCGACACGCTCACCAGCGGCGAGAACCTGGACGGCGATGATCTCGCTGCTCAGGGTCATCACCGGTTTCAGGCCGAGATCTTCCGCGCTGGACAAGTCTGGCATGGGCGAGCCGCCATAGAGCATGATGCCCGGCCGGACAAGATCCCCGGTGGCCTCGGGAAAGCGCAGCAGCGCCGCCGAATTGGCAAGGCTCACAGGAAGTCCGAGACCGCTGGTGAGCGTCCTGAAGCGCGCCATTTGGGCAGCGATGCCCACCTCGTCATCGGCGCGAGCGAAGTGCGTCATCAAGGTGATCTGACGTACGCAGGTGAGTGCACGCAGGCGCGCCAACGCGGCGCCGAAAGTGGCACCGGAAAAACCGAGGCGATTCATGCCCGAGTTGATCTTCAGCATCACGTCGATTGGCGTTGCCAGCCCGGCCTGCTCCAGCATGGTGAGCTGGCCCTCGTTGTGGATGGTCGGGGTGAGCCCAAGCTCGACGACCGTGGCCAGATCGGCGGGTTCGAAGAAGCCCTCCAGCAAGGCGATGGGCTGGTCCAGCCCCGCTTCACGCAAGGCCCGGGCTTCGGCCAGGTCAAGCAGGGCGAAGCCGTCGGCGACCGGACCCAGGGCGCGAATGGCCTGGGTGAGCCCGTGTCCATAGGCGTTGGCCTTGACCACCGCAAAGGCCCGGGCCTGCCCGGCCCGGCTGCGGGCGACGAGGTAGTTGTGACGCAAAGCCTCCAGATCAATGGAGGCACGAATCGGACGAGGCATGGCTTCAGGCTTTTTCAGTGGCACCCATACGGCCGATTTCCTCCGTGACGAAATCGGCGAAGGTATTGACCAGGCGAGAGCGGAATTTGTCTTTCAGAAGAATGACCTCAAGGGGTGTATAGAGGCGCGGCGACAAGGGAACGCCCACCAATCGACCTGCCTCGACCGCCCTGCGGATGGCCGCAGCCGAGGCGATCGCAACGCCGAAGCCCTGGGCCGCCAGGTGCTTGACGGCGGAAAGGCTGCCCAGCTCGGCCGCCACATTGAGATCTTCGAAGGGGATGCCCGCAGCAGCAAAGAACTGATCGACCAGATCCCGGATCGCATTGCCGGGCTCCCGGTGCAGCAGCGGATAGGACACGAGTTGTTCGGCCCGCACGGAGCGGGCGCCGGCCAGGGGGTGATCGGGCGGGACGATCAACTGCAGTTCATCCCGCCCTGCGCTGCGGCGGTCGAGGGTAGGCTGCTCGGTGATGATCTCGATCAGTCCGACGTCCAGATTCCGGTCCATCACGCGGGTTTCAATGAGCTGGGAGTTCCCCACCGAAACCCGGGGGATCACCCGGGGATAACGACGCTTGAACCCCTCAAGCAGTTGGGGCAGCCAATAGCTGGCAATGGTGGTGCTGGTTCCCAGGTGAAGGATGCCCGACAGCTCATCGGTAAGTTCCGACACCCGGGACTCGAGTTCCTCGCTGAGGCCCAGGATGCGTTCAGCGTAGGCCATGACCAGCTCGCCGGCCGAAGTCAGCGTGACCCGCCCGTGCCCCCGGTCAAACAGCCGGGTGTTGAACTGCTCTTCCAGTTGCTTGATCTGGAAGGTGACCGCGGGCTGGGTCATGAACAAGGCTTCGGCGGCCCGGGTGAAGGATCCGTGCCTCGCTACCGCGTGAAAAACCTGCAGACGTCGATCGGCCATGGTTCATAAATCCGGTTTATGAGTACCCCATTGAATCACAACATTGATCCGACCGCCAGAACCGACATGGCCTTCATGGTATAAAGCGCGGTCCGTCAAATTACCCGAGCTTCCATCTCTCTGCGATGCCCTTCGGCTTCTACATGATCATGGCGGCGCAGTTCTTCTCTGCGCTGGCCGACAACGCCCTGTTGATCGCCTCCATCTATGTGCTGAGGGAGATGCAGGCCCCCCAGGAATACGAACCGCTATTGAAGCTGTTCTTCACGCTTTCCTATGTGTTGCTCGCGGCTTTTGTCGGCGCCTTTGCAGACTCCATGCCCAAGTGGCGGGTGATGCTGATCAGCAATACCATCAAGATAGGTGGATGTTCCCTGATGTTCTTCGGTGTGCATCCGCTGATTGCCTACGCCATTGTCGGGCTGGGCGCGGCGGCCTACTCGCCGGCCAAGTATGGCATCCTTACCGAGTACCTTCCCCACCGCCTGCTGGTGGTGGCCAACGGCTGGATCGAGGGGCTCACGGTCGGTGCCATCATTCTCGGCACGCTGGTGGGTGGCATGCTCATCAAGCCTTCCTTCTCCCAGGCCCTGCTGGGCTTCGATTTTCCGCTGCTCGACACCGGTATCGACACGGTGCCCGAGATGGCCTTGTGCGTGATCAGCGTGCTCTACGTGATGGCAGCCCTGTTCAACCTCAAGGTGCCCGACACCGGGGTGGATCACAAAGCCCTCAAGAAGAACCCGGTCTATCTGATTCACGACTTCACCCACTGCCTCAAACTCCTTTGGCGGGACAAGCTTGGCCAGATCTCCCTGGCCACCACCACCCTCTTCTGGGGGGCCGGCGCGACCCTGCAGTTCATCGTGATCAAGTGGGCCGAACAGGCCCTTCACCTGGATCTCTCCAAGGCTTCAATGTTGCAGGGCGTGGTGGCCGTGGGCGTGGCGGTCGGTGCAATTCTCGCGGCCCGCATGGTGTCCATGCGCTCGTCCGTCAAGGTGATCCCCCTCGGCATCGCCATGGGCGTGATCGTGAACGTGATGATCTTTGTCACCGACATGAGTCTGGCCATGGCACTGATGGTGCTCATTGGTGGGCTGTCGGGGTTCTTTGTCGTACCCATGAACGCCTTGCTCCAGCACCGCGGTCACATCCTGATGGGGGCGGGTCATTCCATCGCGGTGCAGAATTTCAATGAAAACCTCTCCATCCTGATCATGACCGGCCTATATGCCTTCCTGATCAGTTCCGGCGTATCAATCAATACGGTGGTGGTCGCCTTCGGCCTGTTTGTGGCGGGGACCATGTACATGGTCAAGCGCCGCCACGACGCAAATCAGAGGGAGTTCGATTCGGTCAGCGAACTCGAAGACGTCCGCCACTGAGGCGTGGCGCCGGGTTCCCTACTCGCTTCCGTCCAGCAGCTTGTGGGCTTCGGCGTGGCGATACATGTCGAGGGTGGTGGCCAAACCCGTTTTCTGCCGGATCCCGGTCTGGTAATTGGCCACCGTCTTGGCGCTGAGAAACAGGCGGGATGCAATCTCATCCACTGAACGGCCAGTGGCGAGCAGGCGAAAGATCTCGAATTCACGGGGTGACAGGGTCAGATGTGCTGCCCTCCCACCCTCCCCCGCCAGGGCGTCGATGAGATCTGCCGACAGGGCCCGCTCCCCCCTGGCAACACGGCGCACGGCATCAATCAATGCGTCCGGTTCGGAGCTCTTGGTCAGGTAGCCGTCCGCACCCGCCCTCAAGGCCTGGGCGACCATGGCCGGATTGTCATGCATCGAGAAGATCAATACCTTCAACCCGCTCTGGCGGGCTTTGACACGGGCCAGGGTTTCCAGGCCCCCGCGTCCCGGCATGGAGAGGTCAAGCACCAGCACATCAGCCTCATTGCCTGAGAACCACTGGCAGGTCGAATCGCTGTCGCTGAAATCGGCCACCACTGCCATGTCTTCCTCAAGCTCGAGCAAGCGCCGGTAGCCGGTTCGAACGACCGCGTGATCATCGGCCAGAACAACCCGCAGACGTACCGGCACAGCGTCAGATGCAATCATGGCGCGTCACCGCGATGCAGGCGCACAGACAGGCAGAGCCCCGGGCGGGCACTGTCGGCCGATGCCGCACCGATCTGCAAGCTGCCGCCACGCGCCCAGATTCGTTCGCGGATGCCGGCAAGACCGTTGCCATGGCTCATCGCCGACTCCGGAGAGGCGATGCCGACCCCGTCGTCAGCCACCCGCCAGCACAGCATGGAAGGCTCGTCCGGATCAATGCGGACGCTGATATCCACCCTTTTGGCATGGGCGTGCCGGGCAATGTTGGCAAGGGCTTCCTGGGTCATTCGATACACGATCAGGCTGGTTTCTCGAGGCAGGCGCAAATCTTCCGGACTCACGTCAAGCCGGTAGAGGGTGTTGTTGCCGTCCGCATCCTGCCAGCTTTTGACCAGCTCGTGCAGCAGGATCCGCAGGCCAAGCTGTTCCTGTCCATTGGTATCCCCGCCATCCGGTTGCAGCCGGCGCAACAAGGCCCTTACCTCCTGGTGGATCCCGGCGGTCTGGACCTCCATGTCGCGAACCGCTGCCTGAAGACGAGGGGTTTCGGAAGTCTGCCGCAGCAAGTAGGCAATATTGGCGCGCAGCGCGGTGAGGCCCTGCCCGAAATGCTCGTGAACTTCGATGGCCAGCCGGGCGCGCTCATCCTCTTGCAGGCTTGCCATCTGTAGCGATAGATGTTTTTGGCGAGACTGGGCCTCGGCGAGTGCTTCAGCCAGGTGATTCAGCGCCCCGGCAATATGATCCAGTTCCCTTACCGGCAGCCGGGGTAGCCGGGCACTGAAATCCTGCTTGCGGAAGGCAGCAATGGCACCGACGATGCCCCGCAGGGGGCCGAAGGCGTAGCGAACCGCCCCGTACAGTCCCGCCAGCATGGCCAATCCATAGATCAGAAAGAGCCCCGCCATTCCAGCGATATCGAAGACCGCCTCCTCCTTCTCGCTGGCCGTGTCGGCGATCAGCGTGGCGAGGAAGCGGGTGCCGTCCGGGCGATGTAGCACGAGGCGGGTACGCCCGGAAATGCCCTCGGCCGCAGAGGGCACGGCGGGAATGAGGATCTTTCCGGTGCCGTCTTCGAGCTGGAAGTCGAGATGGCGCAGACTGCCCGAGCTGCGTATGTCCCGAAGCCTGTCCACCTGCCGTTCAACCGCGTCCGGTGCGATGTTCTGCAGGGCCGACAGTTCCTCGACAAAGCGCGCCATCTGGTCCGCACCCTGGCTTTCCCGGCGAATGTCCCCCTGGGCACGCAAAACGGCCAGCGCCAGCGCCACGCTGAAGCAGGCCAGGAAGATCCAGGCCGAACGACGCATCAACAGACTTGTCATGTCCACCAGCGGCCGCTCCAGGAAAATGGCGGGCCTCCGAAGAAGCCCGCATCACCAACCGGTTTCAGAGACTGTAACGCACACCGACCCACAGCGTGCGGGGTGCCCCCGGCGCGTAGAAGGTGGAGCCAACCTGCGGATAGTCGCCATTGACCTGCCCAAAGGGGCGAGCCAGAACCCCCCCGGAAGCCGAGAAGGCCGTGGAGCCGAGCTGGGCTCCACTTGCGTATTCCCGGTCGAAGAGGTTGTTGATCTGCCCGAAGACCTGGACGTTCCGGGTCATCGTGTAGCGTGCACTGAGGTTCATCACCGCGTAGCCACCCGAGCGCCCGGAGCCCAGATAGTAAGTACCATCGGGTTGATGCTGGTTATTCTCGTTGCCCCGGGCGTAAGAGCCAGACACGGCGACGAGGTCGGCTCCCATCGAGAAGGCCGGGGTGAAGCGGTAGTCGGCCGAGGCCTTGAACAGATGCCGGGGAATCAGGGGAATGCGATCCCCCTTCTTGATGTCGATGGTCCCCTCCAGCCCCGGGCCTTCCTCATTGGTGCTGTTGCCGGTGCCGCCCACCTCCTCTGCCGAACGATAGGTGGCATCAAGCCAGGTGTAGTTGAACGCGAGGCTCAAGGCCCCCAAGGCCGTACTTGCACCGGCTTCGACCCCCTGGCGGCGCGTCTTGCCAAAGTTCTTGAAGTACCCATAGCCCAATTGTTCGTCCGCCACGAACAGGATGTCGTCATGGCTGGTGGAGCGGAAAATACCCAGGTTCCAGCGGCTGGCGGCATTGAGCTGCCCCCGCAGCCCCAGATCCCAGGTCTTGGTCACCACCTGCTTCAGCGGCGGGTCGCCAGCCATGGCATTGGGCAGCTTGCAGGGATTCTCCGGGTTTGCACAGCCCAGTTCGATGGCGGTCGGAGTGCGGCTGCCTTCGTTGTAACCCGCGTAAGCATTCCAGCTACGGGATGGGGTGAAGGTGATTCCCACCGCAGGATTGAAGCGGTTGAAGCTATGGTTGCCGTCCAGGGAGTCGGTGCCCCCTCCCGGATTCAGGTTGTCGCGGTTCTTAAGCGTGCTGCGGTTGTAGCGCCCCGAAACGGTGGCATGCCAGTGTTGATTGAGGGAAAGGGTATCGGTGGCAAAGACACTGACCGTTCGGGTGCGTCCGTTGAGACTGACCCGCGAATCGAGTGCCACTTCGCCCTCCCCGGCATTCTGGCTGCCATCGGCCCAGGCATCCACCGGCGTCACGCTACGGTCCGGATTGATATAGCCGTACTGCCCCGACTGCTGGAAATGCAGATTGCTCTGGTCGTATCCGGCCCCGATGATGAAGAGGTTCTTTCGTCCGGCCAGCTCGCCGGCCACCGACAACTGGCCCGCGAGCCCGAAGTTTTCTTGATCGGTACGGGAGCGGTTGATCAAACCGGAACATTTTTCGTTGGGCTCGTCCGCCAGCAGGGTGTTGGCCAGGCAGCGCCAGTACGGAAACGGGGTGTTGGCGGCATTTGCACCGCTGGTGGGAAAGCCACTGTATCCGGCAGCGGCCAGCGCATCCCGCTCGTCTGAATTGGGTTGGTAGATCGAGTTTTCCAGGGCACTTTCGTTGATGTCGCCGTTGTAGGTCGAGCCGGTGATCTTGCGGTAGTACACGTTGCCCGACAGTAGAGCCCTGTCGCTCAGGCTGTGTTTTCCGGTCAGATTCAGGAACAGGGAGCGGTTCTTCGTGATGTCAGGCTGGGTGTAGATGCTGCTGTAATCCTGCTCGAGGAGCCGCTTTTCCTGCAGGCCGTTGCCATTCATCCGGTTGTCGGCGTAGGCAACGCTCAGATCAAGATCGGTGCGGGCATCCTGCCAGCCGAACTTACCGAAGATCTGGCGCAGATCCGAGGGTGAATTGGTGCGCCATCCATTCTCATGGAAGTGGTTGGCGGTGATGAACCACTCCAGCCCCTGATCATTGAACCCGCCATGCTCGAACTCCACGGCGCGGCGCCCGTAGGACCCCCCGCTGACCTGGACCGAGGTTCCGGCGTGGGTACGCCCTTCCTTGGTCTGGATGGCCAGGGCTCCGCCCAGGGTGTTGAGACCAAACAAGGGATTGGAGCCCGGCA
>Ga0209097_10001302_pt1 | contig 21571 bp, 16 predicted proteins | sample AD_UKC052_MetaG_FD_184419 | JGI IMG/M metagenome (GOLD analysis project Ga0209097, IMG submission 184419) | Active sludge microbial communities of municipal wastewater-treating anaerobic digesters from USA - AD_UKC052_MetaG (SPAdes) (version 2) | ecosystem: Engineered > Bioreactor > Anaerobic >... | reverse complement strand
CGTTGACGAGGTCATGCGAGGCGAGTCTCGGTGGTCGCCCGCGAGCGAGGGCCGGAGAGCGCATACCCGGACCGCCTGCCCGCGCGCCGATCGAAGCGGTCGCCTTTGAATGTCGCTCAAGGGCCGCGAGCAGTCTGTCGCTCGCCGGTGTTTGGCATGGAAATCGCTCCCTTCGGCCCCAGGGACATGGGGTCCTGGAGGTGCCGGCGTGGTCCAGGCGACGAGGTGGTGGTGGGCTGGAGTGCTGCAGTGCCTGGCGCTGGCGGTGGCCGTGGCCGCGCCCGAAGACGACCACCGCCGCGGCCTGCAGGCCTACAACACCGGCGATGTCGCCACGGCCATGTCGGTGCTGCGGGCGCCGGCCAATGCGGGCCACGCGCCATCGCAGTCGCTGCTCGCCTTCATCCTCGACCGCGGAGACTTCGTCGAAGAGGCCGCGCGCCTGTACGCGCTGGCCGCTGCCCAGGGCGACGCCGAGGCGCAAGCGGCTCTGGGCAACTTCTACCTGAGCGGCCGCGGCGTTGCCAAAGATGAGAAGCAGGCGTTGTCATATTTCTCGAAAGCGGCCGAGCAGGGCCATGTGCTGGCCATGCAGGTGCTGGCGCAGGCGCATCGCGAAGGTGGCTTCGGGCTGCCGCGCGACGCCGCGCAGGCGGCGCGCTGGGAGGCCCGCCTGGCCGAGATCCGCCCGCCGCGCGCCACGCCGGCGAACAAGGCGAAACCATGAAGCGCGCAGCCGCTGTCGGCTTGTGGGCACTGGCCGCGCTGCTGCCAGCGGCGCGGGCTGCCGACACCTCGCATGGCGCGGATCTGTACCGCCAGCACTGCGCCGGATGCCATGGCGGTGACGGGCGTCCGGTGATGCCCGGAGCGCCGGACTTTTCGCGCCCGACCTCGCTGCTCAAGCCCGACCTGACGCTGCTCGGCGCCGTGCGCTCCGGCCGCGGTGCGATGCCGGCCTACCAGGGCCTGCTGCGCGACCGCGACATCCTCGACATCGTCGCCCACCTGCGGACCTTCCGATGACACCTCGACTCTACCGACGCGCTCTGCTCGGCGCGGCCCTGGCCTTTGCCGCATCGCTGGCGGCCGCGCAAGGCGGCCCGCGCGTGAAGGACGTCTACGAGGTCGGCCCCACCGTCTACGTGCGCGCGCTGACCGTCGAGAAGGCGCGTGCCGCACTGTGGGTCGGCACCTCGGCCGGCGTGCACGAGGTCGACCTCGCCAGCGGCAAGCTGCGCAACACCTTCACGCGAAAGGAAGGCCTGGCCAACGAATACGTGTTCGCCGTCGGGCTCGACCGCGACGGCTACAAGTGGTTCGGCACCAATGCCGGCGGTGTGTCGCGCTACAAGGACGGCAAGTGGAAGACCTACTTCCCGATGCACGGCCTGGCCGACTACTGGATCTACTCCTTCGCACAGCAGAAGAACGGCGACTTCTGGATCGGCACCTGGGCCGGCGTCAACAAGGTCGACGGCAAGACCGGCAAATTCAGCACCTACGTGAAGGAGCTGGTCAACGAGTGGGTCTACGGCATCAGCGTCGACGCGCAGGACCGCGTGTGGTTCGGCACCGAGGGCGGCGTGTCGATGTTCGACGGGCGCCGCTGGGTCAGCTGGACGCACAAGGACGGCCTGGGCGCCCCCAACACCGACAACCTGCCCTTCAGCGCCAACACCGGGCTGGGCACGCGCACGAGGCACGACCTGTCGGTCAGCAGCGAGGGCCCGGCCACCTACAACCCGAACTACGTGTTCTCCATCCTGTCGGCGAAGGACGGCTCGGTCTGGGCCGGCACCTGGGGCGGCGGGGCGGCGCGCTGGGATGGCAAGGCCTGGACCAACTTCACGGCGAAGGACGGCCTGGCCGGCAACATCGTCTACAGCGTCGCGCAGGACGCCGACGGCGCGCTCTGGTTCGGCACCAACAACGGCGTGTCGCGCTACGACGGCAAGGCCTTCGTCAACCTCGGCATGAAGGACGGCCTGCTCGAGCGCAACGTCTATGCGGTCGCCGTGGCGCCGGACGGCGACATCTGGGTCGGCACGCGCAAGGGCGTGGCCCGCATCGCCCGCTGAACAGTCTCATGAAAGGAAGCGTGATGGCCATTTCACTGCGGGCCGCCGGCATCGGCGCGATCGCCCTGGGCACGGCGATGGCCGGGGCCTACCAGCTCGGGCGCAGCAACGCTGGCAGCACCCGCGTGGCGGCCGCCGCCGCGCCCGCGGGCCTGGCCGTGGCGCCGGCCGCCCCGCCGGCCTCAGGCGCGCTGCCGGCCGGCCACCCCGCGCCCGCCGAGCCGCAGCGCGAAGGCAAGCTCGCGCCCGACCCGACGCAGAAGTTCACCCACTTCCGTGTCGGCAACAAGAACGTCAAGCGCCTGTTCGTGGACGGAGACAACGTGTGGGTGGGCACCTCCGGCGGCGCGGTGCGCTACGACACGCGCACTGACGAATACAAGCTGTTCGACACCAAGAGCGGCCTGCTGTCCAACGGCGTGTTCCATGTCGGTAAGGTCGGCGAGCGCATCGTCGTCGGCACCTATGGCGGCGGTCTGTCGCTGCTCGATGCGAAGACCGAGCAATGGGAAACGTACAACATCCCCGAGGGCCTGGGCGACGCCTTCGTCTACGACGTGCTGAAGGCGAAGAACGGCGACGTCTGGATCGCCACCTGGTCGGGCGTGAACCGCGTCAAGGGCGGCGACCTGAAGGACCGCTCCAAGTGGGAGCTGCACACGGTGGAGAGCACCAAGGGCGGCCTGCCCAACGACTGGGTCTACGGGCTGGCCGAGGGCAAGAACGGCGAGATCTGGCTCGGCACTGAAGGCGGCCTGGCGCACTTCAAGGAAGGCCGCTGGGAGAACTGGAACCACGCGCGCGGCCTGGGTGCCGACTACGAGAAGGTCAAGAACGACATCCAGTACAAGAACGACCCGTCGAAGGTCTCCGAGCACCACGCCAAGCAGAAGCAGGAGATGGGGCTGGACAAGATCGATGTGGCCTACAACCCGAACTACATCGTCTCGCTGGCGGTCGATGCGCAGGGCACCGTGTGGGCCGGCACCTGGGGCGGCGGTCTGTCGCGCTACGACGGCAAGGCCTGGACGCAGTACACCGTGGCCGAGGGTCTGCCGGGCAACCACGTCTTCATGCTGCACATCGACCCGAAGGGCGTGATGTGGGTCGGAACCAACAACGGCCTGGCGAAGATGCAGGACGGCAAGTTCAAGGTGCTCACCACGCAGGACGGCCTGTTCGGCAACGCCGTGTTCTCGATGACCACCGCGCGCGACGGCACGCTGTGGGTCGGCAGCTTCGGCGGAGTGGCGCGCATCAAGCCTTCCTGAGACGATAGGCGCGATGGACCGCTCGCTGCTGCACGACCTCGCGCCGGAGAACTTCGGCCCGCTGCTCGCGCGGCTGCTCGCCATCGCCGACGACGCGGTGATCGTGGCCGACGCCGCACAGCGCATCGTGCTCTTCAACGACGGCGCCGAGCGCATCTTCGGCTACCGCATCGCGCAGGTGATGGGGCAGCCGCTGGCGATGCTGCTGCCCGAAACGACACGCGCGCTGCACGAGCGGCACCTGCGCGAGTTCGCCGTCTCGCCGCTGGCGGCGCGGCGCATGGGCGACCGGCGCGACATCCACGGCCGTCGCGCCGACGGCAGCCTGTTCGATGCCGAAGCCTCGATCTCGCACGTCGAGCTCGACGGCCATCTGTTCTTCGCTGCCATCCTGCGCGACGTCACCGAGTCGCGCGAGGCGGCGCGTGCCGTGGCACGCAGCGAGGCACGCTTTCGCGAGCTGGCGAGCACCGCGCCGGTGGGCATCTTCCAGACCGATTCGCACGGCCTGTGCGTCTACGTCAACGAACGCTGGTGCGCGATGGCCGGCATGGCGCCGGCCGAGGCGCTGGGCAGCGGCTGGATGCGCGCCGTGCACCCCGGCGACCGCGCGCGCGTGCAGCAGGCCTGGCTGGCCGGCGTCGAGGGCCATGCGCCTTTCGACCTGCGCTACCGCTTCCTGCGGCCCGACGGCACCGAGACCTGGGTGGTGGGCCGCGCCGTCAAGAGCCGCGAGACCGACGGCTCGATCAGCGGCTACCTCGGCACCGTGACCGACGTGACCGAGAGCCACCACCAGGCGCTGGCGCTGGAGCGCGCCAAGTCGGAGGCCGAGACGGCGGCGCGCGCCAAGAGCCTGTTCCTGGCCAACATGAGCCACGAGATCCGCACGCCGCTCAATGCGGTGATCGGCATGACCACGCTGCTGCTGGACACGCCGATGTCGGAGGACCAGCGCGACTTCGCCCGCACCATCCGCGCCAGCGGCGAGACGCTGCTGGAGATCATCAACGACATCCTCGACTACTCGAAGGCCGACGTCGGCAAGCTCGAGATCGAGCAGCAGGCCTTCGACCTGCGCCGCTGCGTGGAGGACTCGCTCGACCTGGTGGCGCCGCGCGCGCTCGAGAAGCACCTCAACCTGGCCTACCTGATCGAGGACGGCACGCCCGAGGCGCTGGTGGGCGACGCCACGCGCATCCGCCAGATCCTCGTCAACCTGCTGTCCAACGCCGTCAAGTTCACCCACCAGGGCGAGGTCTTCGTGTCGGTGGACAGCGAGCCGGTGGACGAGCTCACCCGCCGTATCCGCTTCTCGGTGCAGGATTCCGGCATCGGCATCTCGGCCGAGCACCTGCCGCGGCTGTTCCAGTCGTTCACGCAGGTCGACGCGTCCACCACGCGCAAGTACGGCGGCACCGGCCTGGGCCTGGCGATCAGCAAGCGGCTGGCCGAGCTGATGGGCGGCACGGTCAGCGTGCACAGCGAGCCGGGGCAGGGCTCGCTGTTCCAGGTGACGGTGCTGGCCACGGTGGCCGAGGCGGCGGCGCCGGCGGAGTTCCTGCAGCGCAACGCGCCGGCGCTGGCCGGCAAGCGGCTGCTCATCGTCGACGACAACCTGACCAACCGGCGCATCCTCACGCGCATGGCGCTGCTGTGGGGCATGGTGCCGTCGACGCTGCCCTCGGCGCTGGAGGCGCTGGACCGCATCCGCCACGGCGAGTGTTACGACGTGGCCGTGCTCGACATGAGCATGCCCGGCATCGACGGGCTCGAGCTGGCGGTGGAGATCCGCCGCCGGCGCAGCCCCGACGAACTGCCCATCGTCATGCTCACTTCGCTCGGCCAGCGCCAGGCCCTGCAGGACGAACACGGCGCCGGCCTGGCGGCCTACCTCGCCAAGCCGATCAAGGCGAGCCAGCTGTTCACCACGCTGGTGGCCGTGGTGCAGGGCCAGCGCACGACGCTGCAGCCGCCGTCACCGGCGCCAGCGCCGCAGATCCCGGTGCTCGCCGCGAGCCTGCCGCTGCGCGTGCTGGTTGCCGAAGACAACGCGGTCAACCAGCGTGTCGCGCTGCGCCTGCTGCAGCGCCTGGGCTACCGAGCCGACGTGGCGGCCAACGGCCTGGAGGTGATCGACGCGGTGGAGCGCCAGCACTACGACGTGGTGCTGATGGACATCCAGATGCCCGAGATGGATGGCCTGCAGGCGGCGCGCTGGATCGTGCAGCGGCGCGGCGCCGGCGGGCTGCCGCGGGTCGTCGCGATGACCGCCAACGCGATGCCCGGCGACCGCGAGGCCTACATCGCCGCCGGCATGGACGGCTACGTCGCCAAGCCGATCGAGATGAGCGACCTGGCTGCGGCGATGACACGCGTGGCGATGCTCGCGCGCGGCGGCGCGGCCCCGGATCGGCTGGACGAGCACGAGGTGCTCGACGCGTCGCGGCTGGAGCACCTGCGCGGCATGCAGCTCGACGGCGAGCCGAGCCTGGTGCGCGAGTTGATCGACATGTTCGTGGCCGACACGCCAGGGCACCTGGGCGCGCTCGTCGAGGCACTGGTCGCGGCCGACACCGCGCGGCTGGGCCGCGTGGCGCACCGCCTGCTGTCGGTCACGCAGAACATCGGCGCGCCGCGCATGTCCGCCCTGTGCATCGAGATCGAGCGGCTGTGCCGGCTCGGCGAGATCGACCGCGTCGCCGAGCTCACCGATGCGCTGGCGCAAGAGCACGAGCGAGTCAACGCCGCTCTGCTGGCGGTGCGCATGCGCTACTGAGCCGGGCGTGAACCGATGGCCGCAGACCACACACCGCTGACCCGGCGCCAGGCGCTGGCCGCGCTGACAGGCGCGGTGCTGATGCCGCTCGCCGACCCGGCCGCGGGCTCGGTGCGGCACGAGCGTCATTTCCTGTTCGGCTCGCCGGTGGACGTGATGCTGCGGCACGCACCGGAATCTCCCGGCGATGCGGCGCTGGCGTCGGTGATGCGCGGCCTGCAGCACATTCACGCACAGTGGAACGCCTGGAAGCCGGGCGAACTGGGCCGCATCAACCAGGCCTTCCGCGAGGGGCGCAGCGCGCGCGTCACGCCGGCGCTGCTGGCGACGATCCGCTCGGCGGCGCGGCTCGAGCGGGCCTCGGCCGGCCTGTTCAACCCCGGTATCGGCGGCGCGGTGCGGGCCTGGGGCTTCCACGACGACGTGATGCGCGACGGCGCCCGGCCCGCGGCCGCCACGCTGGCCGCGTGGCGCGACGCGGCTCCCAGCCTGGCGCAGATCGAGATGCGCGGCGACAGGGTGGCCAGCCGCAATCCGCGCCTGCAGCTCGACTTCGGCGCCTATGCCAAGGGAGTGGCCATCGACCGTGCACTCGACGAATTCGCGGCGCGCGGCCAGGGCGACGCGCTCGTCAACCTCGGCGGCAACCTCGGCGCGATGGGCGCGACCGGCTGGCAGATCGGCATCCGCGATCCCTTCGGCGAGGGCCTGCTGGCGAGCCTGGCGACACAGGGCCGCGAGGCGGTCGTCACCTCGGGGAGCTACGAGCGTTTCCGCATGCTCGATGGCGAACGCTGTACGCACATCCTCGACCCGTCCATTGCCGCGCCAGCCCAGGGGCTCGTCAGCGTGACGGTGCTGCACCGCTCGGCGGCGCTGGCCGACGCGGCGGCCACCGCGCTGCTGGTGGCCGGGCCGCTGCGCTGGCGCGAGGTGGCACAGCGCATGGGCGTGACGCAGGTGCTGGCGGTCGGGCCGGACGGCCGCGGCATCGCCAGCGGGGCACTGGCAGCGCGCCTGCAATTCGCCAGCCGCGACTGGCGCGGCCGCATCGCCACGGTCTGAAGCGCGCCGTGCAGTGAGTCACGCTGCCACGCGGCGTGCGGCTCATGTTCGGCGGCCGGCTGCCGAAGGCAAGGCGTCTGGAGACGCCCCATGCCTCGATTCCCCCGTGCCGCCCTGGCCTGCCTGCTGGCACTGGCCTCCCCCTTGTGTGCTGCACAAGCCCTGTGGGTGTGCGGCCTGAGCGACGACGCCGTGCGCCTGGTCTGCGTGGCCGATGCCGACCCGACCCTGCCGAGCGCTGTGCTGACCAGGCCGACGGCGATGGTCGCCGGCACGAGCTTCCCGCTGGACACGCGCCGCCAGTACAGCGTCGACCTGTGGACGCCGCCCAGCGACATGGAGTTCGTCGCGCAACTCGCGCGCGCCACCATCTGCTACCGCAGCCCCGGTTGCAGTGTGGTGATGGCGACGGAGCGACCTGTCACGCTGGCCACGCTGCGCCACTGAGTCTCCTCACTCCTTCGCTGCGTAGTCACCGTGTGATCGACGAAGCGTGACGAATACGCAGTGTGCGCCTGGCGCACTTGTGCGTCGTCAATCAAGCTGCGAAGGTACGCTCACAGACTCGCGAAAGCCTTGCAGGTTCACTCCTCCTCGGCGCGGTCGATAACAACGCAGTCCGGTCGGCCTACGGGGGAACACCTTGCCGCAACCCACCATCCTCATCGTCGACGACAACCCCGAGAACCTGACGCTGCTCGGCGAGTTGCTGCGCGATCGCTACAAGGTCCGCGCTGCGAATTCGGGGCCGCGCGCGCTGCAGCTGGCGGGGCAGGCACCGCTGCCGGATCTCATCCTGCTGGACATCATGATGCCTGGCATGAGCGGCTTCGAAGTGCTCGAGCAATTGCGCCTCGACGATCAGACGCGGGACATCCCGGTGATCATCACCACGGCGATGAGCGGTACCGACGACGAACAGCATGGCCTCGTGCTGGGTGCCGTCGACTACCTGACCAAGCCGCTCAAGCCGGCCATCGTGCTGGCGCGCGTGCATACGCACCTCGAGCTCAAGCGTGCACGCGACCGGCTGCAGCGCGACAACGCCTCGCTCGAGGCCGAGATCGCCCGGCGCATGCGCGAGAACCAGGTCATCCAGGACGTCACCATCCGCGCCCTGGCGCGTCTGGCCGAGACGCGCGACAACGAGACCGGCAACCACATCCTGCGCACGCAGGAGTACGTCGAGACGCTCGCGCGTCGCGCCTGCACCCACCCGCGGTTTGCGGCGGCGCTCGGCGAGCATGCCATCGCGCTGATCGCCAAGTCGGCGCCGCTGCACGACATCGGCAAGGTCGGCATTCCCGACCACGTTCTGCTCAAGCCGGGCAAGCTCACGCCCGACGAGTGGGAGGTGATGAAGACGCATGCGCGGCTGGGCGCCGAGGCCATCGCGCGCGCCGTCGAAGACACGCACCAGCCGGTGGAGTTTCTCGCCTATGCGCGGCAGATCGCGCTGCACCACCACGAACGATGGGACGGCAGCGGCTATCCGGAAGCCCTGGCCGGCGACGCCATTCCGCTGGCGGCTCGCCTGATGGCGCTGGCCGATGTGTTCGATGCGCTGATCTCGCGCCGCGTCTACAAGGCGCCGATGACGCCGGCCGAGGCGGTGGCGATCATGTCGGCGCAGCGCGGGCTGCACTTCGACCCGGACCTGCTCGACATCTTCCTCGCCGGCATCGACGCGTTCTGCGCGATCGCGCGGCGCTACCCCGACGAGGCCGCGCCCGAGCTGCCAGTGGGGCAGCGACAGGCGGCCTGAGGGTTCTGCGGGCATGCGCGAACCGGATGCTCCCGGCACGCCGGCGACGCTGGCGACGCCGTCGCACAGGGGCGCGATGCGTGTTGCGCTGATCTACGCGCTGTTCGCCTCGCTGTGGATCTTCGGCTCCGACTGGCTGCTCGGCACGCTGGTGAGCGACCCGCAATGGCTGGTTCGCATCGGCGCTTTCAAGGGCTGGGCCTTCGTCGGCGTGACGGCCGTGTTGCTGTATCTGCTCGTGGGCGGGATGGTGCCGTCGACTGCGGCCGAGGTGCGCGCGGCGCCTCAGCAGGCACCCGAAGCCGCGCAGCTGCAGCGCAGCCCCTTGGCGCTTGTGTCCCTGGCGATCGTGGTTCTCACCGGCGCCATGCTGTGGTACGACCACCAGGATCGAGTCGGGCAGCAGTCCCGGCAGCTGCAGGCGACGGCCGACGTGCGTGCCAAGCAAGTCGGCGCCTGGATGCAGGACCGCCTGTCCCAGGCCCGCTTCGCGCGCAGCAGCGTCCTCTGGGCCAGCCTGTTCCGGCGATGGCAGGACAGTGGCGACCTCCAGGCGCGCGACCAGCTGATGGACCGGCTCATCGAACTGCGCAAGGCCTTTGGCAACAACAGCGTCATGGTGCTGGATTCGCGAGGCGAGCTGGCGCTCGGCGAGCCGGACCACGACACGACGATCTCGCCCGCGCTGCGTGCCGCGGCGCTGCGTGCCATGGCCAAGGGCGAGGCGAACCACACGGGCGACTTCACCACGGGGGTGGCGCCCGGCGCGCTGTGGTTCGACGTGATCGCACCGCTGGCGGGTGGCGGGGCGGGCGCACAGGCCGCCGCGGTGCTGCGCATCGACCCGAAGGAGTTGCTGCAGTCGGCCCTGCAGGGCTTGCCATCTGCGCAGCAAAGTGCGGCCACGCTGTTGGTGAGGCGCGAGGGCGACCAGCTGCTCGGCGTCTTCGGCCGCAATGGCAAGCCGCTGTCGACCCCCGACCTACTGGCGGCGAAGTTCGTCAGCGGGCAGGTACCGTTCGGTGCCATCGCCACCGGCGTCGATTTCCGCGGCCAGGCCGTGCTCGGCACCGTGCAGCCGGTGCCCGGCTCCGACTGGTATCTGGTGGCCAGGATCGAGCGTGCCGAGCTGCGCGCCGCGTCGGTGAAGAACGCGATCTGGATCGTCGCCGCCGGCGCGCTGGCGCTGCTCGGTGCCTTCGTGATGGCCTTTCTCCAGCGAGAGCACCGTGCGCTGGAGCGCGCACGCTTCGAGCAGGACGAGCAGCGGCAGCGCCTGCAGTCGCTGGCCCTGATGCAGGCGATCTCCGAGGGTTCGAACGACGCCATCTTCGCCAAGGACCGCGAGGGCCGCTACCTGCTGTGCAACCGAGCCGCCAGCGGGATGATCGGCAAGCCGGTCGACCAGGTGCTCGGCCGCGATGACCGTGCGCTGTTCGATCCCGAGCAGGCCGCCGTGCTGATGGCCAACGACGCCCAGGTGATGGCGCAGGACCGGCTCAGCAGCTACGAGGAGGTGGTCGGCTCCGGCGCCAGCGAGATCACCGTGCTGGCCACCAAGGGGCCGCTGCACGATGCCGACGGTCGCGTGGTGGGCATGTTCGGCATCTCGCGCGACATCACCGAGCGCAAGCGTTCGGAGCTGGCACTGCGCGAGAGCGAGGCGACGGTGCGCACGCTGATCGGCTCGATGGCCGACGGCATGTTCGTGGCGCAGGCCCATCGTTTCGTGTTCGCCAACGCAGCGCTGCCGCGCATGCTCGGCTACGCGGACGCCGAGTTCGTCGACCAGCCCTTCGAGGCCGTGCTGGCCCCCGAGTTCCTGGAACTGTGGACGCGACGCTTCGAACAGCGCATCGGCGACGGGCCCGAGCCGGAAGGCCACTACGAGGTGCGCTTCCTGTGCAAGGACGGCGGCTCGATCTGGGTGGAGCTGCGGGCGAGCCGGTCGCAGTACGGCGGCCGGCCGGCCGTGCTCGGCCTGATCCGCGACATCACCGAGCGCCGCCGCGGCGAGCAGGCGCTGCGCGAGGTCTCGGAGCTGCTGCAGGCAGTCGAGGATTCGGTGCTCGACCACATGGCCGTGCTCGATCGCGAAGGCGAGATCGTCAACGTCAACGCGGCGTGGCAGCGCTTCGCCGCCGACGATCCCGAGGAGGGTTGCGGTGCCCCGGTGCGCAGCGCCGTCGGCAGCAACTACCTCGCCGTGTGCCGCGACGCGACCGGGCCGGGCGGCGAGACCTCCCGGCAGGCCGCCGAAGGCATCGCCGCCGTTCTGTCGGGCCGCAGCGAGCTGTACACGCTGGAGTACGCCTGCGGCTGCACGCACGCCCGGCGCTGGTTCCACATGAGCGTGCTGCCGCTGCGCACGCAGTCCGGCGGCGCGGTGGTCGTGCATGCCGACGTCACGCAGCGGCGCCGCGCCGAGGATGCCGTGCGCGAGAGCGAGGCGCAGTACCGCTCGGTGGTGGCTGCGCTGGACGAAGGCATCCTGGTGTTCGGAAAGCAGGGCGAGCTCAAGGCGTGCAACCTGCGTGCAGAGCAGTTCTTCGGCCTCGATTTCGCGGCGCTGCAGGACCCGCAGGTCTTGCGGGCCTGGCGGCCGCTGCAGGCGGACGGTTCGATGCTGCGTTATGCCGATCTGCCGGCCTCGCGCACGCTGCGCACCGGCGAGCCTTGCCGCGACGAGCTGATCGGCCTGGTGCCGCCGGGGGGCAGCTTGCGCTGGCTGATGGTAAACGCGCAGCCGGTGCACGATGCGGCCAGCGGCGAACTCCATGCGGTGGTGGTTTCGTTCAGCGACATCACCGAGCGCCACGCTGCTCAGGAGCAGTTGCGCAAGCTGTCGATGGCGGTCGAGCAATGCCCGATCGGCATCGTCATCCGCGACATCGGCGGGCGCATCGAATACGTCAACGAGGCCTTCACGCGCATCAGCGGGTTCTCCAAGGAAGAGGCCATCGGACAGCCTCGCCACGTGCTGCAGCCGCAGCGCAGCCCGGCCGAGCGCGAGATCGACATGCTGGAGGCGTTGTCCCGCGGCGAGATCTGGGCCGGCGAGTTCGGCAACACGCGAAAGGACGGCTCGGCGTACGACGAGTTCGTGCACGCCGCGCCGATCCGCCAGCCCGACGGCCGCATCACCCACTACCTCTCGATTGGCGAGGACATCAGCGAGAAGAAGCGGGTCGGCGCCGAACTCGACCGCCACCGCCACCAGCTGCAGGAGCTGGTGGACGAGGGCACGGGCCAGCTGCGCGAGCTCAACGCCGCGCTGCTCGAGCGTGAGAGGTTCATCCGCACCATGGCCGACAACCAGCCCGGCCTGCTGGCCTACTGGGACGCGGGTCTGCGCTGCCGCTTCGCCAACCGCGCCTACCGCGAGTGGTTCGGACGCAGCGAGGCCGAGATGGACGGCATCCCGATCGCCGAGCTCGTCGGTGCCGAGCACCTGGCGGTGCTCCAGCCCTATCTCGATGGCGTGCTGCGCGGGCAGGCGCAGCGCTACACGAGCGAGCTGCGCAGCAGATCGGGCCGAGCCATCCACGGCCTGGCCAGCTGCATCCCCGATCTGGTGGACGGCGCGGTGCGCGGCTTCCTCGTGCTCGTCTCCGACGTCACGGAGATCAAGCAGACCGAGCGCCGGCTGCAGGAGACCAATGCCGAGCTGATGCTGGCGCGCGATCGCGCCGAAGCGGCCAACCGGGCCAAGAGTGCCTTCCTGGCCAACATGAGCCACGAGATCCGTACGCCGATGAACGCGATCATCGGCCTGACGCATCTGTTGCACCGCGACGCCGACGACCCGGTCGAGCTCGAACGGCTGGAGAAGGTTTCCGAGGCTGCGGGCCACCTGCTGCAGGTGATCAACGACATCCTCGACTTGTCGAAGATCGAGTCGGGCAAGCTCGAACTGGAGCGCACGGACTTTTCCCTGGCGCGGCTGCTCGAGCGCACCCGCTCGCTGGTGAGCCAGCGGGCGCAGGCCAAGGGGCTGGCCCTGAAGGTCGCCGTGGATGCCGATGTGCCCGACGCGCTGCATGGTGACCCGACACGGCTGTCGCAGGCCCTGCTGAACCTGCTGAGCAATGCGGTCAAGTTCACCGAGCACGGCGGCATCGGCGTGCAGGTGGCGCTGCTCGACCACGACGCTGCAGGGGTGCGCCTTCGTTTCACCGTCAGCGACACCGGCATCGGCATCGCGGCCGACAAGCTGCCGCAGCTGTTCAGCGCCTTCGTGCAGGCGGACACGTCGATGACGCGGCGATTCGGCGGCACCGGCCTGGGCCTGGCCATCACCCAGCGCCTGGCAGCGATCATGCGCGGCGAGGTCGGCGTGCGCAGCGAGCCGGGTGAGGGCAGCGAGTTCTGGTTCACCGCGCGGTTCGAGTCGGGCCGGCCGGTGGCGGCCGAGTCCTCGCCGGACGCCCGCTTCGCCGAAGCCGCGCTGCGACGCCAGCACGCCGGCGCGCGCGTGCTGCTGGTCGAGGACAACGCGGTGAATCAGCAGGTCATCGTCGAGCTGCTGCATGCCGTGGGCTTGCGGGTCGAGTTGGCCGGCGATGGGCAGGAAGCGCTCGAGCGCGCGCGGGAAGGGGCATACGACCTGGTCCTGATGGATGTTCAGATGCCGGTGATGGACGGTCTTGAAGCGACGCGAAGGCTGCGTTCGATGACCGGCTGGGCCGCGACGCCGATCGTGGCCATGACCGCCAATGCCTTCGGCGAGGACCGCGCGGCCTGCCTCGCGGCAGGCATGGACGACCACGTCGCCAAGCCGGTCGATCCGCCGAACCTGTATGCGGCGCTGTTGCGCTGGCTGTCGCGCGGCGAGTCCCCTGCGCCTGCGGTGGCGGCGCCCGAGGCCGCGGCGCCGACGGAGCCCGTCGACATGGCCGAGTTGCCGCACATCAATGGCCTGGATGCGGCGCTGGCGATGCGCTATCTCGGTGGGCAGGTGCTGCTGTATCGCCGCGTGCTGCGCCAGTTCGCGCAGCACCACGGCGACGACGTGGCGCTGCTGGCCAGCCCGGTGCGCCACGAGGAACGGCAGGCGCTGCGCGAGCTGGCCCATTCGGTGAAGGGCGCGTCGGCGTCGATCGGTGCGTTGCGGCTGCCGGCCCTGGCGGCCGCGCTGGAGGCGGCCGTGGCCGAGCGCCGCGGCGACGACGAGGTGCATGCCGCGCAACATGCCGTGCAGCGCGAGCTCGAGATGCTGGTGAAGGCGATCCGCGACGGCCTGTCCAGCGGCGAGACACAGCCCATGGTGCTCGAAGGCGGCGAAGTCCACGAGGAGACGCTGGACCGGCTGCTGGAACTGCTGGCCGCGGCGGACTACGAGGCCCAGCCGCTGCTGCGCCGCCTGGCGCCGCGGCTGCAGCGTCAGTACGGCACGGCCATCGAAGAGGCCGAAGCGAGCCTGGGCCGCTTCGACTACGAACAGGCGCTGCAGACGCTGCGCAGCCTGCGCCGTCAGCCGGTCTGAAGCAGTCCGTCGACGAGTCGGCGGTCGAGAAGACCGAGTTCCATGCACTGCGCAGGCAGCACGAAGTCAGGCCGCGACATCTGCTCGCGCATCTGGGCGTCGTCCCATTGCCGCAGCCGGCTGCGGCCCGGCTCGACGGTGCTCTGCGCATAGACCAGCCGCGCGTCCGACTCCCACTGCAGGATCATCTGCGGGATCAGCTCCGGCGAGTGGTGCAGGGCCGGATCGAGCAGGACCACGGCGTCGCCGCGGGAGGCAAGGATGCCGGCCTCGAAGCCATCGGCCAGGCTGGCCGGCCGCCCGAGCGACAGGAAGCGGAACCCCGGCAACTCGCACCAGGCCTGCATCAGGCCGTCGGTGCCGTCGGTGCTGCCGGCATCGACGACGATGAGCTCCCAGGGGTAGCCGCACTCGGTGAGCGTGTCGCTCAGGATGGGCAGCAGCTTGGACAGCGTGCGTGCACTGTTCTCGCAGGGCAGCACGCACGACACCGTCTGGCGTGCACCCGACAACTGCGCCCACCCCGAGGCATGAGCCCAGGCGGGCGCTTCGTCGACGGGCTGCGCCATGGCGGCGATGCCGGCGCGGGGCTCGGTTGGGGTAGGCATGGCAGGGCGGCGGTGCGGTGCAAGGTGGACGCCAGCGCCATTGTTGGGGCGCTTCCTTGTGCCACCTTAAATCAGGCCGCTCGTCACGGGGAATCGGTTCGTGGGATTGTGTCCGATCGTATCCGCGGCAGTGCCCAGTCGGGCTGCTATCCTCGCCGCCGATGAAACTGTCCGTGCTGCTCCTCGCCCTCTCCCTCGGCCTGGCCGCTTGCGCCTCGAAAACGGATGGCGGCCCCTCGGGCACGACGCGCGTGAGCGATGCCGCCACCACGCCACTGTCCGACCTGAACGTGGTGCGTGCCAGCATTCCTCCGGTGCTGCTGGAGGCGCAGAAGGGCCCCTACAAGTTGCCTGCGGAGCCGGGTTGCGCCGCGCTGGCTGCCGAGGTGACGCCGCTCGAGGCCGTGCTCGGTGCCGACCTGGACGTGCCGCCTTCGGCGGCGCGGCCCAGCCTGATCGAGCGCGGCAGCGGCGCCGTCGGCGATGCCGCGGTGGGCGCGCTGCGGGGTGCGGCCGAAGGTGTGATCCCGTTCCGCGGCTGGGTGCGCAAGCTCAGCGGCGCAGAGCGCTATTCGCGGGAAGTTGCGGCGGCCATCGCCGCCGGTACCGTGCGACGCGCCTACCTCAAGGGCGTCGGGCAGGCTCGCGGCTGCACGGCGCCGGCCGCGCCCGCGGCGCCGGCATCGGCGGCTTCTTCGGCGGCGGCATGAGGCGGGGCGCCCTGTTCGTGGCCGCTGTCGCGCTGCAGGCGGGCATGGCGAATGCCGCGTCGTTCGACAGCCGGGGCGTCGCACGCTTCGACGTCGGATATGCGCGCTGCGAGGCGAAGTTCGCGCCGATGAAGGGCCATCGCGACGAGGCCTACCTCGCCGTGTACCGCGTCAAGCCTGACGAGAAATCTCTGGCCCGCCTCGCGGCATTGCGCCGCACGCCCGAGTACCAGAAGGAGCGCAAGGCGGCGCTGGCCGCCAAGGCGCCCGCCGTGGCGGCCAGCGCCGCCAGTTCGGCCGGCAACCGGCTGGACCAGCAGTGCCAGGCACTGTGGGCAGAGACACGGCGCTTCAACGCGCCGACCCGCTGAGCAGGAAGCTGCCGTGACGGGATCGCCCACCTCGCCCGAGCCGATCGGCTGATCACTGCCGCGGGATCACGGCATCTTCGCCGTCGTGCACTGGATCGGCGAGACCGCACCGCCCGCGCCGGCCGAGGCCTGGCAGGCCAGCAAGCGGCCCGTCGAGGGTTCGTGGAACCACACCATGCTGGCGTTGCCGGCCGAGGCCACGCCGATAGGCAGGTAGACCGGCGTGGCCTGGACCTGCACCTGCGAGCGCGCCAGCGGCGGCACCACGAGGGCGGCCACGCCGGCCAGGGCGACGGCCGCCACGGCGGCCAGGCGGATCGGATGCTTCATGTGCGACTCCCGGAAGATCGGACGCTGCTGAGGGCAGCCGCCCGCGCACGAGCGTCACGAATGCGGGCGGCCCGCGAAGCCTAACGCTTCGCGCGGCGCCGCGGAGCGGGCGCGGCCAGTTCGCTGGCCGCAGCGCGCTTGGCGCGCGTGGCCGCGCGCTGGTAGGCCGTCTCGGCCTGCAGGCGCAGCTTGATCGCCCTGGCCAGGGCCGCCTCGTACTTCTCGGGCGTGTAGGTGTTCTCGGTGCCGATGTACACGCTGCAACGGCGCGGCGAATCGCCGAAGCGCGGCAGCGACACCGCCAGGCTGCAGTCGCGCACGCCGGCCTCGCGGCGCAGCCGCACGATCGGCCCGGAGATGCCCACCGGCAGGTCGGTGGTCTTGTTCTCGTTGGGCACACGCTGCAGCCGCGAGGGCGCGGGCAGCCGGGCGATGCGCGCGAGCAGCTCGCGCGTGGCATGCGCAAGCGCTTCGCTGGCGCCGCTGCCGTCGGGCGAACCGTCGGAGAACAGCTTGGTGCCGCCGTAACGCAGCTGCCAGCCATGCGTGGCGCGATGGTCGATGCGCTGGATGCCCTGAGGCACCTCGAAGCGCTCGCCGGAGAAGATGACGACGTCTCTGACTTTCATGGGATTCCTCGGTCGACGGGAACGGGCCTCCCTGGCGGACTTCTTCTTCTGTTTGTCGCGCAGTGTAGGCAATGTGCGCAGCAGGGTGATTCGGGCCAGGGTGAAAGCCCTGCGAAGCTGGCCAGCGTCGGCCCGAGGTGAGCCGCCTGCGCTGCGCACTTTCAGAGGCGCCTCGCTCCGGCGGCTCGGGCCAGAGCGAAGGCCCTGCGAAGCTGGCCAGCGTCGGCCCGATGTGAGCCGCCTGCGCTGCGCACTTTCAGAGGCGCCTCGCTCCGGCGGCTCAGGCGGGCCGCGCCTGCATGGTGCCGAGCACATGGCGCAGCATCGCCTGCGCGAGTTCGTCCTCGCCGCCGAAGGTGCGGGCACCTTCGCTGGCGAGCCACTGCGCCTCTTCGTCGCTGTGCGTGCGCACCGCCACCTGCACCTGCAGGTTGAGCGCGCGCGCGGCGTCGATCATCTGCCGCACGCCGACGGCGTCGGCCGTGGCCACCAGCAGCATGGCGGCCTGAGCGATGTGCGCCTGGATCAGTACGGCGGGTTCGGCCGCGTCGCCGATCACCGCCGGCAGGCCCTGCGCGCGCACTTCCTCGACACGCTCGCGATTGCGATCGACCACCACGCAGGCGATGCCCTGATCGCGCAGTGCACCGGCCAGGCGCCGGCCGACGCGGCCGTAGCCCACCAGCACCACCTGGCGCGCGAGGTAGCGCTCTTCGGTGGTCGCCGGCAGTTCGGCCAGCGGATCGTCGCGCACCGCGTGGCGCCGCGCGGCCGACGAGCGCGCCAGGATCCAGCGCTGCGCCGGCTCGGCCAGCGAGAACAGCAGCGGGTTGGCGGCGATCGAGATCAGCGCCCCTGCGACGATCAGGCTCTGGCCCTCGGGCGGCAGCAGCTTCAGCGACAGGCCCAGCGCCGCGAGGATGAAGGAGAACTCGCCGATCTGCGCAAGGCTGGCCGACACCGTCAGCGCGGTGTTCAGCGGGTAGCGCAGCAGCAGCACCAGCGCGAAGGCGGCGATCGACTTGCCCACCACGATGATGGCCACCACCGACAGCACCTGCAGCGGCCGCTCGACCAGAACGAGCGGATCGAAGAGCATGCCCACCGACACGAAGAAGAGCACCGCGAAGGCGTCGCGCAGCGGCAGCGACTCCTCGGCGGCGCGGTGGCTGAACTCCGACTCGCGCAGCACCATGCCGGCGAAGAAGGCGCCCAGCGCGAAGGACACGCCGAACAGGCCCGCCGCTCCGTAGGCGATGGTCACCGCCGCGGCCACCACGCACAGCGTGAACAGCTCGCGCGAGCCGGTCCTGGCCACCTGCCACAGCAGCCAGGGGAACAGGCGCCGGCCGACCACCAGCATCAAGGCGACGAACGCCGCCACCTGGGCCAGCGTGATGGCCAGCGTCGTCCACAGGCCACGGCCGCCCGATTCGCTGCTGTCGGTTCCGCCGAGCATCGGCGCCAGTGCCGGCAGCAGCACGAGCACCAGCACCATGGCCAGGTCTTCCACCACCAGCCAGCCCACTGCGATGCGGCCGTTCACCGAGTCGATGGCGCCGCGCGCCTCCAGCGCCTTGAGCAGCACCACCGTGCTGGCCACCGACAGCGCCAGCCCGAACACGAGCGCGGCGCCCAGGCTCCAGCCCCAGGCGGTGGCCAGCGCGGCGCCCAGCGCGGTGGCCGCGGCCATCTGCACCACGGCACCGGGCACGGCGACGCGCTTCACCGCCATCAGGTCGTCGAGCGAGAAATGCAGGCCCACGCCGAACATCAGCAGCATCACGCCGATCTCGGCGAGCTGCGCGGCCAGCGCGCTGTCGGCCACGAAACCCGGCGTGAACGGGCCGAGCACGATGCCTGCGGCGAGGTAGCCCACCAGCGCCGGCAGCTTCAGCCGCGCGGCGATGAAGCCGAGCACCAGTGCCAGGCCGAGCGCCGCGGCGATGGTGGTGATGAGGGTGATCTCGTGGTGCATGTCGTGGCGGGACTCAGCGGCGCTGGCGGCGGACGGCTTCGCCGAGTTCGATGACGGCCATCGCGTAGTAGCTCGACCAGTTGTATCGGGTGATGGCGTAGAAGTTTCCAGTGCCCGCGACGTAGCTCGGAGCGGCGTCGCCGTTGCTCAGTTCGACCAGGGCCAGCTTGCCGTCCCAGGCGTGCCCGGGCTCGTCGAGCACGGCGCCGCGTTCGGCGAACTCGTCGCGGCTGAAGCTCGGCAGGATGTCGGGCACCAGCAGCAGCGCGCGGTCGCGCACCTCGACCGGCGCGGCCACGCCGAAGTGTGTCGGGCCGCCACGCTCCCAGCCGAAGGCGGCGAGGTAGTTCGCCACGCTACCGATCACGTCGGCCGGGCTCGAATGCAGGTCGACGTGGCCGTCGCCGTCGAAGTCGATGCCGTACTTGAGCACGCTCGAGGGCATGAACTGCGGCAGGCCCATGGCCCCGGCGTAGCTGCCCAGCGGCAGCGTCGGGTCCAGCGATTCCCTGCGGCACATCAGCAGGAAGTTCTCCAGCTCGCTGCGGAAGAAGGCGCTGCGGTCGCGCCGGCCGGTGGGGAAGTCGAACGACAGCGTGGCCAGCGCGTCGAGCACGCGGAAGCCGCCGGTCTGCTGGCCGTAGATGGTCTCCACGCCGACGATGCCCACCACGATGGCCGGCGGCACGCCGTAACGCTCTTCGGCGAGCTGCAGCCAGCGTTCGTTGTCCTGCCAGAAGGCCAGGCCGGCGCGGATGCGTCTGGGCTCGACGAAGCGGCCGCGGTAGGCCGCCCAGTTCTTCGCCGTGCCGGCCGGCGGCGGCATGATCAGCCGTGCCACCGTGGGCACGAAGCGCGCCCGCGACAGCGATTCGCGCACCCAGTCGGCTTCGAGGCCCTGGCGCTGCGCGGCCTCGTCGGCGAAACGCATCACGTCCTCGCGTGCGCCGTAGGCGGCCGGCTCGGGCGCGGTGTCGGCGGCTTGCAGCGCAGCGCGGCGCTGCTTGGTCTTCGCGTGCAGGCCTGCCGGGCAGGAAACGGCAAGTGCCAGCGAGAGCAGCGCGGCGCGGCGCAACGTGAAGGTGGGAAGCATCGTCATCGGTCGGGTGCGGGGGACAGGCCACGGGCCGCGGCGGCGAAAGAGCGCGTCAGCGCTGTGTCGGGGTGGCGCCGCGCCTGGCGGCCGTAACGCTGTGCCTGCAGCGTGTCGAGCAGCGCGGCGAGCGCTTCGCCCGCGGCGCCGTGGCGCTCCCTCACGCGCCGCGCCAGGGTGCCCGGCGCGTCTTGCGCCGCCGCCGGCACGCCCAGGCGGCGCAGCGTGCGCAGCAGCGCCTCGCGCTGGCGCATCCAGGGGTCGACGCGGTGGCGGTCCCACCAGGCCCAGGCCGCGCCGGCCAGCGCCAGCGTGCTCAGCGAGATCACCAGCAGCTTGGCCAGGTCCTGCCAGTTCGGCGACTCGAAGCCGAGCTCCTTGAGCACGTCGAACTGCTGGCCACGCGAGTAGTTGAGCACCCACTGGTTCCAGCGGTTGTTGATGCCCTCCCAGGCGTCGCGCCACTGTTGCAGCAGTGCCGGGCTCATGGCATCGAGCGCGCCCGCCACCAGGCCCGGGGCAGGCAACAGGCGCAGGCTGCGCGAGATGCGGTCGGGCGCCACGGCAGCGGTCGGGTCGGCGCGCACCCAGCCGACGCCGGCCTGCCAGTACTCCGCCCAGGCGTGCGCCGCGCTCTGCCGCACGATGTAGAAGCCGTCGACCGGCAGCAGGTCGGCACCCTGGTAGCCGGTGACCACGCGCGCCGGCACGTCCAGCGCGCGCATCAGCACCACGAAGGCCGCGGCGAAGTGTTCGCAGAAGCCTTCCTTGCGATCGAACCAGAACTCGTCGATGGCGTTGCGGCCGTATTCGCCCGGGGCCAGCGTGTAGCTGAAGCCGCCCTCGCGGATGTGCTTCATCAGGTGCTGCGCGAGTTCCCGCGCGCCAGCGCGCGCCAGCGCGGGGTCGCGGCGCAGCTCGGCCGCCCAGGCCAGTGTGCGCGGGTTGAAGCCGGGAGGCAGGTCCACGTAGTCCTGCAGCCCCAGCACCGTCTGCAGCGGGCCGTGCTGGAATCGCAGGTGTGCCTCGGCGCGAAAGCGCAGGCGCTCCAGCACCGGGCGGTCGATCAGCCACTGCAGGTCGGCCGTGCCGCGCACGCGCAAGCCTTCGATCTGCGGCGTGCCGGGGCTGGCCTCGAGCAGCGGCAGCGCGGGCAGGCGCAGCGGCTCGAGCGTCATCTCGTAGCTCAGCGGCACGCCGGTGACGCGCAACTCGGCCTGCGGCTGCAGTCGCGGCGGGAAGCTCGGGATCAACGTGCGCCACTCTGTGCCGTCGAAGCGCGACAGCACCGGGCCGCGAAAGTAGAGCGACTCGGGAGGCGGTGACTGGCCGTTGAAGCGGATGCGCAGCGCGATGCGGTCATCGAGCGCGATCTCGGCCACGGTGCCCATGCGCATGCGGTCGGA
>Ga0209097_10001299_pt1 | contig 21579 bp, 12 predicted proteins | sample AD_UKC052_MetaG_FD_184419 | JGI IMG/M metagenome (GOLD analysis project Ga0209097, IMG submission 184419) | Active sludge microbial communities of municipal wastewater-treating anaerobic digesters from USA - AD_UKC052_MetaG (SPAdes) (version 2) | ecosystem: Engineered > Bioreactor > Anaerobic >... | reverse complement strand
TTATTATAAAAAACAGGCCGACGGCTCTTTCCAGAAATGGCGCTCCGGCGGGCGCGTCCTGCTGCATGACCGGGTCGATATCGGCGCCGGCTGCACCGTGAATAAAGGTGTGAGCGGCGATACCATCATCGGCGAAGGCAGCAAACTCGACTGCCAGATCCACATCGGCCACGGCGTGGTGGTGGGCAAAAACTGCCTGTTCGCTGCGCAGGTCGGTATCGGCGGAAAAACCATTATCGAAGACAATGTGGTGCTGTACGGACAGGTTGGCGTGGCCCAGAACGTCACCATCGGCAAAGGCGCAATCGTGCTCGCCACTTCCGGCGTTTCCAAATCGCTGGACGGCGGAAAAACGTATTTCGGCGCACCGGCCGAAGAGATTCGGGAAAAATACAAGGAACTGGCGGCGCTGCGGATGTTGCCGGGGGTGATCAATAAGTTGAAGTAGTTGTTGGTTGTTAGTTATAAGTTATTAGTTATTAGGGGTGGTAAGGGACCGTCTGCACTAAAGTCTGGCCGCCCGATTCGAGAGCGTCTACGTGATTTAAAATTTAAGATTACATGACGTAAGATTTACGATTTAAAAGGCGGCATCACGGACAATCTTAAATCTTACGTCATGTAATCTTAAATCTTAAATACCACGCGCTTGACACCCAATTTTACAGCCAATCTTTGGTGCAGATTGCCCCCTACCACCCCTAATAACTAATAACCGATAACTAACAACGAAATGGCCCACCTCCCCGAATCGACCCTCAAAAAACTTCGCCGTATCGGTCAGAGCCTCAACCTGCTGGTCCGGGTGGCGCCTGCTGTGGCGGGACGTGTCACGTTTCGGCTGTTTTGCAGTCCGCGGCGGAAACCGATGAACGAACAGGACAAGGATTTTCTGCTGGCGGCGCGACAGCCTGTTATGGACGTGAACGGCACGCCCGTCGCCAACTTTTGCTGGCAACCCTCCGGCGTGTCCAACGGCCGCAGTGTGTTGTTTCTGCACGGCTGGGAATCCAATTCCGCCCGGTGGCGGCAGTACGTGAAGGCCTTGCGGAAGGTGGGTTTTACCGTTTGGGCGCTCGACGCGCCGGCCAGCGGCCTTTCCGGCGGGCGCATGCTCAACTTGCTGATTTTCAGCACTGTCGTAAAAAAATTCCTGGAAGAGAAAGGGAATATGTACGCCATTGTCGGCCATTCGCTGGGCGGCGGCGCGGCCGTTTTGAGCACTACCCTGCTGGGTGCACCCCGGCCTGAAAAAATCGTGGTACTGGGCACATTTGCCGAAGCAAAACGGGTCATCCGCGATTTCGGGGCCATTATCGGCGCCAATGAAACGGTGCTCCGGCAGGTCGACCTGGAAATTGCGCGGCGCGGCGGAATACCCATCGAGGAATATTCTGTGGTGCGGCATGTCGCGCAACTCACCGACGTACATGGACTGGTGATGCACGACCACGACGACGACGTGGCTCCCATAGCGGAGGCCCGCCTGATCGCTGAAAAATGGGAAGGCGCACAATTCATCGAAACCACCGGGCTGGGGCACCGCATGCAACATGGTTCCGTGGTGAAGGCTGTGCGGGATTTTCTGGTTTAACTATCCGGGCGCTTAGTGGTGGCATGGGATTATTAACTTTAAAAGGTTGGGGTTTGTATTGCGCTCGCAATACAAACCCCAACCTTTTAAAGTTAATAATCCCATGCCACCACTAGGTAAGCACGCCAATTTATCTCAGATAAGACCACACACTACAGTGATTTCGACAGCACGTACATCAGGTATACCTCCTCCTGGTTGCTGATGCCGAGGCGGTTGGTCGTCAGGTGCAGCAGACTTGGCAATGCTTTTTCCATGGCAGCACCGAATTCTTTGAGTACCAACTGATTGCCTCTGTACCAACGCAGCCACTCCGGCTGTTTGGGGTCGAATTTTTCTTCATTCAGCATATCCCACAGGTTGTCCAGCGTTGCACGAACGCTGCCCGCCTGCGGAGTATAGTTCGACTCGAAATTTTCCAGCAGCGCTTTTTTCATGGTTGCGTCGTCCTCGTCTTCCGCCGGTTTAAAGAACAGCGGCAGCCAAAGTTCGTACAGTTGGCCGAAATACCACGCTGCGCGTTCCCGGGTAATTCCGGCGGCATGTATCGTCATGGTGTGCAAACGCAGGGCATCGAACAGCGCGTCGCCGTAAGTGTATTGTGGTCGTTGCAGGCGTTCGAGCACCACGCGTGTGCTGATGTGAAAATGTTCCTCCGCCCAGGCCATGGCTTCTTCGCCGCCGAAGCGGGTCGTTTCCGGGTCGTATGGCACTTCCACCCGTTCGCCGCGTTCGGCAAACCAGCCTTCCAGCGCCGGCCGCAGGGTTTCTTCCAGCCATTCCTGCTCTCCGCGCAGCCGCAGGCGGATGTGCAGGCCTTTTTCATCGTCGTAGCGAATAAAAAAAGCGCGGGTACCCGGTTTGTTCCAGATGAATTGTTCGAGAAAAGGCCGCACCGCACGAGTCAGAAAAACGTCGGCCGTTTCCAGCGGGTAAAAATGATAGGAAAGCCATTCTTGCATACGACAAAGGTAGGTGTTTGGTGTGTAGTGTTTCGTGTTTGGGGGTTCGTTGCTTTTGGCATTTTTTTATTTAACCACAAGGTGCACAAAGGGTTTTCACAAGGAGCACAAATTCACGACGCGAACCTCCTGGTGTCCTTTGTGAAAACCCTTCGTGCATCTTGTGGTTAAATAAAAAAACCGCCACAAGCAACGCCCTACAAACACGAAACACCAAAATACCAAACACGATTACCTTTAGCCTGAAAATGCAAAAACATATGAAGCAACTTATCCTCGCCCTTTTATTCCCTTTTATTCTGAACGCGCAAAACGCGAAGCCTTATTTCCAGCAGGAGGTTAATTACAAAATTGCCGTATCGCTCGACGATAAAAACCATACGGTAACGGGCAACATCGACATGGAATATATCAACAATTCCCCCGACGCCCTGCCCGAAATATGGATCCATTTGTGGGGAAACGCCTTTAAAAACCGCGAAACTGCCTTTACCAAACAAAAACTGCGCGACGGCAACAAATCCTTTTATTTCGCCGACGAAGCCAATCTGGGTTATTATAAAAACCTGGATTTTATGGTAGATGGGCAAAAAAACACCTGGAAATACGATCGTAAAAACCCCGATATCGCCAGAATAATCCTGGCACAACCGCTGCCGCCAGGGGGACGTATCCGGATTTTCACACCGTTTTTGCTCAAAATTCCGGCTTCCTACTCCCGCCTCGGCCACGTCGGCACTTCCTACCAGATGACGCAGTGGTACCCCAAACCGGCGGTATACGACAACCGCGGCTGGCACGCCATGCCATACCTCGATATCGGTGAATTTTATTCCGAATTCGGCAGTTTCGACGTCACCATTACCTTGCCTGCCAACTATGTGGTCGGCGCAACGGGCACTTTGCAAACACCCTCGGAGGTTGAATTTTTACAAAAAAAAGTGGCGGAAACCGACGCTTACTTCGCCAAATACACCGACAAGGCCGCCAACCGCCGCGACACCATACCGAAATCCAGCACCGAAATGAAAACCATCCGCTACACGGCGGAGCGTGTACATGACTTCGCCTGGTTTGCAGACAAACGTTTTATGGTGATGCAGGACCAGGCCGTGCTGGAATCCGGCAAAAAGGTTGATTGCTGGGCTATGTTTCTGCGTGCGGATGCCCAATGGTGGCAAAAAGGCGCTTCTTTCGTGCGTCGTTCGGTGGAATTTTTCTCCAAAAACGTAGGCGAATACCCCTGGCCGCATGCCACCGCCGTTCACTCGGCCCTGAGCGCCGGAGCGGGCATGGAATATCCGATGATCACGGTGATCGGCAATGCCGACTCGTTCAGGGAACTCGACGAGGTCATTACGCACGAGGTGGGACACAACTGGTTTTACGGAATCCTGGCTTCCAACGAACGTGAACACCCGTTTCTCGACGAAGGCATCAATTCCTATTACGAATACCGCTATATGCGCCAGTATTACGGAAAAGTATCGCCGGTATCCATGCCGATGCGCTGGCTCGAACCCGACAGCAGCCAGGGATCCATGATCGAACTCGGCCAACTGATCCTTGCTCGGGAGCACATTGGAACGCCGCCCGACCGGCATTCCAACAACATGACACCGCCGGCCTATGCCCTACAGGTGTACAGCAAAACCGGTACTACCCTGGGCTGGCTCGAGCAGTCGATCGGGACGGAACGTTTTGACCGCGTCATGCAGGCATATTACCGCGACTGGCAGTTTCGTCATCCGTACCCGGAAGACTTGCGCGCGTCGTGGAAAAATGCCGGACTGGAAGCCGACTGGTGGTTCCGTCTGATGCAAACCCAGCTACAGGTAGACGTGGCCATTACCGATATAGGGCGCGACAAAACAGGATGGAATATTCATGTGGCCCAAAAAGGCAGCCTCGCAGCGCCATTTCCAGTATCGGCCATGAAAGATGGCAAAGTGCTGGAAACGAAGTGGTTCCAGCCGGGAGAAGCGGTGAAATTTCCCAACAATTACGCCGACGCCGACGCCTTCGTCATAGACCAGGAACACCTGATACTCGATGTGAACCGCAAAAACAACCAGCGCCGCACGGCGGGCACATTTCCCGGCATCGAGCCTTTGCGGTTGCGGCTGAACAACCTGATCCAGGATCCTGCGCGCAATACGGTCGGCATCATTCCGTGGGTGGGCTGGAACAACTACGACAAAACCATGCTGGGGCTGGCCCTTTACAACGCGGTGATGCCTTCCCAGCGCTTCCAGTACGTCATCGCGCCGGGATACGGCACCGCAAGCGGCGCCCTGACGGGACTGGTCGACCTCAGGTATAAACTTTTCCCCGGCGGCCTTTTCCCGAAAGTTACGGTCGGTCTCAGCGCCAAAACATTCCACTACAACTACAATGCAGGGTTTGATTACCGGGAAAAAATGATGCGCGTGGTGCCGCAGGTGCGCCTGGAATTGTCCGACAACTCCATTTCTTTCCGGCATTTTGTACATTTCAGAACCATTTTTCTGGACCTGGAAGACGGGCAGGTGGATGCTTCGGGGTTCACCGGCAAGGAACACGTGAAAACGACCATTTTTGAAACCCGCTACGAAGCCATTCAAAAGCGTGCGCCCAACCCGTGGCAATTCAAAGCCGCTGTGGAAAACAGCCCCAACTACCGCAGTATTTTCGGTGAAAAAGCGCCGTACGTGCGCGGTTCGCTGGAATGGCGGCAGGAGTTTTATTACCAGCGCACCCGGCGTATCAGTGCCCGTTTTTTTGCCGGCGCTTTTCTGAAAAACACGCAGCGCAACCGCACGGTAGAACCGAACGCTTTTTCGCTGAATCCGCAGGGCTTCAACGACTACAAATTTGATCAGGTGTTTTTTGCCCGGAATGCTCTGGGCGGCACGTTCGCCCACCAGGTGAGCCAGACGGAAGGCGGATTTAAAGGCGCGTTCGGATCGCCGTTTGCCTCGCTGATCGGCAATTCGAACAACTACCTGCTGGCGGTTAATCTGAAAGCCGACCTCCCCCAGCGCCTGCCCTTCGGCATTCACCTGCGGCCGTATTTCGACCTGGGCTATTTCGACGACGCCACGGTGATCGGGCAGGATCGTCCGCGCAGCGAACAGTTGCTCTGGAGCGGCGGCCTGATACTCGAATTCTTCAAAGGCGGTTTCGAATTTTACCTGCCCATCGTGAGCGCCAAACCCCTCAAAGACCGCTACGCGGAACAGCGCGACGGAAATTACCTGCGGAACATCACCTGGAGTATCCGGATTCCGTTCCGGGAACCGGGAGAAGCGGTGGACTACTTTTTAAGATGAATGATGAATGATGAATGATGAATTTTCAACATTTCACTCTATTTTTCCATGCTATAACAGATTGAATTTCAGTTTTTTATCACAAAAGCCCTGATTCAATCGAGTAGCAAAAATTCATCATTCATCATTCATCATTACCCCAACACCTGCTCCGCATGATTTTCCGTATTCACCTTGGAGATGATGCGCTCGATTTTCCCGTTTTCATCGATCACGAACGTGGTGCGATGGATGCCCATGTAGGCGCGGCCCATAAATTTTTTCTCGCCCCACACGCCGTAGGCTTCCGATACGGCATGGCTTTCGTCGGACAGGAGCGCGAAAGGAAGGCTGAATTTATCCTGAAATTTGACGTGTTTTTTAACGGAATCGGGGCTTACACCCAATACGTCGTACCCTTTGGATAAAAAAGACTGGTAGTTGTCGCGCAGGCTACAGGCTTCGGCCGTGCAACCCGGCGTATCGTCTTTCGGGTAAAAATAAAGCACCAGTTTTTTGCCCTGGTAACTGGAAAGGCTCACATTTTCGCCTTTTTCATTGGGTGCGGAAAAATCGGGGGCGGGGTCGCCTTCTTTCAGGTGGAACATGTTAGTGAGTTGTGAGTAGTCAGTAGTGAGTGGTGGTAACGTAGATGCAAGAACCGAAAGTAGTGTATTTTGTTCAACGCACTTCTGTTTGTAGAACTACCTTTGCCATTCACAATTCACCACTCACAACTCACTCCCATGATCGTCGTCACCGGTGCAGCCGGATTCATCGGCTCCTGCATGATCAAACGCCTCAACGATGAGGGTTACACCGATATCCTGGCCGTGGATGATTTCAGCCGTCCGGACAAGCAGGTAAATCTTTCTTTCAAACAGATCAGCAGCCAGATGCACCGGATGAATTTTATCCGCTGGCTGGAACGCAATTACATCGACGTAGAAGCCGTCATTCACCTCGGCGCGCGCACCGATACCACGGAAATGAACACCGCCATTTTCGACGAACTGAACCTGGAATACTCCAAGGCCCTGTGGATGTTGTGCGCGGGGTTTCAGATCCCGTTTCTGTATGCCAGCAGCGCGGCCACCTACGGACTCGGCGAACACGGCTACTCCGACGACCACGCCACTATTCCCTTGCTGAAACCGCTCAACCCGTACGGACAGAGCAAGCAGGATTTCGACGTGTGGGTGCTCGAAACGATCGCCAAAGGCGGCTCGGATGCCGGGGCTATGGCTCCGCCGCAATGGGCAGGGTTCAAGTTTTTCAACGTGTACGGCCCGAATGAATACCACAAGGGCCGGATGGCTTCGGTCATTTTTCACACAGCCCGGAAGATCAAATCCACCGGCGCCATGCAGTTGTTCCGCTCGCATCGTCCCGATTTTCAGGACGGCGAACAAAGCCGCGATTTCATTTACGTGAAAGACCTCGTCGACGTAATACTGTTTTTTATGGAAAAACGCCCGCCGAACGCCATTTACAACCTCGGCACCGGCAAGGCACGTACTTTTCTGGACCTCGCCACGAGCACGTTCCATGCCATGAACCTGGAGCCGAAAATCTCGTTCATCGATACGCCGGCCGATATCCGCGACACCTACCAGTATTTCACCGAAGCCGATATGGGCAAACTGCGCCGGGCGGGTTACGACCAGCCGTTTTACGGACTGGAGGAAGGCATCGAGGATTATGTACAGCGGTATTTGTGGGAAGAGGTGATTTACTGACGTGAAATTATATTGTTGTGTTGATTTATCTTTGTCAACTTCAACATGTAAATCTCGTCGCAAATGAAAACCATTTTTCCCCTTGCCTGCTTTTTCCTGGCAATTGCGCCCTCTTTAGCACAGAATTGTCTGAGTTCCGGCATCACTTTTTCCACCCAAGCGCAAATCGACGCATTCCCGGCCAATTTTCCCGGCTGCACCAAAATTGTAGGGGAAGCCGTTATCAGCGGCGCCGATATTCACAACCTGGACGGCCTGGCGCAACTGACCCAAACCGGAAACACGCTGGCTATCATCGATAACCCGAACCTGAATGACCTGACCGGGCTTTCCAACCTCACGTCGATTGCTGGACTTTTATACTTACAAAACAATGCTTCGCTCACGAGTCTCGACGGACTGGATAATATACAAAATCTCGGAATCGGTCTTCACGTATCTTCCAATCCGGTCCTGACCGGCCTGGACCAACTGTCGCATCTTACCACCCTGCAATACCTGAACATAGAATACTGCGATGCCATCACCGATCTCGATGGGCTGCACAACCTCACGACGATTACCCAGGACGGCCTGATCGGGTATAATTCGCTGCTTTCGGACCTGGGCGCGCTCAGTCATCTGACTTCCGTAGGCGCCAATCTCGGCATCACGGCCAACCCGCTCCTCACCGACCTGCAGGGCTTGAATAACCTGACATCCTCCGGCAGTTTAGGAATCGGAAACAACAACGGTCTGACTAGTCTCGCGGGTCTCGAACACTTGCAATCCATTGGCAGTTATTTGTTTGTCCAGAGCAACCCGATTTTGACGGATATCAGTGACCTGGCTGCTCTCACGCATGTCGGTATCGGCATCTATATTGCGTACAACGACATACTCCCGACCCTTACCGGCCTGGAAAATATCATAAACTTGCAGGACCTGAGCATACAGGGCAACGACGGCCTGACCGATCTTGCAGGGCTCGACAATATCCTGACCACTTCACAAATGCTTGCAATTGCGGAAAACGACGCCCTCACCAGCCTTCAGCAATTGAGCCATCTGACAACCGTCGGGAATTTGTTTATTTCTTTTAACAACTTGCTCCCAAACCTCGACGGACTGGATCAACTGACCAGCCAAACGGGCTTTTTCACCATAAACGGAAATCCTGCGCTGACGGATCTCACCGCCCTCGCATCGCTGACTGCTGTCGGCCCGCTCGATATTATCGACAACGATTTACTGACCAATCTGTCGGGGCTTCACAACATCACTGCCATCAACGGCTCGCTGACGGTTTCGGAAAATGCGCTGCTGCCCAACCTGAACGCATTCCAGCAACTAAACTCCATCGGCGGCACGGTCTATTTTCAGAATAACCCGGCATTGACGAGCCTGGCCGGGCTTTCCCAGGTCACCTCCATCATCGTCGAAATAAACATCACCGGCAATCCGGTTCTGCAAAGTCTGACAGGCCTCGACAACATTTCATCCGGCACCTTCAACTACCTGACACTCATGGACAACAGCAGCCTCACCGGCTGTTCCGTCCAAAGCGTCTGCGATTTCCTCAGCGGAACCGGTCAGGCCTTCATCGGCAACAATGCCGTCGGATGCAATACCGAAGCACAGGTGGAAGCCAATTGTGCAGCCATGCCGGTCGAACTGGTTTCCTTTCAAGGGCGCCCGGCCGGACATGATATTTCGCTGGAATGGAAAGTCGGTATAGAAGAAAACCTGGCCTCTTATGGTGTGGAACACAGTACGACTGGCAGTAACTACGAAGCATTAAAATACATAAACGCTTCTTTATCAAATAACTACAGGTACATACATCAGCAGCCGGGGCCGGGAACACATTCCTACCGGTTGAAAATGACGGATCGCGACGGCGCCTTTAATTACTCTCCCGTAGTAGTAGTCGACATCGAAAAAACAAATGTGTCCGTTTACCCGAACCCTACGGACGGTACGGTATTTATCGACGATCCGGAAGGGACCGTGGGCGAAGTATCCGTTTATAACAGCGTGGGTAAACTCGTAAAATCAAGGGCCGCCGATCAAGCCATCGACCTGTCGGATATGCCGAAAGGAATGTATCAGGTAGGGCTTCAGACGGAGGCAGGGCGCTTTTTTTATGCTATTCTGTTGAAGTAAATCACCTTTTATTACTGTTTTACAAACTTGCACATCCCGGTTCTGTCCTGGCCAGGCACTTTTACGAAGTATGTGCCGGCGGGCAAATGCGCCACATTTATCTGTCCGTTTTGAATTTCGATGGAAAGCACAACGCGCCCCACGACATCAAAAATCGCCAATTTTTCAAGTCTCTTTTTTGATTCCAGGTGTAGTATGTCTCCGACAGGGTTAGGGTAAATTGAAATTACTTCCAACTGATCCGGCGTGTGTGTGCTGCTCAAATTGGTTACCGTCGTTGTAGCCGTATTTGTAATAACCGGAAGGTTGTAATCAAAATAGATAGATGCCGTGTTTTTCACTTGATCGTTCAGGGCCAGTTCGGGCCTGGTTTTGATCTTGAATACGACGAAGCCGTGTTTGTCCGGCTCCGTAAACGGCAACTGGATATTTTCAAAAATGAATTCCACCTGGTTGCCGTTGATACGGGTGATACACGCATGACTGGCATCTACCAGACGTAGCGTGGACAGATCGAATTTAGATACGTCGATCACGTCTTTTACCACGATGTTTTCGGCGGCAAAAGTGCCTGTATTTTCAAAACGAATCAGGTAATGCAGGTAATCGCCCACCATCTCCGGGGTGATTTGAGGGCCTTCGAGGCAGGTTTTGTCGTTGGGGTCATAGGAGCCCACGATGATCTGGCGGATGGAGGAAATATTGTTCTCCGGCGTCTCCTCTTCCGATGAAATGGTTGCATAGGCGGCGAGACTGAGGATGTCGCCTGCGTTGACCGGCGGCGTCTGGCTGGGGCTGTTGATTATAAAATGGATTTCGATGCCGGCAAATCCAAACGGTGGCAAATCCGTAAAATCCCAACGCAGATTATCCGGCAAAATAGCCGCCGGCGTTACACTGGCATCCGTAAAAGTCATTCGGTTCTGGTCGAAGTAAAAAAATAAACTTCCGCTCTCCGGTTGTGTGCCTCTATTTCGATATACAATATGATACGATGCTTCGAAGCCCGGACGCGCCGGACTGGTCGGAAAAAGGGTTACCTCGATATCATGGTGAACGCCGATCGGGGAAACACAAAAATCCTGGGAAAGCGCCGTCGGATCAACCGGAAAATTCAACTGTAGTACACCGGGCGTTACGGTGAAATAACCGGTATCCTCCAAAACCGGCTCTATCGTGTAATCGCCCGGATTCAAGGCCGTTTTATACTGCCCGGAGGGATTGGCGATCAACACACCCGAACCTATTCCGTCGCTGATCCGGAACATAAGGCCCGGAAAACCGGGGTCGATGGCATCGCAGCCGTTCAGGTTAAAATCCGTGTGTACCTCGCCCTGCAAAGTATGATCGGCGGTACTGCCCACTAAGTAATTGCAAAAAGAATTGATACTGCAATCCGTCAGTCCAAATTCCGTGGCCTTTTGCTGTACGTACCATATAAGGCTTTCATCGCAACAGATGTAAACAAGCGGATTATCCGCTATATAGAACACCCCCATTGGTTGGGGATTCCCGTTCTTTATATAAAGTGTTGCCAGTTGATTGCGCTCGCAGTTCAATTCAACCAGGTCATGTGCATCCTGCAGATCCAGTGTAGTCAATTGATTTTCCCAACAGTTCAGGCGCTGCAAACTGCTGAGTCCCTGAAGATCCAACGTTGTTAATTGATTGGTCCTGCAATTCAGCTCTGTCAGGCTATCCAATCCCTGCACATTCAGGCTGTTCATGCCATTCCAGGCACACGCCAACCATTTCAGCCTGTGCAACTCCTGTACCTCTATTACGGACAATTCATTGAAACTACAGTCGAGGGACTCCAATTGGGTGCAGTTGTGCAAATCCAGCGAACTCAGAGAATTATAAAAACAATTGAGGTATTTGAGGTGTGCCAGAAGCGGCACGTTTAGTGTGGTCAATTCATTAAAACTGCAATCCAGGCTGGTCAATAGCGGCATGGTTTCCACAGGAAGCGAAGAAATATTGTTGTGGCTGATGTCTAGCCATTTCAAGTTCGGAAACGCCTCGATACCGGTCATGCTGTATATTTCCCTTTGCGTCACGCTTATCCCGAATACGGCCGCCGCTTCCGTCACCTGAATTTCCCCGTCGTTGTTGGTATCCGCGTCGCTGCCGGCGACGTAATAGCCGCCCAGATCGGCGCAGGGGGCATTGACAAGCCAATACTTGAAATTTGCATCGGGAATGTTTACGATTTGGGCGCCTGCATCAAAAGAGCACGCCAGCAGGAGGATCAGCAGGAAAAAATACCGGTTTTTCATAAATTAAAACGGATTTGATACGTGTGCAGGCGAAAAGCCCGCGCTTATTATTGTTGTTTGGAAGGATACAAAGATACTTGTCGCAAAAATATATACCCGAAAAGCCGCCGGGCAATCCGGATTTCTTAAAAGCCCGGTTTGAATAGGCTTACTGCTTCACTACCTGTTTCGTGGCAATCAGGTTCCCGCTGAAAACCTTTACCCGGTAAACGCCCTGCGGCAAATGCGCAATGTCGATTTGCCCGTTTTGAACGCCTGTGGAAAGTACGATCCGGCCCAGTGCGTCAGATATTTCCACCCGTTCGACGGGCTGATCCGTTTGTAAAAACAGCATGTCCTGAGCGGGATTGGGTTGCAGGCGCAGGTTCATTGGATGTTTGATTGGCGAGTAGGTGGCGATCGTTTCCGAAACGGTTGTGGTAGCCACATTGGTGACTACCGGCTGGTTAAAATCAAAATAAATGTTCGCCTTGTTCGTAAGGACCGTGCCGAGAGGCAGTTCCGGTCTTGTTTTTACCTTGAAAAGCACAAAACCGTGTTTTGCCGGCTCGGTAAAGGGCAATTGGATATTTTCGAAAATGAATTCCACCAGATTGCCATTTATCCGGACATAACAGTCGTGGCTGGATTCTACGAGCCGCAGCGACGCAGGATCGAAATTGGTTGTATCTATAGAATCCCGCACCACCACATTTTCCGCCGCAAACGTGCCTGTATTTTCAAACCGGATCAAATAATGGAGGTAATCGCCGGCCATTTCCGGCGAGATATGGTCGCCTTCAAGACAGGTTTTGTCGTTGGGATCATAGGAACCGACCGTCGTTTGAAGAAGTTCGAATACGTTGTCGCGGGGGAGTTCGTCCGTTTCCGATATTTGAGCCAGCGCTCTGAACTGCAATTCATCGCCGATATGGACCGGCGGTTGCTGGGTAGGTGTGTTCAGCAGAAATTCAACTTCGAAGGTAATTTGCCCGAAGGGCGGCAAGTCTGTAAAATCCCAGCGCAGGGTATCGGTCGTCTGCCAGGCCGGCGGCGGGGTGGCTTGCATGAAATCCATCAGGTTGTCGCTAAAAACGAGTGTTACATGCCCGCTTTGGGGTTGTGTCCCATTGTTCTTGCAGTAAATCAGGTAAGTCGATTCGAATCCGGGCCTGGCCGGCGTAACCGGTACGATGCCGGTTTCCACATCGTGGTAAATACCGGCAGGAGTGACACAAAAATCCTGTAAAATAGTATCCGGCGTCGTAGAAAGATCAAGAAACAGTGTATCCGGGCTGACTTCGAAATGAAGTGGATTTTCGGGCACGATCCGGTATATACCGCTGCCCAAAGGCAGGAAATAAGTGCCGGACGTAGTAGTCGTAAAAATACCCGGCCCGGCTCCATCCTGCTCGATTTGAAAGGTCAGATGTGGGTAATGGCTGTCCAGACTATCGCAACCATCAGATTCCACATCTACGATAGCGCTTCCGGTTAGTGCGTTACTGGCCCCGCCTGATATAAAATCACAATAAGAATTGACCAAACAATTGGTGATTTCTGCATTCTCCAGCAGAATCTCCATGAACTCGATCTGCGGTTCATTGCAACAGAGATACAGCAACGGATTGCCGGCAAAACCAGGCGTAATCCACGGAGCATCTTCCCCGTTTTTGATGTACAGTGTGGCCAACTGATTATTCTCGCAGGATAAATAAATCAGGTGAGGAGAAGACCTCAAGTCGAGGGTGGTCAGATTATTGCTGAGGCATTCCACGCGCTCCAATTGCGCCAATCCGTACAAATTCAATTCCGTCAGTTCATTGTGTGCACAATAGAGTTGCTTCAAACCGGGCAGTAGTTGCACGTCTAGGCTGGTCAGGTTATTGAGGGCGCATCCCAGGAGTTGCAAATTCGGCAGGCCGTGTAAATCCAGCGTATCCAGAAGATTAAGACCGCAATTCAATGCTGTTAACCGGTTGAGCCCTTGCAGGTTGAGAGATGGCAACTGGTTGGATGAACATACCAACACAGTCAAACTGTCCAGCCCCTGAACCTCCAGCGCGGTAAGTTGGTTGGAGAAGCAATCGAGTTCTTTTAGTTTTTGCAGGTTTTGTACCTCCAGAACAGAGATCGAGCATTCCGCGCAAGACAAGAATTCAAGTTCCGTGAGGTTTTGAACGTCGAGCACCTCCAGCGGATTGATGGAGCATAACAACGATTGCAGGTGAATCAGGTCATGGACGTCCAGTTCTGTCAGATGATTCAAACTGCATTCCAGATAAGTGAGCGTCGTGAGGTTTGCTACCGGCAGTTCGGCCAGGAAATTAGCGCTGCAATCAAGGCGTCTCAGATTGGTAAATTGTTGAATCCCCTCCAGAGAACTGATCTGCCGGGCAAATACGCTCAGTCCCAGTACCGACTGCGCTTCGTTGACCTGGATATTTCCGTCGTTATTGATATCTGCGTCCGTCTCAAAAGCGCCGTCTCCATCCAGATCGGCACAAGTTGTATTGACCAGTGCATTCAGAAAGTTTTGATCCGGGATATTGAGGGTTTGGGCGCCCGTTTGAAAGGAAAAAAGGAGGAGGGTTGCAAGCAACAAGGTAAAGGCAGGTTTCATATTTATTAAGTAGTTATTTGTTATTAGTTATCAGTTATCAGTTATCTGTGTCGATTTATAATAAAGATACCGCCTGTACCCAATCGGTTACAAGCGGTATCTTAAGTTAGGTCGGATTCCCGGCATTAATCGGGTATTTAGAGCATGTTGAGTTTTTCATTGCCGGGCTGCAAACGAAAAATTTAATTTCAGGACTTCGTTAAATTTTTCGCCGGATTGACCGCAGTCACTTCCCCACAAATCCCTCTTTCAGCATAAACAACGACATCAACAGCACCGGCAAAAAATTCAGCACGGCCAGCAGGATGCCGCTGCGCACGTGCTCCGCTGCCATCTGGCCTTTGGAATTCAACATGATACAGTCCACAATAATTTTGCCGGCCGAATAAACGCCCCAGGCCAGAAAACCCCAACTGACAAATTTATTGACCTGCCATAAGGCCGCGGGCATCATTTTATCCGCCCACTGAAAATACAGGAAAGTGCCGATGTACAGGCACATGTAGATGTAATTGTAGAGATACATGAGGGTAATCAGATGATTTCAGGATGAAGAAGTTGGTTAATTCCAGCGGGTATTTTTTCCGCTGAGCAGCACGACGGCGAGCCAGAACACATACGGCAAAGCCAGTACCAGCGGCGCGCAAGCCACGGAAAAAGCCATCGTGACGTTTTCCTGGTTTTTAAAATACAGGCTGCCCGCAATCACCAGAAAGGCGATGAGCAGGAGTACGGCCCAGAGGTAGATGTATTTGGAAGTGGCTGCGGCATATTGCCCGAAGACGCCCTGCATGAATTCGCGGAACCCGTAGAGGGCAATGAGTACGTCGATGAGCCAGATGACCCAGAACAAGGTGAGAGATGTTTTCGTCATATTTGATTTTTGCGGGGCAAAAAACGAAGAAAAGCGGATTTTTTGGTGGCTTTACGGCCACTTCTTTTTGATTTTTAAGGATTTGCCCCTGACGGGCCCGTTTTTTATTATAAACCACGGGGGCACAAAGGACACAACGCGTAGATTACACAATTGACAGTATTGAATAGATGAAAAGTGTACGTTACGCTTTGTGCCCTTTGTGACTCCGTGGTTAACAAATATAAGAAGTGGCCGCAAGGCCACCAAATAACCTGCGAAAATCGCACAATTGCGGCCCATCCTCCTACGAGGGGCGTAGCCGAACATATCTTACTTATGGGGTTAATCTCGCCCGCAAAGCCAGGGCTACAAGCAGGATCCAGAGCACTGCGCAGGGCCAAAGGAAATTTATAATATCCGCACAGAAAGAGCATGCAAAATAATGGGAACAGCACAAGGCTTATGTAACCCGGCAAATAGTAGATGTGGCGACGTTGGCGCATGCGTCGAAGATGCGCGGTTGCGTTTTTGTGGCGGGCCGGGTGAAGATTAATCCGCGCTTTATTCTTTAGAATCTTTCAGGAATTCGTCCGTAAAATGCTCATTGTGTTTCGGTTGTGCAAATTTCCCGGCATTGTACGTCTGCGAATTGCCTCTGGGAATGGACAGTGATGTCCACTCTTCGTCGCGGCACATTTTGCCGATGAACACGATTTGTCCGACGTGGTACGGGTAATGCGCCAGTTGGCGGTTGATGGCTTCCATGACGCTGTGGCCCATGTTGCGGATATAGATCGTGCGCTCCAGATCGGCTTCGGTGAGTGCACCCAGGGCATCGAACAGGCATTTCCAGCCGGCATCCCACTGGGCCATCATTTCCGCGCGGGTGGCAGTATCGTTTTCAAATTCCGCGTCACGGTTTCGGGTTTCCTTTTCGCCGTCGGTGGTGAGGAAGTCCGTCCAGCGCGACAGCATGTTTCCCCACAAGTGCTTGACAATCATGGCGATGCTGTTGCTTTCCGGGTTGTATTGCCAGAAGAGTTGGTGGTCGGTGAGTTGGGAGAAGGTTTGTTCGCCGAGGTGTTTGTAGTAGAGGAATTGTTTCTGCGCGGAGGAGAGGTAGGTGGACATAGCAATCTGATTTGCGACCAAAGTTAAAGGCAGGTTTTGCAAAATACGGGTATATGATTGCGGAATTTTATCCGGTTTATCATTCGTAGTCGTCAGGTATGTTCGCTTATTCTGTCCCACAAATCCCTTGCGTAATCGCTGCCCCGGAGGGGCGGTATCTTTGTAGCACCGCATACAAGCCGATGTACCCGGCCCAGCGGGCCGGTATCTGGGAAGGAATGATGCGGATGCCAATGAATCAGATTATCTATCCAACAAGATACCGGCCCGCTGGGCCGGGAAACGGTATTTGCGTGTAATTTCTACAAAGATACTGCCCCTCCGGGGCAGCGATTGCGCATGGAATTTGTGGGACAGGATAAGGGTATGTTCGAGCCGCCTTCGGCCGCTGTTGCGCGTCCCGTCAACAGCAAGCCACCTGGAATTCCGGAGTAAAGAAGAGATGTGTTTTGTTTTTGAATACCTTTAAAAACGATTCATTACCTGGCATTTGCAATAGGTTGCTGTTGGCGGGGACGCGCAACAGCGGCCAAAGGGGCGGCTCTGATTAGGAGCGGCGAACGCCAACGAAGGCCATAAGTCATTATCCACTTTTGAGCATCACTTCAAAAGCCAGGCGCCCGTTCCGACTTCGCACTTCGCACTGCCGACTTCGCACTATTTCTGTTGCAACAACCGGCTCGCCAATTTCCTAGCCTCCTGTTTCGGACTCTTCCACCAGTGCGCCGACAACACCGGCACATAAGCAATACCCTGTTTCCGGAAATAATGCCCCAGTTTTTCCTCCCATTCGTAGCTCGGCAGCGGCGTAGGCGCCAGCACGCCGTCGAAAGCGAGCACGCTGCTTTGTTCTTCCAGGCCTTTGCCTTCGATGAAGAGCGGCACACGTACACCGGCCGCCATGGAAGAGCGTTTCATCTGGTTCTGCTCGAAATACGGGCGCAGCGCCAGTTCCACTTCCTCGCTGAACAAAGTCGGATCGAAATACGAATCCGAATATTGCAGCAGCGCTTTCATTTTGTTGAGTTGCTCTTCGGCCGCTTCGCGTTCGCCGCGCTGAATGAAATCGGCGAAGGTGACCAGGTGCGACAGAATGCAGGTGCCGAGGAAATTTTTGTCGGCCGCCAGCACCGAGTGCAGGCCTTCCGGGATCGAGTGCGCGATATAGAATTTCTGCGTGGCGCGGGTGAGTACCACATGCAACTGATTGAAACCCAACTGACTGTTCCAGAAATACAGGTGCCGAGTAAGCGTGCCCTGCGCATCGGTAACGCCGTGCGTGAGCGACAGCAGCAGTACGTCGACGTGCTGGCCCTGCAATTCGGCAAACTGGTACACGCCCAATCCGTTGAGGTACAGTTGCTGGATCTTTTCCCAGCCCGCCATTTTGCGCTGGCGGATTTTGAGCAGTTGTCCGGCGATCAGGTCGCGTTGCTCCACCGTGGCGCAGGCGATGCCTACTACCGGGTAGGTGTTAGACGGCGTTGGTTCGATCAGGTTGAGCCAGTCTATGATCTGGCGGGCTTCGGCTTCGTTGGTGCCGGTGGCTTCGTCGTAGCGGCCTTCCACGTTGGTGACGACCGTAGAATCGAGGGCGCTGCGGCCCGACGGAATACGTTTGAATGGCGTGTCGAACGCGATTTTGTTGAAGCGTACCCAGCCTTCCGGCGTATCCTGGTGGTGGTATTGCAGTTGGTGCGTTTTGGCGCCGATGCCCTTGCAGAATTCGAGGATATCGTCTTCGGCAAATGGCGTCATGTCCTGCTTGGCGTCGCCGAACACCACGAGGTGTTTGGCCAGGTCGAACAGGTGGTAGCATTCCTGTTTGGGAATGTTGTGCGCTTCGTCCACCAGCACCAGGTCGAACATGATATTGGAAAGTTGCACCACATCCAGGGCTACTTCCGGTGTGGTAAGCAGCACGGGCAGCGTTTCCGTCAGCGTTTCGATGTGGTTATGGAACAGGTTTTCCGCTTTCAGGTTGGCCGACAGTTTGCGGTTGTCTTTCCCGAACCAGTTTTTATACGCCTTTGAATCACTGGATTTCAGGCCTTTCAGCGCCCGGTTTTTCCGGTCCTGCCACAGCGTGCTGATTTGTCCGGGCAAGAGACGTTTCAGTTCGCGGCTGTAATCGGCCAGATCTTCCAGCGTTTGCGCGTCCCATTGCAGACCCGGATGGAATTCATTTTGCAGCAAATAGTGCAGGTACCAGCTTTCGAAGGCCGCCTGCCAGTTCTGCGGTTTGATTTTGCAAAGGGCGCGCACTGCTTTTTGCGCAGGGATAGGCAGCGAGAGCCAGTGTTTTTGCCAGATATAAAAATCGTCGAAATCGCGCAGGTAAAACTGTGTGTCTTCGAGCCGGGCGATCACGTCTTCCAGAAATTCCTGGCGTTTCGGAACCGTCAGCATTTCGTGTTTCAGGGCTTCCTGGTACAGACCGGCGTTGTTGAACTCGTCGAGGAAAATATCGAGCGAGTACTCCAGGTCCTTGATCTGTTCCTTGAAATCCAGTTCGGAGTGGATGCTTTTGGCATTCAGGCGGCGCACGTCTTCGCGTACGATGGCCGGGATACGTTTGCGCCACATGCGCAGGGCAGCATCGAAATCCTTTGTGAACTCGCTGATCTTGCGGATGTTGCGGTTATCGAAATTCTGCGGGAAATCGAATTCGAAGTACTTGCGCAGGCTGTAACTGCGGCGCATTTCCTCGAAAATTACGCCGAGGCGTTCTTTCGCCGCCACGATTTCCTTGTAGCGGTCGCTGAACACGCCGTACAGTTTTTCCACATTGGAAATGGCTTTTTCAAAGTCGGGACCGAAACGGGTAATGCCGTCTTCGAGGCCGTCGCGGATACGTTTGATAAATGCCGACAGTTCGGAAAAATACTGCTCGTAGTGATCGAGCAGACTTTCCGAGTAGTCGTTCGTTTTGGAAATGAAACGGTGGTGCAACCCCGTGGCTTTCGCTACCAGCGCGCTCACCTGCTCCTCCGTCCAGGCGCGGCCGCGGGCGTTGGAGTATTCGGTAAAAATGTGGTGGCTGAGTTTGTTCAGCGGGTGCTGTAGCGTCGGGAAACGGCGGAACAGCGGTTCGGAAGCATAAATCGCTTCCACGATTTCGTCGTATTCTTCTTTTTTGAAAACGAAATCCTGCGTATTTAACTGGCTGAGCAACAACTCTTTACCTTCCGTGCGGTTAGCGCGCAGGTAGCGGCCCACCGTTTCTGTAAAACTCAGGTTGCCAAACACCGGCAGATGCAGTTCTTCCCAGGCGGAGTCCAGTTTGTGCTGCTCGCGGTGGGTTTTATTGAGGACCGTTTTAAAAAGTTCGGGGTCGTAGGAAGATTTATTTTTGGCATCTGCCGACATACGCAGCATATCCGCGAGCATGAGTTTGTCGCTTTCTAGGTCGCGCAGCACGAACGAGCACTCTCCCACACCTTTTTCCAGCAGGAATTTTTGTGCGCGGCGCAGGGCGCCGATACTTTTGGAAACGACCAGGCATTTTTTCCCGTTCGACAGAGCGTTCATCACGATAGCCGAGATCAGGTAGGTTTTGCCGGAACCGGAAGCGCCTTCCACCACCGTGAGTGCATTCCGCTGCACGGCGCCCAGCACCGAGCGCTGCGACGGATCGAGCGGCAGCAGCGAAAAAGAGTGCGTCCAGGCCTTGGAATCGGCCGGCAGATCGGGCGCTACGACGGGCGGCTGCGTGACGGTCGTGCGGGGCAGCGACGGGAAAATGCCTGCCACTGCCGACCAGCACAGGCGGCCTTCGGCAATGTGCGGTTCGATTTCATCGGGTTGCGGAAACGGCTGGATACTGAGCGGAAGGCCGTCTTCCACGAGGTTGAGCAACAGGCGTACGCTGTCCGACAATTCGCCGAAAGCGCTGGTAGCCAGGGTTTTAGATTCCGTTATTTGTTGGGCGCGGATGGAAAGTTCCGTGCCGTACAGGGCATCGAGCAGGTGAAAAAGCGGATAGTTGGGTACAATGCCGAGCGCCGGATTGCGTTGTACGTGCCAGAAATCCGCCTGCTGCTGGTCAGGTTCGAGTGTTACCTGCCAGATAAAAAGAGGTGCGGCGACTTCCTGTCCGCCGACGCGGGCCAGCACGAACGGATAACCGATACCCAGGTTTTTGGTGCCGAATACTTTTTCCCGGTTGCGGGTTTCAAAATACAGGTGGTTCAGCCAGTCGCCCGCCGGGTGGTTAGCCTGGATCACCAGGTCGAACGAGCGGTTATCGATCAGTTCATGGATACACTGGATAGCGAAACTGTCGTTCAGGGCACACAAGTCGGCTTTGACAGGCGGCTGAGGACGGGCATCGAGCCATTCGAGCGCGGCGCCGCTGTAAGCAGCGGAAGTGGTGGCAACAGAGGCGGGAATATTGGTTTCAGACATAACGACGACTTGGCTTTATCTTTTCTGTGGGGGAAATCAAAAACAATGAACGGGCGGATAACGGTTAAATGGATGCTAAAGTGTAACTTATCCACCGGGTCGCTTGAACCGACCCGGTGGATAACCCCTTGGCTTTCAGCACGATGTTTGTTTTAATCCATCGTTCCTATCCATAACGCAAAAGAACGCATTTTGATGGAAGTTGGACCGAAAAAGCGTTCCAGAAAATTTTGATTAAAAAAATGCACTGGTTTTTCGCAGCAAACCATCTACCTTTGCGGCGTGCCGGGCGACCAGCTCCTGCAAAACCTCCCCAGGGCAGAAATGCAGCAAGGATATGTGGTCGTAGCGGTGTGTTCGGCACACTTTTTTAAACGGGCGAATAAGCGATTGTATGAAGAAGCGATTTTTTCGCTTTATTTCAGCGCCGCTTGTTCGCCCGTTTTTTTTGTTGAGGGGTTGAGAGGTTGAGGGTACTTTGCCCTTGGCTGAATTGTAAATATTAGCCAAGGGCAAAGTACCCTCAACATCTCAACCCCTCAACTCTCAATATCTCAACCCCTCAACCCCACAC
>Ga0209097_10001295_pt1 | contig 21599 bp, 25 predicted proteins | sample AD_UKC052_MetaG_FD_184419 | JGI IMG/M metagenome (GOLD analysis project Ga0209097, IMG submission 184419) | Active sludge microbial communities of municipal wastewater-treating anaerobic digesters from USA - AD_UKC052_MetaG (SPAdes) (version 2) | ecosystem: Engineered > Bioreactor > Anaerobic >... | reverse complement strand
CGCCAGCATCTTGGTCGGGCGGCAGAGCATGAGCCACTGGGCACCGGCGAGATCGACGCGCTCGCCGGTGGGCCGCGCCGCGCCGAACAGATCGCCCTCGTGCACGGCGAGTCGATCGCCCTCGAGCAGGCCGAAGAGCTCACGTTCGCCCTGGCGACAGCGCATCCATTTCATCGTGACTTGTCCTGTGAGTCGAGCAGGGCGACGACGGCCTTCCACTCCGCCGGCGTCACCGGCGTGATCGACAGCCGGCTGCCGGGGCGCAGCAGTGCCATGGTCTGCAGCTGCGGAAGCTCACGCATGCGCTTGAGCGGCAGCAACGCGGTCTTGCGGCGCAACTTGACGTCCACGAGCAACCAACGCGGCGCGTCGGGCTTGGACTTCGGATCGAAGTACGGGCTCGTCACCTCGAACTGCGTGGCGTCGGGGTAGGGCGTGCTGGCCACTTCGGCCAGCCCCGCCACGCCAGGCTCGGCGCAAGAGGAGTGATAGAAGAGCACGCCGTCGCCGATGCGCATGGCGTCGCGCATGAAGTTGCGCGCCTGGTAGTTGCGGACGCCGAACCAGGGCACTGTCTGGCCGTGGGCCGCGGCGAGGTCGTCGATGGAGCACTCGGCGGGCTCGCTTTTCATCAACCAGAAGGACATCGGCCTCGCGGTGCTCGAAGGAAGAAGGTGTCCGCCACGAACCGGGAGCCGCATTCCTGAACCCAGGGTTCAGGTGGGCGAGGTCAGCGAGGCTTCGGGTTCATCTGACGCGAGACGATCACACCTGCCAGGCGATGTTCCAAGCCCTAGCTCGCAAGAGCATCGGTTCAAGGAAATATAAGACTCACGCGAACGCGACGGACGATTTCATTCTACGCCGCGCTCGCCGCGCGATCAGAGCAATTGACCGTCGGCGCCAAGGGCTTGATCGAGCCGGCGGATCAGCGCGTCCACGTCGACCGGCTCGGCCGAGCCACCAGCAGCTTCGGCAGGCAGCGGCCGCTCGGCCAGTGCAAACGCCAGGTTCAGTGCGGCCAGCACGGCGATGCGTTCGCGCGCCTTGACCTTGCCCGAATCGCGAATGGCGCTCATCTCGCGGTCGACACTGCCCACGGCTTCCAGCAGCGAGGTCTCGCCGCCTTCGGGGCAGCCCAGGATGTAGCTCTGGCCCATGATCGTGACTTCGATCTGCTTCACGTCGGGCTCCCTGTCGCGTCGCCGGCTTCCGCCGGCAGGCGCTCGAGCAGCGAATCGATCCGGCCGCGCGCCGCATTCAGGCGCGAGCGCAGGCTGTCGCGCTCCTGCGTCACCGAGGCGAGTTGCTGCTCCAGCAGCGCATTCGTGCGCTGCAGTTCCTGGTGCCTCAGCAGCAGGCGATCGACCCGTTCCGCAAGATCCTGGAGCTTGGGCATGGCGCACGAAGAGGTGGGCGGAACGCGAATTGTAGGCGCCGCCGAAGCGCCGGCCGGGGCGATGCACACGCCGGGCGTGCGGCGCGTCACGTCGTGCCGCGGTGGGCATCGTCCTCGTCCGGATCGAGCGGGGCGGGCATGGTCAGCAGCCGGTTCGGCGAGCTCGGCTCCCACAGCGCTGCCGGCTGCGTGTCGGTGTGTGCGTTGGCAACATTGAGCAGCGCCAGGCTGGCCCGCGAGCCGATCTGGCGCAGCATCTGGATCTGCCGTTGCGACCACACCAGCGGTGCGCCGGCCTGTTCGCAGCTGAAGGTGCCGAAAGGCACGCCGTTGACCGAAAAACAGACATCGAGCACCGAGTGAAGGTCCAGCGGCACCAGGTAGTCATCGCGGAACACCGACGTGGCGGGGTGATACCGCGCATCGGAAGCAACCACGCAGCCATCGGCCACCAGTGTCTCGAAGTAGGGGCCGGCGGCCGCATTGAGCATGTCGGTGGCGCCGACGATGCGATCGACCCGCCTGTCGTACATGGCCATGCACCGCAGCGCCCGCCCTTCGGCGGTGTCCAGGAAGATCCAGACGCCCGCGCGCGTGCAGCCGATCAGGTCGCTGACGGCGCGGGTAAGTTGCTCGAAGAACAGGTCGCGGTCGATCTCTCCGCGGTCGAGTCGACCGCAGATCTCCTGGATGTCTCTGACATCGGGCATGGCCGCATTCTGGTTCTTCCCCTGCCGCCGCGACACTGCAAGGTCTTGCAGGTACCGGGGCGCCTCAGGTGGATTTCGGAGCCGAGTCGCAGTAGGCCGAGACGCGGCATTCGGTGCAGCGCGGCTGGCGCGCCTGGCAGACGTAGCGGCCGTGCAGGATCAGCCAATGATGGGCGTCGACGAGGTAGGCGCCGGGCACCCGGTCCAGCAGCTGCTGCTCCACTTCGAGCGGGTTGCGGCCCGGCGCCAGCCCGGTGCGGTTGGCCACGCGGAAGATGTGCGTGTCCACCGCCATGGTCGGTTCGCCGAAGGCGACGTTGAGTACCACGTTGGCGGTCTTGCGGCCTACGCCGGGCAAGGCCTGCAGCGCCTCGCGCGTGCGCGGCACCTCGCCGCCGTGGCGTTCGACCAGCAGCCTGCAGGTTTCGTAGAGGTTCTTCGCCTTGGTCCGGAACAGCCCGATGGTTCGGATGTGTTCGGTCAACGCCGGCAGGCCGAGCTCGAGCATGCGCTGCGGCGTGCCGGCGAGCGGGAACAGGCGCCGCGTGGCCTTGTTCACGCCCACGTCGGTGGCCTGGGCCGACAGCAGCACGGCGGCCAGCAGTTCGAACACGTTCGTGTACTCGAGTTCGGTGACCGGGTGCGGGTTGGCCTGCTGCAGCGTCGCGAAGAAAGGCTCGATCAGTCGGGCGTCCATAGGCTGTCTAGTCCTGCGGCCGCTGGCGTGCGCGGGCACGCTCGAGCGCCGCTTCGATGACGGCGCGCTTGCGCTCGATCACATCGGGGTCGGTATGGTGGGTGTGGCTCGGCAAGTCGGCCAGCTTGGTGTGGGCCTTGGCCGCCAGGCGCTCCTCGTTGTCGCGCGCGGCCCGCTCGAGCCGGATGGCTCGGAAGGCGTAGCGCTCGCGCGCTGCGCCGGCCTGCTCGGCACTCCAGGCCGACCAGCCGGTAAGGCTGCCGCTCGTGTCGACCAAGCCGATGCAGTCCACCGGGCAGGCGGGAATGCACAGCTCGCAGCCGGTGCACTGCGACTCGATCACCGTGTGCATCACCTTTGGCGCACCGACGATGCAGTCCACCGGGCAGGCCTTGATGCACAGCGTGCAGCCGATGCACCAGCTTTCGTCGATCACCGCCAGGCGAAGCGGGCCTTCGGTGCCGCGGTCGGCGTCCAGCGGCAGCGCCGGCCGGCCCGTCAAGGCGGCCAGCCGAATCACGCCTTCCTGACCGCCCGGCGGACACTGGTTGATGCCCGCCTCGCCGGCTGCGACCGCGCGCGCGTAGGCGGCGCAATCGGGATAGCCGCAGCGCGTGCACTGCGTCTGCGGCAGGGCAGCGTCGATCAGTCGGGCGAGTTCGGCGGTGTCGGGCACCGAACGATTATCGGGCGCGAGACTTCGCCTTCTTCGCCGGTGCGGCACGCGAGCGGCTGGCCGCAGGCGCGTCGTTCTGGTGCGAGGCGATGAACTGCTTCACCTCGGGGTAGACCTTCTCGCGCCAGCGGCGGCCGGAGAAGATGCCGTAGTGGCCTGCACCGACCACGTCGTAGTGGAACTGGCGCGTCTTCGCGATGCCGGTGCAAAGGTCGTGGGCTGCGCGCGTCTGGCCGGCGCCGGAGATGTCGTCGAGCTCGCCTTCGATGGTCAGCAAGGCGGTGGTCTTGATGTCCTGTGGCCGCACCAACTGGCCGTTGACGTGCCAGGTGCCGTTGACCAGTGCGAAGTCCTGGAACACCGTCTTGATGGTGTCGAGGTAGTACTCGGCCGGCATGTCCAGCACGGCGTTGTACTCGTCGTAGAAATCGCGGTGCGAGTCGGCGCTGTCGCCATCGCCGCGCACCAGGTCCAGGAAGTAGTCGTAGTGCGAGCTGAGGTGGCGGTCCGGGTTCATGGCCACGAAGCCGCTGTGCTGCAGGAAGCCAGGGTAGACCGCACGGCCGGAGCCCGGGTAGTTGACCGGCACGCGGTAGATGACGTTGTGCTCGAACCAGTTGTGGCTCTTGTTCATCGCCAGGTTGTTCACAGCGGTCGGGCTCTTGCGGGCGTCGATCGGGCCACCCATCATGGTCATCGTGCGCGGCGTGGCCTCGCCATTGCTGGCCAGCAGCGAGATCGCGGCGAGCACCGGCACCGTGGGCTGGCACACCGAGATGACGTTCACTTCCGGCCCGATGTGGCGGATGAACTCCTGCACGTAGGTCACGTAGTCGTCGAGGTGGAACGGGCCGGCGTCCAGCGGCACCATGCGGGCGTCGGTCCAGTCGGTGATGAAGACCTTGTGGTCGCGCAGCAGTGCGCGCACGGTGTCACGCAGCAGCGTCGAGTGGTGGCCCGACAGCGGCGCCACGATCAGCACCGTCGGGTGCTCCTTCATCTGCGACAGCGCCTGCAGGTTGTCGGTGAAGCGCTTGAAGCGAAGCAGCCGACAGAACGGCTTTTCCATCGCGACCTGCTGCTGCACGGCGACGTCGACGCCACCCACGTTGGCGGTGCCGATACTGAACTGCGGCTTCTCGTACTCCTTCGAGAGACGATGCATCAGGTCCAGGCCGGCGGACACGCGATCGGCCATCGGTGTGTGCGCAAACGGCGACAGCGGGTGGCTGTACAGCTTGGACGACGCGCTGGCGAACTCGGCAAACGGGCTCAGCATGGCGCGCTGGGTCTCATACAACTGATACAGCATGATCAAGCCCTCTTGGTGCGATGCAGCATTCTAGGTACCTTGCTTGCATGGTGCTGTCTGCCGGCGCACAGGGATATCCCGATCGGGCACGAAAAAGGGGCGCAATTCGCGCCCCTCGGGTGTCGCCAGGGTGACAAGCCCGGGCGTCAGGACACCTTGGCGATCGCCGACACGACTGCGTCGATATTCTTGTTGTTCAGCGCCGCCACGCAGATCCGGCCCGAATCGACACCATAAATGCCGAACTCGCCGCGAAGTCGCTGCATCTGCGCCTTGTTCAGCCCCGAGTAACTGAACATGCCCTTCTGGCGGGTGATGAAGCTGACGTCCTGCTTGACCCCGGCTGCGGCGAGCTTGGTCTGCAGGGCCTGGCGCATCTGCTTGATGCGCACGCGCATGCCGGCCAGTTCTGCTTCCCACATGGTGCGCAGCGCGGGCGTGTTCAGCACCATCGCGACGACCTGGGCGCCGTGGATGGGCGGGTTGGAGTAGTTGGTGCGGATCACGCGCTTGAGCTGGCTCAGCACACGGTCGGCTTCGTCCTTGGACTCGCACACCACGCTCAGTGCGCCGACACGTTCGCCGTACAGCGAGAAGCTCTTCGAGAAACTGGTGGCGACGAAGAAGTCGAGCCCCGCGCCCATGAACTGCCCGATCACCGCGCCGTCTTCGGTGATGCCTTCGCCGAAGCCCTGATAGGCCATGTCGAGGAAGGCGACCAGGCCGCGTGCCTTGACCGCCTGCACCACCTGCGACCACTGCTCGGACGTGATGTCGTAGCCGGTCGGGTTGTGGCAGCAGGCGTGCAGCACGACGACGGTGCCCGCCGGCGCGGCATTCAGCGCTCCGAGCATGCCGGTGAAGTCGACGCCCTTCGTCTTGGCATCGTAGTAAGGGTAGTTCTCGACCTTGAAGCCAGCGCTCTCGAACAGGGCCCGATGGTTCTCCCAGCTCGGGTCGCTGATCAGCACCTTGGCGCCTGGGTTGATGCGCTGGAGGAAATCGGCGCCCAGCTTCAGGCCGCCGGTGCCGCCGAGCGCCTGCACGGTGGCGATGCGGCCCGCCTTGACGGCAGCGCTGTCGGCACCGAAAACCAGGCCCTGCACCGCCTTGTCGTAGGCGGCGATACCGTCGATGGGCAGGTAGCCGCGCGCCTTCGGAGCTTCCATCATCAGCTTCTCGGCTTCCTGCACGCATTGGAGCAGGGGCAGCTTGCCGTCGTCGTCGTAGTAGACGCCCACGCCTAGGTTGACCTTCGCCGGGTTCGGGTCGGAGGCGAATTGTTCGTTCAGGCCGAGGATCGGGTCGCGCGGGGCCAGTTCGACGGCAGCGAACATCGACGGGGAGGGCGAAGACATGGTCAGTCCTTGTCAGTAGAGCAGGGCGGTGTTTTCCGTTAACCTGTTCGATTGCCTTGCGGATGCGCGAGGTGGGTTAACCCGGAGATTTTATCCGCCATGGCCGACTTGTCCGAAGTCCGCTCTGCCGAGGCGCCCGTGGAGGCACCGGTGGGCGAGTTCGCGAGCTTTCCCGATTCGCCGTTCCAGCTCTTCATGCCCTATCCGCCGGCGGGCGACCAGCCCGCGGCCATCGACAAGCTCGTCGAGGGCATCGAGGACGGCCTGAGCTACCAGACTCTTCTTGGCGTGACGGGTTCCGGCAAGACCTTCACCATGGCCAACGTGATCGCCCGGCTGGGCCGGCCGGCGATCGTGTTCGCGCCGAACAAGACGCTGGCCGCGCAGCTGTACGCCGAGTTCCGCGAGTTCTTCCCGAAGAACGCGGTGGAGTACTTCGTCAGCTACTACGACTACTACCAGCCCGAGGCCTACGTACCGCAGCGCGACCTGTTCATCGAGAAGGACAGCTCGATCAACGAGCACATCGAGCAGATGCGCCTGTCTGCCACCAAGAGCCTGCTCGAGCGGCGCGACGTGATCATCGTGGCCAGCGTCAGCGCCATCTACGGCATCGGCAATCCGGCCGACTACCACCGCATGGTGATGACGCTGCGCGTGGGCGACAAGCTCGGCCAGCGCGACGTGATTGCGCACCTGATTCGCATGCAGTACCAGCGCAACGAGACCGACTTCTCTCGCGGCACCTTCCGCGTGCGCGGAGACACCATCGATGTGTTCCCGGCAGAGCATTCCGAGCTGGCCATCCGCATCGAACTGTTCGACGACGAGATCGAGACGCTGCAGCTGTTCGACCCGCTGACCGGCCGAATCCGCCAGAAGATCCCGCGCTTCACGGTCTATCCGTCGAGCCACTACGTGACGCCGCGCGACCGCGTCGTCGCGGCCATCGAAACCATCAAGGCCGAACTGCGCGAGCGCCTGGACGAACTCGTCAAGTCAGGCAAGCTGGTCGAGGCGCAGCGCCTGGAGCAGCGCACCCGCTTCGACCTCGAGATGCTGCAGGAGGTGGGCCACTGCAAGGGCATCGAGAACTACACGCGGCACCTGTCGGGCGCCGCGCCGGGCGAGCCGCCACCCACGCTGGTCGACTACCTGCCGGCCGACGCACTGATGTTCCTCGACGAGAGCCACGTGCTGATCGGCCAGTTCGGCGGAATGTACAACGGCGACCGGGCACGCAAGTCTGTGCTGGTGGAGTACGGCTTCCGCCTGCCCAGCGCGATGGACAACCGGCCGCTGAAGTTCGAGGAGTTCGAGAAGAAGATGCGCCAGGCGGTGTTCGTCTCGGCCACGCCGGCCGCCTACGAGCAGGAGCATGCGGGCCAGGTCGTTGAGCAACTGGTGCGGCCCACCGGCCTGGTCGACCCCGAGGTGGAGGTGCGCCCGGCCAGCCGCCAGGTCGACGACGTGCTGCAGGAAATCCACCTGCGCGTGAAGCTCAACGAGCGCGTGCTGATCACCACACTGACCAAGCGCATGGCCGAGCAGCTCACCGACTACCTGAGCGACAACGGTGTGAAGGTCCGCTACCTGCACAGCGACGTCGACACGGTGGAGCGCGTGGAGATCCTGCGCGACCTGCGCCTGGGCACCTTCGACGTGCTGGTGGGCATCAACCTGCTGCGCGAAGGGCTGGACATTCCCGAGGTGTCGCTGGTGGCCATCCTCGATGCCGACAAGGAAGGCTTCCTGCGCGCCGAACGCAGCCTGATCCAGACCATCGGCCGGGCCGCGCGCAACCTGAACGGCCGCGCCATCCTGTATGCCGACAAGGTCACCGAGTCGATGCGCAAGGCGATCGGCGAAACCGAACGTCGGCGCACCAAGCAACTCGCCTTCAACGCCGAGCACGGCATCGTGGCGCGCAGCGTCAACAAGAAGATCAAGGAGCTGATCGACGGCGTCTACGGCGAGAAGAGCGCCAAGGACGACCTGAAGTCGGCCACCGAGGCCGCGGCCGTCGAGGCGATGAGCGAGAAGGACCTGGCCAAGCGCATCAAGCTGCTCGAGAAGCAGATGCTGGATCACGCACGCAACCTCGAGTTAGAGAAGGCGGCGCGGGTGCGCGACCAGCTCGCGCTGCTGCGGGAGCAGGCCTTCGGCGCCGCGGGGCATGACGTCAATATCGTGCCGCTGGTGTCCGGCAAAGGGGCGGCATGACGGTCCGGCGCGTCCTGATGGTCTGCATGGGCAACATCTGTCGATCGCCGACGGCCGAGGCGGTGTTGCGCCACAAGCTGGACGCAGCCGGACTGGGCGAAACCGTGACGGTCGATTCGGCCGGCACGCATGCCTGGCATTCGGGCTCTCCGCCCGATCAGCGTTCAACGACGCACGCGGCACGCCGCGGCTACAGCCTGGCCGGGCTGCGAGCCCGCGAGGTCGTAGAAGCCGATTTCGACCAGTTCGACCTGATCCTGGCGATGGACTGGGATAATCTGGCGCTGTTGGAAGAGCGCTGCCCGCCGCCGTACCGGCGCAAGTTGGGGCGGCTCACCGAGCACTGCCAGCTGCACGACAGCCCGGTCGTACCGGATCCCTACGCCGGCGGCGCGCAAGGCTTCGAGGAAGTGCTCGATCTGGTCGAAGACGCCTGCGACGGCCTCGTCACGATGCTGCGCCGCCAACACGGGGCGGCATGAGGGGAACTTCCGATCCCAATCTCGACCAAATCAGTCGGCTTCAAGGTATACTTGACTGAACCACTCGGAGATCGCCGAGGGTTCGACCGGCGAACAGCCGGACAGCGTCGAGCGCCTCGTGCCTGGATTCCAGAACCCCCGTGCCGTTGCCGGCTTTAGGAGATTGAGATGCGACTGACCACTAAGGGCCGTTTTGCCGTGACCGCCATGATCGATCTGGCGCTGCGTGAGCACACCGGGCCCGTGGCCCTGGCTGCCATCAGCGCGCGCCAGCAGATCTCGCTGTCCTACCTGGAACAGCTGTTCGGCAAGCTGCGCCGCCACGAGCTCGTGGAGAGCACGCGCGGCCCCGGCGGCGGCTACTCGCTGGGCCGCAAGGCCGAGGAGATCACTGTGGCCGACATCATCGTCGCGGTCGACGAGCCGATCGACGCCACCGGCTGCGGCGGCAAGACCGACTGCATGGGCGAGGACAGCGGCAAGTGCATGACGCATGACCTGTGGGCCAGCCTGAACTCGAAGATGATCGAGTTCCTGGACTCGGTTTCTCTGAAGAAGCTCGTGGACGAACAGATCGCCAAGGGAGTTTCCATCGAAGAGCACCCGGTCAAGCGCGCCATCTCTTCGCAACCGGTCGTCAAGCCGATCAAGGTGACGGCGCCGAACTCGGTCTTTGCCCTCGGCAACGCCTTCAACAAGTAATCCAACCTTTTCTGGCAGCGCTGCGTTTCATGGACATGACCCCGCACTTCCCGATATACATGGACTACGGTGCCACCAACCCGGTGGACCAGCGCGTGGTGGACGCGATGATCCCCTGGTTGCGCGAGCATTTCGGCAACCCGGCGTCGCGCAGCCATGCCTGGGGCTGGGAGGCCGAGGCGGCCGTCGAGAAGGCGCGCGAGCAGGTCGCCGAACTGATCGGTGCCGACCCGCGAGAGATCGTCTGGACGTCCGGCGCCACCGAGTCGAACAACCTCGCGCTCAAGGGCGCGGCGCAGTTCTACAAGACGCGCGGCAAGCACCTGATCACGGTAAAGACCGAGCACAAGGCCGTGCTCGACACGATGCGCGAGCTCGAGCGCCAGGGCTTCGAGGTGACGTACCTCGACGTCCAGGAAGACGGCATGCTCGACCTCGACAAGCTCAAGGCGACGATGCGTCCCGACACCATCCTGGTCTCGGTGATGTTCGTCAACAACGAGATCGGCGTGATCCAGGATATCCCGGCCATCGGTGCGATGTGCCGCGAGCGCGGCATCATTTTCCACGTCGACGCGGCGCAGGCCACCGGCAAGGTCGCCATCGACCTGAAGACACTGCCGGTCGACCTGATGAGCCTGGCCTCACACAAGACCTACGGCCCCAAGGGCATCGGCGCGCTGTACGTGCGGCGCAAGCCGCGTGTGCGAATCGAGGCGCAGATGCACGGCGGCGGCCACGAGCGCGGCATGCGCTCGGGCACGCTGCCCACGCACCAGATCGTCGGCATGGGCGAGGCCTTCCGCATCGCCCGCGAAGAGATGGGCACCGAGAACGAGCGCATCCGCATGCTCAGCCAGCGGCTGATCGGCGGCCTGAAGGGCATCGAGCAGACTTTCCTGAACGGCCACGCCGAGATGCGCGTGCCGCACAACGTGAACATGAGCTTCAACTTCGTCGAGGGCGAGTCGCTGATCATGGGCATCAAGGGCATCGCCGTGTCGTCGGGCTCGGCGTGCACCTCGGCCAGCCTCGAGCCGAGCTACGTGCTGCGCGCCCTGGGCCGCAGCGACGAGCTGGCGCATTCGAGCCTGCGCATGACGATCGGCCGGTTCACGACCGAAGAAGAGATCGACTACGTGGTCAGCACGCTGAAAGACCGCGTCGCCAAACTGCGCGAGCTGTCCCCGCTGTGGGAGATGTACCAGGATGGTGTGGACATCAGCACCATCCAGTGGACGGCACACTGAACGAGTTGTTGGAGAAGCACCATGGCATACAGCGAAAAGGTCGTCGAGCACTACGAGAACCCGCGCAACGTCGGCTCCTTCGAGAAGGGTGACGAAACGGTGGGTACCGGCATGGTCGGCGCGCCGGCCTGCGGCGACGTGATGAAGCTGCAGATCAAGGTCAACCCGGTCACCGGGCTGATCGAGGACGCGAAGTTCAAGACCTACGGTTGCGGATCGGCGATCGCGTCGAGCTCGCTGGTCACCGAATGGGTCAAGGGCAAGTCGCTCGACGAGGCACTGACCATCAAGAACACCCACATCGCCGAGGAACTGGCACTGCCGCCGGTGAAGATCCACTGCTCGATCCTGGCGGAGGACGCCATCAAGGCGGCGGTGAACGACTACAAGGCCAAGTCGGCCCAGCCGACCGGCCAGACGCACTGAACAGAATTCCCATGGCAGTCACCCTGACCGAAGCAGCAGCGCGCCACGTGACGCGCTATCTGTCCAAGCGCGGCAAGGGCGTGGGCGTGCGTCTGGGCGTGAAGACCACCGGTTGCTCGGGCCTGGCCTACAAGCTCGAGTACGCCGACGACTTCGCCCCCGAAGACGTGATCTTCGAGGGACATGGCGTCAAGGTGCTGGTCGACCCGAAGAGCCTGCCCTACATCGACGGCACTGAACTCGACTTCGTGCGCGAAGGCCTCAACGAGGGCTTCAAGTTCCACAACCCCCGCGAGAAGGACCGCTGCGGCTGCGGCGAGTCGTTCCGCGTCTGACCACCTCCTGCCGACCCGAAGGCGCGGCGTCAAGCCGCGTTTTCGTTTCTCCCACCGCCGCCACCATGAAGCTGGACGACAACGACTTCGACCTGTTCGGCGTGGAGCAGCGCTTCGCGCAGGACCGCGCGGCCCTCGACGCCCGCTGGCGTGCGCTGCAGGCCGAGGTGCACCCCGACAAGTTCGCCTCCGACGGTGCCGCAGCCCAGCGCGTGGCGGTGCAATGGGCGGTGCGTGTGAACGAGGCCTACCAGCGCCTGAAGGACCCGCTCAAGCGCGGAGCCTACCTGTGCGAACTGGCCGGCCAGCCGATCAACGCCGAGAACAACACAGCGATGCCCGGCTCTTTCCTGATGCAGCAGATGGAGTGGCGCGAGTCGCTCGACGAGGCTCGCACGGTGCAGCAGGTCGAGGCTCTCGCCGATACCGTTGCGGCGCATCGCAACGGCGCGCTGCAGAAGCTGCAGAAACTGCTCGACGAGCAGCAGGACGCCGCCGCGGCCGCGCAGCAAGTCAGAGCCCTCATGTTCGTCGAGCGCTTTGCCGAGGACGTCGATCGGCGCCTCGAGGCGTTGGGACAATAACGCCATGGCCCTGCTCCAGATCTCCGAACCCGGCGGCACGCCGGACCCGCACCAGCGCCGCATCGCCGTCGGCATCGACCTCGGCACCACGCATTCGCTGGTGGCCGCGGTGCGCCACGGCGTGGCCGAATGCCTGCCCGACGAACATGACCGGGTGATCCTGCCCTCCGCCGTTCGCTACCTGCCGCAAGGCAAGCGGCAGATCGGCGCGGCCGCGCTGGCCGATGCCGCGCTCGATCCGCGCAACACCATCGTCTCGGTGAAGCGCTTCATGGGCCGCTGCCTGGCCGACATCGCTGGGCGCGACAAACTGCCCTACGACTTCGTCGATGCGCCCGGCATGCTCAAGCTGCGCACGATCGATGGCGAGAAGTCACCGGTCGAGGTGTCGGCGGAGATCCTGGCCACGCTGCGCCAGCGCGCCGAGGACAGCTTCGACGACGAGCTGTTCGGTGCCGTGATCACCGTGCCGGCCTATTTCGACGACGCCCAGCGCCAGGCGACCAAGGATGCGGCGCAGCTCGCCGGCCTGAACGTGCTGCGCCTGATCAGCGAGCCGACCGCAGCGGCGATTGCCTATGGCCTCGAACATGGCTCCGAAGGCTTGTACGCCGTCTACGACCTCGGCGGGGGCACCTTCGACATCTCGCTGCTGCGCCTGTCGGCCGGCGTGTTCGAGGTGGTGGCCACCGGCGGCGACTCGGCGCTGGGCGGCGACGACTTCGACGCGGCGCTGGCCGAGCATGCGTTGCAGCGCGCAGGCCTCGTCGCCACCACGCCGCAGGACAAGCGCGCCATTCTCGCGGCCGCCCGCGCCGCGAAAGAGAAACTCTCGCAGGCCGATCACGCCTCGCTGGCCAGCCCGCTGTCGGGCGACGATCTCGATGTGCGCATCACGCGCGACGAGTTCGTCGCGCTGACCGAGCCGCTCGTCGCGCGCACGCTCGCTGCGGTGCGCAAGGTGCTGCGCGATGCGAAGGTCGGCAAGGACGAGGTGAAGGGCGTGGTGATGGTCGGCGGCTCGACGCGCATGCCACGCGTGCAGGCGGCGGTGGGCGAGCTGTTCGGCATGGCGCCGCTGACCAACCTCAACCCGGACGAGGTGGTGGCACTCGGTGCCGCGATCCAGGCCAACAGCCTGGCCGGCAACGCCGGTGCGGAAGAGCTGCTGCTGCTCGACGTGATCCCGCTGTCACTGGGCCTGGAGACCATGGGCGGGCTGGTGGAGCGCATCATCCCGCGCAACAGCACCATCCCGACAGCCCGCGCGCAAGACTTCACCACCTTCAAGGACGGCCAGACCGCGATGGCCATCCACGTGCTGCAGGGCGAGCGCGAGCTGGTGTCCGATTGCCGCTCGCTGGCGCGCTTCGAACTGCGCGGCATCCCGCCGATGGTGGCGGGCGCGGCGCGCATCCGCGTCACCTTCCAGGTCGATGCCGACGGGCTGCTCAGCGTCAGCGCCCGCGAAGAAGGCTCCGGCGTGCAGGCCGCGATCACCGTCAAGCCCAGCTACGGCTTGGCCGACGAGGACATCGCGCGCATGCTCAGCGAGAGTTTCAGCACCGCCGAGCAGGACATGCGCGAGCGCAGCCTGCGCGAGTCGCGCGTCGAGGCCGAGCGCCTGTTGCTGGCCCTGCGCGCCGCGCTCGAGGCCGACGGCGACCTGCTGTCGACGGATGACCGCCAGGCCATCGAGGCCGAGATGATGGCCGTGCAGGCCGCCCGCGAAAGCGCGGACCACCACCACATCGACGAAGCCGTCGAGGCGCTGGCCCGGCGCACCGAGGCCTTCGCCGCCGAACGAATGAATCGCGGGATCCGCCAGGCCCTGGCCGGCAAGCGCGTCGAGGAAGTCTGAGCATGCCTGTGATCCGCATCCTGCCGCATCCGGAGTACTGCCCGAACGGCGCCGAAGTCACAGCGCCATCGGGCACCTCGCTGTGTGAGGCCATGCTCGACAACCAAATCGAGATCGAACATGCCTGCGAACTGAGCTGCGCGTGCACGACGTGCCACGTGGTCGTGCGCGAAGGTTTCGAGTCGCTGGGCGAAATGGACGAGAGCGAGGAAGACCTGCTCGACCGCGCCTGGGGCCTGGAGCCGACATCCCGCCTGTCGTGCCAGGCGATCTTGTCCAACCGCGACGTGACGATCGAGATCCCGAAGTACTCGATCAACCACGCCAAGGAAAAGCACTGAAGGTGCTTTCGGTGAGGCTCATGTCGCGCAGCGACGTGATGCCGGAGCCAGAAGCACTGAAAAGAATGCCCCAGGCCGGGAAGGCCTGAGGCATCGCGAAAGGGACGAGCCCTGCTGAGGAGACAGCGATGGTTGCTCTGCCAACCATCGCCAGAGCTCTAGCAAACAGCGTGCCTTGTCGGTTCAGGCGGCCTGCGATTCCACGTGGCCGTGGCGGGTGTAGAGGAAGTCCAGCACCTCCTTGCGGTAGTGCACGTAGCGGCTGTCTTCGGCCAGCTCGACACGGTGGCGCGGCCGCGGCAGTTCCACCGACAGGATCTCGCCGATCGTGGCCGCCGGCCCGTTGGTCATCATGACGATGCGGTCCGACAGCAGCACGGCCTCGTCGACGTCGTGCGTGACCATCACCACGGTGCTGTGCGTGCGCGCGACGATCTTCAGCAGCTCGTCCTGCAGGTGAGCGCGAGTAAGGGCGTCAAGGGCGCCGAAGGGCTCGTCCATCAACAGCACCTTGGGCTCCATCGCCAGCGCGCGGGCGATGCCCACGCGCTGCTTCATGCCGCCGGAGATCTCGTGCGGGCGCTTGGCCGAGGCGTGCGCCATGCCCACCAGTTCGAGCGCCGCATCGGTGCGCTGCTTCAAGGCGGTGCGCGATTCCTTGGCGCCGAACACACGCTCGACCGCCAGGTGCACGTTCTCGAAGCAGGTGAGCCAGGGCAGCAGCGAGTGGTTCTGGAACACCACCGCGCGCTCCGGCCCCGGGGCGGCGATCTCGCGGTTGTCGCACAGCAGCACGCCGCTGGTGGGCAGCAGCAGGCCGGCGATCAAGTTGAGCAGCGTCGACTTGCCGCAGCCCGAGTGGCCGATCAGCGTGACGAATTCGCCCTTGGCCACGTCGAGATCGATCTCGCGCAGCGCGTGGAATCGGCCCTTGCGTGTGCTGAACACCATCTCGGCGTTCTGGACCTGGATGAAGCTGTTCATGGCGGGTTCCCCGGGTTCAGTGGTGTTCGTCGTAGCTGAAGCGCTTGGCGATGCTGATCAGCAGCGCCTCCAGCAGCAGGCCGACGACGCCGATCACGACGATGGCAATCAGGATGTGCTTGACGTTGAGGTTGTTCCACTCGTCCCACACCCAGAAGCCGATGCCCACGCCGCCGGTGAGCATCTCCGCCGCCACGATCACCAGCCAGGCCGTGCCCACCGACAGGCGAACGCCGGTCAGCATGTAGGGCAGCACCGCAGGGAACAGGATCTTGGTGATCACCTTCCACTCGCTCAGGTTCAGCACTTTGGCGACGTTCAGGTAGTCGGCGGGCACGCGCTGCACACCCACCGCCGTGTTGATGATCATCGGCCAGATCGAGCAGATGAAGATCGTCCAGATGGCCGCCGGGTTGGCTGCCTTGAAGACCAGCAGGCCGATCGGCAGCCAGGCCAGCGGCGACACCGGCCGCAGCAGGCTGATCAGCGGCGAGACCATGCGGTTGAGCACCTCGAAGCGGCCGATCATGAAACCCATCGGGATGCCCACCACCGCCGCCATGCCGAAGCCGACGGCCACGCGCTCCAGCGAGAACAGGATGTTCCAGCCGATTCCCTGGTCGTTCGGACCCTTCGAGTAGAACGGGTCGGCGAACAACTTCACCGCCGCATCGAAGGTGGCCAGCGGCGTCGGGAAGGTCTCGCTCTTCATCGTGAGCAGGGCCCAGATGCCGATCAGCAGCGCCACCCCGATCAGGGGAGGCAGCACCTTGAGCAGCAGGCCGTTCCAGTCGAAGCCGGGGCGGGGCGGGGGAACTGGCTTGAGCGGCTCGGCAACGGCGGCCTTGGCGGCCTTCAAGTTGGCTGCGGCGTCGGCCTTGGCATCCATGCTGGCTTGCAGCGGGGTGTGAAACACGGCACTGACCATGGTGAGCTCCTGGACGCGGGGGTTCAGACCTTGACCTTGAATCCGTCGGCGTACTTGGCCGGATCCTTGCCATCCCAGACCACGCCGTCGATCAGCTTGCTGCTGCGCATCGGGCTGGCCGGGATGCTGATCTTCAAGGCGCCGGCCGCCTGCTTGTACAGATCGATCTGGTTGACCTGCTTGGCCACGGCCAGGTAATCCGGGTGCTCCTTCAGCAAGCCCCAGCGCTTGTGCTGGGTCAGGAACCACATGCCATCCGACAGGTACGGAAAGTTCACCGCGCCATCGCTGAAGAACTTCATGTAGTTCGGGTCGTCCCAGGTCTTGCCCAGGCCGTTCTGATAGCGGCCCAGGATGCGCTGGTTGATCACGTCGACGCTGGTGTTGACGTAGCTCTTGTCGGCCACCGTCTCGGCCATCTTGTTCTTGTTCTGCAGGCCGGCGTCGATCCAGCGGCCCGCTTCGAGGATGGCCATCATCACGGCGCGCGCGGTGTTCGGGTACTTCTTGACGAACTCGCCGGTGGTGCCGAGCACCTTCTCGGGGTGGTCCTTCCAGATGTCCTGCGTGGTCACCGCCGTGATGCCGATGCCGTCGGCGATGGCCCTGTGACCCCAGGGCTCGCCGACGCAGTAGCCGTCCATGTTGCCCACGCGCATGTTGGCCACCATCTGCGGCGGCGGCACGGTGATCACCTTGGCGTCCTTCATCGGGTTCACGCCGACGCTGGCCAGCCAGTAATACAGCCACATGGCGTGCGTGCCGGTCGGGAAGGTCTGCGCGAAGGTGTATTCGCGCTTGTCGGTACTCATCAGCTTGGCCAGGCTCGCGGCATCGACAGCACCCTTGTCGGCGAGCTTCTTCGAGAGCGTGATCGCCTGGCCGTTGTTGTTCAGCGTCATCAGCACGGCCATGTCCTTCTTCGGGCCGCCCACCCCCAGGTGCACGCCGTAGACCAGGCCGTAGAGCACATGCGCCATGTCGAGCTCGCCGTTGACAAGCTTGTCGCGCACGCCGGCCCAGGAGGCTTCCTTGGTCGGGATGATCTTTACGCCGTACTTCTTGTCGAAGCCGAGCACCGAGGCCATCACCACCGACGCGCAGTCGGTCAGCGGAATGAAGCCGATGCGCACCTCCTCCTTCTCGGGCTTGTCGGAGCCCTGCGCGTAGACCGCGCTCTGCAGTCCGGGCACGAGGCCCGTGGCACCGGTGGCTGCGGCGGCCTTGATGAGGGTTCGGCGGCTCATGAGGATCTTCCGTGTCGTCGAGTGGGTCATGGCAGGTGGCTGTGTGCAGTCGAAAAAAAACGTCCACACGTTGTCTGCCCGGTGGGGCGGAGTTCGTGAGGACGTCGTCGTCCCACCTCAGCGCATCGGCCTTGATCCGCTGGGGTGATCGGGAGGGTCGTCTTTGACCCTTCGCTGCAGGCATTGCAATCGCTGTGCCAGCGCATTGCCAGCGATCTGCCCGGGAGAATCGGCCAAGTCGATGCTGCTGTGCACCATTTGAGGTGCGTTGCGGCGCCCGACGCACCCGGCTTGTGCGTCTGCGGCTCAGATCAGGAGGTCGGCGACGTCCACGATGCGCTGCGCCACTTCGGCGAGCTTCATGCCTCGGTCCATCGCTGTCTTTCGCAGGCGAGAGTAGGCCGCCTCTTCGCTGAGCGAGTGCCGCGTCATCAGGATGCCCTTGGCCTTGTCGATGACCTTTCGCTCGCTGAGCTGGGTGCGGGCGTCGGCGAGTTCGCGGCGAAGGTTCTCTTCATGCGTGAATCGCGCCAGCGCGACATCGAGCACAGGCCGGATGCGCTCCGGGGCGAGACCGGCGACGACGTAGGCCGACACACCGGCGGCGATGGCCGCGCCCACCTGGCTGGTGTCGTCGTCATTGGTGAACAGCACGATTGGGCGCCGCGCGTCGCGGGTCGCCATCACCACGTGCTCCAACGTGTCGCGCGCCTGGCTCTCGGCGTCCACGATGACCATGTCAGGTGCGATCTGCGCCAGGCGCTCGGTCAGGAAAGTGTCTGCCGGCAGCACCGCGACGATGTTGTAGCCGCTTTCGATCAGGCCGATGCGCAGGCTGCGCGAGCGTTCGAGCTCAGACTCCGTGTGCGCGTCCGCGAGGTCGCGTTCAAGCGGTTCGGGAGCGACGATGACGATGCGGAGTTGCGGCGCGGCGGGCATGCACCCAACGGTGCAACATTCGAGCCAAGCTCAGTTCAGCGCCCGCGCGGCGTTCGGGTAAAGGCGCGACGCAGCCATCCGCCCAACGGCCGCAGTGACTCGGCGAGTCGATCGACACGCGCCGCCTCGCGCTGAATCACCAAACCGCGCTCGACCAGCATGCTGACGAAGGCGCTCACCTGTTGTCGCGGCAGCCCGCTGCGCGCGTACAACTGCGCGAGCGTGACATGGCGCTGCGACATGTCGCTGAGGATCCGGCGATATGGCGTGCGCTCGTAGGTGGCACCGAGATCGGGCCAGGCGGACAGGCGATACTCTTTCATGGCTCCAACGACTGAGAGGGCGTGCGGCAATACTTTGTTGCCGTTATGATTTGCAGCGTAGTCCGGTCCCGAGTCGGCGTGAAGGGGAGTGACGCCGCCTTTCGGGGTTTTGCTGACGATCTCTTGGTAACGAGATGCTGTTCGGCGTCGCGTCACGCGTCGTGGTGATGGAGGGCTCTCTGGACTTCGGTTTGCCAAGGCAGGGCATGCACCAGCCCGTTCAGATGCACGGCCACCTGGAAGTCGCTCAGGGCCTTGCCGTGCGAATCGAGCAGTTTCAGATTCGTCACCAGCCCCAGGGGGTCGGCGATGGCGAGCACGCCTTCTTCGACCTCGATCCAGTCCCAGGCGACTCCCGCCGACCGGTCGTTAGAGGCTTCTCCCCACAGCGTCTGCCCGCTGCAAAGGCAGGCGTCGTCCCCATAAGGCAGAACACGGGTGCCGAGGTGGACGAGGCGCAGATGAGGCGCAATGTCCACCTGCCACAATACGGGTGGCCACGCGCAGACTATCCAGGCGGGGGTCATGGGCTGGTACATCCGATGGCCATCCATCGTCTTGAATCGATGGATGAGAGTGTGGCAAGGCCTTGTCGTCGTGCCATCTGTAAGACCTTGCAGGGACGGGCGCAAGGTCGTGAAGATTCGACTTAACGCGGCGCGAGCTGGATAAAACGCATGCTGCAGGACGGCTATCTGTCGGTGCTGGAGGCCAGGGATCGCGACGAATTCCTGGGACAGGTCGTGCGTTTCGCGAAGAGGCTCGGGTTCGATACCGTCTCGGCGACGACGATCGTCGACCACTTCCTGGGCGAGCCCGAATTCATCAGCGTGGACAATGCCCCGGCCAGCTACCGCGACATGTTCGAAGACATGGGTCGGGGCCGGCAGGATCCGGTCATGCAGCACTGCAAGAAGCAAAGCGTCCCGATCATCTGGTCGCAAGAGACCTATGTCGGCGCGGGTCAAGCTGACCTGTGGGACGGTCAGGCGCGTTTCGGCTATCGCACGGGTGTCGCCATGGCGCTGCATCTTCCGCAGGGGCGACACTTCTTCCTCGGCGTGGACCGCGATCAGTCTCTGCCCAAGGATCGCTCTGAACTCACGCGCATCGTCGCCGATCTGCAGCTCTTTGCCGTCCACGCGCAGGAGGCAGCGATGCGCATCATGATGCCCGCGACAGGGGATCCGGACGTCCCCAACTTGACGCCGCGTGAAGTCGAGAGCCTGCGCTGGACCATGGAAGGCAAGACGGCCTGGGAGGTCGGCAACATCCTGGGCATCAGCGAGCGCACGGCTGTGCTCCACGTCAACAACGCCATGCACAAGCTCGGTTGCATCAACAAGCATCAAGCGGTGCTCAAGGCGCTTCGGCTGGGCCTCATTCGCTGACGACCTTCGGCGCACGGTGATGATCCGATGACGGAGCGAGCTCGTCGATGTCAGCGGACCTGTAAGACCTGACAGTTCCCCGATGCGAGGCCGGCTGCTGAAATGCTCTTGCGCAATTGATGCGCGAACGCACTCAGCCAGGAGCCCCGCATGCAAACGCAAAAGCGCATTCAACTGCACACCCCCCAGATTTCCAAGCGCGCTCCGGCCGCAGCCGACAAGCGCACGCCGAAGTCGGCACCTGTCGAGCTCGACACGCGAGCGTTGAAGCACGTGGCTGGTGGTGTCGACGGCCCGAACAAGTACTGGTGAGCCGAACCCGTCCGTGTCGGACGGGCTGCCGCACTCGCGTGCCGGCGCGTGCTGCATCGAGCAGCGAGCGCCGGCCGATTTCATGGTGAGCCGATGAGCAGCCTGTTCCGCCCGGAAGTCATCGAGAACCGGCAGAGCCAATGGCTCGGCAGCATCCAGTTGCTGCGACCAGTCTCGCTTCACGTGCTCACGCTGCTGGCGGTGTCTGCGGCCGTGCTCGTTGCTGCCTACCTGTGGATCGGCGAGTACACGCGCAAGGCCCACGTGAAGGGCTTTCTCGCTCCTGACCGGGGCCTCATGAGGCTGATGTCGCCACAGTCGGCGACGGTTCTCGAAAGCCGTGCCGTCGAAGGCGCGAGCGTGCGTGCCGGCGACGTGCTCTACGTGCTGTCGGTCGATGCCGCCAATGTATCGGGCAATGTGCGCGAGACGCTGACGGCGCGCGAACGCAGCCTGCTGGGCGCGGCGCGCCAGCAGGCGGAACTCGAGCGCGAGCGCGCTCAGGCGCTCGACCGCCAGGTCGGCACCATGCGCGGCGAACTGGCTCAGATCGACGCCGAGGCGCGCCTTCACGAGCAGCGGCTGGCGCTGGCCAATCAGGCACTGGCGCGTCTCGAATCCCTGCGCGCCGACAACTTCATCTCCGCCGCCCAGGTACAGGCCAAGAGCGAGGAACTGCTCGGTCTGCAAGCGCAGGCACAGTCGCTGCAGCGCCAGCGCGCTGCACAGCTGCGCGAGATCGAGCAACTTCTGGCCCGCCGCCGCGAACTGCCGCTGCAGACCCAGGTGGCGCAGGGCGAACTCGAACGCGACATGGCCGAGATCGCGCAGCAGCAGGCCGAGAACGACTCGCGGCGCCGCATCGAGATCCGCGCGCCACAGGACGGCACGGTGACCGGCGTGGTCGCACAACCGGGGCAGTCCGTCAACGCGTCGGTCGCGCTGGCCAGCCTGCTGCCGGCCGACGCGCGGCTGCAGGCGCATTTGTTCGCACCGTCGAGTGCCGTCGGCTTCGTCAAGCCCGAGCAGCCCGTGCTGCTGCGCTACCAGGCTTTCCCGTACCAGAAGTTCGGCCTGCAAAGTGGGCAGGTCGCGCAGGTGTCTCGGTCGCCCTTGCAG
>Ga0209097_10001287_pt1 | contig 21739 bp, 17 predicted proteins | sample AD_UKC052_MetaG_FD_184419 | JGI IMG/M metagenome (GOLD analysis project Ga0209097, IMG submission 184419) | Active sludge microbial communities of municipal wastewater-treating anaerobic digesters from USA - AD_UKC052_MetaG (SPAdes) (version 2) | ecosystem: Engineered > Bioreactor > Anaerobic >... | reverse complement strand
TTTATAACTATGCTTAATAACATCATCTGCCTGTCCGCCAAGATAAGATACAATTTCAGGTGCAGCGCCCATAGCAAAAGCGCCAATTCCAACTGTTTCTGTTATAGTGCTATCACCCATATCCGGATTTGCATTTGATTTACTATAACCATTAAAAAATCTTCCATCAGGTATATCAGATTTTGCAGAATACCAATTGGTATTCAAGCCGGAGACACGAATCCCCGTATCTTTTCCGTTTCGCGAAAGTGCCCATACAAGAGTACAATAAGGAATATCATTAGTAACATCGGCAGTTGCTTTACATGCTGCAAGGCTTAAATTAAGAAAAGAGTAATAATTTGATTCTATAAATTCTAAAACTTTATTAATTTCTGTTTTTTTCATATCCATTTTGATGAGATATGGTCTTATAATATCTATAAACAATCCATTCCCGGCAACATGCCTGTTATGACATTCATCTCCCTTTTGCATTGCCTCAATCATAATGGGTTTCAAAGAAATTGGACCTGATAGATAAACTGCTTTTTTAAATACTAAAGCAACCCATTCATTGACCCATTTTAGATGTTGAATAACAGTGTCATCATATGCTCCGAAACGAAGAACATGTCCCAGACCTTCATTTAAATTACAATATGAGAAATTCCCATAGGTAATATTTTTCACACAAAATACATTCATTGAGGGGGATATTACTCCAGTCATTGGAGCAACAGAATTATGATCATGCGTCGAACTATAGGTAATTAAACCGGACGAAGCAATTTTTAAAGCTTCTTCTTTGGATTTTGCCCATCCCTCAAAAATAATTGCTCCAATTATTGCTCCTTTTAACGCTCCTGTCATTTCTTCCCAAAGTAGTGGGGGGCCGGCATGAAGAATCATATTCCTTTGCATGCCAGGTATAACTTGGTTTGCTCGTCTCAGATCGTATAAAACGGGTTCACTATTAAAGATACGTTCTACTGCTGTTTCATTTGCAATTTTTATCTGTTTTAACAACCTTTTATTCATTATTTAACTTCGTTTATGACTTATATGATCATTGGAATGATTTAATGCTAGTAGGGTCTCTTCTCGAATCGCAGTTAGCACTTCTTTTTTAGTTTTCATAAAATTGGTACTTGTAACCATATCAAATTTTCGAGGTCTTGGCAAGTTAACGATAACCTCTTTTTTAATTCTAGCGGGTCTTGCCGTTAGTACAATTACTCTATCTGCAAGGAAAACCGCTTCTTCAACATCATGCGTAACAAAAATCACTGTCTTTTTAGTACCTCTCCAGATAGCCAATAACAGTTCTTGCATTATCGACCGGGTCTGTGCATCAAGCGAACCAAAGGGTTCATCCATAAGTAAAATATCCGGATTATTAGCCAAGGTTCGCGCCAGACCAACCCGTTGCTGCATTCCTCCCGATAATTCATTAGGATAAGCTTGTTCAAATCCTTTTAAACCTACTTGTTCAATTAATTTTTCTGCAATTTTCAAAGCATCAGATTTTGTTTTTCCAATTGATAATGGACCAAATGTGACATTACTCAGAACTGTCATCCATGGGAATAGAGCATGTTGCTGAAAAACTACACCAATATTAGGAATGGGTCTAAAAATTTGATTATCGTTAATTAATACATTACCCTTGTTAGGTTTTACAAATCCCGCAATTGTATTCAATATTGTTGATTTCCCACAACCAGTAGTACCCACTAAAGTAAGAAATTCTCCTTCTTGAACGTTAAGGTTCAAATCTTGGACGGCTGTAATTTTTTTCCGTTCAAAGGAAACAGTAAGATTTTTAATTTTAATTTGTGAATCTTTCATTATTAGTTAATGATTTGAATTCAATATGTACCACGGCATAAATTTATTTATAGATTGGATAAATAGCCAATCAGTAATTGCTCCTAACAATCCCAACATAATAAGGTCTACCATCATTTTGTCAACACGAAAAACAAGATATGATGTATTAATTCTAAATCCTAAACCCCTAGAGGCGCCTAGCATCTCTGCCACTACAACACAAATAAACGCTATGGCAATGGCAACACGCATTCCGGCAATAACATGCCTGAATGAAGCCGGTAATACTACACGAAATAAAACCCGTCTACGATTTGCTCCCAGTGATTGTGCAGCCCAAATCACAGAATGGTCTACACCGGCTACACCTATATATGTATTTACCCAAACAGGGAAGAAAACTCCCCATGTAATAATAGTTATTTTAGAAAATTCACCTAAGCCTAACCAAACAACAGCAAGTGGAACCAAAGCAATAGGAGGGATTGGCCTTAATATCTGTATTATTTGTCCAAAGAGAATATCCAAAATTTTAATTCTTGCGGTTAGGACACCAATCAAGATACCCAACATACTACCAAAAACAAACCCAAAGAAAACACGTAAAAGTGTAGCTCCTATATCAAAAAATAACTCTCCACTTAATGTCATTTTCCCAAAAGCTAAAACGACATCCGATGGACTAGGGAAAAGAGCCCGGTTTAAAAAACCTGCACGTGCTAATATTTCCCAAACACCTATTAATAATGGTATTGGTAATATCCGTAAATACTTTAAGGAATCAGTCTTTTGCATTTTTATAGAACATCTCTAAGACATATGGGTCTATAAAGTATATTCAATTATTTAATAATTTATTGTAACAGACTTGGGTGCTACTTTTTTTAATGGTAAAGTATAAAAAAGGCAACAATAATCCGGTATTTGCCCTTCCTGTATACCATTATCAATAGCCCATTTAGCCTGCTTATTTAACGCATCTAAAAGAAATTTATCCAGAGAAATTTTAAAAGTATAATAATGCCAAATACTTGCTAATTCTTCATTATCCATCTGAATATGATTAGCAACTATATTAATTGATTCATTTTGGTTTTCTTGAATATAAGTGGTTGCTTTAATCAAAGCTTTTAGTACTTTTTCACAAGTAGATTGATTTGATTTTGCCCATTCATTTAAACAGACTAAATTGAATGTTTCTCTATATAAATCATCACCCAAAAAGACGATTACTTTATCTCCTAATTGATTAACTGTACGGGTTATATGTGGCTCCCAGGAAAATGATACATCAATATCTCCTCTAACTATTGCTCCTACCATCTCTGGCGGATTTAAATTTACAATATTTACATTTTTTCTTGTTAGCCCATATTTATTGAGGAATATATCCATAAAATATTCGGCATTGCCCCCAATTGGAACACCTATATTATGCCCTTTTATATCAGATGGATTGAGAATTCCATGATCTTTTCTGGCAACACATTTTGTGTTTTGGGTTGATGTATGTATTGTTGCAAGTATAGAGACTGGTTGTTTTTGGAAACCAATATGCATGAGTGGAGTCTCTGCTACAGTGCCAAGATCAGCCTTCCCACCAAGAACAGCATCTAAACATAATTTCCCCTTAGAAAATGGAATTAATTGCACATCTAAGCCTAATTCGTTAAAGAAACCCATTTGATCTGCGACATAGACAGGCGCACAAATTGGTTGCATTCCCTCTGCAAGAGTTATTTTTTCTATCTTTTTTTCTTTTGTACAAGATAAAGAAATAAGAATAATCATTATGAAAGTAAAAATCGAAGGGATGTTTAAAGTTCGTTTCATGACGACACCTCCTCAGCTATTAAATATTAAAAAAAATCTATTTATATATATTCATAGAGAAGCTTTCCACCCAAAAATCCCATATAAGTTTTATAATGATGAATTAATTAAATCATTTTTGCAGAAATATGCAAGAAAAATTTGAATTATTTTTAAAAAATATTAGAGGAAATTACAATTTTCACTAATTGTTTACTTGTCTTCTTGTTCAAATCCTATCAATAACTGAACAATTCTCCAGTCTCCAGCAGCTTTTTGTAGAAAATATAAAAGTCACGATAGACAACTGCAACACTCTTATAACCCACAAACCTGGATCATTACCGAGAATTTAGTGAATCTTATTATCCCGATCTTTTTTAAGACTTTCAACAAACTCATCCAATTCAAGCACATCAAACAACCGGCGGGTGTCTATACGCACGCTGGGAATTTTGTTTTTTTCAGCCCACTGATAGAGCTTTGCACGAGAGATACTGAGATAGCTTGCCGCTTCTTTAACTCCTAACAGTCGTTTGTTCATAATTACACTCAAAATGTCCTCCTTAAAATTTCATTTGAGATAGCTAACCAATAAAATCAAACAAAAATATCTAAAACATGATTCAAAGTCCATATTAAATTCACAGGTTATAAAAGATCAAATGTTTTGACATAGAATTCAAGTCTTTAATCATAATTAGTATATTATCCAAGACACTTTTCAAGAAAAAAGCATCTCCCCCGCCACCCTTATGCCACCTCTCAAAAAACCCACAAAAGCAATCAGTCCATAAGCTTATTAAAATCAAATCAATACAAGTGCCCCAGAAAACACAGCCCCTGGTTTGTAGAACCAGCGGACTTGAACACTATACTGCTTCTACACATTTTTATAATTTTACGCTTACTTTAATTATTTAAAGATCAAGTTTAATCTAAAATATTTTAAAACCCTAAACTTCAATATTACAATTAAAAATATTTTTGAAATTTATATTAATATTTAAAAATTCACTTGCAAATTACACGAAAAGTTTCTTTATTATTATTGTATTAATGAATGTTATTTTACTTCCTGGATATATTTCATTTCTATATTTTTTTACTATACAAAATTTCTTTAAGATAAATTTTGGCTCTCCTAAGAGAGCACTAATTTTTTAAGCCACAAAAATCTACTCATAGATTTGTGAGCGATTAAGAGTCATTACCTAAAAATCAGGTCGATTAATCAAAGCACATTAATCAAAATTAATAATGACATGGCAAAGGAAGTTTTATACGGAATACTAAATTGAGTTACATAACTCTATGACAATATTAACTCGTTTTTAATTTTTGTAAGTTTATTATACACAAGTTTAATGTTTTTATAATGCTGCTTTAATTCAAATTCTGATCAATATGTTAATGATCATTTGAATTTCAATAAAAATTTGAGTAGTACCGTTACAGGAGGGCTCTTGCGGATAAAACTTTCCTTACGCACCGAAATCGCCGGCTGGTTGACTTTGAATTATCAATACCAGCTTGCTGCGGCAATTTATAACATTCTTTCACAATCCTCCCCCGAGTATTCGGCGTTTTTGCACGATCACGGTTACCTGGGCGCCGACGGTAAATTACGTAAATTGTTTACCTTTTCCCGGTTACAGTTATATAACGGGGGCGGCCGTCAGGGCGATTTTTTACGTTTATCAATCCATACCCGCGCTGAATTGTTTATCAGCAGCCCCATGATTAATGAATTCATTCAACACCTGGTTGTGGGGCTTTTTACCAACCAAAAAATAAACATTGAGAGTAAAGAAAAGCAAGCATCGTTCCGAATCGAGCGTATTGAAGTTTTGCCGAACCCGGAATTTACAGAAACCTGCCGTTTTCTGGCCTTATCGCCAATTGTATTGACAACAGCAGCAAATACTTCATCTGGAATGCAAATGTATTATTACCGGCCGTTCGATGAGGGCATTTCCGAAGCCGTCCGTGCATCTTTACTTAAAAAGCATGAAACCATATACAATGCCCCGCCGGAAAATACCGACCTAACATTTACTATTGATTGTGACTATATTACCCGCAAGGGCGGACAGGATAAAGTTTCCAAACTTATCCATATTAAAGAGGGACATGAAGATGAAACCCGCGTTAAAGCCTTTTTATGCCCGTTTTACCTGTCCGGCTCAAAAGGACTGATGCTAACCGCCTGGGACTGCGGCCTGGGCGATAAAACCAGCATGGGGTTTGGGTGCGTAGATTTGGCGGGTGAGAAGAAAGTTAGTTAATTTAAATGGAGAATTATTATGCTGCATACAATTGCTCAAATAGGTAAAATAGTATCAGCCCAAAGTAAAGGAGATGATATTTTTGAATTTTTAGTACCAGATAGTACAAAATTTAAGTCAATCATTAAAATCAATTTTGATACTGAAAATAGTAAATTAGAAATTGATCTTGAAAAAAGTACAAATCAGGATACCTTATCAAAAGAAATCCTGTTGCAATATTTGTATATGCCTTCTGATAAGGGTAATCGACCACAATACCAGGCTTCTTCTACTAATTTATCCTATTTACTAAGTCAAATCATACCCAATTTATTTTTATTTATTGAGAATGGTGAGCTTAAAAATATACTCAATAGAGCAATACAACTCTTTTTTGTTGAAACGGAAAAGCCCAAAGATGCTAAATATGGCAAAATTGTTAATGATAAATTTCTTAAAGAATATGATGTGAAATTTATTAATAGCAAAAATGAAAAAATAAAAGTTAATATTGAAAATTATGCTGAACAAATAGATTTTAAAATACGTGAGAAATATAATTTAAGACCAAATGAATATTTTTATACATTATTTATTGATAATAAACCAATAGTAAACTATGAAGATTATAAAAACTTTATCCTACATAAAAATCTAGATGAAGCCTTTGAGGATGATAATGATGTCCATGAACAATATTGTTCAATCTGTGGGAATATTGCCAAAGCTACACAAAATACTACGCGGTTTCAATTAAAATTTTATATGATAGATAAAATCAATTTTGCATCCCATTTTGACAAAACCAATTTTTTTAAAAGTGTCTCTTTATGTCAAGATTGCTATAAGTATGTATTATTAGGAGAAAATTGGATAAATAAAAATCTGAGAACAAGATTAGGGGGCTTTGAATTATATATTTTACCACATTTTGTTTTTCCATTAGAAAATTCAGAAAATTTATACCATATAATCAACCAGGTTCCTAAAGATTTTAATGAAATAAAAAATTATAAGTCTATCCAACAATTAGAATACAAGTCATTGGTTTTGTCGAGACAAAATCCTTTTCTAATAAATTTTATGTTTTACAAAAAATCACAATCAGCTTTTAAAATTCTCTTACTATTTAAAGATGTACCACCAACCCGTTTATTAGAAATAGAAAAAGTATTAAATCAAATAATTTGTATTAAAAATAACTTACAATTATCATCTATTGATTTTAGTTTAGAATTAATTTACTGGCTTATTCCACTAAAGAAAAAGGGGGCTGATCTTTTGGAACTTAGAAAGTTATTACAATTCTATAATAGTATATTTTGTGATTTTCCAATAGATCAAAATATTTTATTTAAATTTTATTGTGAATTAGCACATATCCATCATTTTCAAACATATTATATTTACCAAATTAGTCATTCGGACAATCCCAATATTACCTTAGTATACGATACAATTAAATGGAACTTTTTTCTTTTATTTTTAAGTAAACTCAATTTAATAAATGGAGGACAATACATGGAAAACAATACTCTTGAAAAGTATTATCCAGAGGGTATCGCTGATTTCTTCAGACAGATGAATTATAATTGCGTTCAACAAGGATTAGCTCTTTTAGGGTATGTACTTGGTGCTGTTGCATACGCCCAATATAAAGAAGGGTTATCCAACAAGCCTGTGTTAGATAAAATTAATTATCAAGGTATGACGGATGAAAAAATAGTTCGTCTTTTTAATAGTTTATTTGAAAAAATTCGTCAATACAAACAACATATTGGATTTGCTGAACGTTGGTGGTCAGTTGCAAAACAAAATTATGAAGCTGGGAATAATATTACCCTTTCATCTGATGAAAGAGTCTTCTATTTACTTTCCGGATATGCACTTAATACATTACACACAAGGAAAGATAGTACCTTTGAAGAAAACAATAATGATAAACAAGAATAAAAAATTATTAGGAGGATTTTATCATGACAAATTCTGATATTCTATTTATTTATGATGCGCAATTGTGTAATCCAAATGGTGATCCGGATGAAGAAAACAGACCTCGCATGGATTATCCTACTCAAACAAATCTGGTAAGTGATGTTCGGCTAAAACGTTATATCCGAGATTACTTTCAGGATAAAGGTGAACAATTATACATACAAAAAGGCGATAATGGTGAGGTATTTACAGCTGCACAAAGAATTCAAACAATAATAAAACAGTCCAAAGTTGAAAAATTTTCATCGGAAGAAATTAAAAAAATTCTAGACACTTTAATTGATATTCGTATGTTTGGAGCAACTATACCTAGTAAAGGACAATCACTTGCATTCACAGGACCGGTTCAATTCAATTGGGGTTTTTCATTGAATAAAGCATATTTATTAGAAACACAAACAATAACTTCGCATTTAGGAGCCAAAGAAGGTGGCGAACAAGGCACAATGGGTAAAGATTATAGAATTAAATACTCTTTAATTGCATTTTCTGGTATCATTTCCGGTTTTAATGCAAAACACACACAATTATCTGAAAATGATATTAATAATTTGGATGTAGCAACTATCAAGTCAATTCCCTTACATGCCACCCGTAGTAAAATAGGTCAAGAACCTCGATTGTATATCCGTGCTGAATATACTACTAATGATTTTATCTTGGGTGATTTTCGGAAATGGATAAGACTACAAAATAATAATTCTAAAAAAGATGATGAAATTTTTTCTGCAAAAGATGTTACCCTAGATATTTCAGCATTAATTCAGAAATTGAATGAAAATTCTCAAAAGATAAATAAAATAGTTTTCTGGAAAAGTGATGCCTTACAAATACAAGGCTCCGAAAATGATATTAAAAAAATTAGTATTTTAAATTTATAATGGAGTCATAACATGGATAATTTCCTTGTATTTGACTGGAAAGGATTTTTTGCACATTTCCGACAGTTTGAATCAAATTCTTCTTCTCTTAGTTATACTTTTCCTCCCCCAACTGCTATATCAGGTATGTTGGCAGGATTGACAGGGATACAGAAAGATAAATATTATTCAATCTATCTACCTGATAAAATAAGATTTGGAGTACAAATACTTGCAGATCCCAAAAAAATCATGCAAACATGCAATTACATTTATGCAAAAAGTCCTGGTGATCTAAATATGAGTGGTGATAATCTTCATACTCAAATTCCAGTTGAATTAGTAGTATCATCAAGTTTTCCTAATGATGTTTTGCATTACCGAATTTTTTTAAAAATCAGTGATGACAATTTGTATGATAGTTTATACAAAACAATTACAAATTATTCATTTCAGTACCTTCCTTATTTAGGTAGTGCACCTTTTACCTCTTGGCTTGAATGGCCTGGTGATTTGAAATTGCTTGATAAGCTTGAGGGTAATATTATTTCTGATACTACTGTAAATCTCAATTTAATTGACAAAAAATCTACAAGTTTGGAAAAAATTGATGATAAACCCCCTGCCTTCTTTGTTGAACATATGCGTTACTATTTCAAAGAGAACAGGGAACCCGGACAAATTGTAGATGTGATTTGGGAGAGAAACCGACAAAAAATAAAATCATCCTTCAATGAACCGGTATTTAAATTTCAGCTTGAAAAACAAGTTATTAATGTTTCATTTATTTAAAAGAGTCATGAGTTATGTATTATTCTCATTACGAAAAAGATAGTAATAATGTTATAATTTATCAGAAAGAATTAAAATCGCATTTATACGAAGTTGCTGCATCAACCCGTGAAATAACCGTGGGGATGCAGCAATTTACAACCATACAGCCCTGGTTTATTGATTTAGCATATTTAATTGGCTTATCACATGATTTTGGTAAATATACTCATTACTTCCAGGAATATCTGATAAATAATGTTAATACTGGGCCTTTAAAAAATCATAGCTTGTTTTCTGCTTTATGGGGCATTTGGGTTGTATGCAATCAGGAAAAGTGGGATTATAATATTAAAAAAAGGGCTTTTTTATTAACTTTTGCATGTATTCTAAATCATCACGGAGAAATTCAGAATATTAATCTTTGGCTCTTGGATTTATTTAACTATTTTCAACCAGATATTTGTGATTATATGGATACCAGAAGAAAACAAGCTTATGATGCTTTATTTACAAAACAATTACCTGATGTATTGAAAATATCATCTTTTATAGATAATCAGTTAAAAGACTCACATTTAAATCTGCCATCTGTTTCTTCATTAGATACTTTCTTACAGTCTGTTCCGGATTCCGATTTTTTCAATTTGTTATCTAGTGCAATTAATCAATATGAAACTTTGAATACAAAACAAACTTGCGGTCAATTTAATCAAGAACTCTATTTACTATTCTCTGTATTAATTGATACTGATAAAAGGGATGCAGCAAATATATCTAAAGACAATGAACGACCATATATACCGGAAGATTTAGTAACGAATTTTATTACTTCTACAAAATTCCCTGATTCGGATCAAATTCTTGGTAATATTCGTAAAAGTCTATTTCAAGACCTTGATTCAGAAGTTAAACAAATAAATCTAAATAAAAAAATATATACTTTAACGGCACCTACTGGAGCCGGGAAAACACTATCTGTTCTTAATTTTGCATTTAAATTACGTCAACGAATTTATACTGATAAAAAATATTTACCACGAATAGTATATGCATTACCTTTTACTTCAATTATTGATCAAAATTATAATACTATTTTTAAAGTTCTTTCCCAATTAACAAACTTTACAAATAACCAATCTGCTTTTTTATTAAAACATCATCATCTTGCAGAAATTGAATACAAAACTGAAAAAGAAGATAATTTACCAGTAGAAAAAGCGCTTATGTTAGTTGAAAGTTGGGAAGCTGAAATTATCGTAACTACTTTTATACAAATCTTTAATACAATTTGTGGAAATAAAAATCGATTTTTAAAAAAATATTATAAATTATTTGGTAGTATTATCATACTGGATGAAATTCAAAATATTAATATTGAATATTGGGAATTAATAAATAAACAATTACTAATGTTATCAGAGTGGGCACAGTGTACAATAATTCTCATGTCAGCAACGCAACCTTTAATTTTTCAACCACATCAATCTGTCGAGTTAGTAAAATCATTTGAAAAATATTTCAAGAGTGTAAATCGAACAATATTCAAAATAAATCTCATTCCTCAAAAATTAAATGATTTCTATATTCTTTTCAAAAAACAACTTGAAGCAAACAAATCTTATGCAATAATAGTAAATACAATTAGGACATCTATTGATTTGCATAAACTATTAGAAAATGATAAAACTATTTATCATAAAATTTTTTATCTTTCTACTAATATCATACCTAAACATAGAGCTGAGCGAATCCAAGAAATATGTAAATTTTTAGAAGTGAGAAAACCAATAATACTAGTTTGTACTCAAGTTATTGAAGCTGGAGTAGATTTCGATTTCGATGTTATTTTCAGAGATATTGCGCCAATTGATTCATTAGTCCAATCAGCGGGGAGAGCAAACCGAAACGGTAACGACGATAAAGGAATTGTTAATATAATTAAACTTGTTAATGAACAAGATAAGGTAATGGCCAAATGGATTTATGGTCAAGGTCATTTAACTGTAGCAGAAAAGTTATTATGTGATGTTAATGAAATATATGAACCTGACTTTTATCACCTGGTCAAAAATAGTTATAAACAATTAGCCAATCTGATTGATCAAAATCTTGGGATACAAATCTTTAAAGACTGGTGGCTTAGTTCAAAGTATGAGGCTCTCGAAAAATTCAATTTAATTTCTCAACATGGTTTTTACCGAGACGTTTTTATCCCTATTGATGAATATAGTAAAAAAATCTGGGATCAATATTTGAAATTAATAATTCAAGAACCAGATGTAATTAAAAAAAGGAAAAATCATTTATTAATCAAAAAATCAATACGCGATTATACACTATCTATTTCTGAAAATCAATGCAAGATTCATTTTTGGGATTACTGTAGAAATAATACATTTCACCTTGGCTATATCAATCCTGATTTCCTCCAAGATTATTATAATATTAATACAGGTTTTAAACGATTTGATGAACAAGAAACAATGATTTTTTAAAATGAATTTTCAAGAAAAGAATACTGAATTAGATATACTCGAAATTCGATTTACCGGTACCCAGGTAAATTACTATTTTCATTGCAAAAAAGAACTATGGTTCTTTTCACACAATATTTTAACTGATCATGAATCTGATTTAGTATTGCAGGGCAGGTTATTACATGATTCATCCTATTCAAGAGAAAAAAAAGAAATTGAAATTGATCAAATTAAAATTGATTTTTTTGATTTGCAAGATAATGTGCTTCATGAAGTGAAACGATCTGATACTTTTGAGAATAATCACCGTTGGCAAGTTTTATTTTATTTATTTTATTTGAAACAAAAAGGGATAAATAACATATCTGGTGAAATTAATTATCCATTAATAAAAAAAAAGATAGAAGTTAATTTAACACCAGAAAAAGAAAATGAAATAGGTAATATTTTAAAAGATATTAATCTTATAAATAATTTATCTGAACCGCCAAAAGTGTCATTTAGAAAGAGTTATTGTAGTAAATGCAGTTATTACGAACTATGTTTCATCTAAAAGGCATATAACAATATGCAACGCCCCTATTACATATTCAGTCCCGGCCGCATTCGCCGCCAGCAAAACACCCTGTTTTTTGAAAAAGCGGAAAACGCCGATCAGCCAGAACCGAACTCGGAAACCGAAGACGAATTCATTGTCGACAGCATAGAATTTGAAGCCCAGCGCAATGAGCGTGATCAGGTAATAAAACGAGTAATTCCGATTGAAGACGTGGATTCACTCTATTTCTTTGGCGAGGTAACCTTTAACAGCAAACTTGTGCACCTGCTGGCGCAGCAACACATAACTGCCCATTTTTTTAACTATTACGGATTCTACTCCTCCAGCCTGGTGCCACGCGAATACCTGTTGAGCGGCAAAGTTATTGTTAGCCAGGTACAACATTACCTGGATTCTGCAAAACGCCTGGCTCTGGCCAAAGAATTTATAGAAGCCGCCGCCGAAAATATTCTCAACAACCTGCGCTACTACCAAAATCGCGGCAAAGACCTGCAAAACGGTATCGACAACATTCACAAAGAAATGATAACCCTTAATGCAGCACCTAATGTCGATGAACTTATGGCCGCCGAAGGCCGCATCCGCAGCATCTATTATCTGTGTTGGGACGATATAATCGACGCCGATTTTCCCTATGAAAAGCGCACCCGCCGTCCGCCGGAAAACGCCCTCAACGCCCTGATTTCTTTCGGCAACAGTATGCTGTATACCACTACCCTGGGCGAGATCTACCACACCCAACTCAACCCGACCATCAGCTTTTTACACGAACCGGGCGAGCGCCGCTTTTCTCTTAGCCTGGACATGGCTGAAGTATTCAAGCCCTTTTTGGTCGACCGGCTTATTTTTAGCTTGCTGAACAAAGGCAGCATCAAAAAGAAACATTTTGAGGAAAAACTGAATTTTTGCTATTTAAATGAAGAAGGCCGGAAAATATTTGTTGAAGCCTATGACGAGCGCATGAAAACCACCGTTAAACACCGCAGTTTGGGCAGAAACGTATCGTACCGACGCCTGATCCGTCTCGAAGCCTATAAACTGATCAAACACGTTGCCGGTATTAAAACCTATAACGCTTTTCGCTTGTGGTGGTAATGATGTATGTTATTCTTGTCTATGATGTAGAGCAAAAAAGGGTCGCCAAAGCCCTTAAAGTATGTCGCGGTTACCTGCATTGGGTGCAAAATAGTGTTTTTGAAGGCGAAATTACCGAGGGCAAACTGAAAGAATTACTGCAAAAAATCAAAGTAGTGATCAACAAGAAAAAGGATTCCATCCTTTTATACAAATTCGAGCAGGAAAAAGCCTTTGAAAAGGAAATCATCGGCCAGGAAAAGGCGCCGGTGAGTCAAATAATCTAACGTCGTCGAACCCCCGGGGTTTTTACATCATCGGGGGTTGACGATAAAAAGGCTTGCAAAAGGGTAAAAAAACCCTTATTTTTAGGCGTTTTTGGGCGAGTCTTAATCGAACCAATATGGGATTGAAACTATTTCAAACGATTGGCCACAGTGCGGACAGGTTAGTCTTAATCGAACCAATATGGGATTGAAACCCAAAAAAGGCATCGTCGGTATTTTTTCTTTACTCAGTCTTAATCGAACCAATATGGGATTGAAACAACGAGTTTTCGACCTTGCCCTTTGCGCGGCTATTGTCTTAATCGAACCAATATGGGATTGAAACAAACATTTGATGGCAACTTACGACGACCACTTTCGGTCTTAATCGAACCAATATGGGATTGAAACTAATATAACACCCATGCTGAAAAATGGCGCATCAAAGTCTTAATCGAACCAATATGGGATTGAAACCCGTTTGCTGCATAACCGCTTGGCGTTTCTTTAAGGTCTTAATCGAACCAATATGGGATTGAAACTTTGGATGCGGCATAACCATGAACACACAACCAAGTCTTAATCGAACCAATATGGGATTGAAACATCGAATGGGTTCCATATTTAACCTTTACCCTTTGGTCTTAATCGAACCAATATGGGATTGAAACAGGCCAAAGCAGCAACAAATCCGGCTATCCCTTTTTGTCTTAATCGAACCAATATGGGATTGAAACAAGTATAGTCATTATCAAATGATAATTCCTTTTCTGGTCTTAATCGAACCAATATGGGATTGAAACAAAACAAGGTTGATGCTTCCCAAACAGAAACCTTGGTCTTAATCGAACCAATATGGGATTGAAACACATCTGGCCGAACGTGCCTTTAAATAACCGTTTCCAGTCTTAATCGAACCAATATGGGATTGAAACTGCGATCGCAGGTTGAGGCGCGGAACCAGGTGGAAGGTCTTAATCGAACCAATATGGGATTGAAACCGGGATCGGGATGAGTTTTTGGCGCGGGAGATGACGTCTTAATCGAACCAATATGGGATTGAAACGATATTCTTATTGTTGACCAATTTTCCCCTTTTTTAGTCTTAATCGAACCAATATGGGATTGAAACGGGGATGTTGATAAATTGCTGGATAAGATCGAGGCGGTCTTAATCGAACCAATATGGGATTGAAACGCCCGACTGTCCCACAATAATTCAAACTCATCCACGTCTTAATCGAACCAATATGGGATTGAAACCCTTATATCCATTTTCCTCCAACGCCTTTTTCACTGTCTTAATCGAACCAATATGGGATTGAAACGTCGTATCATAATACTGCGAACCCAGCGGCGCATCGGTCTTAATCGAACCAATATGGGATTGAAACCCAAAAGCGGGCGGCGAGGCGGCTACGGCGGAGGCTTGTCTTAATCGAACCAATATGGGATTGAAACCGCAGGAGAATGCGGATTTACGAAAACGGCTGGCGGAGTCTTAATCGAACCAATATGGGATTGAAACAAGGTTGATTATCCGCAGGCGGCGCTGGATTTGGCGTCTTAATCGAACCAATATGGGATTGAAACTAACCTGGTTAATTCGAATAAACCGGCGCTGCAAAAGGTCTTAATCGAACCAATATGGGATTGAAACCACGACCAGTTGGTCTATTTTTAAAACTTGATAGAGTCTTAATCGAACCAATATGGGATTGAAACTAGTAAATTTGCAAAGTGTACATTTTCATTAATCCTTGTCTTAATCGAACCAATATGGGATTGAAACCTCTACTATACCAAAATTTATCTCTAATCATTTTAGTCTTAATCGAACCAATATGGGATTGAAACATTTAGACAAAGAAACATTATACAAACCTTTTCCGGTCTTAATCGAACCAATATGGGATTGAAACTTATTTTTTGCCATTTCTCAAGTGGCCAAGTTTTTGTCTTAATCGAACCAATATGGGATTGAAACACCCGCTACATAGTCAAGTTACTTTCCCGTGTTTTCGTCTTAATCGAACCAATATGGGATTGAAACAGTATAGTAATAATAAGTAGTTAAGCAATGTTAACGTCTTAATCGAACCAATATGGGATTGAAACCCGCTTGTTTCTTGGCCGCTATTCCTTTGGCCGGAGTCTTAATCGAACCAATATGGGATTGAAACATTGAGTACTTGAATAAAAATGAAATTCCTTATACTGTCTTAATCGAACCAATATGGGATTGAAACACCGTGTACGGGGAAACACTAAAGTAAATCAGGATTGTCTTAATCGAACCAATATGGGATTGAAACAAATGAATATCAGTTCATTTCTGTTTGTTATCAATGTCTTAATCGAACCAATATGGGATTGAAACGTGAATAGCTTTAATATAGCAAATAATTAACTTGTCTGTCTTAATCGAACCAATATGGGATTGAAACTTGCAAGTGCTAATAATTACTTGCATTTATACATGAAGTCTTAATCGAACCAATATGGGATTGAAACTCATCAACAAAAATTTCTTTTTTAGTTTTCATTTTTTCGTCTTAATCGAACCAATATGGGATTGAAACTTTTATGGAGTCTATTATGTTTACACTTGAATTCTGTCTTAATCGAACCAATATGGGATTGAAACACCTATTGTATTAATTGCACTTAGCTTGTTTTGTGCGTCTTAATCGAACCAATATGGGATTGAAACTACTTTTACTTTATATATATCCCCGGCAATGTCTTTGTCTTAATCGAACCAATATGGGATTGAAACGCGTACGGCCAGTTTTTTTCTAATCGTTCACTTTGTGTCTTAATCGAACCAATATGGGATTGAAACATGCGTTTTTCACGGTCTTGTATTTCCTTTTGTATCGGTCTTAATCGAACCAATATGGGATTGAAACTTTGTAGTAACGATTTCGATAAAGTTTGCCGGGAGGTCTTAATCGAACCAATATGGGATTGAAACAAACTCAAACGGCTTTGTTGCTCGTTTTGTAATGCGGTCTTAATCGAACCAATATGGGATTGAAACACGGAGGCTTAATGTTCAATACTGAAAAAATAGAAGTCTTAATCGAACCAATATGGGATTGAAACATCAAAATGATATTATCCCCGATTGTGCATAAATCAAGTCTTAATCGAACCAATATGGGATTGAAACCAGCAAAATTTACTGGCCCTATTGCAGCAATTCTTAGTCTTAATCGAACCAATATGGGATTGAAACCGATATAACATTATTCTCAATTCCAGCACCGATGCCGTCTTAATCGAACCAATATGGGATTGAAACACACCCGTCAATCCTGCCTTTGCCGCAACCCCGGCGGTCTTAATCGAACCAATATGGGATTGAAACAAAAGCTGCATGATCAGGACGTGGCGACCGGCGATATGTCTTAATCGAACCAATATGGGATTGAAACTCAAAATCTATAACCTGACCATCTTCGGGCCAGTCGTCTTAATCGAACCAATATGGGATTGAAACGTTGTAAATAATTTCCCGAATAAGGTTACAGAAATGTCTTAATCGAACCAATATGGGATTGAAACACCAACTCGGTTCACGATCACTCATTTGCCTTTGGTCTTAATCGAACCAATATGGGATTGAAACGGGGGAAAGGAAATGTTGGTTGTCAGGTTATTTTGAGTCTTAATCGAACCAATATGGGATTGAAACTGATGAACGGGTTAGGGAACTGGAACGGCGGATTAAGTCTTAATCGAACCAATATGGGATTGAAACTGGTTCGGCAAACGATGGAAAACCGGTTTGGCAGGGTCTTAATCGAACCAATATGGGATTGAAACCTCCCTGCTTCCACATAGCCGGCGCACCAAGTTTCAGTCTTAATCGAACCAATATGGGATTGAAACCATCAAGCGCCATTACCAACCACCGTTCCGTTTCTGTCTTAATCGAACCAATATGGGATTGAAACATATTAATTTTGTGCCTGGCGGGGAGCGCGTGGGCGAGGTCTTAATCGAACCAATATGGGATTGAAACGAACACCGCCTCAACCTGCTCTCCAATCCAACCCAGTCTTAATCGAACCAATATGGGATTGAAACTGGGAATAATAAACGCCAGCCACAATGGGAGGATGGGTCTTAATCGAACCAATATGGGATTGAAACTAAGGTGTTGGAATTTTTAAGCAATAACCGTGATAGTCTTAATCGAACCAATATGGGATTGAAACTTGGAAACCGGTGTCCCGCCAATTGCAGAGAATACAGTCTTAATCGAACCAATATGGGATTGAAACACTGCCACTCGTCAATAGTAAAGGCTTCATGTCCTTGTCTTAATCGAACCAATATGGGATTGAAACATGAAATAACAAAGGAACTCACAAATGGCAATTGAAGTCTTAATCGAACCAATATGGGATTGAAACAGCCAAGAACCTACTGCAAAAGTACTGCTACTAACGCGTCTTAATCGAACCAATATGGGATTGAAACTCACAATCCGTATTTGGACAATAGTAACTTTCATCGGTCTTAATCGAACCAATATGGGATTGAAACACCATTTTTTATAACCGATTCCTTTCGGATAGTAATGTCTTAATCGAACCAATATGGGATTGAAACCATAAACAACCGTCGCCACAGCGTTACCGGCCAGTGTCTTAATCGAACCAATATGGGATTGAAACCTTTTTGGGTAAAGCCTGCAAATAACACTTGCTATAGTCTTAATCGAACCAATATGGGATTGAAACTGCCGAGTTCATGGCCAAGAGAAATGATTTTTGAAAGTCTTAATCGAACCAATATGGGATTGAAACCAACAACAAGCTATACCACAACAGCCGGTACAGTAAGTCTTAATCGAACCAATATGGGATTGAAACACCGGTGTAGGAACTCCAACTTATACACCGCACATTGTCTTAATCGAACCAATATGGGATTGAAACTTCTTTTTCCCTTTCTACCAATAACCTGGCTAAATAGTCTTAATCGAACCAATATGGGATTGAAACATAATGCTTTGCCGACAATCGTCTTGGCGAAAGCATGTCTTAATCGAACCAATATGGGATTGAAACATCCTTTGCTGGTTTTCCCAAACGACCCGCCAGAAGTCTTAATCGAACCAATATGGGATTGAAACACCCCTGGCAAAATTTTTGGGGTTTTGTCTGGAACAGTCTTAATCGAACCAATATGGGATTGAAACTCAAAACATTTCGCCTGCCGGAATTTGGCAATATGTCTTAATCGAACCAATATGGGATTGAAACTCCGATTTCAAAAGCCGCCTCGAAAACCCGTCCGCGTCTTAATCGAACCAATATGGGATTGAAACATATTATTGTGATTTTTTCCTGCTGGCCGCCCACCGTCTTAATCGAACCAATATGGGATTGAAACTGAGCCTGCCGGAAACATTTCAAACTGTGCCCACCGTCTTAATCGAACCAATATGGGATTGAAACACCCGGTCGCCGATCTGTGGGGCTACCGGCTCGGTTGTCTTAATCGAACCAATATGGGATTGAAACGCCACTATTTCAAAATTAAACATATCAGAATTTTGGGTCTTAATCGAACCAATATGGGATTGAAACAAATTTATTTCGACATCAAAAAAGCCGGCCCCGGCTAGTCTTAATCGAACCAATATGGGATTGAAACATATATCCTTAGTTATTAGTGTAAAACGTACCAGAAGTCTTAATCGAACCAATATGGGATTGAAACTCGAACGCTTGTTCGCCAAAGTCAAGCCGCAACTGGTCTTAATCGAACCAATATGGGATTGAAACACAATTTGTGGTATCGAAAAAACACGGGAAACAAGGTCTTAATCGAACCAATATGGGATTGAAACCAATGAACACAAAAATGATTTTTTGTCAATGTTGCGGTCTTAATCGAACCAATATGGGATTGAAACAAGCCAGGAAACAAGCGGTAAAGAATTCAATTGTAAAGTCTTAATCGAACCAATATGGGATTGAAACACTAATTTCTTCCAGCTTGAATCGCTCCAAAAGAAGTCTTAATCGAACCAATATGGGATTGAAACACGGAGATACTGGAAGATTCCCTGAAGCCGATAGAAGTCTTAATCGAACCAATATGGGATTGAAACTTGTAAGTGCTAATAATTACTTACGTTTGCGCCTTAAGTCTTAATCGAACCAATATGGGATTGAAACACGGAGATACTGGAAGATTCCCGAAAACCGATAGAAGTCTTAATCGAACCAATATGGGATTGAAACAGCCATTCAATCGGCATTTCTGACTTGGCAATTCTGCGTCTTAATCGAACCAATATGGGATTGAAACTGTTACCGTCCTTATCTTTGCCGCCGCCATGCCGCGTCTTAATCGAACCAATATGGGATTGAAACCGGTGTACAAATTCGCGCCGTATTGGAGCAGCGTGGTCTTAATCGAACCAATATGGGATTGAAACTGAGCATACAGGGAATGGCAGACGACATGAATCGGTCTTAATCGAACCAATATGGGGTTGAAACTTTCAAAGGGAAAATTAAAGGCGGGTACAACCGACCAGTCTTAATCGAACCAATATGGGATTGAAACAGAAAACAGGAAGCCGATACCGATGAAAAAATTAAGTCTTAATCGAACCAATATGGGATTGAAACCTAAAACTTACATTTGGCTGGCCTTTGCCGCCATCAGTCTTAATCGAACCAATATGGGATTGAAACATTACTCCGTTATTAGTTTATAGGAAAAAATTTCTAGTCTTAATCGAACCAATATGGGATTGAAACAATTGCATAAAACACAAAGTAAGTTAAGTATAGTAGTCTTAATCGAACCAATATGGGATTGAAACACAATTTGTGGTATCAAGAAATCGCGGTAAAGTAGGTCTTAATCGAACCAATATGGGATTGAAACAAACAGATAAGAGTAAAAGAAAACTAACATAAAACAGTCTTAATCGAACCAATATGGGATTGAAACCTTCCGAAAAAAATCGGAAGAAAAGAACTGGCTTTAGTCTTAACCGAACCAATATGGGATTGAAACACAAAATCGTGTTACTTTAGACTAATCAGTCTATGTCTTAATCGAACCAATATGGGATTGAAACAGTAATTATCAATACATTTTTCTTGCTCAAGCGTACCGTCTTAATCGAACCAATATGGGATTGAAACTTATTACTATACTTAACTCAATTCGTGCTTTGTGCGTCTTAATCGAACCAATATGGGATTGAAACTTATGCCGATTGATTTCAGGGCCTCAACGCCCTCAAGTCTTAATCGAACCAATATGGGATTGAAACAGAGTAAAAGCCCGGCCAGTAATGAACCGGGCTCGGTCTTAATCGAACCAATATGGGATTGAAACATGGGAATAATAACGTTTTATCCATACGGTGATAAAGTCTTAATCGAACCAATATGGGATTGAAACATGTACGAATACTACCGTATTTACTAAAGTATGTAGTCTTAATCGAACCAATATGGGATTGAAACGTGTTTCCCGCTATTTTGAGATACACACTTGGTGTTGTCTTAATCGAACCAATATGGGATTGAAACACAGGAGAGAAGTATGCAAAAAGTAAAGCCCGTTTTGTCTTAATCGAACCAATATGGGATTGAAACTTAAACGCATTAAAAACCTCATCCGCGCCGTCCAGTCTTAATCGAACCAATATGGGATTGAAACAGAAAACAGGAAGCCGATACCGATGAAAAAATTAAGTCTTAATCGAACCAATATGGGATTGAAACTTCGGATAACGACTCGGTCATCAAATCCGGCAAGTTGTCTTAATCGAACCAATATGGGATTGAAACAA
>Ga0209097_10001285_pt1 | contig 21756 bp, 18 predicted proteins | sample AD_UKC052_MetaG_FD_184419 | JGI IMG/M metagenome (GOLD analysis project Ga0209097, IMG submission 184419) | Active sludge microbial communities of municipal wastewater-treating anaerobic digesters from USA - AD_UKC052_MetaG (SPAdes) (version 2) | ecosystem: Engineered > Bioreactor > Anaerobic >... | reverse complement strand
GACTTTAGTTTTACTTTCTCAGAAAGTGCAGGCAGGTTCTCTGGAATAAGATCTATAAAAGAAGGATGAAGAATTGTTTTGCCATCGTACTTAATTGTATAGCTGATATCATTTTTAAAATAAACCGTTACAACAATTTTTTTATCCGGCGATGTAATAAGCAAACTATCCGATGCAAATAGATCTGCACCAGCAATCAAAGAAAAAACAAAGGAAAATAACCATTTCATACAACTGCAACTTTTTAAAACGTACATTATCTGGCGTATCTACGGCACGCCTCATCTTTTTACTACTACAATTCCCTTCTACCGCTGTTGTGCGCTTACGGCGCAGGTTAGCTTTCAGATTATATCAGTATAAGTAAGAGGCTGTCTAATAAATAAACGTTCTTAGCAGTCGTTTAAAAGAATCTCAGCATTTTTTTTAATTATGGGACAGCCTCTTGTACCTATTTTATAATAATTTAAACGTTGCTTCTTTTACATCCCGGCTGTTACCACCAATAAATAATTTAAAATCACCTGGCTCGGCTACAAATTTTAAATCGCTGTTATAAAACTTAAGGTCATTCACAGAAATTTTAAACTCTACTGTTTTGCTCTCGCCAGCTTTTAATTCAATCTTCTGAAAGCCTTTCAATTCTTTTACCGGCCTGGTGATACTGCCTACCATATCACGCAAATACAATTGTACTACTTCTTTACCGCTCACCCTGCTGTTATTTGTAACCACTACAGAGGCGGTGATAGTTCCACCTGCTTTCAATGTATTACTGCTTAATTTAACGCTGCCGTAATAAAAATCACTGTAGCTCAATCCAAATCCGAAGGGGTACACAGGATCATTGCTTACATCTAAATAATTACTGCGGAATTTTTCAAACCATTTGCCTTCGCCCAATGGACGGCCGGTATTTTTATGATTGTAGTAGATCGGCACCTGTCCAATATTCTGAGGAAAAGTGGTCGTGAGTTTGCCGGAAGGATTTACATCACCAAATAAAACATCTGCAATGGCATAGCCGGCTTCGCTTCCACCAAACCATACATTTAATATGGCTGGTACGTTTTCGCTTTCTGATTTAATCGCCAGCGGCCTTCCTGTAAACAAAACCAGCACAACAGGCTTACCTGTTTTCAGCAACGCAGCAAGTAGATCTTTTTGCACTTGCGGGATTTCGATATTGCTGCGGCTGCTGCTTTCTCCACTCATTTCCGCACTCTCACCAAGGGCTGCCACAATTACATCTGCATTTTTTACAGCATTCACTGCTTCATCAATTATTTCCTGTGCTGGGCGCATATCCCTTTTAAAATCTTTTCCGAACATACCGGCCCTTTCCTCAAACTTTGCGTCTGCATCCAGGTTACTTCCTTTTGTATATACAATCGTTGCCTTATCTCCCACAACCGTTCTTAATCCTTCAAAAAGAGATATAGCTTTGTCAAATCTTGCAGCCACGGCCCATGTACCGGGCATATTTTCTTTTGCATCTGCCAATGGACCCACCAATGCAATGGTTCCTTTTTTCTGTAATGGAAGGATACCGCCCTGGTTTTTCAACAATACAAAACTTTGTGCAGCTATCTGCCTTGCTTCGGCACGGTTGGCATCTGTGAATACTTCTTTTGCAGCTCTTTCCTCGCTGCAGTATTTATAGGGATCATCAAATAAACCCAATGTATATTTTGCTTCTAAGATCCTTCTGCAGGCGGCATCAATTTGTGCCACCGTTACTTTACCTTCTTTTAAAGATTTTTGCAAAGTGGTGAGAAATCCTTCACCTACCATGTCCATATCAATGCCTGCCCTCATTGCTAAACCCGACACTTGCTGCAGGTCACCCATACCATGTGCTTCCATTTCATTGATACCTGTGTAATCGGTCACAACAAAACCTTTAAACCCCCATTGTTTACGCAGCACATCCGTCATTAAAAATTTACTGCCTGTTGCAGGAATACCATCCACTTCGTTGAACGATGCCATTACGCTTCCAACACCAGCTTCTACCGCAGCTTTGTAGGGCAACATATAATTATTAAACATACCCACCCGGCTCATGTCTGTTGTATTATAATCCCTGCCTGCTTCTGCAGCACCGTACATGGCATAGTGTTTTACACAGGCCATGATGTTATTATTTTTATAAGAGCCGGTGGTGCCCTGGTAACCTTTTACCATAGCTCTTGCAATTTCACCGCCGAGGTAAGGGTCTTCGCCATTTCCTTCTGCGATGCGGCCCCAGCGTGGGTCACGGGCTATATCCACCATGGGTGAAAAGGTCCAGTTGATGCCATCCGCACTTGCTTCCTGGGCAGCGATCTGTGCAGTTCGTTCAATGGCTTTCATATCCCATGTACAACTTAACCCTAACGGTATCGGGAACACGGTTTCATAACCATGTATCACATCCATGCCAAATATCATGGGTATTTTTAAGCGGCTTTCTTCTACGGCCACTTTTTGCACAGCTTTAATTTTTGCAACGGTCTTTATATTAAACAACCCGCCTACTTTTCCTTCTTTTATTTTTTTACCGATGTCGGAGTTCGATGCCTGCCCTGTAACGATATCACCGCTACCGGGTAAATTTAACTGGCCGATTTTTTCTTCCATTGTCATTTTTTTCATCAATGCATCAATGAAGGTTTTCATTTTTGCATCTGCTGGTTTTGCCACAGGCAAATTTTGCGCACTAACGAAATGACTTGCTGTGAATGCAACAAGCAATAAGAGTGTCTGTCTCATGTTTCTTTTATTTACGGTTATTCAATTTTTATTAAGAATGATCACATTGCCACCGCCCTGTGATAAGTTAATTTTTATTTTACTTGTATTGTCTACTTGCCTTACTTCTTTTTTTAAATGATCAGGATTAACATTCACATCATCAGCATCGCTATAAATGGTGGCAGTATAATTCCCCGCTGGTAAAAAGTTCATTTCGATATCCACTTCATGTTTATCATGATTGGAAACGGAACCAATATACCAATCATTTCCCTTTCGTCTTGCGATCGAAATATACTCATCTATTTTTGCATTGGTAACATGTGTTTCATCCCAGGTGGTGGGAATGTGCTGAAGCACTTCAAAACCAGGTTGACCGGTATAAGCATCGGGATAATCACATAACATGCCCTGGTAATTTTCCATTACCACATACATTCCGAGCATGTGGCAACGGGTTCCCATAACCAATGGCCTTGTATACTGCACCTTAAATGCACCTCTTCCATTTTGATGCGGCATACCAAAAGCCCGGAAACCTCCCTGGTGATAATCAGTTGAACCAGCTAACATTCTTGTAAACACAATATTCAGATCATCATCCACCGTAAGTGTAGTGTCCCATTTATAGGTTTCATAATTCAAGGTTCCTTCTCTTGTAAATTCATTCGGGTAAGTCCGGTGCAATCCTGTGGGTTTGTAAGCTCCATGAAACTGTATGTGCAAATGATGTTTTGCTGCCTTCACTAAAATTTCATTCTGGATGTTTACCATTTCCTGGTCATCCCTGTCCATAAAGTCAACCATCATTCCGCTTAATCCCCATTCTTCAAATATGGCAAAGGCAGTATCCAGTTTTGGATACAATGCTTTCCAGTGTACCCATACTCTTACACCAACGCCTTTCGATTTGGCATAATCACACACCTGCTTCATATCAAGCCAGTCAACTGGTTTTGTTACATCCACGTTATTCCCGGGTTGATATCCACCTCCATCATTGGTATACCATTCATGCCCGTTAGCTTCTACAACCGTATGATACTTTATATTATTAGCCGCACAAAAATCTATGTAATACTTATTTGTCTCAAAATTATTGCCCACAGCAAAATTGGTGTCTGGTATAATGGTGCCATTCCACCAGGGGAAGGTGGTGGTGCCGGTTTTTATCCAGTTAGTTTCTTTTAGAGCCAGTGGTGGGCAAAGGGTGGTGAGCATACTTGATTCTATCAATGTTCCGATACGATTGCCTATCATCATCACCCTCCATGGGGTTTGGTGTGGCAATGTAGCTTTTACCTTTATGTCTGTTTGATTGGGTAACGGAGATAGTTGGCTTGTAAGAATGCCATTTCTTTTTACCAGGTACATTCCTGCATAATCTAATAACGCAGCTTCTGTTATTGCCATGAATGTAATGTTGGGAAATTGCAGCAATACAGGCATATCCATTAATGTGTCGTTCTTTATTTCATTTAAAGGAGCGGTTATATAAAGCCCTTCATGCGATGTGGTATAATTGGGAAGTTGTAATGCTTTTATTATTGGATTGCCAGCTACTTTAAACTGTGTTTGTTCTTCTAATAAAGTGAAGCTTTGTTTGCCTTCCTGTTCTGGAAATACATACCTGAAAGCAATTCCATCGTTAAATGCTTTTACTTCTACATTCACACCATACCCTCCACTTTCCAAAAATATTACTGCCTTTTTATATGGATGACTTACCGAAGACCTCTTGCCTACAATTAAAGAATAGTTTTCAATTCCTGTACTATACTCAGGCATTTTTTTCAGCTTGCAGTTTTGTGACATTTTTACATCATCAAATACAAGATCAAGTGATGATTTTTGTATAAGTAATTGTTTACTGTAAGCAACAGAATAATGTGGTTTGTTTTGTTGCATGGAGAAAGAAAAAACAATACTGCCATCGGGAGATGTAAGCTGCATGCTTTTTTGAGCAACGAGATCGCTGCACAACAAAATCAAACAACAGGCAGTAATAAATTTCATACAATTACTTAACGAGATGAGGTAGTATTGCTTTTTGCCATATGCGGTATCCCTTTGCATTCATGTGCAGGTTGTCTTCAATAAAAATATCTTTCATTATAGTTCCGTCTTTATTAAACATCTTTGGCCACACATCGATAAATGCCGTTTTCCTTTTTCCAGCGAGGTATTTTTTTATCAGTCTATTGGCTTCTTTCATTACAGGCCACAAGTGCTGCCTGCTTGGGCTGGGTTTTAAGGAAACAAAAGCAACCGGAACCGCAGGATTATCATCACGGATAATTTTAAACAATGATTTAAATCTATCGAGTACCATTTGTGCTGTCGTTTCATCGGAATAGGCTACATCGTTTTCCCCACAATAAATTACAACCTGTTTTGCATGATACGGGGTAATTACAGCATTGGCATAGCGTATCACATCCTGCAAGGTGGAACCACCAAACCCCCGATTGAGAATCGTATGTTTTGGGAAATAGTCCTGTACATCTTTCCACATGGTAAAGGATGAACTGCCAACAAAAAGGATTGCATCTTTTGGCGGCATGCTGTCTTTATCCTGCTCTTTGAAAGCCTGTATATCATCATAAAAGGGAGGAGGTTGCTGGGCATTAATAGTGCTGCAGCAAAAGAGAAAGGCAAGTATCAGTTGTAATTTTTTCATCAATCTACTTTTATCGTTTTAGTTCTCTCACTTGTTCCATTTTCATTCACGGCTTCTATAGAATAATAGTAAGCCTTTTGCAGATCCATCCCTTTCATCCAGTATTCATTATTATTATGCACCATAATGCTGGTGTATAATTTATCTGGGTGTGTACCATAATAAATATTGTAAGCGAATGCATTGTCCACTGGTTTCCATTTGATAAAGGCGCTGCGTTTATCTTTTTCGGTACGCAATACGATAAAGCCTTTTACCGCTTCAGGCTTTTCTCCATTGCCATTGCCAAACACCCTTAACCCACTGACAGCAAACTTCCCGGTGGGCATATGAATATTTTCAAGTTTAATATACCTCGCCTGCACTGCTGTTGGAAGTTCAATATATTCATGCGGCACATCTTTTTTATTGTTGCTTTTATCTAACAAGACCGTCCATTTTTTCCCATCTACAGAATAATACAATTTGTACTGGTGATATAAGCCAATCGTTTTTCCCAGGAAGATACTGTCCATTTCTTTTGGAAAACTTATATCCTGGTCTGCATAATTAATTTGTATGGCATTAACAGTGGAAAGCTTTCCCAGGTCAGTTTGGATGAATTCGCCTTTATTGCCTGTTGCAGCGCTCCAGTAAGTTTTTGCCAGTTCATCTACTGCATTATTTGCATGGAAGCCGCCCAGCGTGGACGATACCTGTACAGGTGTATTATAATTCAACAGCATCCAGCCGGTGAAATAACCAGATTTGCCGTTGCTGCCATAATTTGTTCCGGAATACCCCGGCGCCGGCACATAGTGGGGATAATCTCCAAAAGTAGTGTTGCAAAACATGGTGCCGTCCGCATCATAACCAACTGGCCAAATGCCAAGCCTTCTTTCAAAAGTATTTTTTACGGATATAACGGTAGTGGATACATGCCAGTAATTTTTATAATTGTCCTGGAAAGTGGCACCATGGCCTGCTCCTCTTACAAAACCTCCCAGCTTCATACTCAAGGGATCGCTTTGTGCTTCGAAGGGACCGAGTGGATCATTCCCCACCAGCAACCCATCTGCATAGCCACTGAACTCAGTGCCGGGCGCACCATACTGAAGATAATATTTGCCATTGTGTTTTGTCATGTGGCTGCCTTCGATAAAAGGGTCAAGAAAAGTGTTGTCCATATGTTCGCCAAAGCGCTGCCAGCCAAAACGCCAGGGTTCCAGCAGGTACATTTCTTTCCTGGTGCCAATGGGCTGAAACGTTTTCCTGTTCAATTCAATTCCGTACATGGGAAACTTATTGCTGCTGCCATTGTACATGTACAAACGGCCGTCATCATCGGTAAAGAAAGATGGATCCCAGCCCCCGATCTCAAAACTATCTACCAATGGTTTCCAGTTATTGGCTTTAGGATCGGTGCTCATCCATATCGTAAACTTGCTGGTGTAGGTTGAACCAAAAACGATCATGGTATCACCGATAATACCCACGGCAGGCGCACACAGTTCATCATAGCCCTCATTCCAGGGGCGCAAAAATTTTTTTGAGATAAAATTCCAGTTCAGCATATCATGGCTCCACCAATATCCCCACTGGTTAGTGCTGAATAAATAATAATCTCCTTTGTAGGTTACAATTACCGGGTCCGCTGTGGCCCGATGCCTGCCCCACTCGCTGAAGTTGGGGATGGGAGAATAGCCATAATCAATGTTAATGGGATTGCAGTAGGTTTTTTGCTGGCAAAAAGCCGCTGATTCGCAGATTATTACAATTGAAAGTAAGAAGATTAGCTTTTTCATATTAATGTGATTGCCCCGGATTGTATTTCGATTTATTTTGCCGCAGATTCGCAGATTAAATTTTATGTTTTTTAAAATCTGCGAATCTGCGGCCATTTTCTAAATTCTTAATGACTCATAATTATTCTTTTGTATTCCAATGACTTTTCATGAAAGTTTATCAAAAGGCCAATTTCCAGCCTTGATATAGCCAGATAGTTCATTACTTGAGCATAATGCTCTTCGACCATCCCTTTTTTTGATTTCACTTCCAAAATAATTTTGTCAAACACTACAAAATCAGCATAAAATTTATGTGGTAAAATTGTTCCCTTATAATTTACAGCATACTCTTTTTCTCTTTCATAAAAAATACCATTCTGTTTAAACTCATATTCATAAGCATCTTTGTAAACAATTTCTGAAAAGCCTTTACCCAGTTCCCTATGAATTTCCATAGCAATCCCGATTATTTTATAAGTTTCCTCCTGGTAAGGATAGTTTGCCCCTTCATACTGTGTCATAAATTATATTTTAAGGTTAAAAAAACAACATCTGTAATTATAATCCGCGGCCATTTTCTTGTTTCAAATCCAATCTGCGAATCTGCGGTAATTTTTCTTCTCAAATCTGATCTGCGAATCTGCGGCAATTTTCCTTCTCAAATCTAATCTGCGAATCTGCGGCAATTTTCCTTCTCACAAATTCCCCTTCCTCATTTCTTCCACCGCATACTTTACCGCCCTTGCAGTAAAAGCCATATACAAAATAGACGGGCTTTGACTTCCGGTACTCGTCATGCAGGCACCATCCGTAACAAAAACATTTTTGCAATGATGCAATTGGTTCCACTCATTCAGCATAGACGTTTTGGGATCACTGCCCATCCGGCAACCTCCCATTTCATGTATATCCAAACCGGGCGGCTGTTTGTTGTCGTACGTATTCACTTCTTTAACACCGCAAGCTTCCATCATTGCCTTACCCTGTTCTAAAAAATCTTTTACCATCTTATCATCATTATCATCATACCCAACAGAAGTGATCAACAAAGGAATACCCCATTGATCTTTTTGATCTTTACTCAATCTTACATGATTGCTCTCTTTAGCGATGGTTTCTCCCTGCATGTACATATACACACTCCACCTGCCGGGTTCACTCATTGCTTCTTTGTAAGCAGCACCCAACTGGGGTTCAACACTGGCATTCAATTTTTCACGGCTGGCACCGGAATACACAACATACCCACCAACAAAATCTGTTTCCTTCTTTTCTACATTCCTGAAATTGGCCATGATACATTCCACCGGTTTGGACACTTTATAATACCAGTCTTCAAACCCATCCACGTATCCCCACATGCTTCCCCGGTAGTTGTGAAAACAAATGTATTTACCCAATGTGCCACTATCATTACCCAGGCCATTGGGAAAACGGCTGGAAGTTGAATTCAATAAGATCAAATTACTGTTGAGCGCAGAAGCATTTACAAAGATGATGTCCGCAAAAAACTCAGTTGCTTCTTTTGTATTGGCATCGATCACTCTTACACCCAATGCTTTTTTCTTTTGATCATCATAAATAACAGAATGGACAACGGAATCGGGCCGGATAGTAAGGTTGCCTGTTTTATTTGCCCAGGGCAATGTGCTGCTCACGGAACTAAAGTATCCACCCAGCGGACAACCCCTCATGCACAGGTTCCTGTTCTGGCACTGGCTGCGGTTTTGCTCTGCATAAGTTTCTTTTGCTTCGCTTATATGTGCCCATCTTCCTGGCACATAGTGCCTGCCAAATTTTTCTTTGATAGTTTTTTGAAAATGCTTTTCAACAGCATTTAATTCGTAAGGAGCCAGAAACTCTCCGTCAGGCATAGACGCAATGCCGTCTTTATTGCCGGTTACACCAATGAACTTTTCTACATGGCTGTACCAGTCTTTAATATCGTCATAACCAATGGGGAAGCTTTCGCCGTAGCCGTATCTATTGGGTGCAGTAAAATCATAAGGACTCCATCTTGCACAGGCACGTCCCCAGGTGAGTGACTTGCCGCCAACCTGGTAACCTCTTATCCAGTCAAATGGTTTTTCCTGTATATAAGGGTGGTCTGCATCTTTTACAAAAAAGTGTTGCGTGGTTTCGTCATAGCCAGCGGCTTTAGTAATCAGCGGATTGTTTCTTCTTGTTTCTTGTGTTATATTTCCTCTATGCGGCAATTCCCACCTTGATAAATTAGCAGTAGGGTAATCTTTGATATGCTGTACATCCCGGCCTCTCTCCAGTACCAGTGTTTTTATTCCCTTCTCACATAATTCTTTTGCTGCCCAGCCACCGCTGATACCACTACCGATCACGATAGCACCGTATGTGTTGGCCATTTTTCCTTTGGAGTTAATATTTACACTGGTGCTATCTGGCATTGCTAATATTTTTTTCTTGGTTTAAATAATACAAAGTCCAATCCCCATTTTACCGGCCCGGTAAAGAAGAAAAGTAATGCCAGCATAGCAAATAAAAACGGGTGCTGGTTTTCGTACCAGAATTTACCATCTCCCACTTTGAAACAGATAAAAAGCATATCTGCCATCATGAATAAAGCAGACAATTTTGTAAACAAGCCAATCGTTAAAAAAATGCCCGTCACGAGTTCAAGTCCTTTACCAAGATACACCATGAAAAGCGGATACGGAAGACTTTTTATTACTTCCCAATCAGTATAACCTTTCATCAGGTCGGGCTTAAAAACCTCCAGACCGTGATAGGCCATCAACAACCCGGTAACTATCCGTAGAAAAAACAGTCCATTGTTTTGCCAAAAAGGTTGAGGTGAAAAAAGTATTGACATGATAAAGCAGTTTTCGGTTTTACAAATAGTGAATTAAAAATACAGGCTAACTTATTCATAATGATATTGCCTAATACGAAAATATTTGTCCGCCCTTTTTTATACTGTAGCGCTGGTGTATTTTTTCTGCTTCTTCCACAAACTCATTTACATCTGCGGTATTAAAAGCAAACAGATCATAATGACAGGGTATTACACATGCAGCATTGATTGCTTTTCCAAGTGCTGCTGCTTCTTTACAATCTAAATTTCCGGCCACTTTCCGCTCCGGTCTATTCCCGTTAATGGGCAATATAGCCACATCGATTTTAAAAGGCTGTAACAGATCAATCATTTCATCAAACCACAAAGTATCGCCGCTGTGATAAATATGATATTCGCCAAAAGCAATCACATACCCCATGTATTTACAATGGCCACTTTCATCCCTGTCGATTTCATTGTGTTTTGCCGGAATGCCATGAAAAGTAAACCCATCAATGCTTACAGATTGTCCATCATTCAAACCAATTGGAAAACCGGGATCGCACTGCACTCTGTCGGCAACAAAACTCCTGTTGGCTTCTGGGATAATAAACTGAACAGCGGGATTGTTTTTTATAACAGGCACCAGTGTTTCCGCATCTAAGTGATCGGTGTGGTTATGACTGGAGGTAACAACAGAAATATTTTTCAACATCGCTGGTTGTACCACCAGTTCACTTATTCGAGTATGCGGTTTATCAGTTGCTGCATATTTTTTTGTTAATGAATCAGATAAATATGGATCGATCAAAACCCTCTTTCCCTTCCACTGCAATAAATAACCACTTTGCCCCAGCCACCAGAGATGAAATCCGTTTTCATCTGGCAGGAGAGCATCCATTTCTGAGATCAGTTCTGCGTCTTTTTTATATGCTGCTATCATCTTACTTCTTTAGAAACCTGCTTATGCACCTCACCTCCCTTCCTCCTATCCTTTAGGAGAAGAGGCGGTACTTCATCACTATATTAAACTTCATACCTTCCACATTTACTTGTTTCTCTTTAATCAGCATTAAAAATCTACTCCAGCCGATATGAAAACATTCTAAATTTTTGAACTGTTGCCTTATTCTCCTCCTTTGGAGGAGTTAGAGGAGGCCTTCCCTCACCCTCTTTGCACCCTTTACCATATTCACCAGTTTCTGCCTGCTGGCCCACCTGGCGGTTTGGCTTAATCCGCAGTCAGGCGCCACCGATAGTTTTTCTGCCGGAACGTATTGCAAACATTTTTTTATTCTTGCCACCACATCATCCACACTCTCTATATAATAATTTTTTACATCAATGATTCCAACGGCAACATTCATTTTTTCTGCAAATGGAGCCAGCAGTTCGATCTCTGCAAATTCACGGTTTGCCATTTCAATATGAATTTCATCCACCGTCATGTCTAAAAAATCGGGAAGCATCGGTTGGATACTCCTATATCCAACCGGCCTCCCTTTAAAATTACCAAAACAAAGGTGTGTGCTTAAATTACACCTGCCAACTACGGCTTTAACGGTACGGTTAAAAATATCAACAAATTTCTTAGTATCTTCTTTATAAGCGTAACAACTCATGCTGGGTTCATCTACAGTTATTTCTGTACAACCAGCTTCCACCAGTGCTTCCAGTTCTTTGCTGATGATGGGTAACAATGCTTCTGTAATATCAAAACGGGATGTATAATTTGCGTTGGGCAATAACCGGCCGCTTAAAGTATACGGACCAGGAATGCTTGCTTTTAGAACAGGGCCTGCGGGTGCCAGTTTTTTTAAGCGCTCGAATTCTTTTACCGCTCCCAATCCATTGGGTGCTTTTAGTTCACCCACGATATTATTTTTTCCACGCTGGTCATGTGCCGGTGGGCCAAATTTTCTTGTCTCGGCTTCATTGTTTTGAATGCCCTGGATAAAACCGTAAAAAGACAGGTTAAAATCAAGCCTTGTCTGTTCGCCATCTGTAATCACATCCAGTCCGGCTGTCACCTGGTCATGCACAGCCGCAATTACAGCATCTTCAATCATCTCTTCCACATCAGCAGCGCCAAACTGGTGTAGGTTTTTTGATGCGAACTCAAGCCATCCGGGGAAAGGATAGCTTCCAACGACTGTTGTGCGGATGGGAATATGGCTCATAATTGTTTTGGTTTGAGGGAATTAAATTCTTTAGTTCACGGCTGCTGAATCTACGATATGGCTTCATTGGCGACGCACCGTTCAACAGTTATATTCTATTGGGCAGGCGAAGACAGCGGGCTATCTTTCAGATACCGTTTTAAGGACACAAGAAAAGCAGGTTTCCCCTAAAGAGAAAGTGGTTATTTTTATTCATAACAAGTCAGTAAAAACCCGCCGCAAAAGAAGTACTTTCCAAATGGCTTTCATATCTTTTCAAAAATTTTCAACCGCTTGTAATGAAAACACTCCGCTTCAGCAACTACGAAGAATTATCGGCTTATGCTGCCAATGAAATTGTACAAAGTATTAAAGAAAAACCTACGCTTACGCTCTGCCTGGCTTCAGGCCACACACCTTTGCGTACTGCCGAACTGCTGGTGAAGCAACTACTGGATGAAAAAGTGGATTATTCCCGGATTAGCTTTTTCGGGTTGGATGAGTGGGTGGGATTGCCTCCTGAAAATGAAGGCAGCTGTTTCTATTTCTTTAAAACAAAATTATTTGAACCACTGCAGTTACCTCCTTCTCAATATCATTTATTGAATGCCATGGCGGAGGACCTGGATGCCGAGTGTAAAAAGATGGATGCCCTTATTGATGACAAGGGTGGCATTGATGTGATGCTGGTGGGAATCGGTATGAATGGACATATAGGTTTTAATGAACCCGGCACTCCGTTCAACAAATTCTGCCATATTGCAGAGCTGGATGATACTACGAAAACCGTAGGGCAAAAATATTTTAAAGAGCAAACTGCTTTACACCAGGGTATTACCATCGGGCTTGGACATTTAATGAATGCCAAAAAAGTTTTTTTAAAAGCAGATGGAAAAAGAAAAGCGGAAGTGATACAGAAAACTGTAGAAGGTGACATCACAGAAAGTTTTCCTGCCAGCATTATGCAGCAACATGCCAATGGATTTGTAATTGTGGATGAAGAAGCCGCATCATTACTCACAAAATAACAGGGGCCACGAATCACACCAATCTGCACGAATTTTTTCTTCGTGTTCATTCGTGTAATTCGTGGCGGAAATAACATGAGCAAAGCTACCGCACTCCGGATCGTTTACTTTTTAGTGTTTTGTTGCACGGGTGCCTGGTTGCCCAAGTTGTACGACTATTGTGTATATAAACAACTCAGCAGTACACAAAGTGCCCTCATACTCAGCATTACTCCCATCATGATGTTTGCAGTGCAGCCCCTGTATGGTTTTTTGGCTGATAAATTCGGACATAAAAAAACGCTGTTGCTTTCTACTTTGCTGGCATCCATAAGCTACACCGGATTTTTATTCAATGTTGGTTTTGGTGAATTGATCATTGTAACCATTATCATGTCGGTGTTTTACAATACTATTCAGCCGGTACTGGACAGCATGGCGCTGCAGATAGCAAAAACCAATGATAAATTTTCATACGGAAGCCTGCGGTTTTATGGTGCAGCCGGGTTTGCTTTTACCAGTATCCTTACCGGAAGGATGATTGATTCCAACAATATCACCGTGATATTTATTGTATCAGCCGTTACGATGTTGATTGCATTTATTTTTTGTTTTTTCCTGCAGGATGAATTGCATGAGAAAACTTCGGGCAGTGCTTTCAGCAATGTGTGGGGCGTTTTGAAAAACCGTTCTTTGCTGTTCTTATTATTTTGTGTATTCCTCGTTTCAATGGGCGCTACCACCATCTGGAATTTTTATTCATCCTACTTAAAAGAAAATGGCGCTAACGATTCGTTCGTAGGAAACGGTTTGGCATTCCAGGGTTTGTGTGAGCTGCCGTTGTTTTACTTTTCTGCCAGGATCATTTTAAGGCTTGGTTTAAAAACTACCTTGCTTATTACAGTAAGCGCAACCGTGATCAGGATGATCTTATATCATTTGATATCAAACCCGGTAGCCACCTTACCAGTAGAGTTGCTCCATGGTTTTAGCTGGAGCCTTTTTTGGGTGGTATGTGTAGAGTATGTAAACAAACTGGTGGATGAGCACTGGCTGGCTACAGGACAATCGTTATTGTACGCTGCCTATTTTGGGGTTGGTGCCATTGCCGGAAATTACTGGGCAAGTTATTTTATTGACAATGGTATGAAAGTGGCGGATGTGTTTTTAATAAATGCAGGCGTTGTGGCGCTGGCATTTGTTTTAATTGCTATATCAATGAAAAAAATCAGCAGTAGCCCACAGCCACTGAAGTAAGTAACTGCACTATTCCAAACTTAACAGGGCACAACCTTTCAATAAAGGAATATCGAGTTCCATTTCTTTCTTATATTTTTTTGCAGCGATTTTTTTCCACTCGGTTCTGCCTGGGTACAACACTTTTACAAGGATGGTTTCTTTGCCCAGTAAATTATAAGGCAACCGTACAATTAATTTTGCAGCGCTTGCTTTACCGTGTATAACTGGTATTACCCTTTATGATTCACTTTAAAAATATTCGCTCTTGCACTGCTGTCTTTTACTGTAAGAACGTTTGGTGCCAATATCCAATGCCTGCCTTTTATGGCGTTAAACATTGGTCCATAATCCAAATAAAATTTTTCGATGGATGAGTCAGGGCTTATTGTATGATCGTTGCCCGGAAAAGGAACGGTAAGAAAGGTGCCCATATATAAATGATGCTGGAAATAAGCATCCGGGTCGGGTTTGAAATCTGCTTTGCCTGTTGTCCATGCAATGATGGGTTTAAACATGGCCATTTGTGCACATAAATTCAGGCTGTGCGGAAAATTTCCATACTCGTCATAAAAACCATCCATCTCTTCCATCAGATCCATCCGCCTGTAAATTGGATTGCAAAAAATAACCTTGCCGTTTTGGTGCATCAGCGGGCCAAGCTTAGCCATCAGCTTTTTCCATGACAATACCAGCGACCTGGTTTTATTTTGCTGTACAAAACTAACGCCGTCATCCCCATTACCATTGTAATACCGTAACCAGTCCATCCTGTCAATACAAATGCCGGATGATGCCGGTATCTTTTCAAGGTGCAGTTTTGCCTGTGCTAATAAAAACGACTGGTAGGTTGAGTCGCCCGGGTCCATTGCCACACAATTTTCCCAATTTGAAAAAATGGGCCGTTCATCCCAATCGGGTACGAGAACAGGCGGCCGCAATATGCCCGTGCTTAATTTATTATGGCCAGGTTGTCCAAAACTGTATGGAATCATTTTTGTCCCATTGCAAAACGGTTTCTACAGTAACTGTCCAGGGGCTTCCAATGCCCTTGATCTCAATATCCCATTACAGCCCGAATTTTTTCTTTGTCACGCTATTGATCACTATACATTCGTTATCAAAATAGCGGATGGTTTGTTTTGTTATGACGCTGTTGCTGTCATTCACTAATAACTGCGGAGTACCAATAACTTTTGTTTGGGGCAAAACTGTTTCAAGAAAAAAATACCTTCCTGGGTTGCTGGAAGAAATACTGCCTTTTATTTTTCCTTCCCCGAATGCTAACGATAGTGGAGCATTTTGTGCAGCTACCCATGTTGATAGTAGAAGAAGATAAAACAGCATTAATAAATTACCTGAACGGTTCATGCAGATTTTAGATTGGGTTAAATCATTCCAGGATATCCTGCTTTAGCTGCTCCACGCACCAGTCTACAAAATTGACCACCTGGTCTTCCACTGGTGCATAAGGCCCGGGGCGGTAACCATGCGTTTCAATGCCACGGAAATTATTTTCACACAGTTGTCCGTCCTGGTCGCCGGTAACTTCCCAAAACTGGGTTAGCCGTTCCAGTGAGTAATCTTTTCCTTCTTCGGCGTTTTTATCTACCAGCCAGCAAAATTCAACATCTGTTGTGGAAGCATTTACAGGTGTTACCCTCATCGTCCAGATATAATCACTCACAGCATCCATCCAAAAGTTGGGATAGTTTACCAAACCCACTACACCGGCGTCATGGTTTGTATGATTGCCCATGGGAATGGATATCTTTTTTCCATCAACGCTATAACTTTCTATTCCTGGGCGGAGAGGATAACGGATGGCATAAGTTGTAGTGCCTGGTGTTACTTCCACCAGTTCTGTTGCAAGCCCGTTCGCATTCCATTCTTTTCGCTTTGATAAAGTAAGCTCATGGGTATCCTCCCTCAGGTTGGCCCCTATCACTGCACCGCAATATTCAGGATGAGCGCCGCCGCAGTGATAACACTCCCTGAAATTTTCCGCCACCAGTTTCCAGTTGGCCCTAAGGGTGTAATGTTTAATGCTGGCTACTTTTGCTTCATTGATCTTATAGGGATTTACATAAGGCGCTATGCTTTTTTGTATAGGAGTAAAATCGGGTGCTTCCGCTGCCAAAGAAATAAATATCAGTCCCTCCACTTCTTTCACATGCACCGAACGCAAATGATAGTCCTCTTTGCAAAAATCATCCGGCATCATCCGTGCATTGAGGAGTGTTCCATCTTTATCAAACACCCATTGATGATAAGGGCAAATTAATTTAGCGGCATTGCCTTTTTCATGTAAACAGATGGCGGAACCCCGGTGAGTGCAGGTGTTGTAGTGGGCATGCACTTCCCCTTTGCTCCCACGGATAATGATGATGGCATCCTGCTGCAGGTTGTACAAAAAATAATCCCCGGCCTTGGGTATCTGCGCTATGTTTCCTGCAAACAGCCAGTGCTTTTGAAAAATGCTTTTCCATTCGGCGGCAAACATTTCTTCACTCAGGTAAAATGGCTGCTCCAGGCTGAAGCCGGATCTGTACCGGTTCACTAAATCTTTAACATGATCATTTTGCATACAATTATTTTTGATGGTGCATCAATTCACTTCTTTAAAACAAAACAGCTTTTGTGGGTTATCGTAAAATATTTTCTTTAGATATCCCGATAAACTACGTTTGTTCATTTGCTCCTGAAAATTAGTGAGCAAATAATTTAACCCGGGGCCGCCACCATAACTTTTCCAGTAAGAACTTCTTGCCATATCCATACCAACCGTTATTTGGTCAGCAAAATCAGGCAATAATTTTTCAAGTAAAGTATAGGTCCAGTTATCTTCATCGTTCTTCCACCGGAAATGACTATCGTACTCTACATACACACCGGTTTGCATCAACGCTTTGTGGTAACCCAGGTCTTTATTCCTGTCCATATGCGATAACACAAGATGCTTTACATCAGCGCCAAGTTCTACAAATAATTCCACCTGCTCCATTGCCTGCTCTCCATCTGTTGTGTGGGTGAGTATGGGCACACCGGTTTGTTGATGTGCATTCACCACCGCATGAAATATTTTATGCTGGTGCGCTGTAAATTTTTCTTTGCCTGTGGCCAGTTTAATTAAGCCGGCTTTGTGTACGGTCCGTTTCACTATCGGGCAACTGTAATCGTATTCATCAATGCCAGCTGTAATATCTTTTATGAAGAGGTCTGTTAGTTCCTCTTCTGTAACAAAATACCGCCAGTGATTGGGGCGGTAATATTTTTCCAGATGAATGCCGGTTGGTACAATAATTTGCACGCCTGTATTTTTTGACACCGCAGACAGCTTCATCACATTGCGGCCACAGGCGGCAGGCATGGTGTCCACCACTGTTCTTCCACCGGCATTGTAAAAATGATGCAGCTCTTCACTCACCTTGTGCACATCGTTTAATATAAAATCTTTGTTGCCCATTGTTACAAAACCTTCTTCAATAATGATGTGCTCATGCGAATAGGTTAATCCCATTTCCGCAGGAAGTATATCACCGAGTACTGTTCTTACAAAAGGCATGTTTCGCTTTTTTATTTTGATTCGATCACCAGTCTTTTAAGGCATCATCGTTGCAACCAGGCTTTGTCAGTTCATCTTCAGCGAAAATGAATTTTAATCAATCCTTTCATTGGCATACAAGATGGCTTCTTTTTCCGCATTGTATTTATGCGATTGGCTATGCCCATCGTTTTGATATGCCGCCCTTTCAGGGTTACTAATCTATTATGTTTTGCAATTTGCAGCGGGTTACACCCGCTGCTACCCATATATCGCCCCGATGGTGCTAAGCATTTAATAAGCAATTCGTAATACGCTACATCAAAATGATACCAGTATGTATGCCGTACATGTGAGATTAAAATATGCTCTTCCGCCGGATGAAATATTTCAACAAACCTTCAGCCACCTGAATATTGAAAAATACTACGCTGCTGGTAACAAAAAAGATCTATTCCCCTCCATAATAGTTCCTTCCTTTCGGGAAGATTCAGGTAGGGCTGTTATTCTTCCACCCGTTCCTCGATGTATCCGCCACTGCAACAGGCATTTCTAATACGGCCCCAATAACAAGCAATTGTTGCTGCAGCATTTTTATATCAACACTACTTGCACTGCAGTCATGATACAATGATAACACGGTTGCTAACCCTGCCGCCTGGCCCATACTCATGGTTTGCGCCATGGAGCGGCAACTGGCATGTGCATCGTGTGTGGCTGAAAAACATCGGCCCACCACCCATACCGTTTCACCTGCAGCCGGCACAATGGTTCCATACGGTACCCCATATACGCCATTTCCGGGAACATACTGCCAAACCGTTTCGCTCTCTCCATCCTTTCCCATGCGATGGTCTTCAATAGGGGCGCCACATAAAAAAATGTTGTCGCCAGGAATTAGGGCGTTCATACAATCTTCCTTGGTAAGCCGATACATGCCATACACCCTTCTTGTTTCTCTTACACCTATCTGGTGCGACAAGCCAATGATATTGGCATCCTGGTACCCGGGCACTTCGTCTTTAAAAAATTTTTCAAAAATAAATGCCTGTTGCCGCCCTTCCAGTTCTGCTTTGGTTAATTCATTTGCCTTTAATGCGTTGTAACCACTCACTTTTACTGCAACTGTACTAATACATTTTGTTGCATTCATTTCATGTGCGGAGCCCTCCTTTCTGGGTAGTGGATGTGTTGCAGTGGCCACGGCATCATTCATTTTCTGCATCAGCATTTTTTTTCCGCCAGCCTTCTCATATTGCGCAAGGTCAACATTACTCATACGGAATGTGGTCGTCATGCTTTGTGCAGGTTCTTTTTCGCCGGCTGTTTCATATGCAAAGCCAGCAAGATGGCAGAAGTCTGCATCACCGCTTGCATCAATAACCCGGCGGGCTATAATTTTATAAAAGCCCCCTTTATTCCAGATAATACAAATATTTTCTTCACCTGTTTGTACAACATCCACTAAAGTGCTGTGCAATAAATACTGTATGCCAGCGCTGGTTATTAAACTATCCCACACCAGTTTCAGTTTTTCTGGATTGTAGTTTACACCAGTGCCTGCACCATAAGTATTGGGGCGAAGAAAAATATCACCGCTGGCATCGAGTGTATTCACAACCATGTCAGGAATACCACCCACCACTTTGCGTGGGCTATCACCAGGAGTGAAGAAACCATAAAATGTATCCAGCATTTGTGTAGAGGTACCGCCGGGAAAACCGTATCGCTCCACGATCATCACCGAATATTTTTTTTGTGTGGCTGCTGCTAACGCTGCCGCACAGCCTGCCGAGCCTGCACCGATTATTAAAATATCAGTGTGGCAGTAAATGGGTATAGTATGGTGATTAAATATATTGAGCATAAAATTAAAAAGCCTCACCCTCGATCCCTCTCCAAAAGAGAGGGAGGCCCAGCGGCGTTTCTTTTTTCAATATTGTAATTAAGCATTTCGTCATCTGATCTTTATTCAACACGAAGCCAACACTCCGCTAATGATAAAAGCTCTTTCATTTTGCAGGCACTAAAGCCCCTCCCTTGGAGGGGTTTGGGGAGGCTGGGGCTTTCCTACATTCTCGTACAATTTCGCCATCCGGTGTGCATGTTCATCATAAGCAGCTTCAAACAATGCGGTGGCTTTTTCGGTGCCAACAATACAACCAGCAGTCAATACTTTTGGCGGCTGACCTGCTTGCGTTAATAATTCTGCCAATCTTGCTTTGATGGTATTTATAATCAATACGCCACCTAAAGTGGAACCCGGTGCTACGGGCGTTTCCAATCCATCCACATAGATCATCGAGTCACCTGCAGGTGCAGCGGTATCAATGACTATATCAGCAAAGTCAGATAATTTTTTTCCATCAGTTCTTTTACTTGTACTGGCTCTTAAATGCTCGCTTGTAACAACTGCCACCACTTTTATTTTTTGTTGTTGAAAAATTTCGGCCATCTCAATTGGCACCACGTTGCACCCGCTGGATGATATAACGAGGGCTGTGTCTGATTCTTTGAGATCAAAATTGCGTAAGATCCTTGCTGCAAGACCTGGCACATTTTCTAAAAACATTGCTTGCCGCTGCCCGTTAGCGCCAACCACCAGGTTGTGAAATGATAAAGACAATTCAACAATCGGGTTAAAGCCAGGGAACGATCCATACCTTGGCCACATTTCTTCTACCATGATACGGCTGTGACCGCTGCCAAACACATGCACCATTCTTCCCTGTAAAATACTCTGCGAAAACAATTGTGCTGCTTCTTCAATCTTATCCTGCTGCAATAAAATATTGTCTGCAATGATTTTTCCTTTACTGATGTACTGCTCTATTAAGTTCATTTTATTTATTTGCTTCGTTTGTTTTTTGTTTTGCAAAACAGGCTGCACCAATGGCACCTGCTAAATCGGCATGCATTGCTTTTACAATTACCGGGCGGATACCACCAGGCTGCCACTCAAATTCATCAAACCATTTATTGAGCGGCACAAACAGGGCATCGTTTGCTTCGGCTATGCCCCCACCAACAACGATTGTATCAGGGGAAATAAAATTGCTGGCTGATGCCAATGCCATCGCCAGTTTTTTTACAGAAGTGTGCCAGGTTTTTTTCGCCTCTTCATTACCGTTAGCAGCAGCTTCGATCAGATCTTTGGTGGAAGTAAATTTTCCACCGCTTCTTTTTTCAACGGTGCAGTTGCCAATACATTCTTCCAGGCTGCCGGGCATACCTGTAACATCACAATCACCATTGCTGTCTACAACGGTATGGCCAATATGACCTGCCTTGTTAAAAGAACCCTGGTAGGGTTGTTTATTGATCAGCAATCCGCCTCCCACTCCAGTACCCAATGTTACCATCACTGCATTGGTGCTTTCTTTTGCTGCACCTGTTTTAGCCTCCGCCAGCAACGCAGCAACTCCATCATTCAAAACATAACAAGGGCACTGCAAATAATCGCTCCATATAAAATTTTCGAGGCCCTCCAGTCTCCCAGGCATAAAACTTATAGCACTGTTATCATTGTTGGGTAAACCGGGCGCAGATATCCCGACTGAAATATTTGCCGTGCTAAGTTTTTGCAGAGATCCAAGTTGAAATATTAAATCATTAACTGTAGCTGCGATTGCCAGTTTCCATGCTTCACCTTCCCCATCATTAGTGGATGTAAATGTTTGATGCAGCACATTGCCAACTGCATCAAGAGCAATGCCTTTGATGCGTGTGCCGCCTAAATCTATACCGATATAAAAGGATTCTTTTACATTTTCTCCGGGAGAGAGCGCATCCTGTTTCATGTTATTATGCAGCATTTTA
>Ga0209097_10001281_pt1 | contig 21822 bp, 20 predicted proteins | sample AD_UKC052_MetaG_FD_184419 | JGI IMG/M metagenome (GOLD analysis project Ga0209097, IMG submission 184419) | Active sludge microbial communities of municipal wastewater-treating anaerobic digesters from USA - AD_UKC052_MetaG (SPAdes) (version 2) | ecosystem: Engineered > Bioreactor > Anaerobic >... | reverse complement strand
AGCAGAAGGAGTGCGCAGACCTTCGCCGCTACCTGGCTGGCGTGACCGGGGGCCAGCGCATGGGCCGCTACAACGACGCAGGGGAAGTCGTCATGATGGATGATGACGAGCGCGCCGCCGAGGCCGAACACACCCGGGCCACGCTGGAACGTAACTGCAAGTAGACAATCACTTCCGGGGCCTCAGCCCGAGGCCTCCTCCGCCGGCCCGCCGCCTTTCTTCATCACCTTGCCCTCTTCGGCCCGCTTGCGCCGAACCTCCTTGGGGTCGGCAATCAGCGGGCGGTAGATCTCGACCCGATCCTTGTCCCGGAGCACCGTATCGGCCTTGACCAGCTTGGCGAAGATGCCGAGCTTGTTGCCCTTGGCAAGATCAATCTCCGGGTGTTTCTGGAGGAGGCCCGATGCCTCGACGGCACGTTGCACGGTGCTGCCTTCGGGCAGACGAAGATGCACGATCTCCTGGGCGTCCCGCCGGGCGTAACAGACATCCACGTTGATTGAATCGCTCATTTCAGCCCTTGGTATAGATCTGCGCAGCGCGCTTGACGAAGGAATCGACGAAGGTATTGGCGATGTGGCTGAACACGGGGCCAACCGCTTTCTCGATCAGACGGCTGGAAAACTCGTAGTGCAAGTTGAACTCCACCTTGCAGGCCGCATCCCCGAGGGGGGTGAAATCCCAACTGCCGTCCAGGTGGGTGAAAGGCCCGTCGGTCAGGCGGATGTGCATATGCCGGGGATAGTCCTTGTCGTTCTCGGTACTGAAGTGGGACTTGATCCCGTGGTAGTTGATGTGAAGGGTGGCCCGGGTGATCTTTTCGTCGCGGGACTGCACCTCGCTGCCGCCACACCAGGGCAGAAACTTGGGGTAATCCTCGCAGCGATCCACCAGATCGAACATCTGGGCCGGCGTGAACTCGATCAGGACTATTTTCTTGACGGCTGCCATTGGGGCGCGAGCGGACTACCGAGCTGTTAAAATGCGCGATTTTACGCGCCCGTTCAAACCTACGCCAATGAGCATCATCGACAACCGCAAGGCCTTCCACGATTATTTCATCGAGGACAAGTACGAAGCCGGCCTGGTGCTGGAGGGATGGGAAGTCAAGGCCATTCGCGCCGGGCGCGCCAACATCAAGGAAAGCTACGTGGTGATCCGCGGCGCCGAGATCTTCATCGTCGGCATGCATATCACACCACTCGAGTCGGCCTCGACCCACATCCACCCGGACCCGACCCGCACCCGCAAGTTGCTGCTTCACGCAGAAGAGATCGCCAAGCTCATTGGCAAGGTGGAGCGGGCCGGCTACGCGCTGGTGCCCCTGGATCTGCATTACAACAAGGGGCGCGTCAAGGCGACGGTGGGCCTGGCAAAGGGCAAGAAGCAGTACGACAAGCGCGAGACCGAGAAGGAACGCGACTGGGTCCGGGAAAAGGCACGTCTGGTACGTGCCAAGGCGTGATGGGGAGGGCTACTCGATTTCGCCGAGGGCCCACTCCACATCTAGGCGCTCCAGCGCATCGGCCGGCTGGCAGGCCGCAGCCTCACCGAAGATCTGATGGGCCCGCCCCTGGTGCAGGTTCCCGAAGGCCAGCACCGTGGATCGGGCGTATTCCGCCAGGACCACCGGGGATTGGGGATGGAGGGCGCGGGCAGCCTCGAAGTGCTCGGTCACGGCCGTGCGGCGTGCACCGTAGGTGAAGGCGGCCATCAACGCGCCGACCTTGTCGATCACCTCGGCATGGTAGACCCCCAAGCCCACATGGGCATCCGCATGCCCGGGCTCCAGGTCTATGGCCCTTTGCAGACTGTCCCTGACCTTGCCACCCAACCCCTGGGAAAGGGCTCGAACCACCGAGATGTTCTGGCTGAAGCGCCCCAGGGCCAGTCCATGGACATACCAGGCGTTGGCCCAGTTTGGCGCCAGGTGCACCAAGGCCGAGCACGATTCCACCACGCCCTTCAGGATGGCGATCCGCCGCGCTTCGTTCTCCTCCAGGTGCGAGGCATAGACAGCGGCAGCCCGCGCGGAGACGACCAGACCCACGGGCCCCGCGGCCAGGCCACGATCCACCGCGTCGGCAAAATCACCCGCGTGGTAGGCCCGCCAGGCATCTTCAAGAATCGGGACCAGGACTTCCGCCGAAGGGACGCTGGGTGCCAGGGCGGGGTTGGCACGCAGCAGGTCATCAAGACTGTCTACAGACGGATAGGGCTCCCGATCGCCCCGATGGAGGCGTGACCAATTGCTCTGAAGGGCTGTGCCACCGTAGCGGTAGATCCGGTCGCCGTATGGAAAGCGCTTCCAGGTACGCCGGCTTTCCGCCTGCTCGTCACCCGACGACACGGTGCGCAGGCGCGAACGACGCAGGGTTCCACTCCAGTGAAAGGTCAGGTGCATCGGCTATGTTCTCCCTCGGGTTGTCCGGATTATTTTTGTCGGCCCGGACTCCATGAATGCCGAAATCGATGAAACCAACAGATCCGGTGGGCGAAGGTTAGCACCCTCGGCGCAGACAATCATGCCGCGCCGCCGCATAGCGCTGCGGCAGCGTCCATGAACCGGGCCAGTTCCAGATCGAGCACGGTCAGCCCACCCACGTCATGGGTGCTCAGGGTGACCTCCACGCGGCCATAGACATTGGACCACTCAGGATGGTGATCCAGCTTCTCGGCCATCAGCGCAACCCGGGTCATCCAGCCAAAGGCGCGGCTGAAGTCAGCGAAACGAAAGCACTTGTGAATGGCATCGCGATCCGGAAGCAACTGCCATCCCGCCAGATCAGCCAGGGCGGCCTGCCGAGCGGCCGTATCCAGTCTTTGGGGCCTCATGCGTCGTCCCGTCCTTCAGCGCAAGGAGAAGTCGACCCGGCTGATGCGGGCCTTGGGGTGCTTTCCATCGTCCCCGCTACGGGGCGCAAGGAGAAAGACACGTTCGGCGGGTACCTTGCCCTGCTCCAGCAACCAGGTCTTGACCGCCTGGGCGCGCTGCTGGGCGAGCAGCCGCAACTCGTCATCGCCCACCTGGATGCTGGCGAGAATCAGCTTCTCCATCTCGGCAGCCGGCAGCTCCTTGGCCAATCCGATCATGTTGCGGGGCTTGGCAAACTTTTCGGCACCATATACCCGACCCAGGAGCGCGGGGTACTCGGTGGGAGAGACGGACACCCGCCCCCCCTCCTCCACCGACTCACCCTTCCGGGCCATGTCCTTCACCTTCAGGGCCTCGATCTTGCCAAGCAGCAGGGCGCGTTTGAGCCCCTCAGGATCATTCAAGGTGTCCACCCGCCCGGCAATGTCGAGCTTGAGGCCCGGCTTGTCCGTCATGGCCCGGGAAATGGCCTTGAGCTTGGCCTCCGCCGACTCGGGCACCCGGGCAAAGCCAGGATCGAAATCGACCCATGCCAATTCTTCACTGTCACCACCCAGCATTGCCCCTAGCAGGGCAAAGGGTGAAGTGATGGCCTTGCCGATCAGGTTGACGATGACCTTGAAGACAAGCCCACCAACGCTGAACTCGGGGTCGTCCAGGGAGCCCCCCACGGGCAGCTTGAGGTCGATCTCGCCACGGCTGTTCTTGAGCAGGGACACCGCAAGGAGCACCGGCAGCTTGAGGGCGCTGGGGCTGTCCACCTGCTCGCCGAAGGTCAGTTGATCCAGGAAGATTTCATTGGTGGCGGTGAGCTTGCGATCCTCGACCTTGTACTTCAGATCCGCCGAGAGCTTGCCCTTCTCGATACCGTAGCCCACATACTTGGCAGCGTAAGTGGACACACCCGAGAGCTCGAAGTCCTTCACCGAAGCGTGGATGTCGAGCGCCTTGTCCTGGCGGAAAGGGTTGAGCTTGCCAACCACCTCGACGGGCGCGGCATTGTCCACCTTGCCCCGCAGGTCGAGTTCGGCGATGGTGCCCGGGTCCGACGAGAGCCCCGTGAGCTGCCCGCCCATGCCTGTGAGGTTGGCATCATAGTTGGGGCGGATGAAGCGGTCGCTGTAGGCGATGTTGCCCCCCTGCAGGGTGATGCGCTTGATCAGGATGGGTGGCAGTGGCTGGGCGGGCGCGGTGGCCTCAGCTGCCGCCTTCACCGCGGCCGCCTCCTTTTTCTCGATGGCCTGCTGCGCGGTGAGCTCACGGATGTTGAGCCCGCCCTGGGCATCCAGGATCAGCCGGGTGTAGAAGTCACTCAGGGCGATCTCGTCGATGCTCACGGCCAGCGGCGACAGGCGGATATCCATGCCACCGAAGTACAGCGACTTCCACTTGAGGAAGTCCGCCGCGTTGAGTTTGTCCACCGAGGCGAAGTTACCCACCGTGAGCGAGCCCTTGAAACCGCCCTTCACCCCACCGCCGGCCGGCAGCTCAAAGGCCAGCCGGCCACGGGAGGTGACATTGCCGCGGGTGATCGCGATCTTGACCTTCTCGGTGACGTAGGGCTGAAGCATGGCCAGATCCACGGCTTTCAGGTCCAGGTCCAGGCTGCCTGCCAGCGGCGCCAGCCCCAGCGTGCCGACAACGCCGACGCGGCCGCGCTTGTTCACCGCGGTCTGGAGATTCAGCTTTGCCTTGCTCCCCTTCACCGTGGACAAACCTTCCACCTTCAGGCTGAGGGGCTCCACGTTGAGCACCACGGCAGGCGCCAGGGTCTGATCCTCGAGCCTCACCCCCCAATCATCAAGGGCGATACGTTTGATCTCCACCTGCCAATCCTTCGGCGGAGCACTGCCGCCAGCAGCTACCGGCGGCGCTGCCTTTGCCGGCGGAGCCCGACTCCCGGCCGCTGTCTCGCCCATCAGGCGCTGGGCATTGAACAGCCCGTCCCGGCCCCGCACCAGGTCGATCCGCGTAGCATTGCCGGCGACCGTGCCAAGCGTCACCTTGCGGCCGGCGGCATCCACCTCCGCATCCCGCAGCTCGAGCAAGCCAAGGCGCGCCAGCGGCTGCTTTTCGCCCTTCAGGCGGACACTCAGATCACTGAGCTTGATGGACTCGGCCTTCAGCCCGACCTTGGGCTCGCCCTCAATCAGGGACACGTCGTAGGCCACACGCGCATCGACCTTGCCGGACAGCACCTCGGCCTGCTTGAGCGCGGCTTCGAGATAGGGCTTCAGCGCCGGCACATCGACACCGGCCGCCACCAGTGTGCCACTGGCCTTGAGGGGCGCGATCGCCAAGCTGCCCTTGTGCTCGAAGGTCTCACCCGACCCGGTGCCGAAGCCGAAATCCAGCGCAGCCGGCTCGCTGCCCGGCAGGCGCAACTGACGCAGGGACACATGCAGGTCCTGCAGGGTCTTCTGGTAAGGGCTGGCGGGCAGCTCGTCGGTGATGTGGACCCGACCGCCCGTCAGCTTGAACTCGGCCAGGGACAGGGCAAAGGGCTTCGTATTGGAAGATGGGGCGGCGGGCGCAGCCTGCTTGTCCGAAGGCAAGGGGGCCCGCTTGGGTATCAGCGCCAGCAGGCTCAACTGACCATCCCGGCCGCGGCTCACGCTGAGGTCGGGTTTGTCGATGGACACCGTGCCAAGGGCCAGCTCGCTGCCCAGGGGCGCAAGCTTGTCGATCCCCACGCGCACCGCAGCCAGCTTGATGGCCGGGCGGCCGTCCGCATGCTGGATCTCCACGTCATCGAGGCCCAGCGTGCCTTTCACGCTCAGATCGGGGGCCGCATTGGGCGGCTGGGCAAAGCGCAGCTCAAGGTCGCTGGAGAAGCGTGCGCCGGGCAGGCGGAAGGTCTTCTCCACGGGGAGGTAATCCACGTAGCGGGTCAGGTCGAACCGGTCAATGCGCAGATTGACCAGAGACTCGCGGTTGGGCGAGAACGGCAGGGCCTTGCCACGAACCTCAAAGGGGGCCTCATCCACCTTCATCGCCAGCAGGGGCTCGACAAAGGTGGACACATGGGACGGCATGTTGGAGACGAAGGGCAGGCCGAGCTCCAGCTCGGTCAAGGCATGTTTGCGGCCTTCGGGCTTGTCGTCGAAATCAATCCGCCCATTTTCAACACGGATGTTATTGACGGCAAAGTGGCTGGAGGAGCCATCGTCCGGCTTGTTGAGGATCTCGTCGATCACGTCGGACCAGTTGAAGCGCCGGCCTTCAAGCCGAACCACGCTGACCACCGGCTCGACAAGCTTCAGCTCCTCGACAACCACCCCACCCCGAAACAGGGATTCCAGCTCAACATTGACATACAGGGAGGTGAAGCTGGCCGCCGTCGCATCGCTGTCCCGCTCCTGCATGCGAAAACCACGGACTTCCGCCGACAGGGCATAGGGGTTGATGGATACCCCCTCTATGCTCACCGGCCGGTGCAGCAGATCGGACAGGGTGCTTTGCGCCACCGACCTGACCAGTGGTGGGGCAACCAGGAAACCCACCACGCCCACCAGCGCAAAAACACCTGCGCCCCACAGTGCCCACCTGGCCGACCGACCGGCTACGCGCACCTTCTGTCCCATCTCGTCGTGTCCCTTTTTCTCCGCGCCGACGGCGCGGGCGAGCATTCCTGTATCCCGGAAGCCTAGCAGGGGAAGGCGGTGCTGCAAATGACGTTCTGCGCGGTGTTTGCCGTAACGCAAGCCGCAGTCTATCCTCCGGGCCCGTTACCGCTCTCCTCGCCCCGTCGCAATGAACCACCCCGCCAGGATTTCCCGCTACGACGTGATCGTGATCGGCGCCGGTGCCGCCGGCATGATGTGTGCCGCCGAAGCCGGCAAGCGCGGGCGTCGCGTGCTGATCCTCGACCACGCCACCAAGCTCGCCGAGAAGATCCGCATATCCGGCGGCGGACGGTGCAACTTCACCAACCTTGATGTGGGCATCGGTAACTACCTGTCGCGCAACCCGCAGTTCTGCCGATCGGCCCTGGCCCGCTACACGCCGGCGCACTTCATCGGACTGGTGGACCGCCACGGCATCCCCTGGCACGAGCGTGAGCATGGTCAGCTTTTCTGCGACGACTCGGCCCAGGACATCATCGACATGCTGCGCGCCGAATGCGAGGACGGCGCCGTGAACTGGGCCATGCCGTGCACGCTCCAATCGCTGGCGGCCGGCGACTCGCCGGAGACGCGCTTCATCCTGGACACCAGTCACGGGCGCCTGGCCTGCGCCAGCCTGGTCGTCGCCACCGGCGGGCTGTCCATTCCCAAGATCGGCGCCACCCCCCTGGGCTACAAGATTGCGGAGCAATTCGGGCTCGCCATCATTGCCCCCAAGCCGGCCCTGGTGCCCCTGACCCTGCCACCCGAAGAGCTCGCCATCTACAAGGAGCTCTCCGGCATGGCCTTCGACGCGGTAGCCGAATGCGGCGCCGGGCGCTTCCGGGAGAACCTGCTGTTCACCCACCGGGGGCTGTCGGGGCCGGTGATCCTGCAGGCCTCGTCCTACTGGCAGGCCCGGGACTACGGCGAGGCGGACGGCGGCACCCAGGTCACGGTCAATCTCTTTCCGGCAGAGAACGTCCGCGACTGGCTGGGGGAGCGCGCCCGCAGCAAGAGCCTGCTGGCCAACCTGCTCACCGAACGCCTGCCCAAGCGCTTCGCCCAGGCCTGGTGCGAACAACGGGGCTGGAACAAACCCACCCACCAGTTCAACGCCCGGGAGCTGGACGCCATCGCCGCTGCCTTGTCCGGCTGGGCGATCACGCCAAACGGCACCCTCGGCTACGCCAAGGCCGAAGTCACCCTGGGCGGCGTGGATACGCGCACCCTTTCCTCCAAGACCATGGAGGCACGGGACGTACCGGGCCTGTTCTTCGTGGGTGAAGTCGTGGACGTTACAGGCCACCTGGGCGGGTACAACTTCCAGTGGGCCTGGGCCTCGGGCCACGCTGCCGGCCAGGCCGCCTGAAGGGCAAGAAAAAGGCCCGCACGCGGCGGGCCCTTTCAGCAGCGGAAGCGGACGCTTACTTGGCAGCAGCAGCCAGGCCGTTCACGATTTCCTGCTTGGCTTCCTCGACAGTGCCCCAGCCCAGGATCTTGACCCACTTGCCCGGCTCCAGATCCTTGTAGTGCTCGAAGAAGTGCACCGTCTGCTTCATCAGCAGCTCGGGCAGGTCGTCGGTGGTCTGAACCTTGTCGTACAGCGGGGTCAGCTTGGAGACGGGAACGGCCACAACCTTGGCGTCCACGCCGCCGTCATCTTCCATCTTCAGCACGCCGACGGGGCGGCAGCGGATGACCACGCCCGGGGCCAGCGGGAAGGGGGTGACCACCAGCACGTCCACCGGGTCGCCATCGCCGGCGATGGTGTGGGGCACGTAGCCGTAGTTGATCGGGTAACGCATGGACGTACCCATGAAGCGGTCAACGAAGATTGCGCCGCTATCCTTGTCCACTTCGAACTTGATCGGATCGCCCTGGGCGGAGATCTCGATGATCACGTTGATGTCGTTCGGAACGTCCTTGCCGGCCTTGACCTGATCGAAACCCATATCACTACCTCCCGTTATTAGATGTAAGACAGCGCAGCATTATATGTGAGGCGTGCTCACATCGGATGAACCCTGATGGCGGAAATCCGCTCAGCTAGCGTCAAAACCACAGTCTTCCACCACCGTGCGCAGGGCATTGGCCGAAACCCGGGCCGGGTCGTAGCCAACCCGCGCCTCGCCCTGCTCCAGGGAAACCGCCACGCTGGCCACGCCCGGCGTGGCCGACAGCGCGCCGGTCAGGTTCTTCACGCAGCCCTGGCAGCTCATGCCTGCCACCTTGATGAGCACTTCTTCCATCATGTTTCCTTTCAGTCTGATTTTCCCGGACGCCAGCGCCTGAGCAACAGGGAATTGCTCACCACCGACACCGAACTCAAGGCCATCGCCGCACCGGCAATCACCGGGTTGAGCAAGCCGAAGGCCGCCGCGGGAATGCCAAGTATGTTGTAGATGAAGGCAAAGAACAGATTCTGGCGGATCTTGCCAAGGGTTGCCCGGGAAAGGGAGATGGCGTCGGCGACCCCCGCCAGGTCGTTGCGCACCAGGGTCAGGTCGGCGGCCTCGATGGCCACATCGGAGCCCGCGCCGACGGCAAAGGACACGTCGGCGGCGGCCAGTGCCGGCGCGTCGTTGATTCCGTCTCCGACCATCCCGACCAGCCCTTCGCCACGCAGCGCCGCAACGGCCTCGGCCTTGCCCTCCGGCATGACCTGGGCGCGAAATTCGGTGATTCCTGCTTCCGCGGCGATCCGTGCCGCCACCGCCGGATGATCGCCAGTCAGCATCACCACCCGCAGCCCCAGACCCTGCAGACGTGTCACCGCCGCCTTCGATGTGGCACGCAGGGGATCGGCAAGCCCCAGCACGCCCAGCACCTTGCCGTCGGCAGCCACACCGACGGGGGTCAAGGCTGCGGCGAGCAAAGGTTCGAGCAGATCCGCCGGAAGGGGCGAGCCCTGGGCGGCGAGAAAGTCCGGCGACCCCACCACCACCATCCGGCCTCCCACGCGTCCGGTGACACCCTTGCCGCTGACCGCCTGAACGGCCTCCGGCAGGCTCAACACCACACCGGCGTCCTGCGCGGCGGCCACCACCGCGCGGGCCAGGGGATGGTGGCTGGTCTGCTCCAGCCCGGCGGCCAGGGCCAGACAATCCTCGCGCACCACACCGGCGGCCATCCTTGCATCCAGGACGGCAGGCCGACCTTCGGTCAGCGTGCCGGTTTTGTCCACCACCAACACCTTGATCTTCTCGGCCAGTTCCAGCGCCTCCGCGTTCTTGACGAGTATGCCGGCGCGGGCCCCCTGCCCCGTTCCCACCATCACCGCGGTCGGCGTGGCCAGACCCAGCGCGCAGGGGCAGGCGATCACCAGCACGGCCACGGCATTGACCAGCGCCGGGGCCAGTTCGCCTCCGAACCACCACCAGCCCAGAAAGGTGACCAGGGCGATGCCGACAACCGCGGGCACAAAGATGGCGGCGACCCGGTCTGCCAGGCGCTGCACGGCCGGCTTGCCGCCCTGGGCCTGTTCGACGAGTCGCACGATGCCCGCCAGCAAAGTCTCGGTACCCACGCCGGTGGCCCGGCAGCGCAAGACGCCGTCACCATTCACCGTGGCGGCAAAGACCTGATCACCGGGCGCCTTGACCACCGGGATGCTCTCGCCGGTGAGCATGGCCTCGTCGGCAGAGGATTCGCCTTCCAGCACGTCGCCATCCACCGGCACCGCGTCGCCGGGGCGGAGTACGAAGAGGGTGCCCACCACCACCTGCTCCACCGGCACCTCGACCAGCTGCCCGCCCTGCTCGACCCATGCCGTCGGCGGCTGCAGGCGCAGCAGGGCTTCGATGGCCGCGGAAGTACGGGCGCGGGCGCGGGCTTCGAGCAGCTTGCCCAGGAGCACCAGGGTGATGATGCTGGCCGACGCCTCGAAGTACACATGAAGGTCATGGCGCCCAAGAACGACCACCGCCAGACTGAAGAAATAGGCCACGCTGGTGCCCAGGGCCACCAGCACATCCATGTTGGCCCCGCCACCGCGCAGGGACGACCAGGCGCCCGTGTAGAAACGCCGCCCGATCCAGAACTGCACGGGCGTGGCGAGCAGGCACTGCAGCCAGCGGGGCAGCAGATCGGCATGATGGCCGCTCGCCGCATCGGCGCCGAGCATGCCGACCATCTGGATCAGGAAGGGGAGGCTGAGCCCGGCGGACAGCCAGAACAGGCGCAGCTCGGCTGCCGCCTCGGACGCCTTGCGGGCCTTGTCGGCCTCCCGGTCGCGGACCGCAACGGGGGTGGCGGTAAAGCCCGCCTTTGCCACGGCGGCAACGATCGCCGCTGGCTCGACCACACCGGGGGTGTAACGCACCCGTGCTGTTTCCGCAGCAAAATTGACGCTCGCTTCGACGCTGGGCAGACGATTGAGCACTTTCTCGATGCGTGCGGCGCAGGCGGCGCAGCTCATGCCGGCAAGGGTGAGGTCGAGTGCACCGGGAGGAACATCGAACCCGGCCTTGCGGATGGCGGCCACCATGTCGGCTGCCGGGGGTGCGTCAGGCAAAGCCATCACCCTGGCCTTGCCGGTGCCGAAATTGACGGTGGCCTCAACGCCGGGGAGGCGGTTGAGCACTTTTTCCAACCGTGCCGCACAGGCTGCGCAGGTCATGCCACTCACGGAAAAATCGTAACGCACGTCCTGGCTCACCGTGTTCCACTCCCCGCCCGGGTCAGAAGTGGCAGACAACCCCGTTCCACAGGTTGCTGCCAAGGGTCGGCGCTGTCGCCAGGCCATACACACCGAAGGCCAGCACCACCAGTCCAGACCCCGTGCGCACGGCGCGGTTCCGCACCACGTCCTTGAGGCGCTTGAGCAGCAGGCCAGCCAGAAGAAGATTGGGCAAGGTACCAAGACCAAAAGCCAGCATCAGCATGGCCCCCCGCTCCGCGGCACCCGTGACCAGCGCGGTCGCGAGCACGCTATACACCAGACCGCAGGGCAGGAAACCCCACAGCAAGCCCAGCGGCAGCGCCTGGGCCACGCTCCGGGCGGGAAGGAAGCGCCGCGTCAGAGGCTGGATGCGCGACCACAGGCGGCTACCAAGCTGCTCCACACCGGACAAGGCGCGCGTGAAACCGGTGAGGTAAAGGCCGAGCGCGATGAGCATGAGGTTGGCGGCCACGTACAGCCCCAACTGGATGGGCAGGATGTCGTTGAAAAGCATGCCCACGGTGCCGATGGCACCCATGGCCGCCCCGGCCAGGGTGTAACTGGCAATTCGACCGATGTTGTAGGCCAGATGCAACGGCCACTCACGCCGTGACTCGCCGGGCATGCGAACGGTGTTCACCGTCAGGGCGCTGACGATGCCGCCACACATTCCGACACAGTGGGTGCCCCCCAGGAGGCCGATGAGAAAGACTGCGAGATAGCCGGTTTCGGGCATGGTCCAGACCTGGAAGCAAAGCGCCCCGCGAAAGCACGGGGCGCAGAAAATCGCACTTGCCTTGGCATTCTAGCCCGGCACCGACCGGGCTGGCCTGCTCAGATCACCTTGGAGTAGCGGGTGCGCTCGCGATCCGAACGCAGGTAACGGTCAAAGACCATGGCAATCGCCCGAACCAGCATGCGGCCCGCCGGCAGTACCGAGATCCACTGGTCATCAATGGTCAGCAAGCCACCTTTTTCCATTTCCTGCAGATCGGCCAGTTCGGCCGCGAAATACTTACGGAAGTCGATCAGGTGCGCGATCTCGATGGACTCGATGGACAACTCGAAGTGGCACATCAGGGCCTGGATGATCGCCCGGCGCAGCAGATCATCCGGGGTCAGCTCAATGCCGCGCAGCACGGGGAGCCGGCCCGAGTCGAGGATATCGTAGTACTCGTCAAGGGTCTTGACGTTCTGCGCATAAGTCGGACCCACCATGCCGATGGCCGACACGCCGAAGGCCAGCAGATCACACTCCGCATAGGTGGAGTAACCCTGGAAGTTGCGATGCAGCCGCCCCTGGCGCTGGGCCGTGGTGAGTTCGTCGGTCGGCTTGGCGAAATGGTCCATGCCGATGTAAACATAACCCGCCTCGGTCAGCCGGCGGATCGCGAGCTGAAGGATCTGCAGCTTGGTCTCTCCTGACGGCAACTGGGCATCCATGATGCGCCGCTGGGGCTTGAACAGGCTGGGCAGATGGGCGTAGTTGTATATCGACAGGCGATCAGGCGAAAGGGCAAGGATCTGCTCGAGGGTACGGTTGAAGCTGATGACGTTCTGCTTGGGCAAACCATAGATCAGGTCAACACTGACCGACTTGAAACCGTGGGCGCGGGCGGCATCAATGACCAGCTTGGTCTCTTCCTCGCTCTGCACCCGATTGACGGCCTGCTGCACATCCGGGTTGAAGTCCTGGATACCCACGCTCATGCGGTTGAAGCCCAGCTCGGCGAGCAGCGCAACCGTGGCTTCATCAACCTTGCGGGGGTCAACCTCGATGGAATACTCACCATCGGGTACAAGCGTGAAATGCTTCTTGACGATGCTCATCAACTGCCGCAACTCGTCATGGGACAGGAAGGTGGGCGTGCCGCCGCCCAGGTGAAGCTGCAGGACTTCCCGTGGCCCTTCGAGGCTGGCCACCTGGAGATCGACTTCCTTTTCAAGGTAATTCAGATACTTGGCGGAACGCCCATGGTCCTTCGTGATGATCTTGTTGCAGGCGCAGTAGTAGCAGATCGTATTGCAGAAGGGGATGTGGAAGTATAATGAGAGCGGTTTGCCGATTCCGCCAATCGTGCGCTTGCCCAACCAGTCGCCAAGTGCCTCGGCGTTGAAGGCCTCGACGAAGCGGTCCGCGGTGGGATAGGACGTGTAGCGAGGCCCATTCACATCGAACTTGCGAATGAGGACAGGGTCGAATATCAGATCTTTTTGTGCCGTGTTCATGGAGAGGCTTCTGTTGGTTGCACGAGACAATCGCAGAATCGTCAAAAAATCGTATTGATGTGGATCAAAGGGCTCCAAACCTTAGAATGACCACAAAGTTCAGGTGATTGCGCGTGCAGATGAAATCGGTAGTGCCCATAACGGCAGTGGAGATCAAGACAGCCTGTTCCCAGTGCAACCTGCGGGAGCTGTGCCTGCCTTTCGGACTTGATCCCCGTGAGGTCAATCAGCTTGACGAACTCGTCGGGAGTCGCCGCAAGATCAAGCGGCAACAGCACCTTTACCGCTCAGGCGACCCCTTCGAGGCCATCTACGCCATTCGTGCGGGCTCCTTCAAGACCGATGTCATCCTTGAGGACGGACGCGATCAGGTGACCGGCTTCCAGATGACGGGTGAGGTTCTTGGCCTCGACGGCATCAGTGGAGAGCAGCACTCCTGCAACGCGATCGCCCTTGAAGACAGCGAAGTCTGCGTGATCCCTTTCAGCCGGCTCGAAGAACTGTCCCGTCAGGTGGAAAGCCTGCAACACCAGTTCCACAAGATCATGAGTCGCGAGATCGTCCGCGACCACGGCGTGATGATGCTGCTCGGCTCCATGCGCGCGGAAGAACGCCTCGCGGCCTTCCTGCTCAACATGTCGCAGCGTTTCACGGCCCGGGGCTTTTCGCCATCGGAGTTCCACCTGCGGATGACCCGTGACGAGATCGGCTCTTACCTGGGGCTCAAGCTCGAAACCGTCTCCCGCGCCTTTTCCCGTTTCCAGGATGAAGGTCTGGTGGCCGTCCAGCAGAAACACATCCGCATCCTCGACACGCCGGGCCTCAAGCGCATCCTCAGCCACCACGCCGCCTGAGTCGCCGGCCTACAGCAGGGCGAGCCAGCCCAAGGGATTCTTGGTGATCGCCACTGCGACAATGTAGGAATACACGGCCATTGCCGCGGCCCAGGCGGTAGCCCGCTGCACCCGGGGCCGAGTGGCCTTGAGGGCCACCGCGCCGAGGCCGATGTAAAGCAGCAAACCGCCGATCTTGGCGGTCAGCCAGTCATCCACGAAAGGCACGAAGCCAGCGATCCAGGCCATTGAGATTGCACTGGCCAGAAGGCATGAGTCCACCAGATGGGGAAGGGTTCGGGTCAGCCTGGCCCGCAACCGGGGCGAGCCGGTGATTGACCACCAGCCCCGCAGGGCAAAGCCTGCAATACTGAGAACCACACAAGTAAGGTGAAAGTGCTTGAGGGCCAGGTACATGTCGCCAGATCCGGTATGTCCGGCGACACGCCCACCGGGCCGCCGGGCCCGCCAACACGAGCCCCGCGACTCTATCCCTTGAGGACGCCGACTTCCAGCGCGGCAAACCAGTTGATGAAGCGCTGAACGTCAGCCCCCTGATAGATGGCCCCATGCTGGGGCACCATCATGTCGATCTCCAGGCGGGAAACCCGCTCGCACCAGTCGCGCTTCGCCCGATCGGAGCCCATCCAGCGCTTGTGGAACGCCTCTGCATGGCGAATGTGGCGGGAAAAATCCTCAACGTAGAGGTTGCTCGCGTCAGCCGGCAACAGGGCTGCCCCCACGTCCCCCGAAAAGAGGATCTTCGCTTTCGGGTCGTAGAGATGGAAGTTGCCCGACGAGTGCAGATAGTGGGCCGGAATGGCCTGCAGCTCCAGTGCGCCCAGGCGGATCGGCATGCCGGAGTCAGGGATGGCGACAAACGTGCTTTCCTGGCCGCCGAAATGGGGCAGGAAGGATTGCCACAGCCAGCTAATGTAGCACTTGAGATCGGGCTTGAACTCGAGCCAAAGAGCAAGGGACGAAATGATGTCCGGGTCCTGATGGGAGGCAAAGATGCCTGCCAGACGGGTCGGATCGCATTCGGCCGAGAGCGCGGAGAACACCGAAGGAAAGATCTCGATGCCGCCCGGGTCGCAGAGAAGAGCCTCCTCGCCACTCAACACCACGTACTCGTTGGTGTCGATGATGTAACCAGGCTTGGTGGCATCACGTGCAATGGCAAGCCAGCGGTGGTCGTCCTGTTGATAGATGCAATGGGCCTGCTTCATGGTCTCCTAGTCCTTAATAAGGCGTTCCTTGCCGAGAATTTCCAGTGATCGCTTGATTTGCGCGATGACCTCGGCGAAATCCGTTGAAACCTGCATCAGCGCCGGGCTGAAGCTCCCCCCGTAGGCCGCTTCAATCTTGGCCGAACGGGCCAGCACTCCCCCCAGTTCGACTAGCTGCTGAGTCTCCTCCACCGCCGAACGAAGGCGTAGATCGAGGGAGCGCAAGCGCGATTGCTGTTCGGCCAACCTCGCAGCGCCGCGCCGGCGGGCTTCGCGCACGCCCGGAACCCCCTCGCCGCTCAGGCGGATGGCCTTGGCAAGAATGGCCGATGTGCGCTGATGCTGGACCACACCCGTGACACTGCCCACTGAGCCGGAAGTCATGTCGCGCAGGGAGGACATATGCCGGGTGAGATCCTGGGCAAAGCGGCGCAGCTCGTTCGACAGCACGCCAAAGCCCAGCGCCGCGTTGCCTGCCCGCTTGGCCAGGAAGATCGCGTTGAGTGCCATCAGGTTGATCCGGAAGGCCGTGGCCACAATGGCCTTGATCTCTTCATTGACGCGGACGATTCGGGCGAGCTCCCCCGAGGCGGGCGCTTTCAGGTGCAGGTTTCGTTCTGGCGCGTTCATGCTGGACTCTCAGGCGGCAGCAGCCGCAGCGGGACTCGTGGACGGCGAGGGCTGAAAACAGGCACACACGCCCTTGAGGGGTCGGGTGCAGCCTGAAGTTGTGCCGGATTAACGGCGGCCAGGACGCAAGCTTGAGGCGCCCGGCCGGGATCGCTAGGTGGAGGACGCTGGCGGTATCGGGCGCCGCGGCGGCATGATGAAATCCCGAGGGCGGGTGCACAGGCGGTGCCACAAACGACGCCCCAGATCGCGCAGATCATCCGGGGACAGATCGTAGGCGCGCACGGCGGTCATCAGCGACAGGGCAAAACTGACCCCCAGGTTGAGCACGAACATCACCGCCACGCCGAGGATCGCCAGGGACAACAGCCCCGTACCCACCCACTCCACGTCAAGGGAGGCGGTGGCGAGGCTCAGGATGCCGGAATTGAGGGTCACGTGGCGCACGTCCAGGGGCAGGCCGAAGAACTTGCCCAGCACTGGTGTCATGCCCAGCATCAGGCCCAGGGAGATGTTGGTCGCCCAACCCGACATGTTGCGCGACACGACCCCGGCCAGACGGATCATGCGCAGGCGTCCAAAGCGCAGGCCGAGGCGGTGCTCGGCGATGGCCTGGGGCAGACGGTGATAGACGGCCCAGTTGTCCACCCAGCCGCCCACCAGGGCAGCCAGGTACAGGATGCAGCCGGTGAGGGCCGCATAGAAGACGGTGCCGCTGTCCACCGGGCTGAGAGCCTGAAAGACGTAGGTCGCCTCGGTCATGCTGAGAAAGGAATGCCCGGTGATCCACTGCCACATCGCATCAAAGGCGTAGGCGCCCGTGGCCACCACCACCACGTTGGCGATGGTGGCCGCCAACTGGGAATGGCAAATGCAGGTGGCGTAGTCGACGATCACCTCCAGGCGCTCTCCGCCCTTCCGGTCGCGGATGATCGCAGCGAAGGCCGCGGCGGTCATCGCCGGCTGCTTGGTGGCGAGGATCAGGCCAAGGGCCTGCAGAATCAGGAAGCTCACGGCATAGTTGAGGCCGGACGCGAACCCTTCCATGAACAGGGCCAGACCGGCACCGGCAATGGCCATCTTCATGGCCGCTGTCCCCACCGTGAGCAAGCCCCCCCCGGCCGCCGCGGCCCAGATGTGGCGGTAATCAGCAGGCGTTTCGGCGATGTAGTGCTCACCGGTCTTGCCAGCCCGATCGACGATGCGCCGCTGCAGGCGCTGCAGGTTGCTGCGCACCAGGTGACGCAGACTGGTGCTCTCACGGGCGGCGTAGGCCAGTTGCTGGAGCAGCAGCAGCACCGGCCCCGGCGCCTCGCGCCCGGTGCTCATGACCGCCACGATGGCCTCCATGCGGGCAATACAGCGCTCGAGCACATCCAGGCCATAGACGATGTCCACGCTGATACCTTCCGACTCGAGACGGGTCGAGATCAGCTGCATTTCGTCCCGGCAGGCGACCACGTCCTCCCGCCAGGCATCCAGGAGATCGCCCGTGAGGCGCGCCTGCTCCCACGCGCACAACAGGTTTTCGCCACTGTCGGCGAGGCGCTTGAACGGCGACCTGGCCACCGGCCCGGGCTGACTGCGGGCCCGCAGCTTGAGGGACAGGCCCTGGCCCTGCACCCGCGCGACGAGCAGACGGAAGCCGTCCGCCATGGCGCGCTCCAGGGCTGCCGTCATCTCCGGCGCATCGGCCGGAAAAAGGATATCCACCGCGCGCTGCAAGGTGGAGGGCTGCAGCCCGCGGATCAGGGTCAGGTCACGCCGGCGCTGGTAGCTGCGGTTCATCAGGTGCCCGAGATCGTGATCGTCCCGGGGCGAGGGAATCAGCTTGGACGTGAGGCGGTCGCCGAACTCCGACAGGAAGCCCCGGTCGCTGGGAATCCCGACCTCGCCAAACAGGTTTGCACCCTCGGTCTCCTCGAGGATGCAGCGCAGGGCGGCCCGAACGGCCGCAGCCAGCGGGGGAGTGGCCGCCAGCACATCCATCAGAACGGCAAAACGCTGGGTCGCCGACCCATGCACGTCGGCCGAATCAATGTACACGTCGCTCCACAGGGAGCCGCCCGACAGCCAGGTGGTCATGGAACGCCAGGCATCAAGGCGATCGGGAAGATGCTCGGCCAAGACGAGATTGGACAAACGCTTCGCCAGCCCGGGCAGGTTCCGCTGGTTTTGACGCTGGGGGGGAAGCGCCGCGTGGATGCACGCCAGCACGCTGTCCGGAGAGAAGGTGAAGGTATTCTGCATAGGCCGAGTATGACTCAGCCGACAGCGCCTGGTTCACTGCAACATGCAGCAGAATGCTACCGGCTCGGTTGGCGCGCTCGGGGACGCAGTCCCCGGTTACCATTCCGCCCATGCTGCCCATCCTCTACCAGGACGACCACGTGGTCGTCATCCACAAGCCCGCCGGCCTGCTGGTCCATCGCAGTGAGCTGGATCGTCACGAAACCCGCTTTGCCGTGCAACTGCTGCGCGACCAGCTCGGTCGCCACGTCCACCCCGCCCACCGGCTCGACCGGGGCACCTCCGGCGTGCTGGTCTTTGCGCTGGACAAGGACGGCGCCCGCCATCTGGGCGGCCAGTTCGAACGCCAGGAAGTGAGCAAGACCTACCTGGCCGTTGTGCGGGGCCACCCGGTGGAGCAGGGGCGCATCGACCACGCCCTCACCCGCCGCCGGGACGACGCCGAATGGGTGGGCAGCCGCAGCACCAACGAGGCCCAGGACGCTATCACCGACTTCCGCCGCCTGGCCACCTGCGAGCTCCCCCATGCGGTAGACCGCTACCCGACCAGTCGCTACGCCCTGGTCGAGCTGACCCCCCGGACCGGGCGCCGCCACCAGATCCGCCGTCACCTCAAGCACATCGCCCACCCGATCATCGGCGATGCCACCTTCGGCAAGGGCCGCCACAACCGTTTGTTTCAGGAGTTATTCGGCTGCCAGCGCATGCTGCTGGCCTGTGCCCGGATGCAGCTGGTCCACCCCGTCAACGGACAGCCCCTGGACCTGTTCGCCCCCCTCGACGGAGACTTCGCCCGCGTGGTGGACGCCCTGGGCTGGCAGGCGGCACTCCCAAGCGCCTTCTTTACATCCCTTTACGCCGGGGCAACATGACTTAACCCGGGCCCCGCCTACAGTCGACTCCGATCAGATGCCAACCCGGCACGCCCACTGCTTTCGGAGCTTCCCCATGCCCATTCCCCGCCGCGCCCTTGCCAACGACCTGGAAGCCCTGCTCCGCACAGCCCCGGAACGGCGCCAGATCCTGCGCTGGCTGCTGGCAGGCGCCAGTGCCCCGCTTGCCGCGTGCGGCGGCGGAGCGGAGGTCAGCATTGGCGGCGTCGGGAGTTCGACGGGCTCCAGTTCGTCAGACACCGCCAGCACTGTCAGCACTTGCACCATCATCCCCGAAGAGACGGCCGGCCCCTACCCCGGCGACGGTTCCAACTACAACAGCAATGGCATTGCCAACGCCCTCAGCCTGTCCGGCATCGTTCGCAGTGACATCCGCAGCAGCATTGGCGGTGCCACCGGCACCGCCGCCGGAATCCCCCTCACCCTCACCCTGCAGCTCGTCAATACGGCAGGAAACTGCGCGAACCTTGCCGGCTATGCCATCTACCTGTGGCACTGCACCCGCGACGGCCTTTACTCCATGTACAGCACCGGCGTCACGGGTGAGAACTTCCTCCGCGGTGTGCAGCAGACCGACAGCAACGGCAAAGCCACCTTCCTGACCATTTTCCCGGGCTGCTACGCCGGTCGCATGCCCCACATGCACTTCGAGGTCTATCCCAGCCTGGCCAGTGCCACTGGCGCCGCCAACAAGGTGAAGACGTCGCAGATCGCTTTCCCGACCACGACGTGCAACGATGTCTATGCCACCAGCGGCTATGGCAACAGCGCCATCAATCTTGCCGCCATCAGTTTCGCCAGTGACAATGTCTTCAGCGACGGAACCGAGCAGCAAATGGCCTCCATCAGTGGCACCACGACTAACGGCTACAGCGCCTCGCTGGTGGTGGGCATCGCTTCCTGAGGAGGGTTCGCAGCCGGGCGGAAAGCGGCCTGCACATTCAGCGACAACGTGGCGCTTTCACCCGTAACACAGGCCGGCTAAGATTGTCGGCCTTTTGTGCTGCGCCCCCGATGAAACTCTCAGACCGCTTCGACCCATCCCGCTTCCCTCTGCCGTGGGTAACACGCTCAGGCCCTGCGCTGGCCTGGGGTGTGGCCATGGCCGTCACGGCCTGGGTTGTCGCTGATCTGTTCTGGCGGTTCAGTGCCCCGCGCCCGCCGGCCCTGCCCGTAGTCAGCCCCAGTGACCCGCAGCTCGCGGCCCAGGCCATCGCAAGCCGACATCTGATGGGGAATGGAGCCGGCACCGGCACCGCGGCCGGCCCGGTCAACGCCGCCCCTGCCCGCTACACCCTGCAAGCCGTGGTGACCGGCGCCGGCGGCCGACCCGGCTGGGCCATCCTGAGCATCGATGGTGGTCCCCAGCAGGGAGTCATTGAAGGTCAGGACGTCCATTCAGGGGTGCGTCTTGAGCGCGTACAGGCCGGTAGCGTCGAGATCGCCACGGGTGGCGTGCGTCAAACCATCCGGCTTGCCGAGCGGGGCGCCAGCAGCCCAACAGCAGCCTCACCGCTTCCCGCCGGCATTGCCCAACTTCCGCAGCTCCAGCAGGGCGCATCCATCATCGACAACACCACCGAAGCACCGGACTCGGGGCCCCGCCCCTTGCCTCCCGGCTTTCCGGTTCAACCCGTCCCCAGCCAATGAAATCAGCCCGCCGCCAGGGTTTCGCCCGTCGCATCCTCGCCGCCTGCCTCGCCACGACCGTGGCCATGCCCCTTGCCGTCGCCGCCCCCCCCATCGCCCCGGGCTCGGCGGACACGGGCGAGACCGTTTCCCTCAACTTCGTGAACGCGGATGTGGGCGCAGTGATCCAGGCAATCTCGAAGATCTCCGGGCGCAACTTCGTGGTGGACCCACGGGTCAAGGGCACCCTCAACATCGTCACGGCACGCCCGGTGCCGCGCAACCTCAGTTACTCCATCCTGCTCTCGGCCCTGCGCCTGCAGGGCTACGCCGCCATCGAGGGCCAGGGCGTCACCAAGATCGTTCCCGAGGCCGACGCCAAGCTCCACGCCGTACCGGTGGGCAAGGGCCAGGGCGCCGGCGGCGGTGACCGCCTCACCACCCAGGTGTTCACCCTGCAACACGAGTCCGCCTCGCAGCTGGTACCGGTGATCCGCCCCCTGGTGTCCCCCAACAACACCGTCACCGCCTACCCGGGCAACAATTCGCTGGTGGTCACCGACTATGCGGAAAACATCGGCCGCATCGCACGCATCATCGAATCCATCGACGTTCCCCAGGGAGACATGCGGGTCATCAATCTCAAGCATGCCTCGGCGCTTGATCTCGCCCAGACGGTCAATCGCCTGCTCAACGACGCCGGCAGCGGCAGCGTTGGCGGCACGCCCGGTGTCGGCGGCGACGCCAGCCAGCGCGTCTCGGTGATCGGTGACCCGCGCACCAACAGCCTGCTGGTGCGCTCCGAGAACCCGTCCAAGCTCAACGCCGTGCGTCAGCTCGTGGCCAACCTGGACCAGCCGGGTGCCGCCGGCAATATCCATGTGGTGTATCTGAAGAACGCCGAGGCGACCAAGGTCGCCCAAACCCTGCGCGCGGTACTCTCCGGCGAAGCCGGCAACACCGGCCAGGGCAGCACCGGCAGCAGC
>Ga0209097_10001270_pt1 | contig 21908 bp, 20 predicted proteins | sample AD_UKC052_MetaG_FD_184419 | JGI IMG/M metagenome (GOLD analysis project Ga0209097, IMG submission 184419) | Active sludge microbial communities of municipal wastewater-treating anaerobic digesters from USA - AD_UKC052_MetaG (SPAdes) (version 2) | ecosystem: Engineered > Bioreactor > Anaerobic >... | reverse complement strand
GCCTGAAGAGCTGAATGCAGCGGGCGATGTCGATGGCCAGGCTGCCGCAATGTTGACCCGGCTGGCGACTCTGACGCTCGCCATCTGTCCCTATCTGACCGAGTACCTGCGATGAACGAAGAACGTCTCCATCATGCCTTCCTCGAAGGTCGATTCGATCCGGTACAGCCTGCCAGTCCGGCGGAGACGTTGCTATGGTCTGAGCTGCCGCACGCGCCGGACGGACGCTTCTTGATCGCTCATCTGCAAAGGGAGCTTCTTGCCGAACAGCAAAAGCATGAACTCCATTCGGCGACCGCCAGTTCCAACGTCTTGACAGGCAGGCTCGTCGCAGACAAAGGTCTTGAACTCAAGAGTCTGGCAGTCGTCCCACGCGAAGTTAGTCCGGGGCCGACACCTCCGCCTTCACCCCCCGCTGCCTTCCCGACATCAACTGCTCAACCTGCGTCGCCGGCATCTCCTGTTCAGCCTTCCGGCGCACAGGCCCTTGCTCGATCCGATCCAGCCTCAAGCACCACGAGTCTGGCCATGCCCACTGAGCAGCTGAAGTTTCCTTCAGGCGTCTCACCCCTTCAGGCGCAGTTGGCCAAAGACAAGGACACGCATCGCGTCCGCAGGATTCTCCAGGCCCGGAAGCGGGGTGCAGTCCGCACGCACGAGGATCTGGACCTTCGGCTAGCCGGCGTCAGTGACGAGATCCGGGTCCGTCGGATGATCAGCGAAATCGAGCCTCACACACCGCCCTCAACGACGCGGAAGGGCGAAGTGCATTGGGATGACGTAGTGGGCATCAGCGGCTACTTGCCGTTTGAGAGCCCCGTGATGGTCGTGGGCGAGTTGCGCGAGATTGCGTCTAACTCAAACTCCCTTGCAGGCTCAACGATCAAGCTGCGCGCGCGCCGAGCGATGCTCCCCGCCAACTTGAAGGTCAGCAAGTATTTCAAGGCCAAGGGAGGACAGTTGCTGGAACTACATGTCGAAAGCGACGAGGTCGGCCTGCGCCTGGCCCAGTTCCTGGGCCGAGGCACAGTGCGGGTGAAGGTTATCGTCAGCCGCGAGGTGCCGGAGCACGGCCGCTGGAAGCTGTTCGTCGTGGAGGTGTACCGCGAAGGGCTGGGGGAGGCGGAGCGCCAAGCCCACGTGGACTGGGTCGCGCGCGAGCTGGCCCGGGTGGCGCCGGCCGGGTCCGAGTGGTTCGACGCGGCGCCGGCAGAGACGGACGCAAACAAGGAGGACTAGTTTTGGCCGATTCGGGTTGCCAACACGATTGAGTTGCATGCACGGACGGAGCGGGGACTTCGGGACCTGTCGCAGCGCAAGCGCAATCAAGTGCGGCTACGGCAGCGATGCGCGCATCGTGTTGCTGGCAGCCGGGGATGCAGAACAAGGACATCGCCGCAAACGTCGGCCTAGACAGGCGGCAAGTGGCGCTGTGGCGCTCCCGCTTCCTGGAAGGCGGCATCGAAGCGTTGAGCAGGGACGCGCCGCGCTCCGGGTGCCAGGCCAGCGTGATGGCGGACATGCCGTCGCGCATTGTGCAGGCCACCCCTACTGGCCCGTCGTGGCTGAACATGGTTGAGCGCTTCTTCCGCGACAACACCGACAAGCGCATCTGCCGCAGCAGCTTCACCAGCGTACTCGAACTCCAATTGGCCATCGACATGTACGTCACGCAGCACAACATCGAGCCCAAGCCATTCATCTGAACCGCCAACGCTTCGGACATCCTGGCCAAGGTCGCGCTGGCAAAGGCTGCGTTGGCAGCAGCCTCAGGATGAGTACCGAACACGCAGCGCACCACACTTGCATCAGCGGTGCCCGCGCGCCAATTTTGGCGGGGTTCACCTTCACCCGCCTGCCTCCTCGATGCGCACGCAGAATGCCGGCGTGTTTCCACCATCCGCCGTGCGGCTCAGGCTGAGCAGTTCGACAGCGTTGCGGCTCATCAGCCAGCACGCCATCCGCCTTCGCAGTTCCGCGCCCGGTGTCGGATAGGGCCCGGGTCCACTGAAGACCATCCGACCATGGGTGGCCGGGTGGTAGTTCAGACCATGGCTCATTGCGAGGAACACCAGCGCCTTGCGCAGTTCCGCAATCGTGCTCTGTGGCGCTCCCTTGGCCACGAAGGCCTTCAGCTCCAGCGGCCCCAGAAACCGGTGCAATGGAAAGGCCTCCACTTCAACTGTCATTTGCTTCCTTTCATCGGCGTCTTGCGACCCGTCGACTTCGTCAGATTACGCCGCCAGTCCGTTCAACTAAGCCAGCCGCCGACCATTGCATCCATCCGGTTCCACGGCCGTATGGGTCAACTGCTAGGTGCCCTTTGGCCGAAGGACGAAGACCTCCTGCTTGCCGTCAACGCGTCCTGTCAACAGGTGCGCAGGTAGGACCGTGAGCGCTGCTGAAAAATGCCCGAACTAACAGCAAGCGCTATTGAATCCGGGGAACGAAATCGCCTCCAACAGATTCGCGCTTGCCGTTAGTTCAGCCAGCCTGAGGTTCGCTGAGATGCCGTGCGCGTGGCGCTGGCAAACGGCTTGGGATATCGATACAGTGAGTCGCGTAACGCTGGACGCAATTGCACGATGCCTACTTACACCCGCGATCTATTTGACGACGCCACACTGGCCAGCCCGCAGGCCTATCTCGATGCCTTCGAATCGTGGGTGGTCGCCCGTGAGCATTTCGGGGCGATCCGCGAACGCTCTTCAGTGGCCGTCTACCGCAGCATGTGGTGCGCACTCACCGCCTGGTGTGTGAGCCGAGGGCTGCGCCTGGACGACCTGAAGCCCGGAGATTTCGAGGCCTATTTGCATTCCCGCGGTGGCGTGGATGAGCTGACGGCCCGCCACGCCTGGCGGCTGCTCATGCTGGCCGATGCTGTGCAGCACCATCGTGCCGCCGCCACGGGTGCGGTGCGAAACGCGGCTGCGCATGAATTGCTGATGGCCACGCCCGACTGGCGGTACGCCAATGCCGCCGATAAGACGCCTTTGCCTGACCATCTTCATGCCGCTGAGGCTCGGCACCTCGTGCAGTGGCTTCTGGACCCGGCCAGTGCAACAGTCGCCGCCGGCGCGCCAGCGCACACTTGGCAGGCCCTGCGCAACCGGGCCGCGGTGGCATTGCAACTTGGCGCCGGCTTGACGCCCGGCGACATTCGGGCGGCGACGGTGGACGGCGTGGTGTGCCAGGGCGCGCGCGTTGCGGGGTTGCCCTGGAAGATTCGACTGCCGAGGCGCGGCAGCACTCCGGCGCGCGAAGCCCCCGTTGCGCCTTGGGCAGGCCGACTACTCCGCACCTGGCTGGACACGCGCTGCGCGTTGCAGATCGGCGGAACCGCGCTCTTTCCGGCAACTCGCGGCGGGCGCCCTTGGGGCAAGGTCGCGCAATACGCCGCCGCGAAGGCCGTGCTGGCGGCTGCGGGCGTGGCGGACACGGAGGGCGGCAGCTTCAAGCTGCGTCATACGTTCGCGCTGCGTCAACTGAGGCGGGGCACGGCACCCGAGCAGGTAGCGCAATGGTTGGGCCTGAGCGATGTCACTGCGCTTGCTCGATACCGACACGTCTTGATCACCGCGCCAACCGAGGTGGTTTGAATGTCACCGATGTTGTCGGCCTCACTTCGGCACATGGAACACCAACACTGTCAGGATCAATTCCCGGTTTGCATCGCCATTGCTGTGAAAGACATACCGGAAGCCGCTTTCGTGCGGCCAGTTCACGGCGCGCTTGAAATTCCCGTGAGCCTTGGCGATACCGTCGATCCCTGTAAGGACGGTTGATGTTTCGACGCCTCGATTGAATACGAGGAGCGCCGTCTTGCTATCCCTCCAGGTGGAGTAACTCAAGATCTGGTCGATGGCCTCCCCGAAACCCTTCGGGCCTTTCCAGAATTTGCATTCCGCGATAAAGACATTGCGCGCACCCTCGCGCAGCAGGATATCGGTCTTGCCTGCCATATTGAAGGTCTCGCCGGTCACCTTGCCCTCGAACTGCCCATTGAGCTGCACAAGAAAGTGCTGGCGCAATGCCTCTTCGTCCATCGCCTTGAAGGCTTCCGGGCTGCGTTCCATGACCAAGGCCATGTCCTGCATGATCTTTAGGGCATGCTCGTACTGCTCCATGGCCCAGGCAGGCTCAGGCGTGAAGTGCGATGTGCTCGCCGTTGGGAGTGTGGGGGCCACCTTCTTCCGCACAGTCGGCACCGCGTACGTCTTGGGTGCATCATCTCGGCGCCTGATCGGAATACCGAGCGCCGCCGCTCTCTGGGACTGGGCCAGGAGCCGCTCGCGCCGTTGCTGAATCGCGTGCCCCGCTGCGCCTGGCAAGCTGCTGTTGTGGGTGTCAATCATCGTGCGCTGCCAACCCAAGTGCTGCTCGATCTCGGCCAGCGTTTGATCCACAAGGGGCTTGATCTCGCGCGGTTGATCCGAGGGAGTGTCGTAGCGCAGAACAAGCTCGTTCTTCGCGATCATCGCGCGGGGTGGGTTCATCGTGAAGGTGTTCGCCTTCGCGTAGAACAACTCGGTCTCGCCCTCGAAAGGGATCCTGACCTCGACGCGCTCGCCAGCCACCATGGCTGGGCGGCTCCTGTCATCGATCCAGCGCATCTGGTCGTGCCGCACATCAACTGGCGCATCCTGGTGGTCGGCATACCAAGCGTCCCGCTGCAGCGTGATGGGCGTGACGGCGTACTTGGTGACCAGATAGTTCTTCAGGTCCTCAGGGGCCGTGTTGAGCAGCCTGTTCTCATCCAGAGACTCCACCTCCTGCCGCATGCTCTGCATGGTAGTTTGCAGCGAATGGTCGAGATCGTGGGTGACGAACAGAAGCCCTTTGCTCTTGTCGATGCTGCCGAACATGTCCTTGCCTATGGTCTTGGTTCCGATGTAACTTTGCGGCAGAGGAGCCAGCGCAGTCAACTGCTGAGGCCACCACAATAGTGGACCTGTTCGCAGAGATGCGGCGCTTGCACGACGGCGAAGGCCATCGTCGCTAACTCCTCTTCTTGAAGATCGCCCCGAGTCCCGCCCACCAAGGACGGGCGGAAGTATCCGCGCGCGCAGCTTGGCGCTGCTCATCAAGAGCCACCTGATTTTTTGCTTCCGAAGGCGCTGGTGCATCCGCCTTCGAAGAGTAGAAATTCGCCTTGGCGATTTGATTCATCGCGCGGCCATGATCAATTGCGGATTGGGACATATCGCCAGCCCATCGAACATAGCCAGCTCGGATGAAGTAGTGTGACCTGCAGGGGAAATTCCAGTTGCCGATCGAAGGCTCCAAGCTGACGGCAACGCCATCAAATCGAAGCTGCCAGTCTGTCGGCGAGAGCGGTGTCACAACTTCACGCCCACACCCGCAAGCGCACTTGTGCGAGGCCACGGCGTACTGCATCGACACGTACAGCACACCCTCGGCCAGCTGGTCGGGGATGTACTCCACGAATTCGTGAGAAAAGCGCGTCTGCCTCAAGGGGCCGGTTCCTCGTTGGTCAACTGGTTCAGCCCCACGTTGAATGTCGAATCGTATTCCGCACGATCATCCAGGTAGAAGCCAGTTATGCGCTTCCACTTGAAGACCGCCAGGGCGGCGTTCACGGAGTTGAGTTCTGCGATCTGGATGTTCGATCCATAGAGCTCGTCGTCACGATCGGCTTTGGGGATCCGCGCCATAGCCTGGGAGCGCGTCTCCGGCGTGCTCGTAGTGATTCGGCACGTACCCCACAAATGCCCCTTGTCGTCGGTCAAGTTGACGCCCATGCCAACGTCAATGAACCGAACCGCGGAGTCTTGCAGTGATTCGACGATCAGCCTACGAACGGATCCCTTGTCCACGCAAATGAATACGAAGTCATAGCCGGCAAGGTCACCGACATTCTCTTCGGTGATCATCACCTCGTGCGGGATGACGCCCTTCCGCATCGCCGAGTGAACCTCCGCGTGGTACACAACCTTGCTCAATCGGCGATCAAGTGCTGCCCGCGATGCTGCTCCTGGGGATCGGAAGGCGTTGTGCGGGCGGAACGCGTCGCCGTCGTACAGGTGGATCTCGCCGGCGTGGGTCTTGGCCACGAGGTCCAAGATATACGCACCGGTGCCGCCCAGGCCGACGATAGCGATGCGCTGCTGCTTCAGCTTTGCGGAAATCTGCTGAATGCCAGCCCTGCTGGACGCAGTTTCCTCGTAGAGAAAGACCGAGTCCTCATCGATGGGGTCGATGGTCTTGAAGGTGCGCGCATCGGCCTTCGGATCGATCGCGCGCGCCTGGTTGGAGATGACCCGCACGTAGGTCGTCACCTTCTCGTAGTAGTCGGCATAGAAGCCCGCTCTGGGCTTGTTGGAGAAGTAGTGGTTCGCGACAACCCCCTCCGCCAACGGGTACTGGCCCGTGGCGTTCTTGATCTGCACAAGTTCGCATCCGTCCGGGGTGCATGGGTGCTCGCCGACAAAGTGGATCTGGTGCGTCCCGGGCCTGTCCAGCACGCCGGGTGCCACCGTCGTGAGTTCGGAGACAAGGGTGCCCATGGCAACCTCACGACGCGAGTTCACGTAGGGCACCGAGTGCACCAGCAAAAGGTTCGAGCGAATCTCGATCTCGAACCCTTCGGCCTGAAGGCGCTGCAGGTCGTGGTTACGACTTATCAGTTGGCGTGACATAGAACGTCATCCCTTCCTTGATCTGCACCGATTGACCTTCCACCATGGATCCTTCGGGATTCGGTGCCGGCCCACGCGCATAGTTGACGGTGTAGATGATGTTCTCGCTGGGCACGGCCTCGGGGTACGCGAGTTTCACGATCTCCCAGTACGCCACCCGACGGCGATGGACCTGGCGCGGCCGGGCATTCACCACGATCGTGATCGAGATCGGCAAGGTGATGAGGCGCTCCACCCCCGGCGCTGCCAAGTCCACCAATTCCGCATCGCCGATCAACCGGTCCGTGGCGCCCGGCACGTCCAACCAGACATCGTGCGTCGGCACGTCTCGGCCCGCGAGACGCTTGAGCGTTGCCCCGGAGATCCGCGCTGCACCCCAGTCATAGGCTCGATCATCGAGTTGGAAACGGAACGAGCGGTCGTTGCGGAAGACCAGGAACCTTTCAGCGCCAGCGCTACGGAGATCAGTCGTCTCCTCCGGGCGGATCTCTTCCAAAAGGCCGTCGGCCAGCATCCTGAACAGCAGGTGCTCCACCGGTTGCAGCAAACCCGCCGCTGCAAGGATCTGCGCGCCTGTGGGCACGGGGTCCGCAATGACTGCGCCCGAGAAGTGCAACTTCTCGTCGCCGATCAGGATTCCGTAGGGCCCGTGCCCACGAACCACACGGCCCATCGAAACTGCGGCATAGACATCTTCCACGCCTTCATCGAACACGATCTTCATGTCGAACCTCTCTTCTGCGGCCCACCGCCAGCGGCAGGCACTTGCCACTACGTTTCGCGCCCTCGTCCTGTCTCCGATGGGTCTCGTGGAGGCCTGGAGGCAACAGTTTTGGAGCGCTTGCCGCCATGTTACACGAGCGCGCTAAGTTCATCAAGCAGCACCGGCACGCTTGAAGAACTTAGCGATCGGACTACACTTGTTCAGGTCGGGCGGCGTGCGGTGGGCGCTCGCCGCTATCGGCGTCAACCCCGAGGAGACCGTGAAGCCAACACTAGGTCAGTACCTGGCATCCATCAGGCTCGATCGCAAGATGTCGCTGCGACAGGTCGAGGAGCTGAGCAACAAGGAGGTGTCGAATGCCTACCTCAGCCAGCTTGAGACCGGAAAAATTCTTCAGCCCAGCCCCAATGTCCTGAACACGCTGGCAGACATCTACAAGATCAACTATGTACAGCTCATGGAACTCGCCGGCTATCTGCCAGCAGCAAAGGCCCGCGAAGCGACGCAGCGGCATGGCCGCATTCCGACCTTCGCGGAACACAACTTAACGCCAGAGGAAGAAGGTGAACTCATGCAATATCTTCAGTATCTGAGGACGAAGAAGAAACCATGACCAAGCCCGACGACAGCACACTCCACGCAGCCGACCTGAAGGCGGTCGAGGCTCGTGCCAGGCTGTCGCTCGACAAAGCGGCCGCCTGGGGCCGCTTCCCTACGCCCGTCGACGACATCCTCTCCGCCGCCAAACTGCGCGTTGCCCCCAAGGGGATGTTTGATGTTGCAAGCTACCTTGCGTATGCGAAGAAGAAGGCCTCGGGCGCCATCGTCGCACTCAAGGCGGCGATCTCGAAGGTGCTCGGCATCTACGACGCCAATGAAGAGATCATCCACATCGATGACTCAGTGGGCCTGCCCAGGCAAGCTTTTCTCAAACTGCACGAGACCGGGCATCACGAGATGCCCACGCACCGCAAGATCTTCCAGCTCTTCCAGGATTGTGAGAAGACGTTGGAGCCCACCGTCGCTGACCAGTTCGAGCGCGAGGCCAACAACTTTGCGCGCTTCGCACTGTTTCAGGGGACCGCATTCAAGGAACAGGCCGCCGATATGAAGATGGGCATCAAGGCGCCCATGGAACTCGGGAAGAAATTCGGCGCATCCACCTATGCCTCAGCGCGTGAGTTCGTCCGCAGCCACCACCGCTCGTGCCTCATGTATGCGCTTGAGCCGATGGAGATCATTGCCGGCGGCGGCGCCCGCGCCGCCGTCAGGCGGATTGAGGTTTCGGCCACATTCGAGCTCGAGTTCGGCCGCCCGAACGACACACTCATCGACACTGACCATGCCCTGTCTCCGCTCTTGCCCATCTTCAAGAAGATGACGGCGCCGACGCTGCTTCACTTTCGAGACAAGAATGGCACCACGCATGAGTGCCTGGGCGAGGCATTCAAGACCAAGTACAACGTCTTTCTTCTGATCTACCCAGTGAAGTCGCTGACATCGACGAGCATCTTCGTGCCGGCCTCGTTCGCGATCAGCAGCAACTGACGATCAACCGGCTCAGTGCTTCTTGTCGATGGGCGGATACGGATCGTTGCCGTAGCTATTGCTGTTGCGGATGGTGCCGTCGGGCCTATGGATGACCACCTCGACATGCTCACGCTTCGCTTGGTCGCGTGCTTGTTCGAAGGCTTGCTTTTGCGTATCGGCGGTATGGCCAACGCGCTGGGCGCCCTCCTTCCTGGTAGCCCAACCACCGTTGTGCGGCACAACGTGAATATCCTTCTTGGTCATCGCTGACTCCTTGATTGCTGGCCCAACAAAACCCAGATCTAGTGTCTCAGCACCTTGGATGAACGCGTGACACGCTATATCTTGGGCCTGTATATAATACCAGCATCCGAGCGGCACAGCGCGCACGTCTCGTCGCACTCCTGGCGATACAAAGCGGGCCACCGTCCCGGCGAGGAAGAAAAGCGGTAGCGGTAAGGGGCCTGTTTCTGGGGTCGCCCGGTGCAAATCCGTAAGAGTCCGCGGGGCTGGCCGTATCAGCAACGCCCGGGGAACGCGCAGCGCGCGTCATTGCTGGTCCGCGAGAGCGGGGTGATCCACTTCAACCCCGCTGCTTGTGGGTAGGGGAGGCCTTTGGGTGATTTCCTCCAGGCTCACACCCAGCAAAAAATAGGGTGAAAAGGGCGGGCGGCCCGACGCGCGGAAAATTTTGCGCTTCGCGCAACGACCACCGCGATCATCTCGTTCACCCCTCTGATGTAGAGCCCACGCGCCGGGCTAAGTGGGTTGAGAATGTTGCCGTGGGAATCAACTGGAACAACCGAACCATCGCCGACGCGCGGCTCAACAGCGTTCATGGCGGCCGACTGGCTGGTGGGTATCTCCTGCGCCTGGGCGTCGAGTTCGATGTACTGAACTGGGACGACGGCCCTCCGCCCGTGGTGATCATGGCGCCGGCCCGTGTCTGGCTCCAGGGTCAGACTGGTCTGGTCCTGGGCTTGGCCCAGCCGGAGACCTTTCAACCCTTCACGGTCAGCCAGTACCCAAGCAAACGCGCCGTGCTGTTCGATCTACCGCTGACACAGCAGGCGATGGAGGCAGTGGAGCGTCATCGCAATGGGGTGGGCGTCTCTCTGGCCGTCAAGTTGCAGACCGAAGTACGACGCGGGGCTGAGGTGCAGGTAGGCTGGGTTGACCTCGCGGGGACCTTCAACGTTTCACAGTGGGTCGAGGCGCTGGATCAAGCAGGCTACGGGCGGACGCTGCTCTTTGAGGTGCCAATTCCGGCCGAACCGGCCGGCCTCGGCAGCGCAATCGAACTGCTGGAGACGGCGCGCGGCCTCCTGGCTACAGGGCACTACTCTGAGGTCGTCGCCAAGTGCCGCATGGTGCTGGAGCGCCTGACGCAGGAACTGGATGACGACCTTGCGCTGAAAGCCGCACGCGTTGCGCAAGGTAGGGACCGTACCGCCCAGCAGCGCGAGCTGCTCATTCGCCAAGCAGCGATCGACTTTGCTCACCTGGCCCATCATCCAACGGGGATCTCTCTCGACGAAGCCTTCGACCGCAATGCCGCGCAAATGATGCTTGGCATGACCGCAGCGCTCGTCAGCTCCTCGATGGCGCGCAAGGCCGCCGCGCTTCGCCAAGCCTAACTTCGGCCTCAGCCGATCAGGCCGCCGGAGAAGCCCCTGGCATCGTCGGCCCCTGGCGCGTCAACTCGAAGACCATGTCCCCCACGAATCGCCGGAATGATTCGTTCTCGACGAACTGCTTGTAGACCTGCGTGTCGTCCTTCAGCAGGATCTGCATCACCTTGCCCAGCGCCTGGTCGTGCGCCATGCGGGCCGTGTGCGGGGTGTTGTCCCTGGCGTTCTGGAACGCCTTGTCGGCGGCCACCTTGGGCGCGATGTCGTCGCGAATGCGTTTGGCCACGCGGTCGGTGTCGGCGAACAGGGTGCCGAAGTTGTCGTTGAAGGTCTTCAGGATGTTGCTGAGCCGGTCCAGTTCGGGCTCGGGTTTGCGCCCGCCGCCTTCGGTGGGTGGTGGCGCAATCTCGGCGTTGGCATCGGCCAGCGCGATCTTCATCTTGGCCTTCTTCTCGACTCGGTAGCTGTCCATGTCGATGGCATCCAGGATGCCCTGGGCCAAGTCCTCTTCCTTCGGCGCCGGCAGCTTAGGCAGCAGCAGGTTCAATAAGATGGACAGCCGCTCCCAATCCGGTGCGGTGCCAGGCATCACCGAGGCCAGGAAGTCGTAGGTGCGGCAGAACACCTTGGCCTTGCCCTTGAAATCGACCTGCTGGTCTTCGTCGAGCGTGCCGGTGTAGCGGGCCGCGCAGGCGTCCAGGATGGGGTCAAGCTGGTCGCGCTCGGCGCCGGCCAGGAACAGCGTCACGAACTGCTGCACCTGTTCGGGCGCGTAGACCTGAGCGGCGTCCAGCGCGCCTTTCAGGTCGTGCAACTTGTTCGGGTCGGTCTCTTCGGCCAGCAGCGTGGTGCGGTAGTAATCCTGAAATGCGAAGGTGATGGTCTCGCTGTTGTTCTGGAAGTCGAGCACGAAGCAGTCGTGCTTCTGCGGGTGGGCGCGGTTCAGGCGTGACAGCGTCTGCACGGCCTTGATGCCCGACAGCGCCTTGTCCACGTACATGGTGTGCAGCAGCGGCTCGTCGTAGCCGGTCTGGAACTTGTCGGCGCAAATCAGAAAGCGGTAGGGGTCGTCCTGGATCTTGTCCGCGATGTCCTTGCTCGGGAAGCCGTTGAGCGAGGCCTCGCTGACCTTGGTGCCGCCGTATTCGTGCTCGCCCGAGAACGCCACGATGGCCTGGTACGGGCTCTTGCGCTCCAGCAGGTAGGCCTTCATCGCGTGGAAGTACTGGATGGCGCGTTCAATGCCACTGGTCACCACCATCGCCCGGGCCTGCCCGCCGATCTTGCCGGCAGCCAGCACCTGTTCGTGGAAGTGGTCCACCATGATCTCGGCCTTCAGCCGAATCGCGTGGTCGTTACTCTCCACGTAGCGACGCAGCTTCTTCTTCGCCTTCTTGGTGTCGAACTCCGGGTCGTCCTCGATCTTCTTGACCAGCTTGTAGTAGCTGTCCACCGGCACATAGTTTTCCAGCACGTCCAGGATGAAGCGCTCCTGCACGGCCTGCTTCATGCTGTAGTTGTGGAAGGGTCGGTGCTTGACCTTGCCTTCGGCATCGGGCGGCAGCGGCTCGCCGAACATCTCCAGCGTCTTGTTCTTGGGCGTGGCGGTGAAGGCGAAGTAGCTGGCTTTGGTCAGCATCTTGCGTGCTGCCATGCGCGCTTCCAGCGCCGCGTTCACCACGTCTTCGGCGTCGCGCTCCTCGGCATCGTCGGCCGCGCCGGCATCAGCGCCCTCCCCCAAAGCCTTGCCCATCGCGGCCGAGGTCTTGCCACCCTGCCCCGAATGCGCCTCGTCGATGACGATGGCAAAGCGCTTGTCACCGACGGCGCCGATCTCGTCCAGCACCCACGGGAATTTCTGCACCGTGGTGACGATGATCTTCTTGCCCTGCTCGATGAAGCGCCTCAGGTCGCCCGAGTGTTCGGCGTGGCCCACCGTCGCGCCCACCTGCATGAACTGCTTGATGGTTTTCTGAATCTGGTCGTCCAGGATGCGCCGGTCGGTGATGACGATGACCGAATCGAACACCGGTTGGCCGCCCTGCCCTTCGCCCTTCGCTGCATCGTGCTTGACGCCGATGAGCTGGTGCGCCAGCCAGGCGATGGAGTTGGATTTGCCGCTGCCAGCCGAGTGCTGGATCAGGTAGCGCCGGCCCACGCCGTGCACGCGCACATCGGCCAGCGCCTTGCGCACCACATCCAGCTGGTGGTAGCGCGGGAAGACCTGGGTGCGCTTCTTCTTGCCGGTCTTCGGGTGCTTCACCTCGACGACCTGGGCGTAGTTCTCCAGGATGTCGGTCAGGCCCGCCGGCGTGAGCATCTCCTTCCAGAGGTAGTCGGTCTTCAGGCCGAGTGGGTTGGGCGGGTTGCCGGCGCCGTCCTCGTAGCCCTGGTTGAAGGGCAGGAACCACGAGGCCTTGCCGGCCAGCGCCGTGCACATGCGCACCTCGGCATCGTCCACGGCGAAGTGCACCACGCAGCGGCCGAACTCGAACAACCGCTCGCGCGGGTTGCGGTCGCGCCGGTACTGTTCCACCGCGTCTTCCACGGTCTGCTTGGTCAGGCTGTTCTTCAGCTCGAAGGTGGCGATGGGCACGCCGTTGATGAACAGGCCCAGGTCCAGCGCACGGCGGGTCTCGTCGATGCTGTAGGCCAGCTGGCGCGTGATGGTGAAACGGTTCTTCGCATGCAGCGCCGCAGCCTTTGCGTTGCCTTCTGACGGCTTGCCGTAGAACAGGTCGAAGTGGCCGGCCGGGTGGTGGTCGATGCCCTTGCGCAATACGTCGATGGCGCCGCGCTTTCCCAGTTCCGCCGACAGCCGGGTCAGGAACTTCAGGCGGTTGATGTCCTTGGCGTCATGGGCATCGGCCATGCCCAGCTTCTTGAAGGCCTCGGGCTGCGTTGCGCGCAGGAAGGCGAAGAGCTGTGCCACGTCGAGCGCGTGGGCGCGGTCGTAGTCCTTCGGGCTGCCGGCGAGGTAGCCGGTGCCGCCGTAGCGTGCGGGGGGCTCAGTCAGCGCGCCGGGCGTGACGGCCAGGCCGTCGGTGCCGGTCATGTGCCGGACGATCAGCGATTCGAGGCCCTTCTCGCTGATGTCGGTGCTCATGCTTTGGCGTCTGGTTTCGGCAGCTTGTGGATGGCCGCCAGCAGCAGCCCGGTGGCGGCCAGCAGATCCACCAGCAATTGGTCGTCGTGCTCCAGGTGCCCCTCATATTCGGCCAGGTTGCGCTGCTCGTGCGCCCTGGCCAAGACTCGCCACTGCGCCGCAGGCAGCCCCAGCGTGTGCGGCAGTGCCTGGAAAACAAGATACCGGTTGTCCGACCGGTAGCCCAGCCGCCGCAGGGCGTAGAGCGCGAGCGCGTGGGCGGCGTTGTAGGCCAGGTCGAAGCGGCTGTCGAAGGCAAGGTCGGCGCGCCGCGCATCCGTCAACCGGCGCTCACCAGACGCCAGCAGGCCCGCTAACTCACGCGCATTGGGCGGCTCGGCCTTGATCTTGCCGATGCGCTGCAGATTCGCCAGCTCAGCCGACATCGTCGCCGCCGATCAGCATCAGTCGGGGCTGGCTGGCGATGCGGGCGGAAAAACTGTCCGCGTCACCACGCTTGCGCTGCCATTCGGCCACCGACATCAGGTTGGGATGGATGGTGCGCCCCAGTGCGGCCTCGGCTGTTTGCAGGGCTTCGTACAGCGTCGGGTAGTCCAAGGCCTCGGCGACGACCATCAGGTCGATGTCGCTGACCGCATGCTCTTCACCACGCGCCACCGAGCCGTAGACGAAGGCCATGCTGATCTTGTCGGCCAGCGGCGCCAGCGCCTGTTGCAGCGGGAATGCCAGGCCGACGCTCTTGCGGATCAGGCCCGCCAGCTCGGCAAATACAGGCGACGCAGGATTGGCCTGGTAGTGTTTCTGGTTGCCCACGTGCGCCACCGTCACCAGCCCGGTTTGCGCCAGCTTGGTGAGCAAGCGGTGAACCGCCCCGGTGCCGGACTTGGCCAGGCGGATCAGCTCACCGCTCTGAAACCGCCGCTCCGGCTGGCCGAACAGCCAGCCCAGCACACGCTGCTGCACAGGCGTGAACAGCGCGTCGGCCAGCGAAGCCGGCGTCAACGGTGCCTGGGGGGTGCTGCCTGTCGTTCCCATTTAGGGAATGATCCTACCCAAATCGGGAAGATAAGACAAGCCGGCTTGTGGCACCGAGGTGCGCGACCGTCAGGCCTTCGGTGCCGGTCATGTGCCGGACGATCAGCGATTCGAGGCCCCTCGCTGATGTCGGTGGTCATGCTTCGGCTATCTCTTCGTCGGCGGGGTCGATTTCGTCTTCGGGCATTTCGGAGGGCGCGAGCATTCCCTCATCTGGCAGGCGTTCTGCAGCGTTCCTCACGTCGAATCTGCCAGTCACGACGTTGAATACCAGACCGGTGCGGTACTCGCGAAGTAGTTCGATCTCGCGTTCCAGTCGGCCAATGGTTTTGTTCAGGCCATGTGCTTCAGCCTCTACATAGTTGACGATTGCCGCCTGCTCTGCAGGAGGTGGAAGCATCACCTTAAATCCTCTGATTTGCTCAGGGCTGAGGTGTGGCACGCTGATGCCAGTAAACATCGGCTCGATGTAGCTCGCGAATAGACGACCGCGAAGTAGCAAGAGCAGGAACTGGGCGCTGAGTCTTCCTTTGGGACGCAGACGTGCTACTCGCTGCAGGAGGACCGATGGTGTGTCTTTCTCCTCGACGGTCGCCGCTCGCACGCCGGACGCAATAATCGGTCTGTCCATGCCAAGGACGACATCGCCGACCCGAAGTTCGAACTCATTCAGGTTGTCTCCTGGCGTCCGCAGCCACCGCACCACCGCGTCCCACCGAAGCCCTACAGGCGTGACGTTGATGCCCCGAAGCAATCTCACACCTTGCCCTGTCTGCAGGAAGCCGCTACTAGGGAACGGGTAGCCCGTCTGGACCTCTATGACGCGTCCTAGGCGTTCCACCTCCCAATGCGCCGGGATGTCTTCGACCCACGGAATTCCAGACGGCTTGCGTGGTGCGTTGGAATCAACGCCGCTGACAACAGCACGATGTGCGATCGCTTGCCTGTGCTCCATCAGCAACGCGATCACCTTACGCTTTGCTCGGATCGCTCGGTCCACTCTGCCATTCGCCAGATCCAGAAACCGCACGATCAATGCCTGTTCGTCGAGAGGCGGCACAAGCACCGGAATTCGCAGAAACTGCTCCGGGTACAGGCGCAGCCGGGAACTGTTGACGCCTGTTGATCGACGCTGGTATTCGGCCGCGTACAACGGTGTTCGCAGCAGGTGATCCGCGTAGGCCGGCAGCATGCCGCCGCCGTCAATTGGCCGGTACACCCCATAGGCCGGGCTGACGATGCCGGTATCCCTGGTCACGCCCAACGCCGCCATCCAGGCCCACAGGGTATTGATGACCAAGTCGCCAGGCCGGCACACCTTGTGGCCGACGTTCGACTCCGCCATGAACATGGTGACGGTCTTCAGCCGGCGCGGCGTGACGCCGGTGAGGTGCGACACCGACAGCAGTTCCTCCTTGCCGGTCTTGGATCGCTCGTCCACCTCACGGAACAGGCGCTTGGCCCGAAGCAGGCCCCAATGCGCCGGGATGGAACCCAGCCAGTCCTGGCCCGAGTCCTTGTACGCCGCGTGCGGCTTGAGATCGCCGATCACGCAAGGTCCCCCTGCTCGTCGCTTTTCCACCGCTCGCGGTAGGCATTGATGTAGAAGGCCGTAGCCGCTTGATCAAACTGCCAGTAGTGGCGGCACAGCTGCCGGTACAGCACCACCACGGGCTCATACCCACAGAAGTCCAGCAGGCCACCCAGCGTGTGCTCGATGTGCTGGGCGTCGCGGCTGTCGCTGCGCACGATGTCGTCCACCACCGGCCGGTATTGCAGCGCCGCCCGCTGCTCAAGCTCACGCATGCTGTCTACCAGGTCGAGGATGGCCTGGGGCGGGCTGACATCGGGCGTCACGCGCGGCCCTCCGCATCGGGCAGGCGCCGGGCCGCCTGTTCCCGCGCATGTTCCATCGCCTGGTGCAGGCGCTCGCGCAGCATCGGCAGCGGCGGCAAGGCGGTGAGGTACTCGCTGACGCGGATGGACTTGGCGTCGAGTTGCAGCAGTTCCACCTGCTCGGCGTCGGCCGCCGCACACAGGATCAGGCCGATCGGCGCCTCTTCGCCCGGCGCACGTTCATGCTTGTCCAGCCAGCGCAGGTACAGCTCCATCTGGCCGACGTGGGCCGGCTGGAAAGACTCCAGCTTCAACTCGACGGCGATCAACCGGCGCAGGTGGCGGTGGAAGAACAGCAGGTCGAGGTGGAAGTCATCTTTGCCCACGCTCATGCGCTTCTGGCGGGCGACGAAGGCGAAGCCGGTGCCCAGTTCCAGCAGCACGCCTTCGATCTCGCGCAGCATGGCGCTTTCCAGGTCGCGTTCGCTGTAGGCGCCCTTTAGGCCCAGCAGGTCCAGCAGGTAGGGATCGCGGAACACGGTGTCGGGGCTCATCTGCCCGTCGCGTAGCTTGCTGATCTCGTCCGAGATCACGGCCTTCGGCCGCTTCGACAGCGCGGTGCGCTGGAACAGCATGCCGCCGATCTTCTGGCGCAGGGTGCGAACGTCCCAGCACTCGATGCGGCACATCTCGGCGTAGAAGTCGCGGGCCAGCGGGTCCTTGATCGGCAGCAGTTCGACGAAGTGGCTCCAGCTCAAAGTTTGCGACAGCGTCGCAAGAATTTGCTCGTCGGTCATCCACTCGGCAAAGCGCGCCATCCGGGTCAGCGCGGTGTAGTTGAAGCCAGTGCCGAACTCGGTGGTCAATTCTTGCGACACCGTCGCAAGAATCTGCTTGCCGTAGGCGGCGCGCCCGGCCTGCAGGCTGTCGCGCAACAGGCGGTGGCCGATCTGCCAGCACAGCAGCGTGTAGGTGGCGTTGGCCGCGGTGGCCAGCCGCTGGCGCGCCGACTGCACCAGACCGCGCAAGTCCGACAGCAGCGCCGAGGGGTCGGCCTCGGTCTTCGGCTTGGCGGCAGCCTTGGTGACCAGGGCCCTGCTCGTCGGGGCCCGCTTCGCCTTTGAAGCCGGGGACGCAGCCTTGGCCACGCCGCGGCTGGCGGGCACCGTCGCCTTCTTCATGCCTCGGCCTTCGCCACCAGCAATCCATCCAGCAGGCCTTCGGCCTCTCTCACGATGGCCAGGATGTCGGCGCTGATCTCGGCCAGCGTGCGCAGCGGCTGCGGCTTGTAGAAGTGGCGCGTGAAGCTGATCTCGTAGCCAATCTTGGTGGCGTCGTTGTTGACCCAGGCGTCGGGTGTGTAGGGCAGCACCTCGCGACGGATGAAGGCCTCGATGCCGCCCTCTTCCAGCAGTGGCACCTGCTCGGTGTCGCGCAGGTCGGCGTCTGGTTCGTATTCGACGACGCAGGCGTTGCCGGCGACCACGGCGTTGTACAGGCCCAGCATCGGGTCGGCCGTCAGCTTGCCGGGTTTGTGCACCTTGGCGATGACAGGGGGCGCGGTCTCGACACGCCAGCTCACGGCCTTGAGGATCAGCTTCAGCTCGGCCGCGGGCAGCTTGGTGCCGGCCTTCTTCAGCGCGGCGTCGACTCGGTCGCGGAAGAGGTTGTGGTCTTCGAAGAGGCCGTCGCCCAGCGCTTCGCGCAAGACCGTGGCCACCTCGACCAGGCGGCCGTCGCGCTTCCAGGTCGCGGGGTCGAGCAGCTTCTTGCGCTTCTTCTCGGGCAGGCCCTTCTTCGCCGCGCCGCTCTCGTCATCGTCGGCCTCTTCGTCGTCGCCACCCCAATCGACCAGGCGCTGCTCAAGCGCGGCCGCGATGGCGCCAAAGTGGTTGAACAGGTCGTCGCCGAATTCCTCGTACAGCACGGTGCGCAGGTCTTCGTCGCCCGACGCGAACCGCAGCGTTTCGATGGCCTTCAGCGAAAGCTGGCTGTGCAAGCGCAGCGGCCGCTCGACGGTGACCTTCCAGTAGCCAAAGGCGGCGTTGGCGAAGATCTTGGATTCGGGCGTTTCCTTGAAATCGAGGAAGGTGCGGCCGATGCGCTCGATGTCGTCGGGCCCGAGCTCGCAGTTCTTCTTGCCCAGGTTCTTGCGCAGCGGCTTGAACCACTGGCTGGCGTCGATGAGCTGCACCCTGCCCTGCCGGTGCGCAGGCTTGCGATTGCTCAGCACCCACACATAGGTGGCGATCCCGGTGTTGTAGAACAGGTTCAGCGGCAACGCGACCAGGGCCTCAACCCAGTCGTTCTCGATCAGCCAGCGGCGGATGTTGCTCTCGCCCTGGCCGGCGTCGCCGGTGAACAACGACGAGCCGTTGTGGACCTCGGCGATGCGGCTGCCCAGCGCCGAGCTGTGGTTCATCTTCGACGCCATGTTGACGAGGAAGAGCATCTGGCCGTCGCTGGAGCGGGTGACGAGCGACAGTTCCTCGCCTTCGTGCACGACCTTGAATCGCGGGTCGCGCATGCCGTCCTTGCCGCCCATCGCCTCCAGGTCCTTCTTCCAACTCTTGCCATACGGGGGGTTGGCGACCATGAAGTCGAATTCCTGGCCCGGGAAGGCGTCGTGCGCCAGCGTGGACCACTCGGCACCGCCGACGATGTGGTCGGCGTTCTCGCCCTCCCCCTTGATCAGCATGTCGGCCTTGCAGATCGCGTAGGTCTCGGGGTTGATCTCCTGGCCGTACAGGCCGCATTTGATGTCCAGGCCGCGCCTGTTGCCGATGGCGGTGAGTGTTTCCTCGGCCACGGTCAGCATGCCGCCGGTGCCGCAGGCGTCGTCATACAAGAGGTAGGTGCCGGACTTGAGCTGGCCTTCGACGGGCAGGAACACCAAGTTGGCCATCAGCCGCACGGCGTCGCGCGGTGTCCAGTGTTCGCCGGCCTCTTCGTTGTTGTCTTCATTGAACTTGCGGACCAGCTCTTCGAACACCGTGCCCATCGCGTGGTTGTCGATGCCGGCCGGCGAGAGGTCGATGTCGGGATCGAGGAACTTGTTGATCAGCGTGCCCAGTGCGTCGGCCTTGGACAGCGTGGGCAGCTGGTTGCGGAACTTGAAGTTCTCCAGGATGTCCTGAACGTTGGGCGAGAAACCGTCGAGGTAGTCGACGAAGTCGGCCATCAACTGCTGGGTGTTGCCGCGCGATTTCAGGTCACGCAGCGTGAAGCGCGACGTGTTGTAGAAGGCCTGCCCGGCCGCGTTGGCCAGCGCGGCGCGCTGCTCGGTGATGTGCGCGTCGTCCAGCATTTGCTTGGTCTCGAGCACGGCCTGCTTGGTGGGCTCGAGCACAGCGTCCATACGCCGCAGCACGCACATCGGCAGGATGACGTCGGGGTACTTGCCGCGCCGGAACAGGTCACGCAGGACATCGTCGGCGATGCCCCAGATGAAGGAGACGATGCGGTTGTGCGTTGCCTGATCCACGTTGTTTGCTTTTCTCGAAATCGTTGGCCTGGAATCATCCAACTCAGAGGCCCAAGCCCTGCAAGACGCTGTTGCTTACCCACGCATTCGACCCATCAACGCACGCCGTTGTCTTGACCTGGCGGCGGCTTGTTGCGACTCCGCACTTTCTGCTTCGGTCGCGGATCCAGAAGCGTCCTGAGTGCGCGCGCCATTGGACTGATGGGTTCAGGCGTATTGGGTGCGTTTGTAGGCGTTGGTGGGCTGTCGTTTTTCATGCTGAGCTGTGTTGAAAATCACAGCACCAGCATAGGGCGGATAGCCTTTCGAATTGATCCTGCAATAGCCCCTCAAACCCACGCTTTGCGGACACATTATTTCAAGCCTTTCTCATTCCGGCGGTGTACAGAAACTGCGTGCAGGCGCATCCGTGAATGCTATTTCTGCCGCGCCTCAGCCACCGAGAACATGACGAGGTCGATTTCGCTCGGGTCCTTCCAGCCGGCGCCATGTCGCGCGGTGGCGTAGACGTCGAGCACAACACGACTGATCAGCGGTGACTCCCAATCGTGTTCGGCCACCCGCCGACGCACCCCTGGAGTGGACAGGGCCGATTGCAGAATGGTTGGCGCCGCCTGGTCGATCCAACGGACCTTCTCGCCCTCGGGCAGCGCCGTGAACTCGGCACGGATCTGTTTCTGTCGATTTGCGCGCCAGGCATCGATGAGCGCCTGCTGCTCAACCCTGGGATCCACCTTTTGCAAAGGCCGCAACTCTTCCGCCGACAGCGGCTCAGGAACGCCGCCATCGGGAAAGCGATTGGTCAATACGGCCTTCAGATAGGCTCCGCGATTCAGGATCTTGGTCTCTGAGGTGTCATTGATTTGGGCTTCCATGGCGTCCAAGCCTTCCGTCACCTTCAACGCACCGTACTTGAGCGTCAACGCATCCAGATCACTTTCGCGCACGCCCATCTTTGCCGCCCGCAAGACCAAGGTGACATCGGCCGCATCGGGGACGCGTTCGATCTCCTTAGTCTTCCGGAAAACCCGGAACTGCAGGGTCCGCTGCTCGAGCTTGTTCCCATGCTCGATCGGCTCGATGAAGATCTCGGTGACTTCGTTGATCTGGGCAATCGCCGGCATCAGCAACTCGTTCTTGAACTTGCGGAACTCGCGCGGCTTGCTGCCCCCACCTTCGCGCAGGACGCGCGTCCAGAAATCGGGGTCATGCTTGCTGGTCAAGCCACCCGGGCTGTCCTTGTAGCGAGCGCAAATTTCGTACAGGGCCACCCCGGTGTAGGTCGACAACCGGGCAATTGACTTCAGTTCGATCTGAGCCCAGCGTTCGGGGCTGAGGAGCTGTTCTTTGATGGATGGCGGGTAGTACCAGGTGACCCAGGCCTCACCGCCTCTGATGTACAGACGAGCCTCTGCCAACAACGGAAACGTGCGGGCCTCATCTTTCATCGCAGGCGATGCGCCAGGCTCGAAACCTTCCAGGTGCAGTGTCCCTGAGTCGCTGGCCGCCAGCGGCCGCCACAAGACTGTGGTCTGAACCATCTGTTCGATGTAGCGCTGTACGCGCTCAGACGCCTTGGTGTTGGACCCATAGCCTCGCAGGATGTCGCTGACAGGACTGCTGTATCCCCCATCAGGTGTCGCCGGGTGGTGCTGCGCAATCCACAGCATGACGTCGTAGGCCTTGCGCCCGGTCGTCGTGAACGCAATCGTCAGCGGCTCAATGGCCAGCGCGAACACGGACTTGCTCAACGTCCAGTCTGAGCTGGACATCTTGGGATGGGCGGCAGTCGGGACCACCTTTCTAACCGTTGACATCCTTCAAGTGTACGTCCAACAAGCTTGGACATGCTGAGCACCACCGATTTGCTACCTTGCGGCTCATGCCATGACCCGCCCTCAGA
>Ga0209097_10001268_pt1 | contig 21936 bp, 15 predicted proteins | sample AD_UKC052_MetaG_FD_184419 | JGI IMG/M metagenome (GOLD analysis project Ga0209097, IMG submission 184419) | Active sludge microbial communities of municipal wastewater-treating anaerobic digesters from USA - AD_UKC052_MetaG (SPAdes) (version 2) | ecosystem: Engineered > Bioreactor > Anaerobic >... | reverse complement strand
CCGTCAATTGCTTCAAAATACTCGTAATATTCAAAGTAGCCGCTTTGCTTTCTTCGGCTAACTTCCTGATTTCATCGGCCACGACAGCAAATCCTCTTCCCGCTTCCCCCGCCCTCGCCGCTTCGATGGCGGCATTCAAAGCCAGCAGATTCGTTTGTTCGGATATTGAGGAGATTGATTCGACGATCTCACCGACCTTTTTGGCTTGATCGGCCACTTCCGCGGCAACCTGAGAGGTTTCTCGCGTTTGGGTCTGCGCTTTCGCAATACTCGCTATCGCTTGCGACACCGCCTGCATTCCATTTTCCACAGCGGAAGAAGTTTCCAACATTTCTTCCGAAAGTTCCTGAGCTGTTTTCGAGACGCCCTGAGCGCTGGCGGCTACTTCTTCCACGCCGGACGTGACCTCTTCGATTGAAGCGGAAACATTCTGTACGTTCTTTTCCACGCTTTGAGCCTGGATTGCAAGCTCATCCGAAGCCTTCGTTTGCCGCTTCGAAATATCGGCTAACGCATTCGAAGAAGCCGCCATGGTTCCGACGACGGAATTAAGAGAAGCCAGGGTCGAACGGACTTCCCCGACCATTTTCGACAGACCGACGGTTATCTGGCCGATTTCATCCTTTCGATCCAAAAACGCGTCCGCCTTGCTTACTGTTTTGGTGAAATCCAGTTCTCCAAACCGTTTGAGTTCTTTCCCGACCTCTTTAATTGGTGTGGTGACAACGATACCGACGATGTAAGCAACGACGGCGACAACAACGATAAGGATGCCGAACGTAATGAATAACAGAACCACTAAACTACCGCTTTTCGCCGTGATATTTGTTTCTAAAACGCCCACCCCCAAAGACCAATTGGATGTTCCTGGGATCGGTTTATAGAATAATTGATAAGTCCCGCCGTCAGGGTTCTTGTAGGAACTGGCGCCCGCTTCGCCTTTTGTCATATTCGTGCCCGCTTCTTCCAAGCCAATAAACCCTTTTTGTTCTGAATGAAGAACGTTAAGAGACATTATAAGGTTCGGATCTGAACTATGAGCAACCGTCATCCCGGTACCATCCACCACAAGAGCAAATTCACCTTCGGCATAGGCTAATGCGCTGATGCGGTTGCTCATTGATTCGATGTTAACCGTCGCCGCTACCATTCCCACGAGAGCGTTGTTTTCACCATAGACCGGGTAAGCGATAACGATGATCGGTTTCCCTGACCCCTTGCTGATGAGCGCGTTCGAGACAGATACGTTTTTTCTCAATACGAAAATGTCTTTATGATAATCGCGATCTTTGATATTGGCGACCGCGCCTTCTCGATTGATATAGTCTCCGCCCGGATTTGCCAAAAGGATGTAGTCAAACAACCCGTTACTGTTTTTCACGACTTCCGCAAAAGCCGTTAAATAGTTTTCGGGTTTCATGGATTTGGCCATACTCGAATTCGCCAGATAATAGACTTGGTTCTTAATGCCCGTAAGCCATTCTTCCACCATCATTTCCATTACCGTTACTTTTTCGTTCGTCTCTTTTTCAACCAAATTTTGGACCGTCGTTTTTACGGAATGGGTTATTACGAAAGCACTTATAACAAGGACAATCACAGTCACAGGAACAAACAAAAGTAGCAGTTTTGTCTTAATCGTTCGAAACTGCATCCACATACCTCCTTATTGTGAGAAATCACTTTGCTCTGAATTATACAGAATGAAGATTAACTTGTCAAAACTACTTTTTTTACACGCATTTAATCTTTTGATAATCGCGTAGACCCTTTAAAACGTGATGCGCGCTCTTCGTTCGGAAGAGAGAAGGTCCGAAACCGCCACTTGAGCAAAGGGTTATCGTAAAGGCTTCTCAGACGAAACCATCCGAGCCAAGGCCAATGTGTAGATTTTGGTCGCTTTGATCCACTGAGAGATCGATAGCGACTCTCCGACCTCATGGCACGTATCGGGATCCCCCGGGAAGAGAGGCCCCCAGCAGACAAAGCGTGGCATCGCTTTGGCATAAGAGGTCCCGTGAGCGAGCGTATACGTGTTGGGAAGGCCGCTGACCTCTTCGTAGGTTTTCGCCATGATTTCAAGGAATGGGTATTTTGGATCTACCCGCAACGGGTCCTTGTAGTCAGTCAAACAAAAGGAAGCGTGATAATCCGTCAAAGCTTTTTCGGCCGTATGTTCGATTTGGGAGCGATTAACCGGGGGAGCGGTGCGGAGGTTGTAGGTGACCGTCGCTCTTCCCGCTTCCGTCTTAACGCGCGTCGGAACGATCGTCGTATGGTCAAAGAACAACCCGTCCACGATATCTTCCACGCGATGAAGCCCCCACTTCCGTCCGTGCGGGTCTTCTTTATGCGTATCGATAAACCTGACCGCTTCCGACATGCACGAAGGAACAAAGGATTCGCATGCGAGAACCTCACACAGCCGTTCGATCGCGTTCAGCCCGCTGCCTGGAACGCTCGAATGGGCCGAGCGGCCTTTGGCTGAGAGGCGCATTCCTTCTTCCGCCGCCTCCGTTTCGATGTAAGAAATATTCTTACATCGCTCTCTCAGCCGGCTCAGCGCCCCATGAGGCCCTTGAACCAAAGCGGCGGCCCGATCCGGAACGGAGTTGCTGCCATGCCCTCCGCTCAGGTCGACCAGACGATACCCGTTCTCCGGTTCTCTTTCGCTTTTCTGAAAAGAAATTTCGATATCGACGTACCCCTTCTCCCGATTGGTGATCGGAAATTCGCCATCCGGAGTGAACCCGTAATCCGGCAGCGGGTAGGAAGCCGTATACCTCTCCATATCCGACCACTCGGTCTCTTCCTGGGTGCCGATGATGATCCGTATGGTCTTCCGCGCCCTCAAACCGATGGATTTCAAGGCCTCCAGCGCGTACAAAACAGAAATCGCCGGGCCTTTGTCGTCGATTGTTCCTCGGCCGAACAAACGATCTCCTTCTATCCTTCCCTCAAAGGGATCACAAGGCCATTTGCTCAGATCACCCGGCCCCACCACGTCCGCGTGAACTAAAACGCCGATCGTTTCCGTTCCTTCTCCCCATTCGACCACGCCAACCGTATCGTCGAGAAGGCTTTGCGCTCGAAACCCCATCTCCCGAGCCCGAGTCAAATAGTATCCGAGCGCCGCTTTCACCTGTTCTTTGTCTTCAGAAAGGCTCGGAATTTTCACAAACCCGCGCAGATCTCGGATCATTCTTTCACGACCGCTTTCTAAATGTTTCAGTAGATGGGTTTCCATCGTCCCTCCAACTGTGAGCGAAGGCGGCGTCACCGGGCCTTCGCTTTGAAAATCAAACCCCTTGCACTCAAATGAATTATACTCCGAAATAGGCCCCCTAATCCGAATTTCTCGCTGAAAAAGAGCGTTTCTACGAACGGCCGGTTTCAAACAATCGTGTTTTGGAGTATAATGAAAGCGTAACCCCGTTGAGAATCTTATAGATACAGGGGTGAAGCGAACATACGTGGCTGAAGGAGGCAGGGACATGCGCGTTAAAACGCTTGTAGAAAACACGAGCCTTTCTGAACACTTTGGAAATGAACACGGATTGAGTCTCTATCTCGAAACGGAAAAACATACGGTTTTGTTTGATTCCGGTTGCGGCAGCCTTTTTGTTGAAAATGCCCAAAAACTCGGCGTCGACCTATCGAAAGTCGAATACTTTATCCTTTCCCACAGCCATCTAGACCACGGCGGCGGAATCCCCGAATTCCTGAAAGCAAATCGAACGGCGCAACTGTACATCCACGAACGCGCCTTCGACGGCTTTTTTGCGGAATTACCCAACGGAGACTACTGGTCCATCGGCATCGATGCATCCTTGCGGGAGCATCCCCGGGTCATCAGAACTCAAGATTTGCTGGTGATCGATGAAGAGCTTGAGTTGTTTTCGGACGTCACCGGTCAAGAATTCCCCTCGACAGCCAATCACCATCTATTGATGAAAGAGGGCGGGACCTATCGGCAGGATACCTTCGCTCATGAACAGAATCTCATCATCAATGAAAGCGGCCATACGGTGTTAATCGCAGGGTGCGCCCACAGAGGCATCGTCAACATCGTCAATCGTTTCAGGGAAATGAAAGGGCGATGGCCCGATGTGGTGATCGGCGGATTTCACCTTTACAATTCACAGAAGAGGAAAAGCGAAGATCCGGAGTTGGTTCATCAAATCGGAGCGTTTCTAAAACAGACGGGCGCGGTCTATTTTACCGGGCACTGCACCGGTCTCGAGGCGACCCGACTCTTGATCGAACAGCTGGGGCCTCAAGTGAGAGCCCTCTCCTCCGGTCTGGTCTTCGACACGAAAAACCTTTAAACGCCGTTACGCTTCAATCTGTGTGTTAAGTTATCGGGTGCAGCCGAAGGCCGGGGTGGTCAGAACATCTACCGTAATTGTACCCGCACCTCGATTAGGGAAACTCCTTTTGGAGCGCCCGGGGAGCGCCGAACTTTAGTTCGGCATCGTTTTTTTCTCCAAACCGAACATGTTAATAAGAACCATAGAGGATTTGGCAAGTAGCACCGAAACTTATTATTTGCGAAACGCTATCGGCACCGGTTAGTACCCATGCCCGACTAAAGTCAAATACCGTAAAAATAAGGGACATAGAATGTGGTTCTTAAAAAATCGTGTATTACAATTAACTGCTTATAGACCGTTCACATAACAGATGACATGGAGCGCACAGCTACGTATTTCCAGTAGGTGCACCTTCAGGTTCGCAAAGTTATTTCGATTTTCGGAATCGAAAGTGAAAGTAGCATGTTTCCTTGAGACAGCTTGGAAGAAACCCTCTTAATAAGCCGACCTGAAGTCTCACCTATTGGAAAAACATAGCTGCGGCGCTCCAAACAGACGTGTCTCGGAAATCTCTTATTTTTACCATATTAGACTAAAGTCGGGCGCTTCATTTCCTAAGGCGCTCCCTATCGTTCTCTTATTCCATTATCATAAAAATTTAACATCGACGACCAGATAATCGACATCTTGATTTGGTACGATTGTATTAGGAAACAACTGTCGTTCAGGGGAGCCGAAAGGCTGAGAGGGATTTTTTTCCGACCCTTCAACCTGATCCGGGTAATACCGGCGTAGGGAGAATGGACAATCGCGTGGATAACCCCGAACCCTGTCGGCAGGCAGGGTTTTTTATTGTATAGGAGGCGGTTGGATGAACCGTTATCGGCAATTTTGGGTTATCCTGTTCTTGTGCGTCGGAATCGCGGGTTTTTCCGCGATCCGAGTTTACACCTATGAAAGCTTGAATTGGCTCCATGAATCGCTCATTCCCTTATTCGAGCAGCAAACGGGAATCGAGGTCACTCTGGTTTCGCTGGGGGACGCGGGTAATATTTTGTCGCGTCTGTTATTGGAGAAACGTCATCCTCAATCGGATGTGGTGATGGGTTTGGATCAAACCCTCGCTTATCGGGCTTTCACGGAAGGCCTTTTAGAGCCCGTCGATCCGCAAAATGCCGGTAGGATTGTGGACCGGAGCCTCGATTTCGAACCCGGAGGCTATCTCTATCCCTTCGATTACGGCGCTCTCGCGATTATCTACGACCCTGAGCGGTTACCCCTTCCGCCCTCCTCGTTCCGGGAGATGACAGCTTATCCGAAAAGCCTGTTGATTCAAGATCCGCGGAACTCGAGCACGGGCCTTTCTTTCCTGCTATGGACCATCGCCGTTTACCGCGAGGAATGGAAAGCATTCTGGGAAGCCCTGCAACCGGCGATCTTGACGGTCACTTCAGGCTGGAGCGAAGGATTCGCGAAGTTTGAAGCGGGAGAAGCGCCGATGATGGTGAGCTATGCCACAGACGGCGCTTATTCCTACCACTACTACGGTTCCGATCGGTACAAAGCCTTCGTTCCGGAAGAGGGCGCCTTTCTCCAGATCGAATATGTCGGGGTCACCAAAGGCTCATCCAATCGGGAAGAAGCGCGTCAGTTCGTCGAATTCGTCCTCTCTGAGGAGGTTCAAAAAGAACTGCCGCTTAACCAATGGATGTTCCCGGCAACTCCCGTTGAGATGCCGGAAGCCTATGCGTACGCTGTGAACGCGCCCCTTCACGTGACCCTCTCCCAGGCGGAAGTCTCGGAAAACCTGGACCTGTGGCTATCCGAATGGGAGGAGATCATGTATTAAATCAATCGCCCAACGCTTGCCTATCCTCTTATTTATCGGGTTGTGGGCGATCCCGTTCGCGATCCTCCTGAAGGATTTTCTTCGTTTCGAGGATCTTTCGATCGTCTTGGACGCAAAGTTCTTAAAAATCCTGTGGTTCACTCTCTATCAAGCCGCGGGTTCGACGGCGATTGCTTTCGGGATCGCTCTTTTGCCTGCGTATTACCTTTATCGCAAACGTAATGCGCTCTCGGCTCTGTTGGAGAGCGCGGTTTTCATTCCGTTTTTCCTGCCTCCCGTATCGACCGTCATCGCTTTTTCGCTCCTGTTCTCCGCCAATGGGCTCTTCGCGCGTTTGGGCTTACAACTCCCGATTTTGTACACAGTATGGGCCATCCTAATCGCGCACGCCTTTTATAATTCGCCGATCTTTGTCAAATATATCGGAACCGCTTTGCGCGCGATTCCCCCCGCCTTGGAGGAGACGGCGATTTCTGAAGGGGCCGGGCGATTTGCGCGGTTCTGGTGGATCGAAGGCCCGTTAGTCTTCCCGGCCATCGCGAAGGCGTTCTTTTTGTCCTTCACCTACTCTTTTATGAGCTTTGCCGTTGTCCTCAACTTAGGAGGGTTGCGATTCACGACCTTGGAGGTGGCGATCGCCAACGCCCTTCGCGGGCAGTTCGATTTCTCGCGCGCCCTCGTCTACGCGATCGCGCAATTTGTTTGTTTGTTCATCCTTAACGCCCTGCTCACGCTTGTCCCGGATACTTCGACCGGCTCCCCGACGCTCACGCTTTCCCGCACGCGCCCTTCCCCGATCACCACTATCGGAAGTTTTCTTTATGCGGCGTTCGAATACGGGCTTGTGCTGATCGGATTGCTGGGCTTTTGCTATGATTTCTGGAACCGTACCTTTTCCTTTGAACCGATTGCGCGCTTGTTTTCCCCCGAATTCAACCGTCGCTTCCCGGTCGTTCGCTCTCTCTTCAATTCCTTTGCCGTGGCCTCCGTTGCCGCGATCGGGTCAGTTACCGCCGCCTTTCTCTTTGGAAAGGCGCGGGAAAAATGGGCGCAACGTGTCATCATGCCCACTTTAGGGGTGTCTTCGGCCTTTCTCGCGATGTCCCTTCTTTATCTCCACATCCTCTTCGGTCTTCCGTTCTTTCCGCTTTTGACGGCCGGATATTTCTTGTCCACCTTAGCCGTGGCGTACGCCTTTATGCGCCCGATGGTCCGTAACTTTCCGGCCAATTTGGTGGAATCGGCGAAAATCGATGGCGCATCCCGTTTTCGGATCTTTCGATCGATCGAATGGCCCTTGCTGTTCCCTGTCTTTGCCGCCGTATTTTTTCAGGTTTTCGCCATCGTCTTCGGAGAATTCACCCTGCCCTATACGATGCAAATCCGCGATTATTTTCCCCTGGCCAGCGTCGTTAACTATGCGATGAACGCGCAGCGGTACTATCGGGAAGGCGCCGCTTTCTCCGCTCTCAACATCGGCATCGTCTTCTTCCTCTTCCTCGTCTCGAACGCCATCATCCAAAAACGGCGGTTAACCTGACTTAAGCCGCGCCTGCAGCCGTTCGTGTCGTCTGATTCCGCTCTGTTGATACCGGGGTCTCTCACCATTATCGGGCTTGATTCTGAGGCAGAATAAACCGCTTGATCGCGCGGCCTTCGGTATCTCTAAACACGACAATCGCCTGATCCGGATACACGGTCACGTCGGTGTACCCGTGCGTTCCTTTCTGATACCAGAGAGAAGTTGGAGAATGGTGTTCGAAGGGCGCCTCCGATAAGACGCCCCCGAAGGTTCCCGTGACAATATAGAAGACTCCGTTATGGGTCGTCAGCTCCATATGATGGTTATGACCGGCAAACGAAAGGTCGGCGGCGTATTTTTCCAATATCGGAGCGATCAAGGCCGTTGTTTCGGGATGGTCAAACCAGGGGACGCCGTATTTGTAGCTACCGGAGGAGTAGAAGAAGCAATGCGACAGAATAATAACCCATTCGTCCCGAGGGATGGAAGCCAGTTCCGCTTCGAGCCACGCTTCGACATCCGGTCCCCAATCCTCGGCCCCCCACATCAGGTTCAATTTGATGAAATGAACCGGCCCAAGATCGATCCGTTGCCATAAAACCTTCCGCGACTTCTCCATCGTCGCGTTGGGAATCAAGTATTGCAAGAATTTGGAACGCCCGTTCATCAGGTCGTCGTGATTGCCCATCAGCGGAATGATCGGGACCTTAGTGGATAGAGAGAAGACCTCCCGGCTGATCTGCCATTGCGCCTCAACAAACCCGTACTCGGTGATGTCCCCTAACACGAAAAACGCGTGAAAGGCCGGTACCGCTTCATTGACTGAGCGGATAATCGCTTTGGTCGCCTCCGTATTGCTTTCGGGCCTCCCGAAATGGGGATCAGACGAAAAGGCGACCCGCAGGGGATGATCCCAGGTCAGATCGGTATACGGCTCATACCGATCGGAAGAAGCGACCGGCCAGTAAGGGGATCGGCTTTCCGCCCCGCTATTAACCGGAACCCAAAGCGTGTAATAGTCGGGCAGCGCCCACACCACTGAACTGAAAATCAGCATAATCAAGCAAAATAAGCAGATCTTGACAGGCATTCGCATAACATTCCTCCTTGAATATTCCTTCTACCGCGGGTTGGGCCGATTAACAGAGAGACTTCAGAACCCTCATGGCCTCCTCTTCGGCGGAAAAGGCCTCGCGCATCAGTTGCAAGACCGCGCGCAGCGTCGCTTTTGAGAGAGGTTGCGCCACCATCTGACTTCCGGTGAACGGATGCAAATCCCGGGCTTTTTCGAAGCAGGCCATCACCCCTCGGTAATGCTCCCCAGCTTCCGAAAGACCGCCTCCGTTTTTCATAGATGGAGGAAGCGACGATAGAAAGCGGAACAATGCGGATTTAAGACAAGCGTACACACTCAGGCAATATGATAAACCAAAGGAATCGTAGGCTTCCGATTCCAAGGCTTTGATGAGTGACAGGTAAGCCTTTCGACCGGTATTGTAGAAAGGGTAGTAGGCGGTTTCCTGGTTCCATTCCGCAACGCCCCGCCGAACCGCTTCCATTATCATCTTCGGCTCACTCACGTCTACCCGGCCTTCGACGAGCTGATAGTACAGATAGGGTACATCCGACAATCCCAGATTGTCGTATTTGAGGGGGTCGGGGTCAGAGGAGGCGCAATCTTTGACGAAAAAGACGCCGTCTTCGTCATCAAACCCGGTGATGATCCCGAATTCGAGTATCTTTGTCGGCGCCCAAACCACTACCCCCACCCCTTTTTCCAGCGACCGCTTGATCTCGGTGACAGCGCTTTTTTGCGCGAGGGAGAAGGTATTCAGGTCCCGTTGATAGTAAAGGTTGAACTGCCGGTTCGCCACGCCGACGCGATCCAGCCATTCATAATGCCGGCTGCCCCAGTCATAAACAGTGGGGCCGCTCGCCCCGACGCGGTCTTGTATGACGAAATGAAACCCGATTCCGGTTTTCCCGATAAAGTGATGAATGGGTTCGTCCCAGTAACCCAACGCCTTTAAGACCCCGTAAGTCGCCCCCGCGTAGCTGAGCCAGGAGGGCCCGAACTCGATTTGGTTCAATTGAACACGGTGCATAGATGCCTCCTTTTCTTCCTTTTGCAAATAGTCTTCCTTCGGTGACGCTTGTCCGTGCGCGACAGAGGCAAAACGCCCGAAACGTTCTATCCGCCGGAGAAAACGATCCTTCAACCATTTCGGCTTTTCGATACGGAAGGGAATCCCGCGACTGAATAGGTCGGATAAAAACGATTGGGAACGATAGAAAAGGCATTCAAAGCATTGGTCGCCGATCTTCCGGCATTTCCACATGGTGGCGAAGCCGTTTTCGTCCCCGTCACCCTCACAATCGGATACTGCGAACTGCGCCGTGAATGGTTTGACGAGCCGATTAAAGGTTTCCTCGATGTATTGATCGAAAGATAGCGACGGTTTCGGAAAGACACCTTCTGAAATCGTCACTTTCCGTATCCGTTCGATGCGGAAGTACCGTAAATCCTGCGCCTTTTCGCAAAAGGCCAACAGGTAGTTGTTTCCGTATTTTTCGAAGAGGCGATAGGGCCACACCACCCGGTCTGTTCCGTTTCCACGTTTATCCACGTAGACAACACAAGCCTTTCGATTTCGAAGGATCGACTCCTCCAAGATCGGAACAACCGGCCATTGATCCCCGGTAACGTGGTCGAAATCGCTTTCGATCCCCAGAGATTGTCCTATCTTTTGGAAAAGATCGGCCAGCTGCGCAGCTCTTCTGTCTCCGGCCGCGCGATAAACCACCGCCATCTGCCGGATCAGCTCGGTCTCTTCTTGTGAAACATGGATCGCGGGCAGGCGGAAAGACCGGTCCGTATAGTAATAACCCCGCTTTTCCGGTGAAAATGTAACAGGCGCGCCTAATGAGTACCTTAGGTACTCGACGTCCCTCGCCGCTTGCCTTCGGGAGATTTCAAAGGCCTTAGCCAGATCCGCGCAGTTCGGATACGCGCCTTCGCGAACCGCTCGATCCAACCACTGGATGCGGTGTAATTGGCTCACCGATTAGAATGCGCCCCCTCCGCCGCCGCCGGACCCGCCGCCGGATCCGCCCGCGCCGCCGCCAAAACCGCCGCCGCCAGATCCGCCTTTGCTGCTGGCCGACGTCGCGGAAACTGTTCGCAAGGTTGCCCATTGGGAGAGAACGCCCATCGAGTAGAAATTATACAGGTTGCTATGTTGACTTTGCTCTTCCCAGAGTTCTTTCGGGACCGCGCTCTTCAGAACCTTCTCCACTTTATCCGCGATACCCAGAGCGGTCGCGTAAACCAAATAATGCTCCCATACCGCGACGGATTCGGGCGGATAGTCTTTGATCGCGGAGATATCGGATATATAGCTGCCGAAGTTGTTCCATTTTTGGTAGAACTCCGCTCCCGTCTTCGTCCATCTCCCGTAAACCTCTTTCGGAAGCATCAAGACCAACGCGCTGATGAACCATAGAATCCCGAAGAGGATGGTGTTGATCCCGAGGAAGAATGGGATTTTGACACCTTGAACCGGAATCAATACCCCTGCGGACAGGATCATAAACAAAACCGCGACCACTTTCGATACGGTTGCCCCTTTGTACTCGAAGATCTTTCTTCCTGAAGCTTCCGTATTGACTTGGCGTTTATAAGCCGAAAGGCTGTTTGTAAACGCTATCGCCTCCCTTTGAGACTTTTTAAACGTCTTCTTCAACTGCCCGAAGTCGAAGGCGTTGTCCTGGGCATATTTCCTCAGAAAAGCGAGGAATATCCCTTCCGTCGGAAAGACCCGCTGATCGGCCTTAGGATTGAGGATGACGACGAGATCCTTTTTACTTTGATCGAAAGAGATGTAATCCTTGCGATATAGGCTCATCATCGCGGAGGCGATCCCGTCGTCGTCGATACTCCCGGCTCGGTTTTTAATCAACGCGTTGATCACATCCGGAGAATCGTCGCTCGGAAGTTCCCGTTCATAGATGCCGTGGTAGGAAATCTCAGGTTCGACCCCGTATTTCCGATACAGGAAGATCAACAACCAGAAGAGAATGAGGTACAGCGCAACCCGAATGACCCAATGAAGCCAAAAGGCTGTCGTGTAAGAACGCTCTTCCGACTGGATCGCGCTAGCACTCAGCGTGGGGTTCTCCACCGCATAGGTCAAACGTGGCGCGTCGTTAAAAACGAACCGGACCTCGGCGTACGCATTCGGGGCGATATGATTGGCGTGGAAGGTGTGAACGTTCCCTTCGGCGGTGTAGGAGAGATTCGGATGGGTGTAGACCTTCTCAGGCGTGAGACCTTCGGGAAAATGGAAAACGCCGGTGACATCGTTCGCAAAAGAGTCCCATCCGGTGCCCCAGATTTGCCGGAAGATCTGATCAGCATCTTGTCCTATCTCAAGCACATTTTTCGCGGTATATTTCACGTGAAGAGTGATGTCACGGTAATCCGCCGGATCCAGCGTGGAGGCGTACTCGTTTTCGGCTATCCACACCCTGGCTTCAAAGTGTTGATTGCTCTTCTGCAAATATTCGACTTTTTTCGTGACCGCCCCTTCCGTCCATAACTCGACGTTTTCCAACGTTACGTATCGCGCCATCGGGATACTGCGATAGAGCCCTCTAAACGGCTTTCGCATCCGATAGTGGATCTCTTCGTGAACCGAGATCGACCCATCTTCGGCCATCACCTGTTCGATACGCGCCGATTCGATGGAATACTTGCTCTCTAAAAACCAATCGAAATACCCGTTTGAAAAGATCAACTGCAGGAAAAAATAGACTGGAATCATCAAGACTGCTAAAAATATCGCTAATATCCATCGACCCTTCACCTTGTCCACCCCTCTCAGAATGTTTTACGAATTATAACACAAAGGCTTGGTCGAGGAGAGCGTCGTATTTCTTGGAATCAAAATTGCCTCAACCGGGGGGCTTTATTTTTGAAAAGTATGTGTTATAATAAATGATGTAATCAAACCTAGAGCCGATTCATCGTTTGAACGAAACGCCCAAGATACTGCTTTAAATAAAACTACTTCATTTTAGGAGGGGGAACCTATGAATAAGAAGGAACTGGTTGCGAAATTAGCCGAAAAAACAGGGGAAACGCAGAAAGTATCAGAAAAGATGGTCAACGCTTTCGTGAAAGTCGTGGAAGATGAATTGGCTCAAGGCGGAGAGATTAAGCTCATCGGTTTCGGCACCTTTAAGGTTTCGCAGCGGAAAGCGCGAACCGGCGTCAATCCGAAAACGATGAAAAAAATGAAGATTCCTGCCAAAAAGACACCCAAATTCGTTCCCGGCAAAGAGCTCAAAGAAAAGGTTTTATAAACTCGATTTTAGGCTTACTAAAAAATTCCCTTTTTTTCAGTATTCATTCGATTTCTTGTGTGAAGACGCAGCTTTTGCGTCTTTCCTTTTTGGTGGTAAATACCGCATCTTTCTGTCACCAAGCTCATCAGTAAAAATTTGGAGGTGCATGTATGAACAGAACGCTCACAAAGTTCGTCGGAATTCTCGTCCTCGGGCTACTTCTCTTCTCTTTCGGATTCGCTAAGTCCAACGTCCCGAGCGACACGCTCGTGATCGCCGCTAACACCGGTATCTTCATCACCCTGGATCCCGGTATGGTCTATGAAGTGTTGCCGGGCAAGATCGTCGACGCGATGTACGCGAAGATCGTAGAGTTGGAAGCGCAGGGCGAAACGCTTGTCCCGGTCCCGCGTCTGGCTGAAAAGTGGGAGATCTCTGAAGACGCGATGACCTATACCTTCACGATGCGCAAAGGCCTCAAGTTCGCTAACGGCGATCCGCTGAACGCCAATGACGCCGTCTGGTCACTGAAACGTTCGATGAAGATGAACTCCTCGTCAAAATGGCTGATAGAAAGCGTTGGAATCAACGAGGAAAATGCGGATCAAACGATCACATTGATCGACGATTACACTTTCACGATGCAGTTCGACAAACCGTACGCATCCAACATCATCCTCGGAATCCTGACAAACCAATTCGCTTCCGTCGTGAACCGAAAACAGCTGGAACCACACATGGCCGGTGACGATCTCGGTCAAAAATGGCTTGACGACAACTCCGCAGGCGCCGGAGCCTATGTTCTTCAAAGATGGGAACGAAACAATCAGATCGTCCTTGTGGCGAACCCGAACTACGTTCTCGGACAGCCGAAGATTCGCAGAATCATCGTCCGAGACGTGCCGGAAGCAGCGAACCAACGCCTGATGGTCGAAAAAGGCGATGCCGATGTCGCCTGGAACGTAACCGGAACGATGTTGAAAGAGATGAGCGGCAACAAAGAGCTCCGAATCGTCCGCGTACCGGGTCACGGGAACGAATACCTCGCCATGAATGCTTCTTGGGGTCCCTTGAAAGACGCAAAAGTGCGGTTGGCTGTGAAATATGCATTGAACTACGACGAAATTATCGATATCCTCATGGACGGCAATGCGCTCAAAGTGCAGGGGTTTGTCAGCAAAGGATACTTCGGTTATGTCGCCGATAACCCGTTCTATCCCGACGTCGAGAAAGCGAAAAAGCTTCTCGCCGATGCCGGCTATCCGAACGGATTCGAAGTGGAACTGCTCACCAGCAACGCCAACCCCAGACCCGCCGAAGCTGAGAAGATCCAGGCAGATTTGGCGAAAGTGGGAATTAAAGCCAACATCGTCATCGTCCAAGCCTCTCAGATGTACACCAAATACCGCGAACGCGGGCATCAAATGATCATCGCCGGATGGGGAAACGACTATCCTGACGCGGACAACCTCGCCCACGCCCACGCCAACTACAAAGCGAATCAACTCGCCTGGAGAAACGCCTGGGAGGACGATTTCGCGGCGAATCTGACCATCGAGGCGCAGTTCGAGAAGAATCCTGTCCGACGCGAATTGATGTACGAGATCCTCACCGATTACTGGTTCCTGAACGGGCCTTTTGCGATGTTGTATCAAACGGTTGAAACCTGGCCGGTAAGAGTTGAACTCAAAGGGTTTGAACAGGCCGCGGTCGGATACGGAATGCTCTTCGATTTCACTAAGCTGTACAAATAAGAGACTGTTCGCATCATCTTATCGGTAACCCCCTGTCACCCCGTTAGGTTCTTTTTGGGACGCGGGGGGTTTTTTTAGCCGAAGAATCCTTTAAGCCTAGTCAGGGGGACTTATCTTGAATATATGGAAATATCTGATCAAAAGAATACTCCTTATGGCATTGGTGCTGTTCGGTGTCGCGTGTATCGTCTTCTTCATCGCGCACGTCATTCCGGCCGACCCGGTGGGAGCGATTCTGGGGGGGAATGCGCCTCCCGAAAAAATCGATAAACTCCGGGCGCAATTAGGGTATGACCGCCCGTTGATCGAGCAGTTTTTCAGCTTTCTTAAGGGAGCCGTTGTGGGGGACTTCGGCGTATCGATTAAAACGAACAATCCGGTGATGACGGATATCGGCATCTATTTCCCCGCCACCATTGAACTCGCTCTGGTCGCCATTATCATCTCCATCGTGCTCGGGGTTTTTCTCGGGATCCTTTCGGCGGTTCACCGGAACAAGATGGTTGATAATTTTTCCCGTGTTTTTTCCATCCTCGGCGTATCGATGCCGGTCTTCTGGATCGGCCTGATCCTCATACTCATCTTCTACTACAAATTGGACTGGCTACCCGGCGGCGGGCGCATTAACTTCTTTTTGGATCCTCCCCAACGGATCACCGGGATGTATCTGTTTGACTCCCTCTTTACAGGAAACTGGGAGGTCTTCCGGGATGCACTGCTCCACATCCTCCTACCTGCCTTCGTCCTGGGCTATAATTCCACCGCTTCGATCGCCCGAATCACCCGCTCCAGCATGCTGGAAGTGCTCGGGCAGGAATACATACGGACAGCGAAAGCCAAAGGGCTCAAAAAACGGCTCGTGATTTACCGTCACGCCTTACGAAACGCCTTGATCCCCACGATCACCATCATCGGCCTGGTCTTTGGCGGATTGCTGGAAGGAGCGGTACTGACCGAAACGGTCTTTTCCTGGCCTGGGTTAGGGCGATACATCACGGCAGGGTTGCTTTCTTTGGACTATCCGGCGGTAATGGGCGGGACGATCTACATCGCCTTTATCTATTCTCTGGCCAACCTGGCCGTAGATTTTCTGTACGCGCTTTTAGACCCAAGGATGAGGACGTGATGACCGTGGCGAATGAAAAAACCGCTTTAGGCTTCTTTGAAAAAAACAAACCTTACATAGACGACCTCAAGCATACGGTCTTTCTCTTCCGGAAAAGCAAACTGACGATGGTGGGATTCGTCTTGATCGTCATCTTCTTGCTGGTCGCCTTCCTCGGGCCGCTCTTCCTGCCCTACGACCCGATCGCGCAAAACTTTGCGGTGCGTTTGCAGCCCCCTTCTCAAGAACACCTCTTCGGGACCGACCAATTCGGGCGGGATATCTTCAGCCGGGTGATCCAAGGTTCCCGCATGGCTTTATGGATTATTTTTCTGGTCTCGGCCATCAGCGGACTGCTCGGGACGACCGTCGGAATCATCGCCGGATACTTTGGCGGGTTGATTGACGACATTATCATGCGGATCACCGATATGTTCCTCGCCTTCCCCAGTTTGGTGTTGGCGATGGCCTTTGCCGCCATGATGGGGCCCAATTTCACCAATACTATCATCGCGATTTCGCTGGTGAACTGGACGACCTATGCCCGATTAGCGCGCGCAGAAGCGATGAAGGTCAAGGAGCAACCGTACATCGAGGCGATCCGTTCGGTGGGCGCCGGAACCGGGCGCATTCTATTCCTCCACGTGCTCCCCATGTGCATTTCCCCGGTTATCGTGCAATTAACGCTTCGGATGGGGACAATCATCCTGACGGCCGCCGGATTGGGGTTTTTAGGGTTGGGAGTCCAGCCTCCGACACCCGAATGGGGTGCGATGGTAAGCGACGGGCGTAACTTTCTCGTCGATCAATGGTGGATCTCCACCTTCCCGGGATTCGCGATCGTTTTCGTCGTTCTCGGATTTAACCTGCTCGGAGACGGCATTCGTGATATGCTTGACCCGAGATTGAGGAGGTAAGCGATGGACAAACGCGGAAACCTATTGGATGTTCGTCAGTTGCGCGTCATCTTTCATACCTATCGCGGGTTGATCAAGGCCCTGAACGGCGTGGACCTGTGGATGGACAAACAGGAACGGTTAGGCATTGTCGGAGAGACGGGCTGTGGCAAGTCCGTCACCGCGCAGGCGATGATGCGGTTGATCGAAGAACCCGGAAAGATCACCGAAGGGGAAGTCTGGTTCGAAAACCGAGATCTGCTCAAACTTTCCGAAGATGAGATGACCAAGATCCGCGGCCGAGAAATCTCGATGATCTTCCAGGAACCGAAATCCTCTCTGAATCCCGTATTCAAATCGGGATTCCAAATAAAGGAAACGTTGTTGAACGCGAAAAAGGCCACCCCCGCGAACGCCGAAGAAGAGGTGGAAAAGATCCTGGGATACGTGGGCATGGATGCGTCCCGCGTGAAGAATATGTATCCGCACGAACTGAGCGGTGGCATGGCCCAGCGGGTTATGATTGCAATGGCCCTGGCGACGCAGCCGAAGCTGCTGATCGCCGATGAACCCACTTCGGCGCTGGATGTGACCATTCAGGCGCAAATCCTCGAGCTGTTGTCGGACTTGACCCAGAAGATGGGGAACGCGGTAATGATGATTACCCATGATATGGGGATTGTCGCGGAGTTCTGCGACCGGGTCGTCGTGATGTACGCGGGAAATGCGGTCGAAGTGGCGCCGACGAAAGAGTTGTTCCAGAATCCGATTCATCCCTACACACAGGGACTGTTGCGCGCGGTGCCGAGGGTGGGACGACCGGGAGAGCTCAAAGCGATCCCGGGGACGGTTCCCGACCTCGTCGACCCGCCGGAGGGTTGCCGTTTCCATCCGCGGTGCGATTATGCCTTCGACCAATGTAAAAACGTGTTGCCGCCACTTCTGGAGATCAGCGCCCATCACTACGTCTCCTGCTATCTTTGCCAGAAAGACGGATGCCCATCGGCCAAAAAAGCGGGGGAAGAACCATGGTAGAACCATTGATGACGATCACCAATCTCAAGAAACACTTCGCGCTGAAGAAAAACGTCTTTTCCAAAAATGTGATCGTGAAAGCGGTAGACGACGTCAATCTCGAGATACCGCGGGAATCGATCTTTGCCGTTGTCGGGGAGTCCGGATCGGGAAAAACCACTTTGGGTCGGACCCTGATGAAGCTGATACCGCCTACAGCGGGGATGGTGTCGATGGATGGAAAAGATATTCTGACGCTTGATAAAAAAGCGTTTCTGCCTTACCGGCGGAAGATGCAGATTGTCTTTCAGGACCCCTACAACTCCCTGCATCCCCGAAAGTTAGTTAAAACAGTCATTGGAGAAGGCTTGAAGATACACTTCAAAGGTATTTCCGAGATGGAGATCCGCGACAAAATCCGCGAGGTTTTATTGCAAGTCGGATTAAGGGAAGAACACATGTTCCGATATCCGCACGAGTTCTCCGGCGGACAAAGGCAGCGGATTGCCTTCGCGCGAGCGATCGTCCTGGAACCGGAGTTCATCGTATTGGACGAACCGACCTCGGCGCTGGATGTTTCGGTACAGGCGATGGTGCTCAAGATGCTCCAGGAAGCGCGGGCTCAAAACGCGTTGACCTATCTGTTCATCACCCATAATCTCTCGATCGTCGACTACTTTGCGAACCACCTCGCGGTCATGTACTTGGGGCGGGTTGTCGAAACGGGGTCGAAAGCCGAAATCTTCGACCATCCGGCTCATCCTTACACACGCCTGCTGATGAACTCCAATCCCATTCCGGATCCGTTCTTGAAACGCGAAAAGCAAGTCGTCCGAGGGGAGATACCCAGTCCGATCCATCCGCCGAGCGGGTGTCATTTCCATCCCCGTTGTCCTTTCGCAAAGGCTGAGTGTAAAGAACAGGAACCTCAATACCGTGAAATCAGCAGCGGACACTTTATCCGGTGTCATTTTCCTGTGTAGACGAAGAAGGAGGAGACGGATGAATCCATTGACGATCAGCATCATCGGCGCGGGGAGCGCTGTTTTCTCGCTGCAACTGGTCAGCGATCTCTGCAAAACGCCATGCCTTTCTAAAAGCGTCGTAAGGCTCATGGACATCGACACGAACCGATTGGAAGGGGTTCAATTTTTAGCCACGAAGCTCCGGAACGAATTCGGGGCAGAGTTGGCCTTTGAGAAGACCACGGATTTGGAAGAAGCCGTTTGCGGCGCCGATTTCGTCATCAACACCGCGCTGGTGGGCGGACACCCGTTTTTGGAAAAAGTCCGCGGGATCGGCGAAAAACACGGGTACTATCGCGGCATCGACGCGCAGGAATTCAATATGGTCTCGGACTATTACACCCTCTCAAACTGGAACCAGTACGCGTATTTTCTCAAAATCGCCCGGTTGATGGAAGATACGGCGCCGGACGCGTGGTTGCTGTTGGCTGCGAATCCCGTCTTTGAAGGAACCACATTGATCTCCCGCGAGAGGAAGATAAAAATGGTGGGATTTTGCCACGGGCACTACGATGTGGAAAACGTCGCGCGATGCGCCGGGTACGGGATGAACGACATCGACTGGCAAGTCGCGGGAGTCAACCACGGGATATGGCTTACCCGATTCCGAAAAGAAGAGAAAGACCTTTCGGATTACCTGAACGAATACGAAAAAACCCGCAAAGGGTGGAAACCGGAAACGCCGTTCGATCTCCAGCTCTCCCCGGCGGCCTTCGATATGTACCATTTTTACGGTGTGATGCCCATTGGTGACACCGTACGGAACACCACGTGGAAGTATCATTATGACCGCGAAATAAAAATGAAATGGTATGGCGAACCCTGGGGCGGTGCCGATTCGCCGGCCGGATGGGCATGGTACGAAAATCGGCTGCGTGAAGTCGTCGAAGTGATCCAACAACTCACGAAAGGGCTGAAAAACCATCCGAGCTTGAGATTGACCTCCGTTCTCGAAACAAAAAAGAAAAAACTGCCAAACGCTTTCTCGGAACAGGTAGAACGGATTTTAAACCCAAACAACCTCAGCGGCGAGCAGCACATCCCCTTTATCGCGGCGATCACGGGCCACCAACCTGGGCGGTTCATCGTAAACACCCTCAACCGAGGGAATATCGGCGGTATTGCAGATGATGTGGCGGTCGAGATACCGGCAACCGTAGACGCAAAAGGCATCCATCCCGAACCGATCGATCCGGCGCTGCCGAAAAAAGTCGTCGATTGGTACTTGAAACCCAGGATTTGGCGAATGGAACGCGCGCTCGAAGCCTTCTTGGAAAACGACCCCGGATTGCTGGTGGAAATTCTGATGCGAGATCCACGCACGCGTTCCCAACGTCAGGCTGAATTAGCAATCCGCGAAATAATGGAATTGAAATAAGCGATTAGAACGCCCGACATTATAACCGTTTATCGCTAGGGAAGCGATCTGGCTTTTCGCGACCGCGCGATACGACTTTTATCCGTTTATCGCTAGGGAAGCGATCTGGCTTTTCGCGACCGCGCGATGCGACTTTTATCCGTTTATCGCGCGGTAAGCGATCTGGCTTTTCGCGACCGCGCGATACGACTTTTATCCGTTTATCGCGAAACGGTGAAAACCGCTCGTTCTTCAAAAGGGATAATTCGAGTATGGTATAATACCCTTGAAGGCTTCAACAGAAGGAAACAAGGGGTATGGTCCTTATTCCTGATGAGCGGATACCTGAAAGGCATCGAAAACCCCACAGAAGACAGCGCAAATGGCTACGACCTGATGATCCCCAACCGAGAGATCATGTCCTTCTTTAAAGAAACGGTGGCCCAATGGATCAGCGAAGACCCGGAAATGCTACCAGAGATCTCCAAAGCGCTGAGCAAAGGGGATACCGAAGATTTTGCCGGCATGCTCAAAAGCCTTGCGATTCACACCCTCAGTTATCATGACATCGAAAAAGACCAACCGGAGCACACCTACCCTATGCTCGTGCTGGGCATGCTCACACAAGTGCAACATCTCTATCACATCCGCTCCAACCGGGAGTCCGGCCAGGGGCGATACGACATCCTGCTTAAACCCAAGGCAGGCAAACCCGATCTCTATGGCGTGATCATCGAGATCAAAAAAGGAACAGACAAGCTCGATCAGGCGATGGAGCAGATCCAACAAAAAGAATACGCCCAGGAGCTCCGATCCGAAGGATGCGCCAGGATCATGGCTATCGCCCTCGGCGTGGAAGGCAAACAGGTGGAGATGAAAACCGCGATTTTGTGAGCTCCTTCCGCGTGATTATATCCCACTCCCCACAGCGAGAATTCGGGTATGGTATAATACCCTTGAAGGCTTGAATAGAAGGAAACAAGGGGTGATGCCGTGAAAGAAGTCCCGTTGGGAGTCAGCGATTTTGGAAAAATGCTCCGAGGAAACTATCTGTTTGTCGACACCACACCCTTCATCGGGGAAATCTTCCGGGAAGGCTCTGAAGTGGTTCTGATCACCCGCCCCAGAAGATTCGGCAAAACCCTGAACATGACCATGCTCCATGAGTTCTTCGACAACCGGAAAAATACCCGCGCCCTCTTCGAAGGCTTGAAGATCACCCGGGATGAGAGGGTGATGCAAGAGATCAACCAGCACCCTACGATCTTTATCACTTTCAAAAACTGCAAAGGGAAGACATGGGAAAACACCGCGATTCTGCTGCGCAATACCATTATCCAACTCTACCAACAACATCGATACCTTCTGGACAGTCCACATGTATATCCTGAGGATCGCGATTTTTTTATGGAAATCCTGCGAAAAGAAGCAGATATCGCTGAGTATATGCTGGCCCTGGAAAAACTGACCCAGATGTTGAGTCAACATCATCAAAAAAAAGTGCTGGTGCTGATCGACGAGTATGATGTCCCCATACAAAGCGGTTGGACCGATGAGTATTACGACGACGTGATCGAGTTCATGCGCGTCTTTCTCATCTCCGCGCTGAAAGACAATCCGTATCTATCCAAAGGGGTGCTCACCGGAGTATACCGGGTAGCCAAAGAAAGCATCTTCTCAGCCCTCAACAACCTGGCTGTCTTCCCCTTGACGGAAGAAAGCTACTCTCAGTACTTTGGCTTTACACAAGAAGAA
>Ga0209097_10001267_pt1 | contig 21955 bp, 11 predicted proteins | sample AD_UKC052_MetaG_FD_184419 | JGI IMG/M metagenome (GOLD analysis project Ga0209097, IMG submission 184419) | Active sludge microbial communities of municipal wastewater-treating anaerobic digesters from USA - AD_UKC052_MetaG (SPAdes) (version 2) | ecosystem: Engineered > Bioreactor > Anaerobic >... | reverse complement strand
TTTATGCACCGCGCCTGTGGCACTATTTACCTGTAATTTTCTGTAAATTCGCTTTATATGGGTTCTCACGGTTTCGGTTGAAATACTCAGTACATCACCAATCATTTTATAACTGTAACCTTTTGCCACATAACTTAATATTTCAGCTTCCCGTTTACTCAGGCTATCCGTTTCTTCGGCTTTTTCTATTTTGGTTTTGGGTATAAAACTCAGTACTCTTTTTGCTACACTGCTAGTCATCGGTGCGCCCCCTTCCAACACATCCTTAATGGCAGCCGGTATCTGATCAAAGTTGCGCTTTAGCAGGTAACCATTGGCGCCGGCACAAATGGCATTGAAAATATTTTCATCATCCTCAAACACCGTAAACATAATAATGGGAAGGTCCTGGTTAACCTTCCTGATTTGTATTACTGCTTCTACCCCATTGCTGTTTGGCATATCAATATCCATCAATACCACGTCAGGCTTCAGGGTATTTAAATCTGCCAGAACACCGGTTGCATCGGGCATTTCAGCCACAAGACTGAACTCCCTGTTCCATTGCAACATAGTGGTAATGCTCTGCCGCAGGTTATCGTTGTCTTCATATAATAATACTTGAATGGCCATTTGGCTTATTGTGGCGTGAAGTTAATTTTAATCAATGGTTTTGCATATACCCTATTCAGGTGACAGGAATACTGGCCAATACTTCCGTTCCGGTTTCTTTTGGCAAAATGGTAAGGGTACCTCCCATGGAGGCTGCCCTTGCCTTCATGCTTAGGACACCCGTACCTGAACTTGTTCCCTTCCATTTTCCATTATCAGCAATACTTAGCTGTATATATTTATTACCGTTTTTCAGGGTAACAAATACTTTTGTGGCAGCCGCATGTTTGGCTATATTATTGATTGCTTCCTTAAAAATCAGCAACAATTCCTTGCGATGTTGCATGGGCAGCGTTTTTGCCGCCAGCTCATCATCGGCCACTATAGCGGCATCAATACCAAGGTGTTCCAGGGTTTGCCCGGCATATTCCCGCATGCGGGTTACAAGGTCTTCTACTTTATCGTTATCAGGCCTTATGCTCCATACAATATCGCTCATACTTTGCTGTATGGTTTTGCTTTGGGCCGATATCTGTTTCAGCATTTCTTTTGCCTGCTGAGGCTGCTGCTCCATGGCCTGCTGGCTTACATTACTTAAAATACTGATACTGGTAAGGGTGCTGCCAATTTCATCGTGCAGGTCGGCAGCAATTTTATTCCGAAGCATATATTTTTCCTGTATCCGGCTTATGCGTTGCTGCACAAACCAATATACAAGCCCAGTAAAAGATATAATACAAATCGAAATAAACCACCAGGTCTGGTAAAAAGGATAGGCGATTTTCAGGGTGAGTTTCAGGGGTTCATTTGTCCATTCGCCCTGGCTGTTGGCCGCATTTACCAGTAATGTATATGTGCCCGGTTCCAGGTTATTGTAGGCGGCAATATTGTTATTTGAAGTATTCCAGTCCTTGTCCCAGCCCTGTAGTTTCCAGCTATAGGTATTGTCGGCACTATTGGTATAGTTTAAAAGGGCAAATTCAATACTTATCATATCCTGCCTGTGGGTAAGATGAATTACATCTTTGGTTGAAAGCAAATGGCCATTTGGGCTGTAAGGTTTGTTGAATACCCTCAATTCCAGAAAAACCAACTGATTATCTTCTATTGGAGCAAAACTGACCCCCGAATTAAAGTACCTGATTGCATTGGTTTGGCCAACATACACCCTTCCGCCCTGATTTGATAAGTACAGGTAAGGGCCCTGTGCATTATCAAGTGCATTGGGCAGGTAATTATGATTTGTAAAAATGCCTTGTGCCTCTTTATAGTACGAAAAACCAAAGCTTGTACTGCACCATATATTGCCACTTTTATCTGAGACCAAATCATTGACCCAGTTGCTGCCCAGTCCATTGGCAGTGGTAAAAAAGCGAGGAAGAGAATCACTATTCTTACTGAAAAACCCGGCAATTCCTTCACCCTTGAAAGATGCAAATATTTTACCCCTTCCATTGTTCACAATGCTTCCCAGGTTAACAGGGTTATGATTAATACTTTTCTGTGTTTTTTCGTTATAAACAAATTGTAAATGATTATTAACAGGGTTTAATTTGCCAATGCAGGCTGTTTGTTGATCGGTACCATCGGCAGTAAACCAAATATTACCCTCTTCATCCTGGGTAATAGACTCAATAACCGATGCTTGTCCATTTTTTTCCAGGCTTTGGTTTACAACTTCTACTTCATTTATCTTGCTTCTGCTGCTGTCCATTACATAAAGTCCATTAAAACTGCCAACCCAAAGGCGGTGGTCCCGATCCTCAAAAAATGACCAGACCCACCTTCCGGTTTCGCCAAAAGGCTTTTTTGCTTTAAAAACTATCGCATCATTACCAATATCGTATCCGGTCAGCCCCTCTCCCGAAGTACTGATCCATAATATATTCTTTGCATCAATATAAAAGCACAAAACTTCGGCAGGCATATTGAAATATCGTGCTGCTTTTAAAGGAAGCGGTTTAATTTTTTGCAGCGTGAAATCATACAAATACCCGCCCCTGTAAGGAATATAGAACCACAAAATTTCATCCTTGTCATTTTCATTTCGCTGAATGGCCATATTGCTTACGGGCAATAATGCTGTACCCTTTTCAATACTGCTGATATCAATTACTTTAAAAATCTGTTTGCTGTAATCATACCGGTGCAAACCCGATGAAGACCCGATCCATAAGCCCTTTTTGCCATCGGCATACATACCATAGGTGGTACCCATTATGCCATTAGGATTATTGGTTACCGGCGAATTGTAAGATGTAAACTTTTTTGTAACCATATCAAAAGTTGCAAGTCCATAGCCGTTGGTGGTAAGCCATAGTGTTTGCTCCTGGCCCGGTACCTGGGTTTGTTCAATATCCGAAATGGTATTTTCTTCTTTGGTATAATCCCTGAAACAATATTGGTGGAAAGTATGGGCTTGGGTATTAAAGGCAATCAGCCCTTTTACCATTGTACCCAACCAAAGTGTTTTATTCTTATCCAAATAAGCCGATAGAAAATAGACTTCGGCCGGGTTATTAATGAACCTATCAACCTTACCGGGAAGCGTGAATTTTTCAGTATGCCCGTTCGCTGTATGCAGCTTTATAATTTGGTTGCCGACCGTTACCCATAAAAACCCGGAACCTTCAGGTATCATGGCGCCTATTGAAGAAGATGCCAGCATCTTATCGGAACTGAGCTCGCTGATGCTATGCAATTCAGGATTGCCCTTTTTACTGTAAAAAAGCCCGCGGGTTGTGGCAACCCACATAATATCGGATGCACTATCATAACTAAACCTGCGCGGATAAACAATCTGCTTTTTTCCAGCGCTATCCTTGTGGGTTATATGGATAAACCGTTCCGTTTTTGGATTAAAAACATCAAGGTTGTCATCACTTTGTACCCAAATCAGCCCTCTTTTATCTGTTGCCAAAGCCTGGCAATAATTATGGGATAACGAAAAAGTATCCCCTTCTATGTGTTTGTAAAATTTAAACCGCTTACCGTCAAACCTGGCAAGCCCATCGTTACTGCTAACCCATACCATGCCGTTGGAGGTGGTAACAATATCCATTGCCTCACGGCTGTTAAATCCGGCGCTAAGGCCATAGTGGTCGAAAATAACCTGGGTCTGCTGGGCATGTAAAAAAGTAGAAATAAGGGAAATTAAAAGCAGGTACAGCTTAAACATCGGGCTAAAGTAAACATTCAACTTTAAATCATTTACGTAAGAATAATTTTGTCACTCCTATTTTTGCCCACAGAATTTATTTCTTTTACTGATCGGTTTAAAATTATATGTTGCAAAACCATTATTTTTTCCCTGGAATTTTAATCCAATACACTTCATTATTAAACCAATAACGAACATAAAAAAAATTAATTAACTAAATAAATTTCAATAGCTTATGAGAGTTACCTCTACTTGTTTTTTAGTATTTTTTTGCAGCCTCTTTTCTTTGGTCAGGGCACAATCTTTTAACGCGGGCTCAATTGTGGTGATCAGGGTGGGTAGCTTCGACAGTGCCCTCAGTAACCGGTCACGCGAAGTATTCCTGCATGAATATGATACCGCAAATGGCAGCCTTATCCGGGTTCTCAGCGTTCCCTACAATGGCGCTGACAAACTCACCATGACCGGCACTTCATCAAGCGAAGGCATGATGAAAAGGTCTGCCAATAAGGCATTCCTCACTTTTGGAGGTTACGACCTTGAGCTTGGGGTTTCAAGTCCAACCGGTTCCTCAGTAAATGCAAACAGGGTGATTGGGCGGGTTGCAGCCAATGGTACCATGGATTTTTCAACCAAAGTACCGTATGCGGAAATGCACCCAAATGGTCAGATAAGGGCTGTGGTAAGTAACGACGGAACCGGGTATTGGACTGCAGGCGGATCAAATGGTGTGAGATACGCGGCACATGGCGCTGCCACTGCCAAAAACCTTTCGGCAACGGTTACCAATATGCGGAGCATCGGCATTTATGACAATAAATTATTTTTGGCCCATGCATCTGGAACAGCCGTTTCAAGGGTTTATCACATAGGCACAAGCCTTTCCACCACAGACAGTACGGGCGCTACCTCACTTCCGGGTGTTCAAACCGCCGCTTCACCAATAACTTCCGCCGATTTTTACTTTGCCGACCTGAGCGATGCCGTTCCGGGACCCGATGTACTTTATATTGCCGATGAGGCAGCAACGGGTGGGATTGTAAAATATTCATTGGTGGCCGACACATGGGTAGAAACCGGTAAATTAGCCAATACCCTTGATGGTGCCAGTTCTTACCGCACCCTTGCCGGAGAAAAAACAGCTACCGGTGTGGTGCTTTTCGGTTCCCGTACCTCAGGCACACAATTATTCAAATTATATGATAATGGGGGGTACAATGGTCCCATTTCCGGAACCCCTGTGGTAATTGCTACTGCAGAAACCAATACAGGATTTCGTGGGGTGGCTTTTGCGCCACAGGATATTGTAGCACCTTTATCCCTTGTTTCTTTTTCTGGTTCAAATATTGGTGGCAGGCACAACCTTGGCTGGAAAACCGCCAATGAGCAAAATACCGCTTATTTTGATGTGCAGATTAGCAGGAATACAACTGATTTTACTGAAGTTGGAAAGGTAGATAGCCGTAACACAACCGGCACCAATACCTATCAATTTTCTTATATACCGGTAGCCAAAGGCGATTTTTATTACCGCCTGAAAATGGTTGACCGGGACGGTACCTTCAAATTCAGCCAGGTTATCCGCCTGCAATCCAATGCTGGTGCATCACTCAGCGCATTTCCCAACCCTTCCCGTAACGGTATGTTGCTTATTACCCATGAAGCAGTAGAAAGGGGAACTACACTCAGACTTGTTGCAGCGGATGGAAAAATAACCTCCACTTTTTCAGTGCAGGAAGGAAGCACCCAAACTTCAATTGCTGTAAATGGTTATCAGAAAGGCATTTACCGCGTAGTGCTTTCAGGGAAAAAGGATGTACAATCCGTTTCGGTAGTAATTGAGTAATTACAAGATAAATATCTACATTAAACCGCCCCGGCACTAAAAGTGCCGGGGCGGTTTAATAACGAAATGGTCTTTACAATAAACATTGCCTGCACGTAGAAAACCAAACCATGCCTACCGAGGATACCGTGTCAGGAAAATTGTGGTAAGTAATCGCAATATTCCCTGAGGGAGAAATTGCATCAACATTTTTATTTATACCAAACCGGGTTCCTTTTGCCAAACAAAATATATTGCCGCACGTTCATCCAGAAAGCAATAAAGAAATAAATAATTACAGGACTACCGAAAGTAAAAAAAGAAAGGTAAATAAAATACAGGCGGATTTTTGATGTTGCAATGTCAAACCTATCGCCAAGATAGGTACAAACCCCAAAAACATTGGTCTCAATAAAGGTCCTGAATTTTTCCTGCATAAGAAACCGATTTAATTTGCACTACAAAGGTATTTGCAAAAAGTTTCGAATTTGGTTAATTTTTATTAAAGATATGCGGTAAATGGCCCCGAAAGTCAGGTAAATGGCCACGTATTACGACATTTTGCCCGAAGTCGGCTTTTTACCTTAACCCGGAAGCCTTAAATTCGCGGCCTGATTATATCATTTCCCAATAATTTCCACCATTATGTTTGATTTATCTATGATCAAGGCGGTTTACCAAAGCTTTCCGGGCCGGGTAGCTGCCGCCCGCAATGCTGTTGGCCGTCCGCTTACGCTTACCGAAAAAATATTGTATGCCCATCTAACACAGGGCGACGCCACCACTGCCTTTGGCCGTGGAAAGGACTATGTAGATTTTGCCCCCGATCGTGTTGCCATGCAGGATGCAACCGCGCAAATGGCATTGCTTCAGTTTATGCAGGCAGGAAGGTCCAAAGTAGCCGTTCCAAGTACGGTGCATTGCGACCACCTGATTGTGGCAAAAGACAATAATAAGGTTGATCTTGAAAGGGCCGTTAATGAAAGCAGCGAAGTGTATGATTTTCTAGCCTCTGTATCCAATAAATATGGCATCGGATTTTGGAAACCCGGTGCGGGCATCATTCACCAGGTAGTGTTGGAAAACTATGCCTTTCCCGGTGGCATGATGATTGGAACAGATAGCCACACCGTAAACGCGGGTGGCCTTGGCATGATAGCAATTGGTGTAGGTGGAGCCGATGCCTGCGACGTAATGGCCGGCCTTCCCTGGGAACTTAAAATGCCCAAACTGATTGGTATTAAGCTTACAGGCAAACTAAACGGCTGGACAGCCCCCAAAGATGTAATCCTGAAAGTTGCCGGCATACTTACCGTAAAAGGCGGTACAGGGGCAGTTGTTGAATATTTTGGCGAGGGTGCTACCTCAATGAGCTGCACCGGAAAAGGTACCATATGCAACATGGGTGCCGAAATTGGCGCTACCACTTCTACCTTTGGTTACGATGAAAGCATGAGCCGCTACCTGAAAGCAACCGGTAGGGAGGAAGTTGCAGCAATGGCCGACGGCATTGCCAAACACCTGACCGGTGACGCTGAAGTGTATGCCAACCCCGAAGCCTATTTTGACCAGGTAATTGAAATAAACCTGAGCGAACTGGAACCCCACCTGAACGGACCATTTACCCCGGATTTGGCTACTCCAATCAGCAAAATGAAGGAAATGGCCGCTGCCAACAACTGGCCAACCAAAATTGAGGTTGGTTTGATTGGAAGCTGCACCAACTCGTCTTATGAAGATATCAGCCGTGCTGTAAGCCTGGCAAAGCAGGTTTCCGAAAAGGGCCTTACCCTGAAATCGGAATTTACCATTACCCCCGGAAGCGAACAGGTACGCTATACTATTGAAAGAGACGGCTTTCTGGATGTATTTGGAAAAATTGGTGCAACCGTTTTTGCAAACGCATGCGGCCCCTGCATAGGCATGTGGGATCGGGTTGGCTCCGAAAAGCAGGAACGCAATACCATTGTGCACAGCTTTAACCGAAATTTTGCCAAGCGTGCCGATGGCAACCCCAACACCATGGCTTTTGTTGGAAGCCCTGAATTGGTAACAGCTCTTGCTATTGCCGGCGATTTAAACTTTAATCCGCTGACTGATACACTAATTAATAACAAAGGAGAGCAGGTTAAGCTTGACCCACCATCCGGAGATGAACTACCTGTTCGTGGTTTTGCTGTGGAAGATGCCGGTTTTCAGGCACCTGCCGAAGACGGAAGCGGTGTTACTGTAGCCGTTAGCCCAACCAGCAAACGCCTTCAATTGCTTGATCCCTTTACCGCCTGGGAAGGTGTTGACCTGAAAGGGTTGAAACTATTGATCAAAGCCAAAGGAAAGTGTACGACTGACCACATCAGCATGGCAGGCCCCTGGCTTAAGTTCCGCGGCCATCTCGACAACATCAGCAACAATATGCTGATTGGCGCGGTAAACTTCTTTAATGAAAAAACCGACAATGTTAAGAACCAACTTACCGGCGAATACGGCCCGGTACCTGCCACACAGCGTGCTTACAAGGCTGCGGGTGTAGGAACCATTGTAGTGGGAGACGAAAACTATGGTGAAGGAAGCAGCCGCGAACATGCCGCCATGGAACCCCGTCACCTTGGTGTAAGGGCTGTACTGGTAAAAAGCTTTGCCCGTATCCACGAAACAAACCTGAAAAAGCAGGGTATGCTTGCGCTTACTTTTAACGACAAATCGGACTATGAAAAAATTCAGGAAGATGACACTATTGATATTGTGGGGCTGACTGAATTTGCACCGGGCAAGCCGCTTACCCTCGTCTTGAACCATGCAGATGGCTCTTCGGATTCCATTTTTGTGAATCATACGTATAATGAGCAGCAGATTGAGTGGTTTAAAGAGGGTGCAGCATTAAATATAATTCGGAAGGAGTTTGCTGGATAAGTTAACTGGTTAAATGATTGACTGGTTGAATAGTTTAAATCCCGTCATTGCAAAATGGCGGGATTTTTTAATGCCTAAGATGCATAAGCAATTAAGGCAAATTACCTGCTTATGGAAAAGGCAACCAAATGGGATTTTGCCCTACCTTAGCCTTTTCTTAACACTAAACAATTCCTTAAAAAACAGTAAAAGGAAACCCAAAACGTTATGTCCAAATTCAAAACACCCGCAAAACTTGTCTTATTCTGGAGTATTTTGACTTCTACCCTTCTTTACGCACAGCCAAGAATTGATTCCATCTTTCCTAAAATTGGAAAATATGGCGACACCATAAGCATATTTGGATCGGGATTTTCATCGACCCCTGGTGAGAACATTGTTCATTTTGGCCATGCACCCGCTGGAATTCTTTCATCCGGAGATAAAATTATAGAGGTAAAAGTGCCCGTTGGTGCCATTTTTGGAGAACTGACCGTTAAAACGCCAATGGGCAGGTCAATGATCAGCCCAGGCTTTTTGCCCACATTTAATGGTACCCGGAATAAAATTCCTCCCACATTTGACTCGATTTTTATTACCACTCCGGATTTTTTGTACAAAATTGAAATTGCAGATATTGATCAGGATGGCAAGCCCGACCTGATTGGCGTATCCAATGTTGCGGCAAAGTTGTATGTATTTCGAAATACCAGTACCAACTATAATATCTCATTTGCACAACCTACCATTAATTATCTATCGGGAAGTGGCCAATGTGTTGGTATTGGTGATTTTAATAATGATGGTAAGCCAGATATAGCGGTTGGCACTTCGTACCCTAACCAGCTTCAAATATATGTTAACCAATCAAACAAGGGTAGTATCAATTTGGCACCCAATGTATTAATTTACACCAATTCGGAGCCCATTGATATTGCCATTGGCGACATAAACAAAGATGGGAAAAACGATTTGGTGGTTGCCGACAATCAATACGGAATAGATATTATTAGAAACTATTCAGCAGGAAATTTCATTCAATTCAGTTTAACCAATTTGCTCACGCCTGTTGGCCCTTATCCATCCGGTTCAACCCAGGGGGTGCTTTTACATGATTACAATGGGGATGGATTACTGGATATAATGGCCACCGCCTACACGTCATTATCCGATTCATTTCATTTATACAGGAATTTGAGCACGGTTAATAACATCAATTTCCAGAAAGAATTGATTTCTGCCAAAAAAGGCAGAGGAACAATAGGCGGCTTCACTATTGGCGACTTTAATAATGACGATCTGATTGATATGGCGGCCGCAAATTGGCTGAGAACCACCCGAACGCCCAATTCTACCGTAAGTATTGCAACTAAAAAAGGTAAGGAAAGTGTAGTTTTTTCAACAGGCGATTCAATTGTTACCGGTGTACACCCTTTAAGCATTGCAGCACATGACTTTAATGGTGATGGAAACTTAGACATTGTAACCGGAAACACTATCAGCAACAGCGTTTCATTGCTTATTAATAATGGCAGGCCTGCAAGTACTTCCTTTTCACCGGTTGTAAACTATGGCATAGGTGGGCAGCCTCGTTTTGTAGCAGCTGCCGATATAGACGCCGATGGTAAGCCTGATGTGGTAATGGGAAGCTTACTGCTGCAAAGAATTGCCATTCTGAGAAATATTTCTCCTGAAAGGGTTGATTTTTGCGGCATTGGAAATCAAAAGTTATTCAGCAAACGGGTAGGTTCTGCCTACCAATGGCAAATAAGTGAAGATGGCGTAAACTTCACAAACATTATCGATGGGGCATCCTATACTGGAACCGATAGGGATACACTCACCATTAATAATATGAATACTGATTTCGATGGGCGCTTTTTCAGATGTGCCGTTGACAATAAAACCGGTATTTCCTACGAGGTTAGTGTAGTGAATAGTTTTACGGGAACACAGAATTCTTTGTGGCATAATCCAATGAACTGGAGTTGCGGAATAGTACCTGACCAGAATACCTCAGTAACCATTTTAACCAACTGCGATATTGATATGGATGCTGCCTGCAAGCGGCTGTTATTGAAAAACAATGCTATTGTTAATGTGAACCCCGGGGTAATATTAAGCATAGTGGAATAAATTTATCAGGCGCAGCCATATTTCCCGTGCATTTTAATGCCGGCCTCCCCTTCAGGTAGGTCGTTGATTCAATGAAAAGAATCTTCATTGAAATAATCACCATTTTCCCTACTTTTCATCCCGAATGAAAGTAATCGGCCTTGTATTTTCCTTTTTTGCAGTTGTACTTTTAGCAGGCGCCCAAAATCCTGATATTGAAAATTGGGTAACCCTGCTGAAAGACAAAAGCCCCTCCCAATCACTCAGCCGATTCAGAATATACCAGGAAATGGAAAAACTGGATTCGGCTGATAAAATCAAGGCAGTCACCCAACTGGAAAAGGCCTGTTCGGCTGGAAACCGAAGGTTACGGCTGCTGGCAAGATCGGTTAGAGAAAAAACCCTTTTTTATTGTTTGAAAGATGGCGATTCCCTGTATGCATCCCATATGAAGATTTGCCTGAATGAAGCGGTTAAACTGGATGAACCCTACCTCCAGGCCGAATTTGGACGCTGGTATGCCGAAATGCTCAATTCATTAAATCAAAAAGAACTCGCCGTTCAATATGCCATCAGTTCATTAAAGCTACAGGAGTACCTGGGTTTGGAGCATTTTCCGGCTGTGGCACAGTTTTATCTTTGGCTTGGAGAAAGCCTGATGGTAACTGATTACCTGGCTGATGCCGAAGTTTATTTGCATAAAGGCTTGTACCTGGCCAAAAAGGATTCGCTTGTCCGAAAGGAAAATATCATGTTTACTTATAATAACCTCGGAATTATTCACCGCAGAACAAAGGAACATGATTCGGCCTTATACTATTTTGATAAATTACAGGCTATCAGCGCCTCCATAAGCCGCCCCGACTGGGAGGAAATTGCACACAGAAACCGCATGCAAAGCCTTGTGGAAACCGGGAGGCTGGATAGTGCCGGGGCTGAGGCAAAAAACCTTTTGCAAAAAAGCAGGGCTGCAAAAAATCCGGATGACGAAATGTACGCAGCCGAAATGCTTGGCAAAATAGCTTTTGCCCGAAGGGATTACCAGCAGGCGCTTGTGCATTTGTTGTACAGCAAAAAACTTAATGGGGGTAAAAACCAGCGTGCCCTGAGCAGGGTAAATGAAAAACTCGCTTCATGCTACGAAGCGTTGCATCAGCCCGATAAAGCCTATGAGTGCCTGAAAGACTTCCGCCGTTACAACGACAGTGTAAATCGGGTAAAGATTAACTTCAACAGCCGTTTCCTGGCCATAAAAGCCGATTATGAAAAGGAACAATGGGCCTTCAGGCAGCTGGCTGAAGAGGCTCAATCTGCCATTCGCACCAGGAATATTGGCATTGGCATTTTGGCCGCCCTTTCATTGATGGGTATTGCTTTTCTGCAAAAACGCCACCGTAAAGTGCAAAGACTGCAGCAGCAGGCTGCTGAACACCTGGAGGAGTTTAAAGCTGAATTGATCAGTAAAAATGAACATCTGGAAGAACTGATAACGAGCCTTGAACAGCACCAAAACCGGCAGATGGATACCCAACGCATCGAAGAACTCAGCCGTCAAATGATTCTTACAGATGATGACTGGCAAAACTTTAAACTGCTTTTTGAGCAAACCTACCCTTCCTTTTTCAACCAACTGAAAGTTAAGGCTCCGGGAATAACCGAAGCCGAACAGCGGATGGCTGCCCTCATCAGGATTCAACTCAATACCAGGCAGATTGCAGCCATGCAGGGTATCAGCGCCGACAGTGTACACAAAACCCGGCAACGACTTCGCCTGCGGTTCAATACCGATTCCACCGCCGAACTGGAAAACATTATCGCTGCAATCTGAAGTACAAAACCCCCTTTTCAGGTCCGGATGTGGTGCTTTCCGCCTGCCACATAATAGATTTTTCCGCAGTGCGGCAGATCTTCCCAACCTCCCCCACCCTGTTTTTCCATTATTCTCAGGCAAAACATCAATTGTCAGGAATTTGACAGGTGCAAAAATTGCATAAAGACCTGCCTCATTGTAGTTTCAGTCCAAATTGGAAATATGTCCTTCCTGAAAAAGTACAATGATTATATCATTCTTCTCCTGGTGGCGCTCGTACTCATTCTGCTGCTCATCATTATTACCGATATGCATGTAGCCAAAATCAATAAACAAATGGAGCAAACCGCATTGTACAACATTTCAAAACCAACTGTATGAGAATACCTGCCCTCTCCTTTTGCCTGGCATGCCTGATACATATTGGTACCCAGGGATATAGCCAAATCATAAAATTTGTAAAACCCGTAGCAAGCGGCACCGCCGACGGCAGCAGTTGGGCAAATGCATCGGGCAACCTGAAAGCCATTATTGACGGTGCAGCTACCAACACCCAAATATGGGTGGCTGCCGGCACTTACAAACCTACAACCACTGCAACCCGCACCATTTCCTTTGCTATGAAAAACGGCGTGGGTATTTACGGTGGTTTTAATGGTACCGAAACCTTGCTCAGCCAGCGAAAATGGGCAGTGAACAAAACCATACTCAGCGGCGATATTGGTGTGGCAGGTAACTACACTGACAATAGCTATCATGTTGTATTCAACAACAGCAATACCCTCGATTACACTGCCCTGCTGGATGGGTTTACCATTACCGCAGGCAAATCAAACGAAAGGGGTGGAGGTATATTGAATATTGAATCATACCCGACATTTGTTAACTGCATTATTACAACAAACCAGGCCATTGATGGAGGCGGCGCCAGCAATGTATCCAGTAAAGCGCAATATATTAACTGCAGCTTTTTGGGTAATACAGCCACAGGGACCGGGGGCGCGGTGGTAAATTACAAGGCGGCGACACCAACCATTTTTGTCAATTGCACATTTAGCGGCAATAAGGCCACTACAGGAGGCGGCTTGTACAATTACCAGACCAATACAACGGTTACCAACTGTATCATTTGGGGAAACAGTTCAGAAATGGTCAATGCAGAAAGCGCTGTGCCATCCGTTACCTATAGTATAGTAAAGGGAGGCTATGCCGGCACAGGCAATATTGCTGCAGATCCAAAGTTTATAGCCGAGCCCGCTTTTCAATTAGGAGCTATTGGCAACCTGCGCCTGCAGCCCTGTTCGCCAGCCATTAATGCCGGCAACAACGTTCCTAATAGCACCACCCTCGACCTGGCAGGTAATGCACGCAAAACAGGCACCATTGATATGGGCGCTTATGAACGGCCGGCTGTGGCAGTGGCAGGCGTTTTGTTTGTAAACGATAACGTTCCGGCCGATGACGGCGATGGCAGCAACTGGGCTAATGCCTTTACCAACCTGCAGGATGCAATTCGTATGAGCAGCTGTGCCGGCATTACCCAGATTTGGGTGGCAGCCGGAACCTATAAACCAACTGCCGGCACTGATCGTTCGATCTCGTTTGTAATGAAAAACAACCTGGGCATTTATGGTGGGTTTGCAGGTACCGAAACATTATTAACCCAGCGCAACTGGAAAACCAATCTCACCCTTTTAAGTGGCGATATTGGGGTAGCAGGAGACATTTCAGATAACAGCTACCATGTGGTCATGAACCATAATAACGGGCTGAATTCAACTGCCGTGCTGGATGGATTTACCCTTACGCTTGGTAATGCCAATGGTTCAGGTATACATGGGGGAGGTGCCGGAATGCGCAATCTTTCTTCCTCCCCCACTATCAGCCATTGCACCTTTAGCCGAAATACCGCTGTAGCCGGTGCGGCCATATATAATGTAGATATTTCATCCCCGGTAGTTACTGATTGTATTTTCAGAGAAAACGAGGTTACGATTGGCGGCGGCGGCGGAGCAATGGTCAATATAAACTCGTCATCAGCTATTATTACCAATTGCAGTTTCATTGGCAATAAGGCAGGAGGGGCTATGGTTAACAATACTTCAAATCCAATTATTACAAACTGTAGTTTTATTGGAAACCAATCAAACATTTCGGGTGGCGGCATGTATAATTTCAACGCCTCCCCTGTTATTATCAACTGTAGTTTTAGTGGAAACCAGGCAGTAACTACGGGTGGCGCAATTTATAACAGTCCCGTTTCATTAGCCACTATCAGTAACAGCATTTTTTATGGAAACAGTTCGGAAATTTTTAATGCCGGAATCCCATCAGTGGTTACCTACAGTATCATCCAGGGAGGTTATGCCGGCACCGGCAACCTGGATGTAAACCCTCAATTTGTGCAGCAACCGCCCGTTGGCCTGGGAATAACCGGCAACCTGCGCTTGCAAAACTGCTCGCCTGCGCAGGATGCTGGTAACGATGCCGCCAATGCCGGCACAACCGATTTTGATGGCCTTCCACGCAAATTCAACGGCAAAGCCTGGACAAATGATATTGATATGGGCGCCTATGAAATTCAATCCATCTGTTGCCCGCCAGCTAATATTTTGTATGTAAAAGCCAATGCCACGGGAAGTAATAGTGGAAGCAGCTGGGCAAACGCTTATACCAGCCTGCAGGATGCGCTGGTGCAAACCTCTCTTTGCGCAAACGTAACCCAGATTTGGGTGGCCTCTGGCACTTACAAACCCACCACCGGCACCGACCGTTCCATTTCATTTGTCATGAAAAATAACCTGGCTATTTATGGCGGTTTTGCCGGTACCGAAACACTTTTAGCTCAACGAAATTTGAATACCAATCTCACCCTTTTAAGTGGCGATATAGGTGCAGCAGGCCTTATCAAAGACAACAGCCTGCATGTGATTGCCAATAACAACCTGGATGGTACGGCCATTTTAGACGGTTTTCAAATAAGCGGAGGCAATGCCATTGCAAATAATGGCGATGTAAATGAAATTGGTGGCGGCGTCAGGAATGTTATGACATCACCAACGTTTAGCAATTGTGTTTTCAGCGGAAATAGTGCGGACTTCGGCGGGGCAATGGCCAACCAGGACAATTCATCGCCTGTAATTACCCATTGTATTTTTAGCAACAACATCGCTACACTCGGCGGGGCTATCTATAATACAAACCTCTCATCACCGCTCATTACTTTTAGCAGGTTTAGCGCAAACAGGGGTATTTACACCGGCGGTGCCATCAGCAATCGGGGCAATGCATCACCTGCAATTACCAATTGTGTTTTTAGCGGTAACAGCAGCAATATTGCCGGTGCCATTGAAAACCAAAGTTATTCATCGCCCAACATCACCAATTGTAGTTTTAGCGGCAATAGAAATGAACAGGCAAATGGTGCCTGCATTTTCAATTATAGTTCGTCGCCTGTTATTACCAACAGCATTATTTGGGGCAACACTGCGTCAATCGCCAGCGAGTCAATTTCATCACCCGTGGTTAGCTACAGTATAATTCAGGGAGGCTATGGTGGTACCGGCAACCTGAATACAGATCCGCTGTATGTGCTACAACCACCCATTGCCCAGGGTACATCCGGCGATCTGCGACTGCAAACCTGCTCGCCTGCGCAGGATGAGGGTAACGATGCCGCCAACTCCACCACCACCGACCTGGAAGGCAATCCCCGCAAGTTTGGCGCCATTGATTTGGGCGCTTATGAACTACAGGCTGCCAAACCAACTATCCGTTACCTCGATATAAATGCTACCGGTAGCGGTGATGGCAGCAGTTGGGCCAATGCATTTACCAACCTTGGCACCGCACTTGTGGTACTAAAGGATTGTTACGTCACCGATACCTTACTCATTGCAAAAGGCACTTACAGCACGGGTTCGCCTTTTGAATTTGATAAACTTATGGGGGTGATTTTGGGCGGCTTTCCCACCGGAGGCGGCACCCGCGATCCAATTGGCAACCCGGTAATTATACAAGGTGTGGTGAATGTGCGGAAGTCCATGTATATAGATGGGGTGAAAGTGGAAGGGCAGTAGAAACTTTTATTTCAGCGCCGGCTTAACTGGTTCAACACCCTGCCCGATTTAAACATAATTGAATTGCAGCGTTCGCTTAGAAAACGATTATATGTTTCCCATTTTAATACCTCTTTAAAAATTAAAATAAATACAAAATGTTATTAAAACAAAACACACCGGTTACATCCATTATTGTTGCTTCCCTTCTGTTGGCCGGCAATTTTCTACAGGCCCAAAATGTGGGCATTGGAGTAGAAGTGCCTACGTCGAGGCTGCATCTGAACGGCGATATTGCATTTACTGCCGATGCGCTGGCACTCATTTCCGTAAACAATACTCCCATATACACCAACGGTACCGGTATCACTATTAAGGCAGGCTCGGTTACTGCGGCGGGTGCAGTCAGAGGAGGAACCCTTCTATTACAGGCTGGGAACGGTTATACTTTTAACGGCTCTAATTTTGCCGGTGGAGATGTGATTGTTCGTGCCGGTGGAAATTTAATAACTGCCTTTGGCAGTAGTCGAGATGCAGGCAATATTATTTTTCAATTAGGAGGCAGTATGAATGCTGAAGAGAATAAATGGAATGAAATCATGCGTTTAGATAACCTCGGCAATGTGGGTATAGGAAAGATAGCTGACCCCCAAACAAAACTGGATGTAAATGGTAAATTAAGGGTAACCGGCTTTCAAATGGCTACAGGTTCGGCTGCCGGTGCTGTTCTTACTTCGGCGGCCGATGGAAATGCCAATTGGGCATCATTTTCCTCTTTGGAAACCGACCCGCAGGTAGGTGATAATACCACCAATTTTCTTTCCAAATGGAATGGCACGCAGCTTGTAAGTTCCACTATTGTTGAAAATACCGGCAACGTGGGCATCGGCATCACGCCCGCACGCAGGCTCGATGTTTCAGGCACAGGCGGCCTTAGGGTAAGCAGCACCAACCCCGGCACCGGCACCACCGATTGGATTGCCGGCAACTTTGGCGGTACCACCGGCGAGCGCGTTGTAATGGGCTTGTTGAACGCAGTGGCAACCATAGGCGCTCATAACAACGCGCTGAATGCTTGGGCCAACCTGTCAATAAACCCAGGCGGTGGTAATGTGGGTGTGGGTACACTTACTGCTGTAAACAGGCTTGATGTGGAAGGCGGCGTTGCCATTGGCAGCAATTATGCCGGAACCAATTCCGCTACTTCCAACGGTGCCATTATTGAAGGCAGACTTGGCGTTGGCCTTCCCAATCCCGCCGCACAGTTGGATGTGTTTGGCAATTTTAAATTGGGCAAGTCTGGTTCGGAACTCAATAACATTATAAAATCTTCGGCGGCGCTGCCAGCCCGGGTATTTGCCGCAAACCTCAGTGTGGCTTCAGCATATGCTGTGCCTGGAGTTGTAACGGGCGGATCGGTTTTGGTGTCACCCTCATCTCCGCTGCCATCAGGCCTCGTTATTGCTTTTGCTTTTGTTCCTTCAAATGGCAATGTAGATGTAGTATTCTGCAATACTACAGGCGCCCCGATTAACTACGCAGGAGGCATTAATTTATATATTACCATTGTCAATTAATTAAACCTTTCTTTTATTATTGATTAAATGCTGATTCTTAACCGGCTTTTTGTAAAAATAGTCACGCTAATCCTGAAAAAATATGGCTTTAATTTGGCCACTAAGCCATCCCACCCTTTATTTGCTTAACAAAATCAATTTATTATGAAGAAAATGCTCTTAATCATTACATCCCTTGCAATTTTTGGAACCCTTTTTGCCCAAAACGATAAAGCCTTTTTGCACAATGGGAAAAAAGTTGAAGTAAAAATTATTAAAGTAGCTGAGTTTACAATCACTTTCTCTTATCCAAATGAAACTGCTGAACAGGTTGTAAGCAAGTATATGGTAGAAAAAATTGAATATGCAAGTGGCAGGACTGAAGAAATTACTGAAAAAATTGTTGTTTCTGGAAAAGAAGATTGGGAAAAGGTAATTGTTCTTGAAGATAAGGCAGCAACAGTAGGTTTAGTAAAAAAGGATGAAGTGAGAGGAAAAACAAGTGGGCTTATGTCCTTTAACACTGCAGGGTCAGCAGATAAAAAATCCATGAAAAAACTTAAAGAAGAAGCAGCTGAAATGGGATGCCCCTTTGTTCTGATTACGGCAGATAAAGACAATCAATTTACTGCCCAAAGCATAAAAAAGGCCATTGCCTACAATTATAAATAGTTGTTGGCGCGGACGGACGTCCGCGCCAACTTTTTAATATTCATCATAAGGCAGATTCTTAAAAAGATTCAGCCTTATTTTTTTGGCCCCAGGTGCGTAAAATCTACTCGCAGTTTACCGTCTTCCTTAAATTTAAACCAGGCACTTGTGTAGAATGATACTGGTATTCAATTAATCTGAAAAATGAATAAAATAATCTACAAACTTGATGGGGTATTTACCTACTATTCATTCCAATAATCTTTTTTCGAAAAAGATGTAGCGAAAATAGATTCCAATCCCCCCGCAACAAATACCAGCGGACCGTTCCAGTTGATGGCTACCTCGTTGGTAGAATAGCTGCAAACATTGTCCAGATAAGCAATTGCCGCATAAGTTGATGTTGGATACAGGGCTGCGCCACAATCATTTTGTGCATTGGTATTAGGACCTCCAATCAGCCATCCGGGTACAGGATCAACCACCCCATCGGCATAGGAAACACGATGATGCGGGTTCATGGCCTTTTGGCTACCAAAACCTGTTACAAAGCAATAGGAAGTGGCATTTCGCCCCAATACATAATCAAGCGATGAAATCGTCAGGTTCAAATGTGCCTGGTCCCCGTTTAATAAATAGGCGGAAATGTTTACCATTCCATAGTTCAAAGCATTGGAGTTGCCGCCCCAGTTAAAATCTCCATTTCCATTGGTTCCCATGCTTGTACGGTAAGGAGAGTTGGGTTTATGCAATTTACTTTTATTGGCAAGGGTTATTAAGGAAGTTTTCATAGCTGTGGTATCCATTTTGCCCAAAGCAGTCAGGTTTTTACGGTGGTGCACCAGCGATATTAATCCCAGTGAGCGCACATCAGGCCAGGCAGGTAAGCCATAGTTTCCACTGCTTTTAAAACTCTTTGCATAATAGTCATCATTCCCTGTACTTATATAAAGTTCCGTGGCAGCCCATTCCATTTCATCTGTAGTGTTTCTATCCCCATATTCACCGGTAGAAACCCCGGCTGGATTTTTAAAATAAATAACTGGATTGGCAATTCCCCATTTATAAGCTGATTCTGATGCGCCAAGACATTTTTTTGCAAATGCAACATCATATTTTTTATAAACACGGTAAGCCATGGCCATTACGGCAGCAAAATCAAAGGTGGCAGGGCTGCTTTTAGCTACCATATAGCGGGTGGCAGTGTCAAAAGCAGGCATTACCATTCCGCAAAAATTAAGTGTGGTTTTTTTATGATAAACCCCTCCATCATTGGGGTCCTGCATCGTAAGCATCCAGTCGAGATTCCATTTTGCCTCATCCAGCAAATCGGGCAATTCATTATTACTTTCCGGGATATTAAGGGATAAGGAATCGTAATAAGAAGGAAAATGCTCGTAGGCCGAAAGCAGGTTGTGCATGGTAATACCTGAGTTAACCACATAACAATTGTAGTCGCCTGCATCATACCAGCCTTTTGGAGAGGAAACAACGGTGCCTGCAGGCCTTGCAGCGGTTGCTGCAGATGCATGAATGAGAACCTTTTCATCGGGGTGACCAGCCGCACGTTGCCAAACACCGGCAAAAGCCGGCAAAAGCGGCGCTGATGCCCTGTTGTAATAAAAGGCTTTTACAGCTGCCTTTGCCAATGGATGGTTCACCTGCGGAAAAATGGAAACAGGCGCTGGCTTTTCAGCAATCCCATCCACCTCAATTACATATTGGCCAGGCTTATTAAAGGCAGAAAAATCGGCTACTTTTACCAATTCGTTGCTAAAGGCAAAAGGAGCTCCTGAACCAAGGTTCCCTGTAAAAAAAATAGTTTTAAGGTCCGGACTTTTTATATAAAACCGCGGACCGGAAACGTTGCCTTCAATAATGGCAATTTTTTCGAACCCGGGATAAAATCCTACCTGGTTCAGGCGAATTTTACTTTTAAAGGCAACTTGTTGTGCCTCAACATGAAAGGTTTGTAAACAAAGCAAGGTGGATAAAAGAACACAGGTAATTTTAATCATAAGGCATTTACTGCTTTAGTAACAGAATGATCAAAATTACCAAATAAATGCAATCTGCTCACTTTTGGGTAAAAAAAGCACAATAACCGTTATATAATTATTGCCTTTGGGACAATGATGATTTTTCGCCTTAATTTCCTGAAGTCACCAAATCGAACCGTTTCATAAATCCAACATTATCCATTACCACCACCCCATTCTCCGATTTATCGAAAACAAAACGGATACGATGCAATAGTTCCGGAGAAAAAGCCGGATTCAAAGATCTTAATTCAGAAAAGGGAAAGACAAATTTCTGAAATACTTTTTCGGATGATTTTTTCCCTTTCAGAAAATCCATTTTCCATATCCGAACCTCCATTTCTCGCTGCAAAGCTGAAAACCTGCTCAACGGAAAACGGATCATATGCCCTTTTTGATCTGTTAGTTCAATAGTCAGGTCCAATGGTTTTGCAGGTTTTTCTTTCTCATCTTTCTTCTCCTTAACCTTCTCCTCAACCTTATCCTTCCCCTCAACCTTTTCCTTAACCTCAACCTTTTCCTTAACCTTAACCTTTTCCTTAACCTCAACCTTATCCTTAACCTCAACCTTTTCTTCCTCCTTCACCCACTTCCCCTCCGCTTTCGGATTGCTTTCTTCCTTTGACTCAGCCATAGAAAATACCAAAACAGATGAAGTATCCAAAACCATTAATCCGGGCTTCAGATAAACAGAATAGGATGCCACTAATGAATCCGGCAACCATCTGGCAATGGGCTTTTTACCGGACGTGTCCAGTTTTTTTGCATTGTAATGCCAACCCAGAAAAACCGCGCGTGAACCCTTCTTACCCTGTTTCAATTGGATTTCCTGCTCGCGCCATACCGAAAGATTTTTACCCCATAAACTTACCGAATCCATCGTACCGGTAGTAACTTCAAAATCTTCATTAAAGTTGGCTACATACCGGGTATTGGCATCCTCAAACTGGTTCAGGTAAACGGTTTCGGGAAGCCAGTTCCGCCCCGCGCGGGCATCGGTAAACAAGGGCAGGAATTCCGTTTTCCCCAGCAGACTTGTTTCAAGGAAGGCAGAAATATACACTTTGGCAACCTCCTGTTGTTCCTTTGCCGGCATCAATTGTTTGAGGTTGAACAGGCCTTTAAATGCCAGGCTGAAATCGTTGTCGCCCCAGCTTGTGTTGAACTGCCCGTGGTTGGCGCCATAAACATATAACCCAGATTTAAAGTGATAGGCATTTCCAGTGAACCCAATACGCTCAAACTGACTGGAGCCCATAAA
>Ga0209097_10001263_pt1 | contig 22016 bp, 16 predicted proteins | sample AD_UKC052_MetaG_FD_184419 | JGI IMG/M metagenome (GOLD analysis project Ga0209097, IMG submission 184419) | Active sludge microbial communities of municipal wastewater-treating anaerobic digesters from USA - AD_UKC052_MetaG (SPAdes) (version 2) | ecosystem: Engineered > Bioreactor > Anaerobic >... | reverse complement strand
CAACCTGAAATCCAGGTGCTTGCGCGCTCCACCCCATGGAGCGACGTGGACGGGCCAACGGCGGCCCGAGCCACGATCAACGACGATCTCTCCTGCCCAAGGCTTACCGCCCGTTCCGGATGTTCCATGCAACCGGCCGGGGAGAATCAATCGTCGGAGGATTCATGCGCAAACTCAAACTGGTCATGGTCGGAAATGGCATGGCAGGCGTCCGCACGCTGGAAGAACTGCGGAAGATCGCGCCGGACATGTACGACATCACGGTCTTTGGCGCCGAACCGCATCCCAACTACAACCGCATCCTGCTTTCCCCGGTGCTGGCCGGCGAGATGACCATTCAGGACATCATCCTGAACGACTTGCAGTGGTACGCCGACAACGGCATCACCCTGCATCTGGGCGCCCGCGTCACCGAAATCGACCGGCGCAACCGTTCGGTCATCGCCACTGACCCGAAGGGTGGGACCATCACCGTCGACTACGACCGCTTGCTGATGGCAACCGGCTCCACGCCCTTCATGCCCCCCTTCCCGGGCAGGGATCTGTCCGGCGTGATCTCCTACCGGGACATCAAGGACACCGACGAGATGATCGCCGCCGCCACCACGTACCCGCACGCGGTCGTGATCGGCGCGGGCCTGCTCGGCCTCGAAGCCGCCAACGGCCTGGCCCTGCGCGGCATGAAGGTCACCGTGGTACACAACTCCGAGTGGATCATGGAGCGCCAGCTTGATCGTACCGCCGGCAAGATGCTGCAAGCGGAGCTGGAAAAGAAGGGGATGCGGTTCCGGATGAACGCCCAGACCGCCGAACTGGTGGCGGGGGCGTCGGGGCGGGTGGCCGCCGTGAAGTTCAAGGACGGTGAAAGCATCCCCGCCGATCTGGTGTGCGTCGCCGCCGGTATCCGCCCCAACGTGGAACTGGCCGAGAAGGCGGGCATCCATTGCAACCGTGGCATCGTCGTCAACGACACCCTGCAGACCTACGACCCGCGGATCTACGCGGTGGGTGAATGCGCCAACCACCGGGGCACGGCCTACGGCCTGGTGGCCCCCCTGTTCGAGCAGGCCAAGGTATGCGCCAACCACCTGGCCGAGATGGGCATCAGCCGCTACCAGGGGTCGGTGACCAGTACCAAATTGAAAGTCACCGGTATCGACGTATTCTCCGCGGGTGATTTCTCCGGTAGCGACGGCGCGGAGGACATCGTCCTTCACGATCCGGGCCTCGGCATCTACAAGCGCATTGTCCTGAAGGACGACAAGCTGGTGGGTGCGGTGCTGTATGGCGACACCAAGGACGGCGCCTGGTACTTCCAGCTCCTGAAAGACGAACAGGACATCAGCGACATCCGCGACCACCTGGTCTTTGGCAACGCCCATCTGGGCGACGTGGGCCACAAGGGCGGAAACGTGGCGGCCAGCATGCCCGACAGCGCCGAAATCTGCGGCTGCAACGGGGTATGCAAGGACACCATCGTCAAGGCCATCCAGGAGCACGGCCTGTTCAGCCTCGAAGACGTGCGTCGGCATACCAAGGCCTCCAGCTCCTGCGGCTCCTGCACCGGGCTGGTGGAGCAGATCCTCGCCTCGACCGTTGGCGGTGCCTACCAGCCCGCCGATTCCAACAACAGGGCCGTGTGCGGATGTACCGACCTCTCCCACGGTGAAGTGCGCAAGGCCATCCGCGAGCACAAACTGCTGTCGGTGGCCGACGCCCAGCGGCACCTGGGCTGGCGGACCCCCAACGGGTGCGCCACCTGCCGCCCTGCCCTCAACTACTACTGCCTCTCCACCTGGCCCCACGAGGCCACCGACGACCCCCAGAGCCGCTTCATCAACGAGCGCGCCCACGCCAATATCCAGAAGGACGGCAGCTACTCGGTGGTGCCGCGGATGTGGGGCGGCCTTACCACGCCCGCTGAGCTGCGCGCCATTGCCGATGCGGCGGAGAAGTACAAGGTTCCCACTGTGAAGGTCACCGGCGGTCAGCGCATCGATCTGCTCGGCGTCAAGAAGGAAGACCTGCCCGGCATCTGGTCCGATCTCGCCAAGGCCGGCATGGTCTCCGGGCACGCCTACGGCAAGAGCCTGCGCACGGTGAAGACCTGCGTCGGGGCTGAACACTGCCGCTTTGGCACCCAGCGCGCCATGGAGCTGGGCGTGAAGCTGGAAAAGATGCTCTATGGCATGTGGAGCCCCCACAAGGTCAAGCTGGCCGTATCCGGCTGCCCGCGCAACTGTGCCGAATCCGGCATCAAGGACGTGGGGGTGATCGGTGTCGACTCGGGCTACGAGATCTACATCGGCGGCAATGGCGGCATCAAGACCGAGGTGGCCCAGTTCTTCGCCAAGGCGAAGGACGACGACGAAGTCATGGCGTACAGCGGCGCCTTCATCCAGCTCTACCGGGAAGAGGGTTTCTACCTGGAACGCACCTGCCACTACCTCGAACGGGTGGGCATGGAACACGTCCGGCAGCGGGTGCTCGAGGATGCCGATTCGCGCCGTGCCCTGCACGAGAGACTCCTCTTCGCGCTGCAGGACTACACCGACCCCTGGGCCGAGATCTGCGAGGATCCGTCCGGAGGCCCCCGCAAGCGCGAGTTCGAGACCATCAAGGTTCAGGAGCGCGAAATATGACACGCTGGACAAGAATCTGCGCTCTCACCGACATCCCGTCACTAGGCTCACGGGTGGTGGAAAGCACCGGCGAAGAACGCATCGCCGTTTTCCGCAGCTCGGCCGATCAGGTCTTCGCCCTGCGCGACCGATGCCCACACAAGGCCGGCCCCCTGTCCCAGGGGATCGTCCATGGCACCACCGTCACCTGCCCCCTGCATGGCTGGAAGATCCGGTTTGAGGACGGTCAAGTCGTGGCGCCCGACGTGGGCTGCGCCAAACCCTACCCGGTGAAGGTGAAAGGCGGCGACGTCTTCCTCCAGATCTGAGTTTCGGCCGGACAAGGTCCGGTCTCTCCCCCTCGCCACCACACCGGCCCATCGGTCCGGCGGGGCAACTCGCACAAAAACAGGGTGCCCGCCGTCGCCCGACGAAAAAACCATCAACCTGAAACACGTCTGAAAGCCAATCATCATGGACAAGAAATCCTTCCTGAAGGCCGGGCACACCCCGACCCTCCTCGCCGCCTTCCTCTACTTCGACCTGGCCTTCATGGTGTGGGTCCTGCTTGGCCCCCTGGGGGTCCAGATCGCCAATGACCTGGGCCTGACCCACGCCCAGAAGGGCCTGATGGTGGCCACACCGGTACTGGCCGGCGCCCTCCTGCGCATGGTCATGGGCGTGCTGGTGGACCACCTCAAACCCAAGATGGCCGGCGCCATCGGCCAGGTCATCGTCATCGTGGCCTTGTTCGTGGCATGGCAGTTCGGCATCCACAGCTACGAACAGACCCTGATCCTGGGGCTCTTCCTCGGCGTAGCCGGTGCGTCCTTTGCGGTGGCCCTGCCCCTGGCCTCCCGCTGGTATCCGCCGGAGCACCAGGGAACCGCCCTCGGCATCGCCGGCGCCGGCAACTCCGGCACCGCACTGGCAGCCCTCTTCGGCCCCGGTCTGGCCGCCGCCTTCGGCTGGGTCAATGTCTTTGGCCTGGCCCTGATCCCGCTCACCATCGTGTTCGTGGTCTATCTGGTCCTCGCCAAGGATGCGCCCGAATGCCCGCCCGCCAAATCCTTCGCCGAATACCTGAAGGTGCTCAAGGACAAGGATGCCTGGTGGTTCATGTTCTTCTACTCGGTCACCTTCGGCGGCTTCGTCGGGCTGGCCTCGTCACTCACCATCTACTTCAACACCCAATACGGACTTGATCCGAAGATGGCCGGCTTCTTCACGGCCGCCTGCGTCTTTGCCGGCAGCCTGGTGCGCCCCATCGGCGGCAACGTCGCCGACCGTATCGGCGGGATCAAGAGCCTCACGGTGATGTACGTCTTCGCCGCCATCTTTCTGACCATCGTGAGCTTCGGCCTGCCCCAGGCCTGGATGGCCCTGGCCGTATTCGTCTGTGCGATGCTGTCCCTGGGCATGGGTAACGGCGCCGTCTTCCAGCTGGTTCCCCAGCGCTTCCGCAAGGAAATCGGTGTGATGACCGGACTGGTGGGCATGGCCGGCGGTGTCGGCGGGTTTTACCTCGCCTCCAGCCTGGGCTACAGTCGCCAGATGACCGGCAGCTACCAGGCGGGATTCCTGATCTTTGCCGCCCTGGCAATCGCTGCGCTCATTGGCCTCACCGCCGTCAAGGGCCGCTGGCGCACCACCTGGGGTGCCCCCCACCTGACCAACGCCAGAATCTGACCCCGCCATGCCCACTCTTCGGATCACCCTCGGCTACGCTTCGCTGACCGGCCCCCGCCCTCGCAACGAGGATTTCTGCGGCGCAGTCACGCCCGAGGGGGCGGAGCTGGAGAGCAAGGGCATCCTGGCGGCAGTGGCGGACGGAGTCGGTGGCCACGCCAACGGACGCGAGGCTGCCGAGTACACCGTTCGTGGCCTGCTGTCCGACTACTACGCCACCCCGGACACCTGGGCCGTCAACAAATCCCTCGACACCGTACTCGACGCCCTCAACCGCTGGCTGGTATCCCACGCGGCGCGCAACCGGGAAACCGCCGGGATGGCCACGACACTGTCGGCCATCGTGCTGCGTGGGCGCCGCTTCTACCTCGCCCACGTGGGCGATTCGCGCATCTACCGCCTGCGCGGCGGACGCCTGGAGCAACTCAGTACCGACCACGTATGGGAGCACCCGGAGCTCGACAACGTCTTGTCCCGGGCCGTCGGGCTGGATGCCCACCTTTCGGTGGACTATGCCGACGGCGAGCTGGAGGCCGGCGACGTGTTTGCGCTGATGAGCGACGGTGTATGGAGCCCCCTGGGCGAGAAACGTATTGCCGCCATCCTGCGCGCCGAAGCCGACCCGCAGGAAGCCGCCTCCCGCCTCGCCATGGGCGCCGAGGACGGTGGCAGCCAGGACAACTGCACGGCGCTGGTGCTGCGCATTGATGACCTCCCCCCCGACCGCCTGCGTGACAACATCGATCGTCTGCACCGCCTGCCCCTGCCTCCACGGCTCAAACCTGGCCATCAGATCGACGGGCTCACCGTGGACACCGTGCTTCACGAATCCATTGCCACGCTGCTCTATCGGGTACGTGACGCCCAGGGCCACGCTCGCGTGCTCAAGACGCTGCGCCCCGAGCACGACGATACCGCGTCGGCTGCCGCCCTGGCCCACGAGGAATGGCTGGCCCGGCGGGTGAACGACGCCTGGTTTCCCCAGGTCATCCCCCATGCCGAGCGCAGCCACCTCTACTATCTGATGAGCTGGCACGAAGGCGCCACCCTGCGGGCCCGACTCGACAACGGACACCGCTTCGGCTGCGGCGAGACGGCCGAACTCGGTAGCCGCATCCTCAAGGGCCTTGCCGGGCTGCACCGTCTTTCCATCGTTCATCGGGACATCAAGCCCGACAACCTCCATCTGGACACCGAAGGCCGCCTGCGCATCCTCGACCTGGGCGTCGCCGCTTCGGACGCCTCCGGCGACGGACAGAAATTTGGTGAGATCAACAACCCCGGCACCCCGAGCTATATGGCCCCGGAGCTCTTCGGCCAGAGCAGCGAAGGTGCCAATGAGCAGACCGACCTCTACGCCGTCGGCGTCACCCTCTATCAGTTGCTGACCCGCAAGTTCCCCTACGGCGAGATCGAGCCATTCCAGACACCGCGGTTCGGCGACCCGGCCCCTCCGACCCGCTATCGTCCGGACATCCCGGATTGGCTCGAAGCCGTCCTCCTGAAGGCCGTCGCCCGCGAACCGAAGGCCCGCTTCGAAACAGCCGAGGAGTTTCTCCTTGCCATCGAAAGGGGCGCCCACCGCCCCCTCGTCGTCGCCCGCAAATCACCCCTGCTGTCCCGTGACCCCCAACTCGGGCTAAGGCTGATGGTGGCTGCGTCTGTAACACTCAATATCTTTCTGATCTACCTGTTACTGGTACGCTAGAGACCGACAGAACCCCCGCCTTGACGGATAAACAGACACCTCCGCTGAAGCAGCGCACTCACCGGTGCCCTCCGTGCCCAAACCCGCCCCCCCTCATGGCACCGTGACCCTGCTGGACGAAGAAGCCGGCACGCAGATGCTCAGCTTTTTCAGTACAACGGTCGTGCTTCTGCTGGGTACTGCCGTCAGCCTTGCCTATCTGTTCGACGCCCTCTCCAGTCTCCCGCTTCGCCCCGCCACGCTGATCTGCGCGCTTGCACTGGCCACGCTGATCGGGATTCGGAAGGGCCACGCCCGGATTGCCGGCCAAATACTGATCTGGGGGAGCTGGGCGATCATCCTGGCGTCCGCCCCGTTCGGCAGCGGCAATCGCAGTGTCGGCGTCGTAGGCATTCCCCTGCTGATCTTCATGCAGGGCTGGCTCAAGGGGCCACGTCACGCCATCGGCATGACCATCGCCACCGTCGCGGCACTGCTCGGCATCTCTCTGGCCGAGCACTACAACTGGATCACCCAGGCGGGCCCTATCCCGCCCTTGTTACGCTGGCTGATGCTGTGCGCCATCTTCTGCATCATGGGCTTTTTCACGGTCCTGTCCCACCGCCTGCATCTGAAGCGCTATTCCGAACAGGTCCGCCTCGCCACCACCCTGGCCCTCGTCACAGAACACAGCCCCATCATGCTCGCAGCCGTGGATGCGGAGGGGCGCTACCGTTACGTCAACAACAACTACGCGCACTTCCACGGCAAGTCCACCGACGAGCTGATTGGCAACCCGGTTGTCGATACGGTGGGCGCCGACACCCTACGTCAGATCCGTCAGACCCTGCTCAAGAATGATGACGGCAGAGGCGCCTACCGCAGCCGGCACCAGGATCCGGTGAGTGGCATCGAACGCTGGCTTGAAACCAGCGTGCAGCAAGCCCGCACCAACGATGGAGCGGAGGACGGCTTCTATGCCATCCTGCGTGACATCACCGACGAGGTTCGCTCGGCGGAACAGGTCAACTTCCTCGCCTATCACGACTCCCTGACCGGCCTTCCCAACCGCGCATTGATGCTCGACCGCCTGCGCCAGGCCATCCTCCGGGGCGAACGGGAAGATAGTCTGGTCGTGGTGTGTTACCTGGATCTGGATGGTTTCAAACGCCTCAATGACACCTGGGGACATTCCACCGGTGACAGCGTGCTCATCCAGCTCGCCGACCGCCTTCAGGACTGTGTGCGCGGCACCGACACGGTCGCCCGCCTGGGTGGGGATGAGTTCGTCGTGCTGCTGGGCGGCATCGAGAATCGCGAGGAGATACCCGCCACGGTTGCGCGCCTGCTCAAGGCCGTGGAGTGTCCGATCCCCATCTCCGAGAGCCGGAGCATCGCCATATCGGCCTGCACCGGCGTATCCGTGTGCCCACTGAACGGAGAGGAGCCGGACGTCCTCCTGCGCAATGCGGACCAGGCGATGCTGATTGCCAAGCAGTCTGGCCGCAGCCGCTGCAGCCTCTTCGACACCGAGCTCGAAGGCCGCGCACGCGCTCTGTACCAGACCACCGCCAATGTCGAAAGGGGCCTCGCGGAAGGTGAGTTTGTCCTCTTCTATCAACCCAGGGTAAACATGCGCCTGGGCACGGTGGTCGGCGTCGAAGCCCTGATCCGCTGGGCCCATCCGGAGGAAGGGCTGATACTGCCGGTCAGCTTCCTGCCCTATGTGGAGGGCAGCGAGGTGGCCGTCCGGCTCGGCCGGTGGGTGCTCGCCGAAGCCCTGTCCCAGATGCAGCGCTGGTCAGCGATCGGCTTGCACCTCCCGATCAGCGTCAACATCTCGGGCCACCATCTGAAAGCCCCGGGCTTTGGCGAGCACCTGGCCAAGCTCCTGGAAGCCCATCCCGGCATACCCGCGGAACGCCTGGAGATCGAGATCCTGGAAACCGCTGCCATGGAGGACGTGGAAAAGGTCGCCCGGATCATCCGCGACAGTGCATCCCTTGGTGTGAGCTTCGCCCTCGACGACTTCGGCACCGGCCATTCCTCCCTGACCTACGTTCGGCGACTGCCCGCACGGACGCTCAAGATCGACAAATCCTTCGTGCGAAACATCCTGGAAGATCCGGAGGATCTGGCCATCGCAAAGGGTGTGGTGGCCCTCGCCCGCAGCTTCGGTCGGGAGGTCGTCGCAGAAGGCATGGAAACCATCGAACACGGGGTGGCGCTGCTTAGCATCGGCTGCGAGCATGCCCAGGGATACGGCATTGCCCACCCCATGCCTGCCGAGGCCGTACCTGCCTGGATCGCCCAATGGAAATGCCCCGCCTGCTGGGGGGACGCACCCCGCCCCGCCACCTGAACACGGAACGCAGATGCCCGGCGGGAGGGACATGACACGGTCGGCCTTTGGATGAACGGGAACCCGCTTTACAATAGCGGGCTTTCCGGCACGTCTGGCCGGAAAGCCCTGAACATCAAAGGAACACCATGGCTCTCCAATGCGGCATCGTCGGCCTGCCCAACGTCGGCAAATCGACCCTCTTCAATGCCCTCACCAAGGCCGGCATCGCCGCCGAGAACTACCCCTTCTGCACCATCGAGCCCAACGTCGGCATCGTCGAAGTGCCCGATCCACGCCTTGATGCCCTGTCGGCGATCGTCAATCCGCAGAAGATCCAGCCGGCCATCGTCGAGTTCGTGGACATTGCCGGTCTGGTCGCCGGCGCCTCCAAGGGTGAAGGCCTGGGCAACCAGTTCCTGGCCAACATCCGCGAGACCGACGCCATCGTCAACGTGGTGCGCTGCTTCGAAGACGAAAACGTGATCCACGTGAACGGCAAGGTCGATCCCCTGGCCGACATCGAGACCATCGTCACCGAGCTGGCCCTGGCCGACATGGCCGCCGTCGAGAAGGCCATCCACCGGGAAAACAAGAAGGCCCGCTCCGGCGACAAGGATGCCCAGAAGCTCGTCGCCATCCTCGAAAAGCTGCTGCCCCACCTCAACGAGGGTCAGCCGGCGCGCACGATGAAGCTCAGCGACGACGAGAAGCTGATCCTCAAGCCCCTGTGCCTGATGACCCTCAAGCCCGCCATGTACGTGGGCAATGTCACCGAAGACGGCTTTGACAACAACCCCTACCTGGACCGCCTGCGCGAGCACGCCGCCAAGGAAGGCGCCCCCGTCGTCGCCCTGTGCGCCAAGATCGAAGCCGAACTGGCCGACCTGGACGACGAAGACAAGATGGCCTTCCTGGCCGACCTGGGCCTCGAAGAGCCCGGCCTCAACCGCCTGATCCGCGCCGGCTACCAGCTCCTGGGCCTGCAGACCTACTTCACCGCCGGGGTGAAGGAAGTGCGCGCCTGGACCATCCACGTGGGCGACACCGCCCCGCAAGCGGCCGGCGTCATCCACACCGACTTCGAACGCGGCTTCATCCGCGCCCAGACCATTGCCTTTGAAGACTTCATCAAGTACAAGGGCGAAGCCGGCGCCAAGGAAGCGGGCAAGATGCGCTCCGAAGGCAAGGAATACGTGGTGAAGGATGGCGACGTTCTGAACTTCCTGTTCAACGTCTGAGTTCCGGGTTGTGGGATCAAGGCATCCCACAATACCGTAGCCAGCCGGCTTCTCGGCGAGAGCGGATACGGCCTGTTCCGCCCCGATTCAGATACGCGCCCCTTCGAACTCAATAATATTGGCGGCGAAGCTTACCAAGTGCTTGAGGTTCTGCTGGGTGATGTCACCAGCTTGCTGGACGCCTCCACATCGGAGTCGAGCCAGCACCCAGGGTTCGCCGTGCATGATTGCCCCAGGGAGGCGGACATGAGCGAGCGGCTCTACCGTGAGTTCTTGCTCATGGAGGCAGAGGCCGAGCAACAGCTCGGTAGCGACGGATGCGTGCCCTTCCAATACATCGTGACTACGGCCTCCCCGCCACCCGAGCGGTTGCGCTCTGATCCGTTCCTGGTGCTCGAGCTAAGGCCGGGGGCTGAGGATGGCCTTCTCTTCAAGAGAAGGCTGCTCCCTGAGTTGCCTAGCGTCTGAAATTACGAAAGGCCATCCATCTCGCTCAAACAGAAGGGCAATTGATGTCGGTTATAAGAGAGGAATATCTCGAGCTTGCGCCCCAAGGCCACTACCTTTCGGATGTAGTAGTCCTCTCGCAAGCTTGGAAAAAATCGCATGCGTTCATCCGGCGGCACAACTGGTACGCCGATGTTCTGGAACTCGACAGCTCGACCATCGACCTAGAGCAGCGACTTATTCGTTGGTCGGCAGATGTCGCCCGCTCCGATTTCAAGCCGGACGACCTGCTGCTGGTTCCGGCCCCCAAGAATTCCAAGTGGGAGTTCAGACCTAGACCCCAGGCTCCGACACTCGAAGACCTTCTGAACGTAGACATCGACGAACTCGGCTCGGAGCCGACGTTCGATGACTGGCGTCCGAAACCGAAGCAAGTGGATGCGGCCTCTCAAACGGACGGTATCCCAATTCCGCAGAAGCTTCGTCCACTCGCACATTTGTCCATCCGTGATCAGACGCTGGCAACGGCGGTAATGATGTGCCTCGCGGAAGCCGTGGAGACTGCACAGGGCGACCCGACCGAAAAGGATGTCCAGAAAATCCGTGAACGCGGGGTCGTGAGCTATGGAAATCGTCTTCACTGCCGATGGATTGAGACCCCAAACGCGCGCGGCCGTGCCCACTTCTCGTGGGGCAATAGCCGAACTTACCGGCAATACTTTCAAGACTATCGTGCGTTCCTGGCAAGGCCGCGCCGCGTCTGTGCGGAACTCATGCCCCAGGTGCAGCCGGGAAGAGAACTGTTCGTTGTCTCCCTGGACATCAAATCATTCTTCGATCGTATCGACCGTGCCGCACTACTACAGGAGTTGCGGCGGCTAGAAGCAGAGTACCGGCAGATTTTCGGCCTGCCAGACCGAATGGCGTCCGACGAGCCGTTCTGGGAGCGTACTGCCCGAATCTTCGACTGGAACTGGCGCGATGGAGAACATGGCCAAGCACAGCTGATTCTTGGGGACGGAGCAACAAAACTCGATTTGGGACTTCCCCAAGGGCTGGTCGCATCCGGCTTCGTTGCGAACGCCTATCTGGTAGGCCTGGACCGGGAGCTTCACCGCGCGGCCAGCAACGCGCTTGAGCTCGACGGGGGTGTCAAGATCCACGACTACTGCCGCTACGTGGATGACATTCGAATTGTCGTCGAAGCGCGCAACGGTTCCGGAGGCATAGCGCAGGCCGACGTCCAGAAGCGCGTAGAGGAGTTCGTGAAGCGTGAGCTCGAAGCTCACAGGACCCGACTTGGGGCTTCGCGAGCGCTCGAACTTTCTGATGACAAATGCACCGTTACACCGTATCGGTCTATCTCGGCGCAAAGCAACCTCTCCGCCTTGATGGACGTACTGAATGCCGAGCTGAGCGGCACGTTCGACCTCGAGTCGTTGGCCCAGGCGGCTGGCGGGCTTGATGGCCTGCTGTGGATGTCCGACCAAATTGAGGAATCGGAGGAGCCGAAGCCCTCGCGCCTGAGCCTTGCCACCATCGCGGTGCCCAACACGGACGTCCGCGACGATACCGTCAAGCGTTTCGTTGCCACGCGCTTGGCGCAACTGATGCGCCATCGGTTGGCGATGACGGACATCACTGCGCCTGCTGACGTAGGTGAGGCATTGAGCGATCGGGTGACCAACGGAATGGCACTCGCACACGAGTTCGAATCGACGGCTCGCAAGCTCATCAAGTGCTGGGCGGAGAACCCGTCGCTCGCTCTGCTGCTGCGGTGTGGAATGGACCTTTACCCTCACCCCAAGCTGCTGGCGCCGGTAGTGGAAGCGCTTAGCATCAAGGTGTTCGCAGCACTCGACGGCCTCGATAGTGAGGGGCTGAGGCAAGTGCGAGTAGCCGAGTATGTTGTCGCAGACCTGCTTCGGGCGGGGGCCGTAGAAACGGGTTTTCGAGATGAAGAGGAGTACCCGGAATCGGTTGACATCCTTGGCTACCGCGAGGACCTCGGAGTGCTGGCTCGGCGCGTCATTGCTGAGCGTAGCGCCTCACCTTGGTACCTTCTGCAGCAGGCCTACTTGTATCTGGCGTCCATTGGAGATGTATCGCTCGCAGCATCCCGAAAGAAGATGCCTGCTGAGGCTTTGGCATACAAGGCTCTTCAGCGCACGATGATGTTTGAACAAGCGCATTCGCGAGATCTGATCGAGACCCTGCCTCTTGCACTGGTCGCGCAGCAGCTCAGTCCGAGTTCCAGTCGGTTCGGCGTCTGGCTGGCTGAAGGGCTGCGATTGACGGGAGACGAAGACGATCAGGCCGCGATCGTCATGACCGTTGCCCTCAACCGACCCGACCTCGTGATGGCGGCGTTGAACTCAAAGGGTGGAAGAGCCCCCCGATGGAAGAAGTTTGTGCCCCAAGCACTCATCGAGGCCAATCGGAAGCCGTCTGCGAAACGTTTCGGCACGCCTCGGCGGATGGAGCGTCCGCTGCTCCAAATTATGATGGATGCGGACAACGTTTTCGGCCAGGAGAACGGCGTTCTGATGCTGGCCAGAGCGCTCCTGAAGACCGACGGTATCCAGAAGCATTTGGGCGCGGGTCTGAGCGCAAGTGACATCACCTTGGCATGCGCCGACTGGGCGCGAGTCCAGGCGTTACCCTTGGAGGCGGAATTCCTCTCTGTGTTGCCGCTCAAGGGTAATGAGGCACCGAACCCCCTGTATGCCAATCCACCTTGGGTAGGCGAAGACAAGGCATGGCTCTACGGGCTGGGCCGGATTCTTCGGGCGGCATTGACCGGCGAGTTCGACTTCACCAGCCGACGGTATCTGGTGACCGAGGAGGTGGGGCGCTACTCGGGTCTCCGCAGTACGTGGTTCAAACGCCGATTCGGGCTGCTCAATTCCGGGCGAGGATTGATGGACGAGCCAGGCCCGGTTTCGCCATGGCTCTCCGGCTTGCTTTCGACTCTACTACAATGGCCGGGTGTCGAGTTCCGAGCCAATGACGCGGCGGAAGCGGGAGCAGCACGTACCCCGGAGGAGTTACTGCTGTTTATCGAGCGGAGAATTGTTGAACAGCGAGCACTGTTCGGTGTGCGCAGCAAAACACCGATGTATGTGGTGCCGACTGACGACCGTGCCCCACTGCAAGACAGGCCTCTGCGCGTCGCTATCGTCCAGCCGATGCGCCCAAGAAGAGATGAGTTCGACGTTAAGGACCCTACCCACTGGACGTCTGGCGTCCTTGCCGAACACAGGCGGCATTTGGCGGAGGTCTGCAGACTGGCGTATCAGAAGCTACGCACATGGGCTTCGGCACAGCCGCCAGAACTTGGGGACGATGAGGGCGAGGAGCCGGTGGTTGATGTCATCTTGTTCCCTGAGCTGGCCGTGCACCCGGAGCATGTTTTCCTCCTCGGCAGGCTTTCCGACAAATTGCGTTCGAACATCTTTACTGGCCTCACGTTCCTGCATTCGGCCAAGCTCGGCGCACCGATAAACCAGGGCCTGTGGCTCATCAGAACCGAGTCGCCAGGCCACGGGCGCAGCATCCAATACGCTTGGCAAGGGAAGCTTCATCCAATGAAGCTGGAACGGGAAATGGGCGTGAAGGGGTATCGCCCACATCTGACGCTCGTTGAGCTACCCGTCGGCACAAAGACGCGAACACGCATTGCAGCGTCCATCTGCTACGACGCGACCGACCTTGATTTGGTCGCCGACCTGAGGGACAAGTCCGACATGTTTCTGATCGCAGCGCTGAACCAAGATGTTCAGACCTTCGACAACATGGTGGCCGCCCTGCATTTCCATATGTACCAACCGGTGGTGTTGGCAAACTCGGGCGAGTTTGGTGGCTCTACTGCGCAGGCGCCACTTCCCAAGCACGAGCGCTTGATTGCTCACGTTCATGGCAATAACCAGGTGGCCGTAAGCGTTTTTGAGATTGACCCTGCTCCATTCAAATCGACCAGCCCGGGGAAAGTCGCGAAGGAACTCAAGGCCGCCCCTGCTGGCTATAGAGGCAGGCCGGTTTGATGCCATTTTCGTTTCGCCCATCGAGCGAGGCCGGGAACCTCGAACGCTGCGCCCAACACCGCGCCGAGCTCGACGCCTACGACGCCTGCCTGTATGGCCTGACTCGCGACGAGCTGCGCTACATCCTCGATCCCGCCGACGTGATGGGCGCCGACTATCCCTCCGAAACCTCCGGCGAGTACTGCACCCGGTGGCTGGTGCTGGAGGCATGGAACCGAATGGATCAGATTCAATGACCGCCGTGCACCTTGGTTTTTTGACGGAGGCTACTACCGTCGAATGGGGTGCCGGGATGATTGCACCTCTACCCGATCACGATGCAGTTGTGAGTGCGGTCAACGCGGATAGCCGGCACTATGGCGGCTGGTTCTATCCGCCGCTGGTGCCGGTTATGCGGGACAGAGTGGAATCCAAGAACCGGCCCGACATGCCGACCGGTTTCGGTTTGCCTGCCACCCATGCGCTGACGCTGCTTTCAGGCTCCGGCAATGCGCCGAGCGAAGATTTCTTCATCGCCTTGTTCGGCATGCTGAAAGGACTTCGCCTGCAGCGCGAAGGCTGGCAGCACTTCTATCGTTGCCCAACGCGGCGCGGTTCGCTCTGCGATTTCTACGCCGACGACCGCGAGATCGCGCGAACCCTGGACATTGCCACCGACTTCTGGACGGCAAACCCGGACAATGGCATCCGGAAGCTCGCATTCGGCGCGCTCCACTGGCATTTGTTCGCCCAACTCTACGAGCACGAGTTCGAACGCTTCAACGCCCAATACACCGCACTGGATTCATGCTGGAAGCTCGCTCAGAAGGTTCGTACGTCGCTGCCGAGGAGGCCGACGCACGCGCAGCGGCCCGGCCTCCTCGCAGGTGAGCTCGGTCGGGCGGTGCCGCCGTGGGCCGCTATGCCGGCGAATGAAAGCTCTTGCCCTCTCTCGGCGCGGCGCAATGCACTGGTCCATGAAGCGATGTACGCCGATGAGCCCATCGGTTTTGCACATCCTCAGATCGAGCGCGGGATGGAGCTCGAACTGACCGGGTTTGTTGCACGGTGCCTCGTAAGCCTTTGCGGCGTCGAAAACGAGTACACGCGTTCGCCGGTGACGACCCGCCAGATCATCGGTTTTTCCTTCGGCGGCGAGACAAGCCGATGACACCTTTGGACCGCACCCGCATCGAGAAAGCCGCCGCCGACTGCGGCTTGGATCTTCCGCCAGAGCTTCAGGAAGGCGGCCTGACTCTTCGGTCGACAGCCTTTCCTGAAACCTTGGAAGTTCGGCTAGTGGGGGACGCCCGTTTCGAGGTGCATGCGAGCGATTTGACCTTACTGGAAGGCCTACCACTTGCACGGGAGAGCTGGACGCTCGCGGATGGAATCCCGACGCTGTATGCAACGCTCGAGCGGGCTGCAGCGACGGCCCGAACCATGCCAAATCGCGTCGCGGCACAGTTCGAGCGGGCGACGAAGGCGATGCCGCAATCTACAGATGCGGAGCGCCTCGTGGTTCAGCGCGTGGGCCAGGATCTATTCAGACGGGCGTTGCTGGACTACTGGAGGGGCCGATGCTGCGTCACCGGCCTTGCCGTTCCGGAACGGCTGAGGGCCTCCCACATCAAGCCTTGGGCGTTGTGCGACTCGATGTGTTCAGTAGCCTACTGCTCGCTCCACATCTGGATGCGCTCTTCGACGGTGGATGGGTGAGCTTTGATGACGCGGGCGAACTCCTGGTGTCGAGCATGCTGCCTCATGAGGCGTTGGGTTTGTTCCACCTTCAACACCACGTCGTGTCGATTACCTGACCGTGCAGCACCGGCGCTACATGGGTTTCCATCGCGCCGAAGTGTTCAGGCAGTGAGGGTCGATAAAGGAGGACATAAAATCAATGGAGGGAATTCATGGCACGTAGAAGGAAATCCAGCCCCGCCGAAGATTTGATGGACGTGGTGGCCATGTTGCCTTGGTGGGCAGGTGTGGCGCTGGCCGTAGTCTCCTATCTCGTCCTGCATCGCATGGCCGGCCAAGAGGTGGTCACGGCCGTCAAGCCCGGCGAAATGGGGGCCATGGTCACCCAGACACTCTGGAAGACTTTGGCCACTTTCGGGCAGTATCTCTTGCCGCTGATTTGCGTGGCAGGCGCAGGCATCTCGGCGTGGCGCCGGCAAGCACGCCGCAAGCTCATCTCGGATGTCGGCCAGAACAAGGCAGCCGACGCACTCGACGGCATGAGCTGGCGCGAGTTCGAGATGCTGGTGGGCGAGGCCTTCCGGCTGCAGGGCTACCGCGTGGTGGAAACGGGCGGCGGTGGCGCCGATGGCGGTGTTGATCTGGTGCTCTCCAAGGGCACCGAGAAGTACCTTGTTCAATGCAAGCAGTGGAAGGCTTTCAAGGTCGGCGTGGACGTGGTGCGAGAACTCTATGGCGTCATGGCCGCCAAGGGCGCGGCCGGCGGCTTCGTAGTGACCTCCGGGCGGTTCACCGAAGATGCAGTTGGCTTCGCGAGCGGGCGCAATCTGAAACTGATTGACGGGCCGTTGCTGCACGGGCTGATTTGTCAGGCTCGGATTTCGAAAGGGCAGGCTCCTGCACCGCAGAGCGGACCCTCGTTAGTGTCAGCGGCTCCGGCGGATACGCCTTCAGCGCCAGGCTGCCCGACCTGTAGCAAGCCCATGGTGAAGCGCACGGCGAAGCGCGGAGCCAACGCGGGCGAGGAATTTTGGGGCTGCTCGGCTTATCCGGCTTGTCGCGGCACAAGGCAAATTCGATGAAATCTTCCCGACGGCTGTGCGATCGGTTGGCTATCACCGGCATCTGTGTCCTGCCAGAGAGCCTTGAGGACTACACGCAATGAGCACCCTGCGGCAATTTGCGATGGGGCAGACTGCGATACCGGCTTCGACAGCCTGGTATCTCGCTGATTTGGGAGAATTCCGCGGCAAACAGGAGCTCTACACCCGACAGTCACCTCAGCGCCTCAAGGCCTTGCGCGAGCATGCGCTGATCGAAAGTGCAGTGTCGTCGAACCGCATCGAGGGCGTTTCCATAGAGCCTTCGCGGGTGCGCGATGTGCTCGTATCACCCAGACCGCTGTTCCGGGATCGCGACGAGGAAGAAGTGCGCGGCTACCGCGACGCCTTGACCTGGATTCACCAGGATGCCCAGCGCATTCCGGTTGCCGACGAAGCCATCCAGCGACTCCACGCGACGACGCGGGGGCAGATCTGGGATGCCGGTCTGTACAAGGAGAAGGATGGCGACATCATTGAGCGCTATCCCGATGGGCACGAGCGGGTACGCTTTCGCACCGTGTCGGCCAAGGAAACGCCGGCAGCCATGGCCCAGTTGGTCGGCGACTGGCAGGCTTGCCTGGAAGAGCGCTGGGTTCCGCCGCTGATCGCGCTGGCCGCGTTCAATCTCGACTTCCTGTGCATTCATCCGTTCCGCGATGGCAATGGCCGGGTGTCCCGACTGCTCTGGCTGCTGCAGAGCTACCAACTGGGTTTCGAGGTCGGCCGCTACATCAGCCTTGAGCGCTTGGTCGAGCAGAACAAGGATCGTTACTACGAAACCCTGGAACTGAGCTCGCAGGGCTGGCACGAGGGCAAGCACGATCCATGGCATTACATCAATTACGTGCTGTTCATACTCAAGAGCGCTTATCGTGAGTTCGTCGAGCGCGTTGGGAAAACCTCGGAGCCGCGGGGATCGAAAACCCAGATGGTGCTGGAGGCGATCGCCAAGATGCCGGGGACGTTCTCCCTGGCCGACCTGGAGCGTGCTTGCCCCGGGGTGAGCCGGGACATGATCCGGCGGGTGCTCAATACGCAGAAGGGACAGTCGGTCGACTGCATCGGCCGCGGCCCCGGTGCGCTTTGGCAGAGAAGAGGTAATTAGCGTGAAAGGATGTAATAAAGAGGGTAATGTCCTCAGGCAGCCGGGAACGGGAGACAAGGAGGTCGGGAAGGCGCTGGAAGTGGAGGCGCCAGCCGCGGGGGATGCCTTCACCGGCCAGGCCAGAGTCGGAGGGCGAATGGCGCTATCGGCCAGTCGTATACCGCGCCAAAATGCGCTTTGCTAAGCCTGCGGCGTGAGCGAGTACCAGTACTACGAATTCGCCGCCATCGACCGGCCGCTCACTCCCACGGACATGTCGGAGCTGCGTGCCGTTTCCACGCGCGCCGTGATTACGCCCTCGGGGTTCGTAAACCATTACGAATGGGGCGACCTGAAAGCCGATCCGGCCGACTGGATAAGGCGTTACTTCGATGCATTCGTCTATACCGCCAACTGGTGCAGTTGCCGATTGGCCCTGCGGGTGCCGCTGGACACTTTCCGCAAAGCCGAACTGAAGCCCTTCGCCACCAAATATGCACTGACCATCGAGGCCAGCGACGAGCACTGGATCCTCGACTGGGCGCTTGATGAAAGCGATGACTACGACCGCTTCGCCGAGGACGACGGCAACGGCTGGATGCGACGCCTGGTGCCGCTGCGCGATGAATTGCTGCGCGGCGATTTGCGGCCGCTCTACCTGGGGTGGCTGGCGGGGGCGAGCAGCGGCGAGCTGCGTGAGGATGCGCTGGAACCCGAGGTGCCGCCCGGATTGTCGGAGTTGTCTCCGCCGCAGCAGGCACTGGTCGAATTCCTGGAAATCGACCCCGACATACTGGCCGCCGCCATGTCCGGCAGTGCTCCCGTTTCGCCAGCGGACATCGCCGTGACGGATCGCATCAATGCCTGGCTGGAGGAATGGTCACGCGACGAGCTGGTGGCCGTACTCAAGCTGATCGCGCAGGGCCGGGGGCAGGAAGCAGAACGCCGCGTCAGGTCCCGCCATGCGGCCTGGCTGAAAGCGCAACGCCCTGCCCACACCTCCATCACGTCCAGACGCAGCGTGACCGAGTTGCAGGAGCTCGCAAAATCCGCCGCAGCGGTGCGGCTGGAACGCGAAGCGAAGGAGCGCGCGAAGCAGGAAGCCGAACGCCGCCGGCAGCGTGAAGCCTATCTGCGACAGCTGATGGCCGAAGTGGACAAACACTGGGACGCCATCGATGTGCAGGCGAAGCGCAGTTCCGCATCGGGCTACACGCAGGCGGTGCGGGCTCTCGTCGATCTGGCCGAAGGCTACGCGCTCACGTCCAGCCGCAAGGAGTTCGAGCGCGCATTGCGTCGCTTCGTCGTGCGCCATGCGACACGAGGAGCGTTGCTGCGCCGGTTGACCGAAGCAGGCCTGTGGTCGGGATGACGACGGGCAGGGACGCCGAACTCGTCCGGCTGCGTGCCGAGAACGCCCGGCTGATCGGTTTGCTCGAAGCCCACGGCATTGCCTGGCGCCTGCCCGAGCCCGGTAGCGTGCCGACTGTAGCGGCATCGCTGACCACCGACGAAAAGGTCGCTCTCTTCCGCCGGCTGTTTCGGGCCGTATGGATGTCTATCCAGTCCGCTGGGAAAACAAGGCCGGCAAGAGCGGGTATTCACCGGCCTGCGCCAACGAGTGGCGCGCCGGCTATTGCGAGAAGCCCCGCATCAAGTGCGCAGACTGTGGCAACCGGCTGCTGATGCCCCTGACGGACCAGACGATCTACGACCACCTCGCCGGCCGCCACACCGTCGGCGTGTATCCGCTGCTTGCGGATGACAGCTGCCATTTCCTCGCTGTGGATTTCGACGACGCTGATTGGCGCAGCGATGCGCAGGCCTTCGCCCAATCCTGTCGGGAATTGGGCGTACCCGTCGCACTGGAAATATCACGCTCGGGCAACGGCGCCCATGCGTGGATTTTCTTCTCCTCGAACGTCGCGGCGCGGGATGCGCGGCGGCTAGGTACCGCCATCATAAGCCACACCTGCGCCCGCACCCGGCAACTGAAGCTCACGTCCTACGACCGGCTGTTCCCGAACCAGGCCACCATGCCCAAGGGCGGCTTCGGCAACCTGATCGCCCTGCCGCTGCAGAAGATCCCGCGCGAAAACGGCGGCAGCGCGTTCGTGGACGATGCGTTGCGGCCGTTTCCCGACCAATGGACCTTCCTGGCGTCGATCCAGCTAATAGCACCGCACGATATTGAGCCGACGATCCTGCGGGCTACCGGCTGCTCGCATCCACTGGATGTCACATTCATCACCGAAGAGGATCAGCAAGAGCCGTGGAAGCGCACGCCGCCGGCCAGGCAGCGGCTGCCGGGCCCGATGCCGGCCTCGTTGATGGTGACCTTGGCTAATCTCCTTTACTTCGACAAGGCGCAGCTTCCGCAAGCACTGGCAAACCGCCTGATCCGTTTGGCGGCCTTCCAGAACCCAGAGTTCTACAGGGCGCAGGCCATGCGCCTGCCGGTCTGGGACGAGCCGCGGGTGATCGGCTGCGCCGAAAATTTCCCGAACCACATTGCCCTGCCGCGCGGATCCCTCGACGCCGCCCAGGAGTTGCTGCGCGAAAACGGTATTCGCTGCGAGTTGCGGGACGAGCGCTTCGGAGGTGAGTCGCTGGACGTGAGCTTCGCCGGGACACTTCGGCTGGATCAGGAGGTGGCCGTGTCCGCGATGCTCCGTCACGATACCGGCATCCTGTGCGCGCCGACTGCCTTCGGCAAGACCGTCACGGCGGCTGCAGTGATCGCCCGGCGAGGCGTGAACACACTGGTGCTGGTGCATCGCACCGAGCTGCTCAAGCAGTGGCAGGAGCGACTGCAGGCCTTTCTGGGAGCCGGGAAAGGCGTGATCGGCACCATCGGCGGCGGCAAAGCCAAGCCCAAGGGCAAAATCGACATTGCAGTGATGCAGTCACTCTCAAGGCAAGGCGAGACCAGCGAACTTGTCGAGAACTACGGGCAGGTGATCGTAGACGAATGCCACCACCTCTCGGCGTTCTCGTTCGAGGCGATCCTGAAGCGTGCCCGGGCCAAGTACGTGCTCGGGCTCACCGCCACGCCGATCCGGCGCGACGGGCGGCAGCCGATCATCTTCATGCAGTGCGGCCCGATCCGACACGCGGCTTCGAAGCCGGCCAGCGCGCCGCAAACGCTGGAGGTGATTCCCCGCTACCTGGCAGCTCGCATCGATCTCGCCGCCGACGCCGCCATCCAGGACGTGTTCAGGCACGTAGCCAGCGACACCAACCGCACGGCGACCATTGCGGACGAGATCGCGGATGTCTTCACGCAAGGGCACAAGGTGCTGGTACTGACCGAGCGTACTGAGCACCTCGATGCCATCGGCGCCGCGCTGGGGGCCGTATCCAGCCGCTGTTCACCTTGCACGGCCGCATGTCGAAGAAGCAGCGCGCCGCCCTGATCAGCAAACTGGATGCCCTACCTGCCGACGCACCCCGGGTGCTCTTGTCAACCGGCAAGCTGGTCGGCGAGGGATTTGATCACCCGCCACTCGACACACTGGTGCTGTCCATGCCAATTTCGTGGAAGGGCACGTTGCAGCAGTACGCCGGCCGTCTGCATCGCGAACACGCTGACAAGACCCGTGTGCGCATCATCGATTTCATCGATGCCGGCCACCCGGCCCTGTTGCGGATGTGGGAGCGGCGACGGCACGGCTACCAGGCGATGGGCTACCAAATTCTCTCAGGCCCGGCCAGTTACAATCTGGGCTTCGAGTTGGTCGCTTCGAACAAGGCGAGTTCAGCCATCCCAGAAGCGGGTATGAAATGAAGCCTGAAAAACCAATCTCCAGCACCGGCGCGGCTCACCGCCCGCTCTTTTCGTTCAACGTCTGAGTTCCGGAGCACCGTTCACGAAAATGGGGCGCCCCGACCGGGGCGCCCCATTTTTCTTGCTGCGGCACCAACCTCACTCCGTCACGGCATCACCGCGGGTAGTCGTCACGAAACGCGCCAGGAAAATGCCAAGCTCGTAGAGCAGGCACATGGGGATGGCCAGCATCAGCTGGGACACCACGTCGGGCGGCGTGACCACGGCGGCGATGACGAAGGCGCCGACGATCA
>Ga0209097_10001259_pt1 | contig 22093 bp, 19 predicted proteins | sample AD_UKC052_MetaG_FD_184419 | JGI IMG/M metagenome (GOLD analysis project Ga0209097, IMG submission 184419) | Active sludge microbial communities of municipal wastewater-treating anaerobic digesters from USA - AD_UKC052_MetaG (SPAdes) (version 2) | ecosystem: Engineered > Bioreactor > Anaerobic >... | reverse complement strand
CTCAGTTCACTTTCTTCTATACCACCATTCATAACCCATGAAAAAACACAGAATCATTTTGTTGGCTGTTATCGGGTTAAGCCTATTGCTGCGCATACAGCACGAAATAACATATCAGGATATGTACGTAGACAAAATGGTGCAGATTGCGGCGGCCAAAAACCTGCTGATGGGCAACGGCTTTACTTTCAGCACCCTCAACTCCAACGACTTTTCTGTCCTCAGTTCCACTTTTGTAAATAAATACGCCCCGGGCTATTCATTATTACTTATTCCCCTGTATTATATCACCGGCGATTTTTCCTTTGCCGTCCTGATTATGGACATTCTTTTTGTAATATTGCTGTTTTTGGCGCTGATATTACTGCTGAAAACCCTGGATATTCCGCCACAAAGGCAAATCCTGTTTTTTGTTTTCGCCGGTATTTCGTTTACTCCCTTTTACCACCTTTCTTCCACCGACCTGATGGCCCTTGCCTTTTTTCAGTGGGCGGTTTTTGTTGCGGTATATTTTCTGAAAAAGAAAAAAAACTACCTGCCATTGGCACTGCTGACGGGTGTATTGTGCTTCATGACCGGTTTTATGAAGTTTAACTACTACCCTTTGATGTTTGCCGTTCCACTCGGTATTTTTATTATCGGTTTTTTTGATAAAACCAAAAAAGTATTACTATTTTCAATACTCTCCGGTTTCACAGCAGCCGTGTTGCTGGCCACTCAAAGCCTGCTGCTGAAACTGTTCTCGGGCAGCATGTTTTTTGTAGGCGACCCCAAAGGTTTTTTTCCCGAAAACTTAGCAAAGTTTGATGTTTTTCCTTTTAAATCTTTGTTTTTTTATGAGGGCGCTTTGCAGGTAGTCTTTAATGTGTTGCCCGTCCTGAAGCCTGTTTATTTATTTGTCGCCGCGTTATTCTCTCTTATTATCGTGTTTGAAATTCTGAGGTATATTCTTCGAAAAATTGATGCGGTAAAACTAACAAAAGATTATCTCACCCTGGGCATCACGGTTTTATTTGTCAATGTGTTTTTTTTGATTTACATGTCGCTTTCGCATAAAGGGCAATCATGGGAAATTCCGCCTTGGACACCGGTGGAAGAAACCAGGTATTACGGACAGTCGATGTTGTTTATCGAAATTGTGTTACTCACCATGCTGTTATACGAACAATACAAATCAAAAATCCTGAAAGCGCTGTATGTTTCGCTGCTGGCCGTAGTGTTGTTGTATGCCGGCTCATACTGGATAAATGAGAATTATACAGTATATGTAAAAAACAACCGGCAGAACACCTATGCCGGCATGTACCAGGAAGAACTGAAAATTAGCCAGATCGTGGACGGTCATCTCGACGAAGGACACTTTAATGTGTTTGCTTCTCCTAATGCTTTAACGGATAATTTTGTGTTTGACTTTTCGGGCGTGCAGGCCATAAACATCAATTATACCGCCCTGCTGAACGACACAATTTTCAGAACAAACCGCCCTGTTACCTTGTTTTTAGCCACGCCCCAGGACTCCTGCAATCTCGGGAAACTGGAAAAATTTGTCCCCGAAAAAATTGCCGGGCATAATACCTTCGATATTTATAAAATAAAAATCAACTAGCTATGGAACTGACAATTTTAATGCCCTGCCTCAACGAATCCGAAACGCTGGCGATTTGCATACAAAAAGCCAGGTCGTTCTTGCAAAGGAACGGCATAGACGGAGAAGTCCTCATTGCCGACAACGGCAGCACCGACGGGTCGAAAGAGATTGCCGTCAGTGAAGGAGCCCGTGTAGTTGACGTGAGCGACAAGGGTTATGGCAACGCCCTGATAGGTGGCATCAATGCGGCCAAAGGCAAGTATATAATTATGGGCGATGCCGACGATAGTTACGACTTTGTAAACATGGAACCCTTCGTCGAAAAACTCCGCGAAGGATACGACCTGGTGATGGGCAACCGCTTCAAAGGTGGAATAGCCGAAGGCGCCATGCCTTTTTTGCATCGCTACCTGGGTAACCCGGTGCTATCGTTTATAGGCCGGCTGTTTTTTAATATCAAAACCGGCGACTTCCATTGCGGACTCAGAGGATTCAATGCCGAAAGAATAAAACAACTGAAACTGCATACTCCCGGGATGGAATTTGCTTCCGAGATGGTTGTGAAAAGTTCATTATTCAAATACAAAATGGCCGAAGTACCTACCACCCTAAAAAAAGACGGGCGTTCACACCCGCCACATCTGCACACCTGGCGCGACGGCTGGCGCCACCTCGTTTTTTTGCTGATGTACAGCCCCAAATGGCTCTTCCTCATTCCCGGATTAATCATTCTGATACTCAGCGTTATCGGATTCGGAGTATTGTCTGTGAAAATGCTCTACCTGAAAAATATCGGCATCGACATACACACGCTTACCTACCTGGGATTTGCCATTATCCTCAGCTACCAGATAATTCTTTTTGCGTTGTTGAGCAAGTTTTATGCGGTAAACCAGGGGTTGATACCCGTCAGACACCAATTCATGAAAGTATTTAAGTTTTTCACCCTCGAAAAAGGGCTGGTTGCCGGACTGATACTGTTTTTTGCCGGATTGGTATTTTCCATTATTCTCTTCAAATACTGGGCAGACAAGGATTTCGGAAACATCACCGACTTTTCACACACCTTCCGGCTGCTGATACCTTCAGTAATTCTTATGGCCTTAGGCATACAAACCATTTTTTCCAGTTTCATCCTGCGTATCATTGGTATCATACAACATGTGGTTTTTTTGGATGACGAAAAAAAATCAAAATAACACGACAGAAAAATGACACAGCAATTAAAAGTGCCGTTTAAAAACGGCTTATAATATTATTTAACACTGTTTCGACGGAATTCTGTTGCTATGAAGATAAAGTTTTTGATTATTGCATTTTTAATCATCATAGTTACCACTGTCTCTTTTTTGTTTTCGCCCAGACCAGGACCCGATATCTATAAGCCGGAAAACTATGTCAGCCTGTCAACGCATGCCGGATTTTATGTGAATTGCGATGCCGACCTGTATATCAATCTTTCGCAGTCGCCGCAATTATTATTAAAAGATAAAGAACCCAGGCAGTCACGTCCGCTTTATGTTATGGCAGGATGGCTGATAGGCGCACCCTTGCAGTTTATTCTTGAAAAATCAGGACTATCAGGCGATTTTCAACGAAACCTCAGGGGATATTATCTGGGGTATGTGTTACTGAACTTTATTATCCTGTTAATCAGTTTTATTTTATTTAAAAAAATCTGCGATCATTATGCCGGCAGCCATGTTGATAACCTTGTCCTGTATGCCTTGATGATTTTCCTCGCTTCCAATTCAGTAACCAAATCCTATTTCTGGACCGCCCATCAGCAAATGTTTGTCTTCCTGACTCCGTTACTGTGTCTTTTGCTGATCATAAAACTGCCTCAAAAAAACCTTTCGTTATTACGACTTTCCGGCATCAGTTTTTTATTAGGGACATTAACCCTGGCCTATGGGAGCTTTCTGCTATGCTTACCCTGCCTGTTATATGCCACTTTTCTGGTGAATAAAAAATACAAAAGTCTAAATGATTTTTTGAAAATGGCGCTGATTTTCACAGTATTTGTGGCACCTACTCTACTGTGGATACTGATATTGGGTCTCAACGGGGTGAAATACTACAATCACGAAGCAGACCAGTACCGGCAGTTTGTTTGGATTATCGACTCACTGAAAGTGTCTCCTTTATTTTTCCTGAAAACCGCGCTGGGCAACCTGTATCTTTTTATCCGTACCTTCAGAGGCCTGGTATTTTTCCTGGTGCTTTTCCTGGCACTTTTTTTTGCCGGCCGGTTGATGTCCGCGCGTAAAAAAAACGAAGACAGCAAGAAGCAGGTAGTTGGAATTTTGTTTGCCATGGTCATGGTTTTTATGTTCTTCCTGTGTATGGGTTATTACCAAATCCGATTGACATTTACGCTGGTTCCCCTGCTATTGTGCTTGCTGTTTATTTTGGCCAACCGCCTGCAAAATAAACTCAAACACATAGGATTGTTTTTAATGATAACAGCGATAGCATGGCACATATATCAAACGATGAGTTACGGTCCTTTTTATTGATGAAACAGTGATAATATGCTTTTTGTGCAAACTGATTTTTTTATATTTTTAATTAGGATTTTCCACACTACCAATGAATAACAATATCATAACGTCTTATTTTTCTGTAATTATTCCTACCTACAACCGTGCAAACATCATCGCACGGGCCTTGCAATCGGTAAAAGACCAGTCGTTTACTTCCTGGGAATGCATTGTTGTTGACGACGGCTCCACGGACAATACCGAAGCGGCCATAAAACAATGGATGGCGCAGGATAAGCGGTTCCGGTATATCAGGCAACAGAATGCCGAACGCAGCGTGGCCCGTAACAACGGTATAAAAAATGCCTGCGGAAAGTACATCTGTTTTCTGGACAGCGATGACGAGTATCTCTTCAACCACCTGAGTGCGTTATATGAAAAGATACAGGCAGAATCGGAACCTTCCGCACTTTTTTTTACCCATGCTCTGATGATAAAAAACAATGCAGAACCCATCGAACAAAAATTTCGCAAAATGGAAGGCCCGGCTTTTGAGTACCTGATGGAAAACCCATTGATTCCAGCCAGGGTGTGTGTACATCACGAAATATTGGCACGTATCAGATTCCGGGAAGATGTGGTGATAGTGGAAGACCAGATTCTTTGGGCAAATATCTCCATATATTATCCGGTTTTTCAGATAAAAAAGGATACTATTATTTATCATATTAATAATGAGAACTCGGTTAACATCTCTAGGAATTGTTTCAAACAACGACTTAAAGGGTTACAAAAATTCTTTTCACAGGATGACGTAAAGAGGATATTAAAACACAAAATGAAAAACCGGCTGATAAGTGATTGTTATTTCGGAATCGCCAGATATTACGGTTACAAAAGACAATATCTGCCGTATGTGTGGAACTTATGGATTTCCATACTGTATTGCCCCCGCCACACACAAACCAAAGCTAAAATCCACATGATGATTTTCCCTAAAAAACACTTTCCGCAATGATCAAAAAGTTCCTTCTCCGCCTGTATTATTTTCCTTTTCTGTCAAAAGAAAAAACCGATGCTAACCAGAAAAAGATCAGGGATATTGAATGGGATGCGGTAAAAAACTTTATCCCTGCCGACTCCGAGTTTATTGATGTTGGTTGTGGCATGGGCTATACGATGAGGCGGGCCGAAGCAGAAATGCAGTGTAAAGTTTCAGGAATTGACCCTCAGCCCGGTGAACACGGCGTTGGCCGCTACCATAAAGAGAACTTGGAAAACCTGAATATTATACAGGGTGTTTCCGAAAACATACCTTTCGCCGACGAAACCTTTGATGTTGTATATTGTTCCCACGTGTTGGAGCATGTGGATGATGAGCAAAAAGCTTTACTCGAAATGAAGCGGATACTCAAACCCGGCGGAGTACTTATCATCGGCATGCCCACGGCAGCAATGGCCTGGGTGAATTTGATTACCAATGTGCTATTTACTTCTCATATAAGGTTGTTTAATGTTATACTAAAGCCCTTTCCTTTTATCAATACGGGTGAAACAAAATTCATACACATGTTCATTCCCGGTTCTCACAGCGATAACAAAGCCGATACGATTTTTTATGATATCAGAAATTACAGAATCACCAGGTGGAAAAAAGTCATTGAAAATCATTTTCATATTCAGCAAACAAAATTGCCGGCTTTTTATCCCTATCCTGAATTTAGGCAACTTTTTAAACTTAAAAAATACAAGCGAATTTCGAGCAGCGTATTTTTCATTTGTAAAAAGTAAGATACACTTGAGTTTTCAGAGTTATTTATACAAATACTTTTCCCAATCCTTTTTGGCATAATGCTTATACAAATATTTAACAGTAAAAGCCGAATATATTGCCAATAGCCCGAAAATAGGAACGTGAAATCTACCTATTCCATAAGATGGAACACTATATAAAAATGTAACAACCAGAAAAAGTAAAATTACAGAGAAGTCAAAAAGGCCAAAACCACGTTCTCTGATTTTGAGCACAAACCCGGCAACTATCATTATCAAAAACAGCCAATAAATAATTAAATAAAACGCATGTTTATATTTTGCATACCACGGCCAGAGATTCGAATCGAACAATAATCCCAACTGCAAGCCTTTATCGTAGTGGGTTAGCCCACTATGATAATCAAAAGAACCCGGGAGCAACCATAGTTTTTTGACTTTCAAGGGAATTACCATCATTTGAAACCCTATATTGCCTCCTTTCCAGGAATCCATGGCTAAATTTTTATAAAACTTATCCTCTTCCAGGCATCTGCAATTCCATTCTTTGTTTTTTATTGAAAGATATTTTTCCTGAACTGACTCGGGAATGTAATTTATGTCCTTTTCAATTACATGCCACGATCCATCTCCATTCAGGTTGTTTCCTGCATACATCACTGCTCCTCCGGCAAAACTAAGAGGATAAAAAACTCCGAATATCCTGTAATTTTTATAGCCATTGGCTGATAACAGAAGTACAATTACCATAACAGAAACAACAGAAAACACATACTTTTTACGAATTATTAAAAACAAAATTAAAAAAGGTACTATTGCTAAATACTCAAATCGTGTCAAAATCAAAAAACCTAAAGAAATCAGAAATATTACCCTGGGCCATTGTTTTTCAAGTCCACCAATCATGCTGCCAAAAATTAGTAATATCATGCTGCCGGCAAATGATTCGGATAATGTACGGCCATTATATTCAAATATCTCGGGACATATCAGTACCAAAAAAAAACCGAGTACGCACAACGGATAACTCAGATAATCCTTTTTGTAAAGATTTGATATCAAATAATATAATGCTAGAACATATAGCAATGCTTGTGTAATTGCTACCATATAAACATTCAGCCGTGTAAAAATCTTAAAAAGGGCTAAAAATAAAGGATATCCCGGTGCTGTGCCACAGTTTGAATAAGGATCCAGATTCGAATAATCAAAGGAAACCAATTCGCTGGCCACCCGCAGGTATCTTTTGGAGTCATCATTTTTCTGGTTAAAAATATCGCTATACACAGTAATGTTTACCACAACCAGAATCAGATGCAGGACGGCTATCAGGATAAAAAACTTTTTCTTCATAGCGGTAATATAAAAACCCGGCCGAAAATCAGCCTGCAAATGTACATTAAAAATTTTTACTGAAATTGCCAAAGAAAAAGAATAATAACTACCTGAAACGAATAATAATATCGTGGTTTTCTTTTTAATATTATTTTTCTTATTTACGTACACCATTATTAAAAAAGGTTTTATCATTCATAACACGAATAAATGGTTGCATATAGCACAAATGGTTGTTAATTGCAGTGGGGAGGCTCATCAAAACAGCGGGCCGACGCCGGCGTGAATGCCTCTTTCGGCCTGGCAGAGAAGCATGATTGCAAACAATACCATATACCCTATGGGCAATTGATATGAAAAGTTCTTTTTTGGGTTAATGAAAATGAACAGGAACATCCGCCTACACGCAAAAGTTAAGGCATTGAATCAAACATTATCTAAATGATACCATTTTTCAATAAGGAATTAACATGAAACCCTCTGCCACCGTATTCGAATGCTTTCGCAACGCGTACCACGGTATCACGACAGGTAAGAACGAACCTGTTTTATGTAATTTTTACCTAAAATCAAGCAAAAAGTAGGGAGCAATTGCAATACTAAAAGTACAATCTGCCTGTAAAAATTGCGGTCATATAACCGATTTAATGTATTTTTGTTGACTCAATCAATGGCTTTCAATATCAATATCCGGATGTTATTTTTTGTGTACAATAAAAATGCTTAAAATCCTTCACATCATTCCCAACCTTGGCAAGGGTGGCGCAGAACGTCTGGTATTGGATATTTGTCATCAATTAAACAAATATGACGGTATCAGTGCAAGCATCTTCTGTTTTTCTTCAATAAATGATTATCAGGAATACGGTAATGAGTTGGATATTGCAATAATCAATTCCGGCATTTCACTATCATTTTATAAAAAAAACAACTACCATACCGAAGAACTCAAGCGAGCCATTGAAAAGTTAAAACCTGACATTATTCACTCTCATTTATTTGTAGCCGAAATTATCAGCCGTTCGGTATTATATCCTTATGCCAGATGGTTCTCGCACTGCCACGACAATATGGAACAATTTGAAAATTTTTCGTGGAAAACTTTATTCAGCAAAAGAAAACTCACTAATTTCTATGAGAAAATGTTCCTGATGCGATGCTACAAAAAAAACGGAGGGACACATTTTATAGCCATTTCCAATGATGCTAAAAAATATTTTGAAAAAACCGTCCCTCGATATCCTACCACCCTATTACATAATGCTGTTGATTACCAAAGGTTTTATAAAGAAAAAACTCACATGGCGGAATCATCCAAAATCCACTTGGTTAATACCGGCTCGTTTGTTAATAAAAAAAATCAGAAATTTCTTGTCGAGGTAGCCAAAATATTGGCGGAGAAAAATACCGATTTTGAATTGCATTTGTTGGGTGACGGAGAAAACCGCGCAATGTTGGAAGAAAAAACCCGGGCACTTAACTTGTCAGGCCATGTTTTTTTTCACGGCAATATACACTATGTAGAAGAATGGCTATGGCGTTCGGATATCTATGTGCATAGCGCCACCTATGAGCCACTGGGACTGGCCTTGATAGAAGCAATGGCGGCCGGCCTGCCGGTGATCACCCTAGACGGCAGGGGAAACAGAGACCTGATTGAGCAGGGAAAGAACGGCTATATGCTTTCCGACCAAAATGCTGAAGAATTTGCCGTAAAAATCATTGAAATTTGGAATGACAGAGCAAAATACATTGAAATTTCACGGTATGCACAGGAATTTGCCGGTAAGTTTGATATAAAAGAATATGTGGGTAAACTCTTAACCATGTATCAGGAAGCCATTACAAGCTGCTGATAAATCCGATAAATCCACTGCTGTTTTTTTCGGCATTGTATCCCTCATCCCAGGTTTTATAAGCGTTTTCACGCATTTTTAGTTTTTCACTTTCAGGTAAAAAATAATATATTTTTATGGCTTCGGCAATTTCTTCAGCAGTCGGGTCCTGGCATAAAAGAAAACCATTGTAGCCATCTTTAACGATTTCAGGCGTACCGCCCACAGCGGTGGCTATAACAGGTATACCAAACGACATGGCTTCCATCACAGATACAGGAAGCCCCTCGCTCATGCTCGCATTGATAAACAAGTCCGGTTTGGTTTGATGATAAAATACAAAAACCTTTTCGTTGGGCATCATACCCAAAAACTCATAAAAAACACCCAAGGGCTCAAGTTCCTGTTTGGCTAAGCGCATTAGCTCTCCGTCAAGCTCATCCTCACCGATATGATACCAAGCCACATCCATATTTTCTAAACACTTAATGCCGCCAATGATCAGGTTCAGCCGTTTGTTGTGGTCTATCTGCGAACAACTGGCCACCTTTAATTTTCCGGTACAGTCATGCTCTTCAAAAGGATACTTATTGGCAACACCCAGCTTTTTTGTAACGATCTTTCCGGTGGTATCATTAAGCTTTTTTATCAGGTATTCGCGGCTGAAGTCGGCAATGGTGAACAAAAAATTCAGGTGCTCCAGCATAAAATGTTTCAGCGGCAGATAATTTCCCTGATGTAATTCAAAAAACACATCGCCACCGTGGGAACGCGAAATGGCAGCATATCCGGGGTGCATTTTTTTGAGCAATGAACAGGCTATCGCACGGTAATCGTTCCAGAAGGCATACAACAAGGTATCGCCCGGGACAAGGCCATGACTTTTCATCATCTTTTCAATGTGGCGGCTTAGCGCCAGCGCAACATTCAACTCTGTAAGCAATACAGCCAGGGTTTGATAGGTAATTTTTTGTTTGAGTGTTTTCCTTATAAACCCTAACTCATTAAAAAATATGCGGGAAAAAACCAATCTCAGCGACCATACTTTTTGCCACCGTCCCCTGTCCGGCTCCCAATAAGAAGGCAACACGCCGGGCGGCAAGGCGTGCGGTGACAGTTTTTTTTCGGCAGTGGCACCAATCGCAAACACCTTATCAAACAAGGGCGCCAGGTTGTTTACTTCATTTGCCTCCCAAACCCCGCCCAGGTTCTGGTATGGGTAACGTTCTGAAAGAAAAATCAGGTTTTTGCGCATAAATGTATTTGCAAAAGTAGCTTGTTGTGAAATTTTAGAAATGATAAATTTATGTAATTTTGTAAATTACTTCTGTAAAAATAGTAAAATATCTCTGACAGCAAGTTCCGCGAATTTGTACTTGTAACAAAAATGAAATTAATTAAATCATTAAACGAAATAAATCTACGCCAGGATGACTTTCCATTTTTATTTTGGGATATTTGGTTGAAATATGAAACAACTGCTAATTGTTCGACATATCTATACTTTGATGAAGAGTATGATGCTTTATTGCCATTTAAAATTCATAAATTAAAATTTCTCAGAAAAGCTGATTTTATTTATATCCCTTTGAATACAAAAGGTATTAGTTTACAGGAGGATGTGGAGAAATCCTTTCTTGAGAGGTTTCATAATTTTATTAAGAAAGAAAATTTATGCGATGTTATTTTTCCCCCGACACATTGTTGTGTATTTAAAAGCATTCCTCATAAATGCCTTTTTTTTGAATTAGGAATTATATCGATTGACCTATCCCCCTCGCTAGATGATATTTTCAGCAATATAAACACAACTTATAGAAAACAAATACGCAAAGCTGCCAAACTTGGCTTAAAGACCGTTTTTGGTCCGGAAACTTTTCAAGATTTTTATAGTTTGTATGCAGATACGCATCAAAGGCAAAAAATATCTTATGAAAAAGAAAATACTGTCAGAAATTTGGTTGAAATGTTCCCTGACAACATTTTATGCGGCATCTCGGTAAGAGAAGACAATACCCCCGAACACAGTAACCTGAGTGTTTATGACAAACTTCAAGGGTATAGTTTCTGGGGCGGATCAACCACATCGCCTTTGGTTCCCGGCTCCAACAAGTTTCTTATGTGGGGATCAATAAAAGCGCTTAAGTCCTTTGGTGTAAAAAAATACATTCTGGGCGGTTACCGTGATCCCGACATCAATGATGAAAAGCATAATGGCATACAGGAATTCAAACTCAGGTTCGGGGCTCGTGTTGAAACGGGTTATCACTTCATAAAAATAATAAATCCAACAAAATATTACTTGTTTGCCATCGCATTAAAAATAAAATCTTTTCTGAAAGGAAAGAAATATTATTTCATCAATACAACAGGGCTCAACATAAGAAAATCAAAATAAATTTTCAATGGTTACCTTATTTCATAAGCCCTGCTCAATACTCTTATTAAGTCAAAGCCATCCCAAACCAGCGAAAACTCCATTGAGCGGCCAATAGGTACAATTCGGTCAATCCCAAATGGCTTCGACTTTTCCATAAATTCACTCAATTCTTTTTTGTTCAATCCCCAGTATGTAATTGTTTGGAATTTTCGATTGATAATGGGAGCTATTTCGCTTAACGAACAAGCATGGTATTCAGAAAAATATCCACTGGAACAACGAAATTCATCAATATTGTCAGGCAATTTTTTCAGTTCAACACGCCACAGAAGATTGTCCTGTGACGGTATTTTTTTTATTCCGGGTGATCGCAGGGACTGGCCATAAAAAGAAGAAAGTTTGTCTACTGCAATTACCGGTTGCACATGATATTTTTCTTTTACAATTTTATGCAACTCATGCCAGAAAATATTTTTAGCTTTTTCAACATCGGAGCTACTTCCGAGCCATATTACCAAATGCGGGGCAGTACAGGCATTCTGGTCAAACAAATACGTGTCGTTATAAAAACTCTGAGCGATTTTATCGGGCGTGGGTTCCTTTATATATTCATCGGCATTAATAATGCAAAAAGAATAGCGATCAGCAAAAGTAACATCAAAAGATCGGGGAGGAATTTTGCTCTTTCTTATTGTTTCAATGGTATTATCTCCACCCCAGATAATTCGCACATCGCACAAAGAAGAAAAATAATCAGTAGCATTTGTCTGATGGTCATAACGCACTAACAAAATACGGGAAGAAAAACCCCGGCTCTCCTCTTTTTCTCTGATTTTATGTAAGGCTTCGCAAATGATCCCGACCTGAACAAATTCTTTTGATGGCACCCTTACAATATTTGAATTACCCGAAAGCAATCCGCATAGTAACGAATAGGCAAAGTTTAGGGGAACATTTGAAGGCGCCACATGAAAAATCAAGCCCCTGCCAATCCTTTGACCGCCATGCGAATAGTTGCTTTTCAATTGTAAAATATTTGCTTTCCGGCAAAAAAAAGCAAATGTCGCCACATCCGGATATGCCTTTGTCCGCGGGTCTTTATAAAGTTGTACAGATAGTTCATTCAAAAAATCAACACATTGTTCATCGAAAGGCACGCCGGGATTTGTCTTGATCATAAGGTCAAGATCAGGTTCTTGTGGATAAATAGTTTTTATTTCCTTAAAATTTTTCAGCATATGTGTCACTACATCCTCTGATTTCAGCGTTTTTAATTCGGCCTATAATTTTAAAATATTTACCCAGGCGGCCACATGGGCAATCATCTTCCCCAAGTAATATACCCTCGTCTTCGGTAAGTAAAGAGTGGCCGGGATAGCTCTTTGGCAATACCGATACAACCTGAACGATACCTTTTTCGCCAATGCCGGCAATGGAAAAATCATGAGGTCGGCGAATAATGACATCTGAATAAACAGGTGCGTGCAAATGTCCCTGCTCACACTCCATATATATAGTTCCGGTTTGTTCAACCATACCATAATAATCATGAATAAATTGCAATCCGCAAACCTCGTTTAATTTTTTGCGAAATTCTTCAGAAGAAACAGATTCACCTGCCAGCTTTTTCCATCCGCCTCCATGTATAAGGATAGCTTTCGAAAGGTCCGGCCTAAATCCATGTGTCAGCAATTCTTTATAGAAATGCTGATATATAATAAAGGTAAAGCCAAAGATAAAAATTCGCTCATCCTTATATATATCAATAAAATCTTTTATTTTTTCAATATCAAGATTCATTTGTTCATCCAGGGCGTAGATGCGTTTTATTCCGAACATAGAAAATCCGAGGATACCTGCGCCGCGGGCAGAGAAAAGGTTTCTGTTTTTAATTACACTTTCCGTATCTATTATTATCATTGGAACACGTTGTGTGCCTATAAATGATGATACTATCCTGTTGAGCGATTTGGTTTGGTTTGATGAAGTTTCTTTATCAAGAAATATTCGCGAAACAGCTTGCCCCGTAGTGCCCGACGAAGTCATCGTTTTGACAATGTTCTCTTTAGGCACACTGCATAAATCATACATCTTAAAAAGGCGAACGGGAAGAAATGGCAGTTCGTAATAAGAATATTTTTTATGAACATCAAATCCAATACTGTCCATCATCTTTCTGTATGATTCACAATTCAGGTAATGATACTGCGATAATGAAGCGAGAAATGAATTTAATAGTTCTTCCTTTTGGGCTTTATTTAATGAATACGGTTGAATACTTAAAATTTCTGAGATATCCATTAAAAACTCAATTTAGAATAAATAGTTTTGCCCGAAGAATTTTTTGGAATTGCATTTATATGTTTAACCACGAATGCAACATGGTTAATTCCGGTTTTTGAAGTAATAAAATTCTGAACTTCCTCTGTCCTGTTCTTATCGGTGATAAAAATAACCATGTGGTCATCCTGCCCAACGCAGGCACAATCAGAGATAATATTTTTCAACAAACGTTCCGTTTCGTCCAGATTTACCCTGTTGCCATATATTTTGATAAACCGTTTTTTCCTTCCCACAATATAATAGAAATTATCTTGGTCCCGCTTAGCGATATCTCCGGTATATAAAATTCCATTATTTTCATCCTGCTTTTTCAAATCATCGCCACATTCAGCATATCCCATGGATACATTTTTTCCTTTATAAACTAACTCTCCGGCGATTTCTGAACCTTCTACCGGCTGATTCTTTTCATCAATAAGAAAAAATTCTCCACCCGGTATGGCAATACCCATGCTTCCTAATTTTGATAAGGAATACTGCGGAGGCAAATAACTCATCCTTGCTGTAGCTTCTGTTTGCCCATACATAACAAAAAAACGCTTATTTGTTCTGATACAAAACTCGGAGAATTCTTTGTTTAATTCGTTATTCAGTTTCCCTCCCGCTTGTGTCAATGTTTTTAAACAGGGAAGGTCCATATTAAAAAAGCGCAGTTTTTTTAAAATTTCAAAGGTATAGGGAACACCAGACATGGTGGTAGCTTTCTGCTCCTTTAAAAAAAGCCAGAAATCTTTTTCCATTAGGGTTTTTGAAGTTAATAGAATGGTTGCTCCTTTTAGCAGATGACTATTGATAATGGATAGCCCAAACGAATAATTCATTGGTAAGGTAGTGATTGGGCGTTCGTTTTCGTTTATTGATAAATATTCGGCAATAGATGTAGCATTAGCCTCTATATTCAAATAACTGAGGCGTACCAGTTTGGGACTGCCCGTACTGCCGGAAGTTGTTAATAACAATCCTAAATCAGGATGAAGTGAAAAATCATTTTCTTCACTAAGTTTTAAAAGTGAATAATTAGAAAAAGAATGGATTATTTGCTTTTGATTAAAATCTTCAAGTCTGTATTGGGGCATCCAGAGATATTGCGGTTTGTACGTTTCGATGAGCTCCATGAGCATCTCTCTGTTTATTGTTGCATCGAGCATTAAGGGGACAACTTTATTGGCAATAAACGACAAATAACCGCATAGAGAACCGATAGTATTTTCGCATAGACAAAAAACAAGGCAACGATTTTGAATGGTATTAAAAATTGAGTTGGATAGGTTGTCAATTTCTTTATAAGAAAATTCTTTTCCACCATCTGTAATAACCGACGTTTTATTTCCGAAACGATGTGTTTTGAAGGGTAACATTCTCAAACGTATCTAATTTAATAAGGAATATTTTTGTTCAATGCCAGCCGCAATTTGTTCCGGCAATAATTCATTTTGCTCCAACAGGTATTTATAATCCCCTGCATGGCGAAACTGGTCCAAAATCCCTAATCTTAGCAATGGGGGGTGATTAGACAAAGAACAAAGATGTTCTGCAATAGCGCCTCCAAGGCCCCCAATTTTACTATGCTCTTCAACCGAAACAAGCAATTTTGATTGTTTGGAACAAAAATTAACACATTCTTCATCCAGAGGTTTAATGGTGTGTATATTAACTACAGAAACTCCGATATTTTTTTCTTTTAAAATTTTTGCAGCTTCAAGTGAATTATAAACCATACTACCGGTGGCAAAAATGGTAATGTCTCCTCCATTTGTAAGTTTTATTGCCTTCCCGATTTCAAAATTATAATCTTCTTTGTAAACCATCGGTTGATTGAGCCCTCCCGTTAACCGAATATAAACAGGACCATCATGTTTTGCAGCCGCCATAGCTGTTTTTACCGATTCTGTTGCATCGGCTGGTGATAAAATGGTAATATTTGGAACAGCACGCAGGATTGCAATATCTTCCAGGGAATAATGGGTGTTTCCGGAATAGGCCATGACTAAACCAGCCCCGCTTCCAATTATTTTCACATTGCTTTTCATATAGCCAAGGTAGTGTCGTATTTGCTCACAACTTCGCATGGTAATAAATGTCGCATAAGTGGTTGCAAAAACAATTTTCCCTTCTTGAGCCAGCCCGCTCGAAATACCCAGCATATTTTGCTCGGCGATACCAATATTTAAAAACTTATCGGGAAACTTATTAATAAAACGATCAAGGCCTGAAAGCGACGCCAAATCGGCGGTTACAACCATGGCGTTATCAAAATGTTCAACCACATCAAATATTGCCATGCCAAAAAAAGCCCCTCTCTGACCAAGTTTCGACCATGTCCTGAAATTTATTGAATTGAAATTTTGCATGCCAAATTTTTATTTATTGACTTGTTCAGAAATTGCCTGATTATATTGTTCCTGGGTAAGGGTTGAAAAATGCCATTCTTTTTTGTTTTCCATAAATGAAACACCCTTCCCTTTGATAGTATTAGCTATTATTGCTGATGGTTTGCCGGAAATATTATTTTGAAACGCCTCATATAACTCAACAATATTATGTCCATCAACATCAATAACATGAAATCCAAAAGCTTCCAGTTTTTCTTTATAGCTAGCCATGTTCATTATGGCGGCAACATTACCGTCGTATTGCAATTTGTTATGATCAATAATAACGGTAAGATTATCAAGAGAAAAATGAGTAGCAGACATTAACGCTTCCCATACAATTCCCTCATTACACTCGCCATCTCCCACTATTACATATATGCGGTTTTTACGATTACCTATTTTACAAGCCAATGCTACTCCAATCGCATAACTCAGTCCTAACCCCAAACTACCTCCTGAAAATTCTATTCCAAAAGAAAGATTTCGAGTTGCATGTCCATACAAAGGCGCGCCATTTGTTTCAAATCCTGCAAGTTCTTCATCGCTAATAAAACCTAATTCATTTAAAACCGAATAATAGGGCAAAACACAATGACCTTTGCTGACAATAATCCTATCGCGGGTTTCTTTATCCGGACTTTTTGAATCAACTGACGCAATGCCGCCATACAAGGTGGCAAATACTTCAACCAAAGATAATCCACCACCAAGATGCGCCCCGTTTTTACCGGCTTCAAATGCCATTTTTAATGACTTGAAGCGCAGTTTTGTTGCCAGTTCAATAATACGAAGTTCTGTTGTTTGGTTCATCTTTTAAATTTATTTCATTCCTCCATCCACCCTAATGACTTGCCCATTTATAAACGAAGACATATCCGATGCCAAAAACAGTGCCGTATCCGCTATTTCCTGAGGTGTAGCTAAACGTTTCATTGCACTATCAGAAATCATCACCTTGCTTGCTTTTTCTTCCATTTGTAACGACATGTCAGTTGCTGTCAACCCGGGAGCAATTGCATTAATTCTTATTTTATATGGAGCAAATTCCTGTGATAATGTTTTTGTTGCATGAATTAATGCTGCTTTACTAGTGCCATAGGCAGAATATCCGGGATAACTATCCATTCCGGCAACGGAGCCAATATTAATTATACTACCGCATTTTTGTCGCAGCATTATTTTAGTTATATACTGAATTATTAATAACTGCGAAAAAAAATTGATTTCAAAAATTTCTTTTATTTTACTTAGCGATGTCATTTGTAAGAAACCACCATGTGCAACTCCCGCATTATTGACCAGAATATCAATTTGGCATTTTTCATTAAATAATTTTTTAAGCGACTCTTTAATTTCATTTTCATCAGTCAAATCAAAAAACAAAGTTTGTGTATTTACCTTATAAGTTTTTGCAATATTTTTTACATATTCAATAAACTCAGGTGTTTCTTTTCGGGCACAAGCCACGATATTTGCACCACTTCGGGCAAACGTTTCCAAAATCGCTTTTCCAATACCCCTATTGCTGCCAGTGATTAGAGCCGTTTTGTTTTTTAACAAATCAGATGAGTATATCATATTTTTTTAAAATTTCTTTCCCTTTTTCGTATGAAGAAAAATCAATAATATCATCTGTGTCCATCATAATATCAAAGGCCTCTTCTAAAAACGCAATCAAACCCATATGTCCTACAGAATCCCATGATGGAATTGATTGATAGGTTAATGAGGCCAATTGTGGCTCATCAACCTGAAAACTCATAATAAAAGCTTCGTTGTATTTTTCAATATTTGTCATGGCCGCATCAATAAAATAAACAAAAAGTGTTTAGCATAAAATCAACCTATCAAAAAACCTTTATAGACATTCTTTTCTTATTAAATAAACTCATTTTTCATAACTATTATTTAACCATGGAAAGATATAATACATCAAGATTTTTCTTTGAAAATTCGCTATATTGTAACGATTAATTGTTGCTTTTTTCTGCAAATATAAAAATAAAATGCAAGATGGTTATTACTTTCAACACGTGTAAGAATTTTCAAAATAAGGATTATGTATATTTGCAGGAGGCTTTGGTTGATTTTAATTAAAAAATGATATTCTGCTGAATTTCGTCGAACAAAATCCCTTAATTCTTAATCAATAAATGAGTATAAAAATATCTTTACTTGACCGCTACCAGGTTGATTCAAACACAATTGATTTTCTTAAAAAGAATATTAATGCCCTAATGCGCGAAGAAACATTCCGGTGGCAGTATAACGAAATTTTGAATGGTGCCATAATATATATTGCAAAGGATGATTTGAAATTAATCAGCATTGCATCATTTCTTCCTTATAAAATCTTGTTCGGCAATGGTTCATTTCTAACGGCAAAAGGTGAAAATTTCTTTCTAGATGAAAGTTATCGCGGAAGTCCGATTTTTGCAGCTATTTATAAAAAGGGATTAATGGAATGCGAAAAAAGAGATATGTGTATTATCTGGGGTTTTTCTCCAATTTATAAACAGTTCTTAGGGAAATCGCTTTTCACAATTTATGGCGACATTATTTATGACTTCAGGGCTGTTGTTGGATTGCCTGCCGTATCACAATTAACGAAAGATAAAAAATCATTTCTGAAGTTTTTTCAAAATAGTTCAGCTTATTTTATTTCAGAAATTTTAATCTGGAAACTAAAATTGTCGGGCAACCCCGCCAAACATATTAAAAATTATACTGTTCTCGATAAACTTTCAGATTTGTCACAAATTGATGAATTATTTAAGAAAATTGCTGATCCGGAGAAAACTGTCAGGTTAAGCATGGATAAAGCTTTTTTGGACTGGCGGGTTTATAAAAACCCTAATCTTCATTATAAAACATTTTTCTTTTTCAAAAAAGGAGTTTTAGAAGGTTTTTATGTGTTCAGTACCAATAAAAACAACCGTTGTGCGCAATTGGTTGAAATGCTGTTCAATGATAAAAAGGCCGGAAACATCTTGATTTGTCATTTAATTAAGGAAATGAAAAATGAGAAGGTTCAATTTTTAGAGTATTTGGGAAACATTAAAAATGGAATAAATAAAAATACTTTTTCATTATTGAAAAAATACTTTTTCGGGCGAATGTATTTGAACAGTGGAATGGATTTTATACAAAAAATCACACCGGAAACAAAAAATTTTCCCATTGAAAATTGGTATATTAATGGCTTGTGGACACAGGGGTATGAAAGGTAATATAATTAGGGATAACCGTTTTATGCTACCAGAAGAGAATTTCAGAACTACAAATTTAGTTCTTCATAAAACTTAGTCTTGATATTATTTTCAGCCCACCACTTATAAATATTCTCCCCGGAGGTAAGCCAAGCGCCTTTTGATTGGCAATAATCAAGAATTTTAACATACAATTCTAAATTTCCTTCAAAAAAATAGGAATTGTGCCATAATAAATTAAAAATCCCTCCTACTTGTTCAACCTTGTCAATAAACTTTTTTATGTATTTCCATGAATTATTTATATCCAGACGCATATACCTGTCCAATGTGCAGTCCATAAGAGTCAACGGAATCTCCATAATATCTACGTACTTATTACTTGATGAGTTGAACGGTGAAAAAGGGTGACACAATCCATTTCTGAATCCCGCAGCATCGTTATAGCCATAGGATGTATCATATTTAAAGCCGGCAAAAGATTGAATTTCCCATGTTTGCGGAGTGGAAAATTTAAGAAAGTGGTTTCTGATTCCAATAATTTTTGCTTTGACACAATTTTCTAAGCTGTTTTTTTCTTCTTTAAGTTTATTCAAATCGTTATATGCATGATGTCCTGCATGTAACCCAATTTCAGAATTATTATCCTTAATAATTTTAAACACATCTTCAATTTCATATATTTTGTAATTAAAATCTCTTTCATTCTTTTTAAGCGCTAAAAAAAAGAAGGTAGAATTTGCATTATATTTTTTTTCAATCTCTACTATTTGTCGAACATTAAATAATGGACTTTTTCTTTTGTCAATTAACGAATATAATCCTGGCAAGGGCTTGTTATATGAAACACCGATGTTTTTTTTTATTACTTGCTTAATTATTTCCTTTTTAGAGAAAAAAAGCACATCAATATCATGGGTAAGGCAGACGGCAAATTTTTTATTATCAGGATATAATACTCTTAATTTGTTTTCTTTAACCAAATACTCCGAAATAATTGGCGTATCGGTTTGAATCTCTGATAATGCAAACGTATTTCGTTGCTGTTCATCAACTATTTCAGCATTATACTCATCTTGTCTCGAAAATAAATATTTGTAATTAATCTCTTTCCCCACAATAGAAAATTTTATTTTCAAAATTACATGTTTTAATAATATACAACAAAAAAACTATGATTTTCTCAATATGGATTCCGACCATTTAAAATCTAAAAAAATTGTACTTTTGGAAACGATATAGAAATACCATTATTAACCGCCACAATCTTTTGAAAACCTTGAGTCTTTTTTTGCCGTTTATTTTTTTGAGCAATTATATTTGTGCCTGCATTTTCTGCAAGGTTCTATTAAAAATGAGGAAATTTTTTTTCTGAAATAAATAATGGAAATTTTTGTTGTGGATTCAGCTTATTAAAACCTTAAAATACTTATATTTAAAAGATCGAGACAATAATTAATCATGAAAAAAAATTTGCTTCTGACATTTGATTATGAATTATACCTTGGCCAAAAAAGCGGAACTGTTGATAACTGCCTGATACGCCCAACTAAGCGGATTCTTGAAATATTAAAAGCAAACAACGCCAAAGCAGTTTTTTTTATTGACACCAGCTATTTATACAGACTCGAAGAAATTGGAAAAACTAATCCGCTTGCCACACAAGACTTCAATAAGATAAAAGAACAACTTGTCCTAATGGTAAAAGAAGGACACTATCTGTTTCATCATATACATCCGCATTGGCTTGATGCTCAATACCATGAAGATATTAACCAATGGAGTCTCTCAAATACCAATAGGTTTGCAATTCCATGTCTAAATGATAATGAAAAGGGAGTGCTGTTTTCTTATTCTGATAAATTCCTGTCGGAAATTATTATAATGGCAGGATCTTCAAATAAACCTAATGGTTATAGAGCCGGAGGGCTTTTTATTGAACCGTTTTCCTGTTTTAAACCATATTTTGAAAGTTTTAATATTATTCATGATTTTAGCGTTTCTCCAAAAGAAAAAATTGATGGCGATAAATTCGGGTACGACTTTACAAAGTGCCCCACAGACCGCTTTTATTCCTTTAATGATGATATAACTGCTGAAGACAGTAATGGAAAATTCATCGAGTTTCCAATTTCAAGCATTAAAATTATGGGAGTAACTAAGATTTGCAACTCTCTCTATTATCGTTTGTATTTAAAGAAGGGAAGAGATTGCCAGTTGGGAGATGGCCTGTCCGTGGCCAAAGTTGTTGGCATTTCAATGCCACTTAAGCCAATTAAAAACTACTTCATTGCCGAATTAGGCCTGAGCATTGAAATGCTTAACATTGTATTACTTCCATTATATAAAAGAACAATTAAACAACGGCAATATATACATTTCTTATCCCATCCTAAACTTCAAACAGTCGAGAGCTTACGCATGATGAACAAGCTGCTGCGCTTTTGCAATAAAAATTTTGAGTGTGAATACGACTTTGCAAGATTTGACAAGCTATGAAAAAAATACTTATCATTTCTTACTTTTTTCCACCCTCCACTTTCACAGGAAGTTTCAGGATTTATTCCTGGGCAAAATACCTGTCGCGCTTTGGCTGGTACCCCATAGTGGTTACCCGCCGCTGGGACTTCCCCGTGAGCGAATATAAAGATATGTCGGCCACCACCTCTTCCGAAATCCTGCATCAGCAGTTTGATGGGTATGAGGTTTATTCGCTGCCATACAAGGGCAACCTCCGTGACCGCCTGCACGAAAAATACGGCGAAAGAAAAA